>Ga0265334_10000793_pt1 | contig 15806 bp, 14 predicted proteins | sample 42023metaG_FD_192442 | JGI IMG/M metagenome (GOLD analysis project Ga0265334, IMG submission 192442) | Rhizosphere microbial communities from Carex aquatilis grown in University of Washington, Seatle, WA, United States - 4-20-23 metaG | ecosystem: Host-associated > Plants > Roots > Rhizosphere... | reverse complement strand
GCCGGTATCGAACATCTGATAAAGCTCGTCCTGGCTCGAGGAAATCGCGGCGAACGGTTTCAGCTCCTTGATCTTCTGAAAGGCGACATCGATGTTGCGCTCATCGCCGCCCCAGACTTTTGCGCTCATCAGGAGGCCCGCGGCCCCTTGCGCGGCGGGGTAGGCAGGCCAGGCAATGCGCCGTTTCCACTCCGGATTCCAGAGGTCTTTCCAGGATGTCACGGGGGCGCGTGCTTTGCGCTTGTCGTAGATGATGGTGATCGGATTGATCGCAACCCCATAACCGCCCAGTTTCGCAAGGCCGAGAAGATGGGCGAATTGCGGCACGGCCGCCGTCGGCGGCTGGGTCACGCCATCCTTCACCGCCTGCCGGCTTTCGGCCATGTTGAGATACAACACATCGAAGCTCGGCCGCCCGCGCTCCGCGTAAGCCCGCGCCCGGCGTTCCGGCGTGCCCCCCAGCACGAGCCGGACCTTGCAACCATATTTCGCGACCAGCGGCTTCTCGCAATATTCGCGGACGATCCGCTCCTGCACGCCGCCCCAGATACCGACGATCAACTCGTCGCCGGGTTTGGGAGCAGGCGCGGCCGATGCGTTCCGCGTGAAGCAGAACGGGGCCGCAACACCCGCACCCAGCACCAGACGCCCGAATGTCCGCCGCGAGAGGGTCATGGGCCCGGCCTGAGGCTGGAACGGTTTCCGGAAATAAAACTGACGCCTCCCGGCAATGCCGAAACCACGCAGGGCTCGCCAATGGCCGGCGGCGGCGAATCGGAAGGGACGATGACTTTTATGCGCCCCGAGGCGGTTTCGACATCGCTCTCGAAATAATCGCCAAGATAAACACGGCTCGCGATCCGCCCGGCGACGAAAAGCTGACCGCCCGCGCCATCCAGGCGCAGACGGGGCCCGCGCAGAACGATGCTCGTGACGCCATCCGGCGCCCCTTTGAAGATCAGGCCCGGCGCCTCGAACATGCCGTTGCGCGTGCGGCCGGCAATCACGGTGCGCGCGCCCATGAAGGCCGCCGCAAAGGGATCGCCCGGTTCGTCGCACAGGGCTTCCGGCGTGCCGCTGTCCACGATCCGGCCGTTATTCATGATGGCAATGCGATCCGACACCGCAATTGCTTCCTGCTGATCGTGCGTCACCAGGATGGTCGTGATTTTGAGCCGGCTCTGCAGCGCACGAATTTCGCTGCGCAATTCGGCGCGCAAATTCGCGTCCAGATTGGACAGCGGCTCGTCCAGAAGCAGGATTGCGGGTTCGACCACGAGCGCGCGAGCGAGCGCAACGCGCTGCTGCTGTCCGCCGGAAAGCTGCGCCGGATAACGCTCGCCAAATTGCCCAAGTCCCACCATGGCAAGCGCCTCCGAGGCGCGGCGGGTGCGCTCGGGCCTCGCCACATGGCGCATGCGCAAGCCGAAGGCCACGTTTTCCCGGACCGTCAGATGGGGAAACAGAGCGTAGGACTGGAACACGACGCCGATATTGCGCCGATGGGCCGGCACACCGGTAATGTCCTGGCCGCCGATCAATATCCGCCCGCGCGTGGGCTCCACAAAGCCGGCGATGGCGCGCAACGTCGTCGTCTTGCCGCATCCCGACGGCCCGAGCAGGGTCAGGAATTCGCCCTGCTCGACCGAAAGCGACAGATCGTTGACCGCAATCTGCTCGCCATACTGGATCGAGAGCGCGTCGAGCGTGAGGTAAGGATCCATGATGGCGCGAGATCGCCTGACATTGCCGGCTGGTTCAATCTGCCTAACCGCTCCGGAAAACGCGCCGAACAGGATGGAACCCAAGGGAAATCCCTCTTGCCGCAACGTCAGGGAGCAGGCGGGGCAGCCTGGCCGAAGACGCGGCCGTCGGCAAGCGTCGCCGACATGTACTGGCCGCCATGCGTGCCGTCCTTCATCGGATGGAAGCGGACGGTGACCTTGTCGCCCGGTTTGACGCTGTCGGGCTTCATGCCGCGCGAACCGAGTTGGCCTGGCGAACCCATTTCGAACGACCAATCCATCGGCTGGCCGCTCGTCTGATCGACCACCGTGATGTGCATCCAGGCATGGGGATTGGTCCATTCGAACTCCTTCACGGTGCCGGCCATCGCTATGGTCTTATCGGCGTCGAACATGGCGAAGGAATGGTGCGCCGCGGCCGGCGCCACCGCACCGATCGCAAGGACGAGGGCTAGAACGGAACGCGTGAGAGTCATGGATTTCTCCTGTCTGGCGAATAGCGGTTCGGGCAGCGGCATTGGGCTCATGGAAGCGTAGAATTCCGTCGATTCCGGGCCTATGGGCCGATTGACGTATTGCTGGTGTTGGCGCGAAATTTGGGCTCAGGCAGCGCGGTTAGACGTAAAACGGCCGCGCCCATGCTGGGAATCGCGGCCGCTTTGCGTGCCCGGCCCTACCAGACCTTGGTGACGACGAAGGTCACCACGCGTCCGTCGATGCCGAGTGAAGACCATGCCGTGGTCGAGAAATAGGCGTGGGCCTGCGCGCCGCCGGGCGGACTGATCTGATAGGCGAACGGAGCCTGTTTGTTCAGGATGTTGCTGACATTGACCTGGAACCCGAGATTCTGGAGATATTCATTGGAAGGCTTGATGCCGGTCTTGTAGCCGATGGCCAGATCGAAGGTGTAGAGGCCCGGCACGAAATTGGTCAGCGTCTGGTATTGCGTCGTGTATTGGGCGAATTGCGGCAGGCCGGTGGCATTGCACGCCGTGTTGCCGATCATGAAGCAGGCCGGCGGCAAGGGTGCGGTGTCCGAATTGAAGTGCGGCAGGAAATTCATGAAGCCGGTGATGCTCCAGCCATCGTCGTTGGACCAGCCGAGGCGGGCCCGGTATTTCAGCCTTCCGCCGACGTCGAGCGCCGGATTGCCCGGCGATTGCGGCGTGTAGTAATTGCTGATGGGCGCCGTGCCGGGCGCGAACACGGTCTTGTTGTCCATGACGTAGGTGCCGGTGACACCGGTGTCCCATGCCCCCCAATCGCCCATATCCCAGTCGTAGCTGGCGTTGAAATCGATGCCGTTGACGGCTTGCCAGCCGACATTGCGATTCCCGGTATCGGCGATGAACGAGATGTTCGGCGCAAGCGTGGTTTGCAGGGTCGATTGCTGCGAGGAAAGCAGCGCGGCCACATGCGCCGCGAAATTCGGATCGTTGGCGGCCGTCAAGAATGCGGCCGTATAATGGGGATCGTCCAACTGGCCGGTCTGTACGCTGAAGAGACCGAAATAGCCGTTGATCACGTTCCGCATACGGATGTACCAGTACGTGGCCTGGACATCGAGCCCTTTGAGGGGGCCTTCCGTCGGAGCGAACTCGAAACCGCCGCTCAGATTTTGCGCCGTCTCCGGGGAGAGGTGATAGCCCGCGGGACGGATGGAGGGAGCAAATCCGTTCAGGCCGGTCGTCAGGCCGCCGAGGAACTGAAGTGCAGCCGTGCAATTGGGATCGATCAGCGCCGCGATGGATCCGGGAACCGCGGGCTGGCCAACCACCGGGCAAGTCCCGATCGTGTTGCTGTTGGCGCTCGCCAGTGCGTTTACGGCGGTGGGTCCGGCGGGATTGCCTTCCTGGAATTCGGCGGCGCGGAACGCGGTGCCCCAGCTTCCTCTCAGCGTCAGCCCGTAGATGACATCCCAGTCGAATGCGACCTTGGGATTGATCGTGGGGCCGACGTCGCTGTAGCGGTCCCAGCGGACCGAGCTTTCCAGCACGAACTTTTCGACCAGCGGCAAGGTGAAATTCTCGCCGAAGACGGGAATGTTGAACTGCGCGAACGCGGAATAGACCGTCCTGCGGGCCGAGGAATTGGTGTGATTGCTGATGAGTGCGCTGTTGGCGTTGGAAGACAGGGTGTCGAGGAAATAATCGGTGTGGGTCAGAAGCGCCCCCACCGCGGCCCGCACCGTTCCGCCCGGCAGATCGAATAGCGGCCCGTCCGCGGTCGTCCCGTATTCGGTGACGATGTCGGTCTCGTTGTTGTTGCTGAAGCCGGTCACGTAATTGAGCGTCGCCGGATCGTTGCAGGTAAAGGAGGTCGGATCGCAGAAGAGGTTCAAATAGGGAACAGAGGTCGGCTTGGTGTAGGACGCGATGATGAATGGCGTCGCGCCATTCGCGGGCACCGCCGCTATGGTCCAGCCGAGCGCGGCGCTCACCATATTGGTGTTCACCGTGCCGGTCGTGGCGTCCATATTATGTTCTTTGCTGACCGAGCCGTAGACCTTGCCGATCCAATCGTGCGGCAGCGTGATGTTGAACCCGAGGTCGTAGCGGCCGGCGATTTCGTTGGCCACGACACGCTGCGGCGAAGCAAGCTCGAGGTTGAGGTCGTAATTCACCCGCAGGCCCGTCGGTGCGCCCTTCGGATAGTAGGGATTGACCGTGGGCACGCCGACGCTGAAGGAGTTGTTCGACGCTTGCGCGTGCATCAGGGACTGACGGTTCGAGATCCAGGCGTCGGCGAAGAAGCTTACATTCGGCATCACCTTCTGGTCGAAGGTCGCCGTGAACGCGTTGCGCTGCTGATCGGGCTCGGCCCAGGCATCGGAGAAAAGGTCCACCTGATTGTGCACGCCGGGATGGGTCAGGATGGTCGCCCAGGTCAGTCCGACGCCGTTCTGACCGGTGGGAATAGAAAAGCAGTTGGCGCACGCCTGACCGAGATTGGCGGCAAACCCGGCGGGAAGGGTCGTGCCGGCGGGCGCGACAGGCAGCGCGGGAGCTCCGATGGTCACCACGCCGGGCCGCGAATGGATGATGTTGCGCCGGTCATCGAGCCCCTGATCGGCAAAGAAATCCTGCGTGAGGTAAGGACGCACAGTCCCGAGCGTATGGTTCTGCTTGTACCATTCGTAGCTCAGCGTGATATCGCCGCCATCCCATGTCCGGCCCCAAAGCTGGCTTGTCGTCGCCAGCGGATGACCGATATCGGTCGACCGGCTGTATTGGAATTGGCTGATGGCGCCGTCATAGCCCCGCTTCAGAATGACGTTGATCACCCCGACGATGGCATCGGAGCCATAAGTCGCCGAAGCGCCGTCGGTCAAAAGATCGACGCGCTCAACGGCCAATTGCGGGATGATGGACGGATCGGTCTGACAGCCGCCGCGCCCCTGATTGGGGAAGCGCATGCCGTCGATCAGCAGAAGCTGGCGCGAACCGTGCGTGCTGAGATTGCGAAGGTTGAGATTCTGCGCCCGTGCGATGTAGCCGCCGCCCGCGATGACGTCGTTTTGCGGAATCTGGTAGACGGCAGGAACATTCTTGAACAGGTCGCCGATGGTAAGCGCGCCTGTCTGCTTGAAATCGCCGTCGCCAAACGTCGTGATCGGCACACCGATGGCGGCTGCACCGTGAATGAGGGAGCCGGTAACGAGCACCTGTTCGGGAACTGCTTGCGCGGCGGGGGCGAGTTGCGCGGTGACGGCCTGCGCGGCCTCCGTTTGCACCGCCCCGCCCGATTGCACGGCCGCGGCTTGCGCGATTTGCGCCAGGGCGGCCTGCTCGGTTGGCGCCGATGATGCCGTCTGGCTGTGTGCGCTGACGACACTGACCATTGTCATGAAGGATGCTGAACCCAACAACACGGCGCACCTGCGTGCGTGTCCCGTGCAGATGGCTGATAAATTCATCGCATTGTGCCCCCTAGTTGCGAATGCAGACCCCCGTCGGCATGTGCTTTCATTCCTCCTCCGCTCCAGATAACCCCCATGAGAAGCATCCCATCCCTTTGTCCGGCGACGTACGGGCGCAATGCATTCCCGTTCGCGGCACGCTGTCTCAGCCGCCGCGCATCGCTCTTTGCTGTCTTCATCCTGTTGCGCCGCTTTCCTCGCACCGCGGCAGGTGTTGAAAGTCTATGCGTCAGGTATCGGCACGGCCTATGGGGCGATTGACGTATACGGAGCGCGAGGGTTCACAGGTCCGCCATCGGGGAATAGGATTGCGGCACTGACGGCGGCCACGAAGTTTGGCAATACGTCATTCGGTCCATGGGCTGCTTTTTCTTCCGACCGTAGGTTCGGTGCGAGTTTCAGGAAATCGGGAAAGGGTCGTTATGCAACTCAAAGCCTTGATCGCGGCAGCGCTCGTGACGTGGTCTTTTCCCGCACAGGCGGCCTGGCAGGAATATGTGTATCCCGACCTCGGAATCGCGAAATATTTTCCCGCCGAACCCAAAATGTCGAAGGGCACGTGGGGCAACGGCATCCGCTTGCCGCTTTCCAAAATCGTGCCCGACACGATCATTTCGGCCGACGACGGCGGCGTCACTTACAAAGTGACCGTCGCGGATTTCAAAGGCCGCGAGAGCGAGGGCGCCAATATCATGGCCGAGGCGTTCTCCAGCCTTGCCGCCAAAGGCACCGTGGTCACCCAGGGCTTCCCGCGGTTGGATTTGGGCGCAAACTCCGTCTACGGCCTCATGCTGATCGTCGATGAAAAGGGCGGCACCCACGCGACCTCGGCAGTATTCTTCAACAAGGGCAAGCTCTATCTGGTTCAGGCGCTGGTGCCGCTCAACAGCCCAAGCCGATTCGATTCCGGCATCGGCCGGTTCATCGAAACCGTGCGATTCCATCTCGAAGGCTACGGCTTCGACGAGAAGCTCGGGCGCGACTTTCCCCTCGGGGATTGCGATCCGGGCGACCGCGACCTCGGCAACAACAGGCCGCCGCCGCAGAAATGACCGCGGCCCCGATCTGGCGGCTCGGTTGAGAGGGCGTCCGGTCCATGTTTGCGACGCTTCGCCCCGCATCGCCGAGTTTGTGCGTCCTGAAGCCCCCGTTCGAGCCGCCCCGGCTTAATCCTGAACTCGACTCCCGTGCGCTCGCGGAGGAATTCAATCGGCGCGGCCGCATCCACATCCAATCCGTGCTGGAGAAGACGTCTGCGGACAGTCTCCATGCCTGCCTCAGGGACGAGACGGCCTACAGGCTGTGCGTGAACATCGGAGGCGTGGCCCGGGCGCTTGCGAATCTCACGCCCGACGAGCGCCAGGCCGTGAGCATCGCCGCGTGGCGCGAAGCCGGCATCACCGGATTCCAGTTCCTGTTTGATATGCTCCGGCTGTCGGGGAATGGCGAGCCCTATCCCGATGCGCAACATCCCTGGGCCAAGACCGTCGCCTTCCTGAATGGCCCCGAATTTCTCGGCTTCGCGCGCCGGATCACCGGCATGGAGGACATCGCCTTTGCCGATGCGCAGGCTACGCTTTACCGGCCCGGTCATTTTCTCACCGCCCATGACGACAACACGCCCGGTACGAAGCGGCGTGCCGCCTATGTTCTGAGCTTCACGCCGACATGGCGGCCGGAGTGGGGCGGGCTGCTCGAATTTCTCGATCGCGACGGGCAGGTCGAAGCGGGTTATCTGCCGGGCTTCAACACGCTCAAGCTCTTTCGCGTGCCGATGTCCCATCATGTCAGCGCGGTGGCCCCTTTCGCGCTCGGCCAACGCCATTCCATCACCGGCTGGCTTCGCGCCCGCTGATCGCAAGCGCCGGACGCGCCTATTTCGGCTTGCGGAAGCGGAACATGAACTGATCGTCCTGTTCATGGGCGCGCGCGGTGTGCGGATCGCCGGCGCGGGCGAGCACTTTGCTTTCGCCATCGAACACGAAACCCGCTTTCAGGATTTCGGCTTTCTCGGCTTCCGGATCGGCGCGATGCAGCATCGGCGATTGGGTAAAGCCCGTGCCCGGAGCGGCGGCATAATCGATCACCAGAAACACACCGCCGGGCTTCAGCGCATCGAACACGCTTTTGTTGAAGGCGGCCATGTCGTCGGCATGAAACGACCCGGGATTGTGCAGGTCATGATAATTCTGAGCCGTCCACACCACGTCCACGGGTTCGGGCACCATCAGCCTGGATGGCGATTGCATCACTTCGCTGACGTTGGGATAGGCCGGACTTCCGGCGATCATCTTCAGTCCGTCCCCGCCCATGCCGCCCATCGGCATTCCGCCGGCCGCGGGCATGTTGCCCATCGGCATCGCGCCGGCCGCAGGCATGTTTCCCATCGGCATGCCGCCCATCGGCGTCGCTGCTGCGGTTGCATAGACATGACCTTGCGGGCCAACCACCTTGCTGAGAATGCGGGTGAAATAACCGCCGCCGGCAAGGAAATCGACCACCTTGTCGCCGGGCTTCACGCCCGCGAACGCGATGGATTCCGCAGGCTTCCGGTTGGCATCGCGCATCTTGTCGGCGGCGGGCCGGTTCGCGTCATTGACCGCGGCGGTGACATAGGCAGGCACGTTCTGCGCAACCGCAGGAGCCGAAAGCGCCCCAAGCGACAGCGCCGCAAACGCGGCAAACAAAAGCGGACGGCCCATCATTTTTCACCCTCTCCAATGCGCATGAATTCAGAGTAGCCACGGGGGGCATATTCTACAAGTACCGGCCGGTAAATCTCGGCCCAAGGAACTGACCGGGCTTCCCCTCGGCCGGCCGTCATGGTTCCCCGCTGTTTGGCGGAGAGGCATGCGTGCTATCCTGGGATTTGAACCAACTTTGGGGGGACGCGCCCGTGAAGACACCAATGTTTGCCGGCTTTTGGCTCGTTTCGGCGCTGACGGCCAGCATAGCCTCGGCGCAACCTGCGAAAGCGGAAAACGTAAAGGTTTACGCGGCGGCGGTTGCGAAGACGCCCTTGACCGCCATCGCTGCCGACTACGAAAAGATGACGGGCAACACGGTCACGCTTGTCTTCGATACGGCCGGCGCTACGGAACAGCGGTTCCGGGCCGATCCCGACGCGGCATTGCTGATCACGACCGTACCCCTGATCCGCAACGCCGAAAGCTCGGGCGCGCTCAAGGATGGGACCAGCACCCTCTTAGGCAGCACCGTCGCCGGTGTGGCGGTGCCGCCAAAATCGGTGAAGCCCGATGTCTCCAGCCCCGAAAAGTTGAAGGCAGCATTGCTCGCAGCCAAGCGCATCGCGGTTTCGGATCCGGCCCGGGGGGCGACCGTCGGCACGCACTTCATGAAGGTGATCGAAGCGTTGGGGGTGAAGGACGAAGTCTTGCGGAAGACAACGTTCGCCACTGACGGCATCGAGACCGTGCATCTCGTTCTCGACGGGAAAGCCGATATCGGCGTCTCGCAATCGAGCGAGATTCTGCAGGGCAGCCCGGACGCCTTTGCCGGACCGTTTCCCAAGGAGTTTGCGCTGGCCACGGATTTTTCGCTCTGGCATCGCAACGCCATGTCTCCGGCGGTCAAGGATCTCGTCGCCGCGCTGACAGGTCCCTCGGGCCGCGGAAAACTTGCCGCGGAAGGCGTCATGCCTCCCCCTGTCAGCCGATGAACGCCTGAGCGTGTTCGAAATCGAAACGCTTCTGACGAGAGGTGACGTGCAGCCATCGGGCAAACTCGCGACGCCGCTGGCATGGATAAAAGCCAACCGCGGGTTGCTGTTGGCGAAATGGAAGGAAATCGTCCAATGATCAAACCGCCGTCGATCCGCGCCGTCAAAGCGAAGCCGCCGGCATCATTGGACATCGCCTGGAGCACCGGCGAGACGCTTGCGGTGGACATTTCGCGGCTGATGAAGCGTTTCAAACTGTATTCGCCTCTCAAGAACGCGGCGCTGTTTGCGAAGGCGAAGGCCGATCCCTGGGGTCACGCGGTGAATTGGCCGGGCGAGATCGACATCGGCGCCGACCAACTCTACGAGCTTGCGCGCGAGCAGGCAGGCGAATGGGGCCCCGAACGTTTTGCCGCATGGATGACGGAGAATGGCCTTTCGCTCAATGCCGCGGCGGATGCGCTCGATCTGTCGCGGCGCATGATCGCGCATTATCGCACGGGCTCAAGGCCTATTCCGCGAGTCGTGGCGCTTGCGTGCGAGGCTTTGCGCGCGTTTAACTTGTCGGCGGCAAGATAACATGAAATTTTTCGGACGCGATTTTCCTATTTCCCATCCACACCTCGAATGACCAGTCACCTGGAACAATCTGATCTCTTTCGCGAAACCGCCAAAATATAAAACCGTCACCATTCCCGGTATCCTCGTCCAATTGATCGTGGAAAATTCGCTCGGTACCAGCCCTAGGAATACCTGGCTTCGGAAAGTTCATCACGACCTTGAATCGGCATTGAGAAGCGCAGTCGTCAGCCCGCCACCGAAAACCGAAGACCGTCCCGACCGATCCGATGACGACGTGAGTCGATAAGACGTGCACCGCGTCGCCCGCCACCAACACGGGCAGGCCGCTTGCGCTCGGATCACCAGATTGCACATCGGAAAGATTGTAGGTACCGAAATCTTCAACAACAGCAGGCGCGCCGAAGGACGCATCTTCAACAAAAACGCAATATGCTGCGCTGGCAATTAAACCAATTGACCGCCTCAATTGCCGTCCGGGTTCATATTTACCGGGCTGGATTAAAGAACCTAATTTCGATATGAGGAAAAATATTGTTCTTTTGCAACGTGTCGGGGATATCCTCAAAATACTCAATGCCGACACCGTCGTTCCTCCAGGTCATATTGATCGTCTTAGAGGCATCGAGATAAACGGTGCTGTTGCCATATTGCGCAAGCAGCGATTCCGTTACAAGTGAGAGCAATCCTTCCCTTTATCACAGGAATCCAAATAAAACGGTAGCGGCACAGTTTAGCCCAGGGTTTCCGCCTCACTCTTGTTGGTAAAAGCCAGTTAATCCGGGAGGCAGTGACGCGCAGCCTTTGCCGTCTTGGCTCCTGCTCACAAAAGTAACGCGCCAATTGCCGCTGTCCATCGAATATCCATTGACCGTGCGCGGTACTTCCACAATGTGAAGCTCGCACGGCAATCCTGTGACTGCAAAATATCCCTCATTGTTACCATTGGTTAACGGGAGTTTCACCGGTCCAGACAGATGGAAGCATGTCTTCTGCGGACATTCGGAAATGGTGAGGTTAGCGTCACCGGTCCATCCTCCATTGATGAAACTAAAATCGTCAAGCATCAACGTGTAATTATGCTCATTGCGGTCTGTAAATTTAAAATCCGATTTAGCGATAGCCACACTGCTGGTCATAACCGTTATCGTCAATAACGCGGTGGATCGTGCCGTTCTGATCTTCACGGCTTTTCCTCCCAATCCTCCACCACCTTCGCCATATCAGACATTTCCCACAGCTTCGACGTGACGCCTGATGTCATGGCGGGCGTTACCTTCGCGGTCTGGTGAATGCGCACGAAATTGTGTAGTTCGATGCATAATTCGGTGTCAGGGTAAGAACTGTCCGCCCCGCGTCGCTGTATTCGGCTGCCCCTGACATGAAGTCGTCGGGAGCGCACACGGCCAGTTGATAAAAGTATGGCGGAGGACAAGGGAGCCCTTGCCCTCCGCCGCTGCCCGATTTTGTTTTACTGGTCGAGCACCTCGATGTAGCCCAAATGGCTCGACGTATCGCCCGACCACCAGATGCGGTTCGGGTTGGTTGGATCGAGTTCAATGCGTCTCGCATCCGACTCCGCGATCGGCAGCGAGAACTCCGTCCAGGTCTCCGTCTTGGGATCGAAGCGGGCGATCTTGTCCGCCGTCTGTTCGGTCACCCAGATCACCTTCTTCCTTGCATCGGGGACCGGGAGATACATACCGCTGTTCTTGGTTGGAGGATCGTAGAACGTCATCTTGCCGGTTTTCTGATCGACCTTCACGAGTTTGCCGGTCTCATGGAAGCCGACCCAGAGATTGCCCTCCCAGTCCGCTCCCATTCTGCGCGGAACGTCTTTCCCGGGAGTCGGGAACTCGTCCATCTTTCCCGTTTGAGGATCGAGCCGGCCCACTTTGTAGGCTTCACGCTCGACGAACCAAACCCGTCCGTCGCCTGCGACATCCATCCCGTAAGCGCCGGGATTCTTCGTCGGAATCTGATAGGCGGCGAACTGCTTGGTCTGGATATTCAATCCCACGATCCTGTCGCCGGCCGTCGTCCAGACCATTTTCCCATTCGGGTCGGCCCGCATGAAGTTTCCGCTGATTGGGCCCTTGAAGTCGTCGGGCACCAGAACCGAGTTGAACTGCTGGGTCTTGGTATTGAATTCCAGCCAGCGGCGGGTTCCGCCGATATCCGCCAGCCAGATCGAATCGCCTGCGCCCCGCGCCGGCGGACCCAGATGCGCCAGCGTGCCAGGCTTCACGCCGAGGGCAGGAGGCTTGACCTCGCTGAAGGTGAACGTCTTGGGATCGAACTTGGCGAGCGCGTAGAGGTTAAGCTCGTTCGCCCACGCCACACCGCGCGCGTCCACCGTAATGTCGTGGAACGCTGCATCGGGATTGGGGCCCGCAAAATCGACGGCGATGTACTTGGCGGCGTCGCCCTTCAGCAAAGTTCTGGACAAGCGGCCATTGGGTTCGGCTCTTGGCGCCTTGTCGGAAAAATTCTTCGCCAGATAATCGACGACGGTCTTCTGTTCCTCAGGCGTCAGATCGTTGGCGCCGCGTTCATGGATGCGTTCCCGCATCCAGGCGATCTTTTGCTCCCAGTTGGCGTGGGTCCATCTCTCTTCCGTCAGCCGTTGCAGGAAATGGCATTGGTTGCATTTGGCTTCCACAATCGCTTTGCCCGGCCCTTCCGGCAGAACCGGCGGCGGCAACTCGACATCCAGTTCGTTGCCGGCTACGCGCCCGGGTGTGCGAACCCATCCATTCGCCACCACGGGCCCTTGCGTATCGGTGAGCGAGACATCGGCCGTCGCCGGCTTTCCGTCCGTCAACGCCACCGTCGTGGGCTTGCTCACAAAGCCGTTGCCGATCCCCTGCACGGTGTAATTCCCGGCGGGCAGGTTGTTCATTGCGTAACGGCCTTGCGCCTGACTGACGGCCATGAACGTCAGGCGTTTCTCCGCATTGATCAATTTGACATAGGCTCCGGGAAGCGCTTGCCCGGATGCATTCTTGACGGTTCCCTGAATGCTGTCTTCGGCGCGAGCCGATTGGACGCTGACAAGCAGCACACCCGCGATTAGAGGCAGGATTCGACTCCCATGGCTAGACATCGCTTTTTCCTCCCTTGGCCGGAATTGACGGCCATTCAATTATACACCCATTGTGTATGAACCGTCCAAACGCCCGGTCTCTTATTGAAAGCTGATCAAGTCCGTGCGGGTCAGCGTTGTGGCTTTTGGCTTCAAAGGCGCGTTCGCCAGGTTCGCATTGCCCGAATTCAAGACATTATAGAAACCGATGGTCGTCTCGTAATCACTGCCGGCCGACGTCGTATCCATCGGAATGACGACGGTGTAATCGTGCGCCATCGCTCCGACGGAGGTGTAGGTCACCGAACCGCTGATCTTCCAGCCGACCATGATGAGCGTCTTGATGCCCTTCGCCTTCAGATCCTTGTCGAGATCGGTGCCGTAGAACCGGTCCTGCGCCGTGTTGGTAATCCTGATGTCGCCCGCAGCCGGAGCGACCTCTTTCAGCCACTTGGTCTGGTTCTGCGCGCGGGTGCCGTAGGCAACGGTCAGGCCCGCCTTGCGTACGCGCTCCATGAAGGGGGCCATGGCCGGGAGCATCTTGCCCGTGCAACTCGGCTGGGAGTTACAGATGTCCTCCACGTAGTCGAGCACGACCAAAGCGGTGGTCTTGGGGTCGAGGGTGACGCGGGCCGGGTCCGGCGTCGCCGGCATCTGCACGGTCATCATCTTGCCGGCGGCTGGTGCGGCCTCAGCTTGAGCCGCTCCACCGCAAAGTGCGAGGGCGAGACCGCTCGTCAGGAGAACAGTGCGAAACAGCGTCATGTTGAAATCTCCTCAAGGACTGGGGTTTTGGCTCGGGCATTCGCAAGTGCCGGCAGCGCCGCTTCACGCGAGCTGCGGAATCTGAGACCAAGAATTACACCAAACCGAGGCCCGATGGAATTGAACTGATGAAGGGCGCGGGCGGAAAGGACTGCGTTTGGCGAAACTCAGTTGTATCGCCGGCGGCCGGTGAGCGTCCGCTTCCGGGAAGATCGGACATTCTCCCCGACGGTCACTGGAGATATTCGGACCGCACGGCGTCCGCGGCTGCGGTCATGCCTTGCCGGGACTAATGCGATTCCGACATGGGTTTGCCTTGGCCCGATAAGATGGAAATTGTCAGTTTGCGTTACGCGCCAGCGCCTCCGCGTCTTGCGCGATCCTGGCCGCACATGAAGCAATGATCTGCCTGATCTTTGGGTCGGCTTCCTTTTTCGCGGCGGCGATGGCGAGATAACATAGCCTGCGCAATTCCGCAGGCGTTTGCATTGCCGATCTGCTGTAGTCGAGAGCCAGCCTGGCCTCATCCCACACCTCAACCCTCTCCGCGTGCGGGAAGGCAACGAGCAAGCCAAGGGCGTGGTCGTGCGCCTCTTCGTCGCTTTTGCTCTCGAAGGCACGCCACGCTGCCGGAAAACCATTTTTCTGGATAAAATAACAACGGTACGTGGTCATTGACGTCCTACCAATAGACGATGCACGCCCTCAACCCTGGCTCGATACCGGCCTGCATGGACGGCTTTCTAACAAGTTACGCCGGCAGTTGCGTTTGATCGTGGCGCTCCTCGCTTGCAAGCAGGACATCAAGATCGCTTATGAGTTGGTGGGTAGTTTCTCCAATGGGACCCCGACTGTTATAAAGGGCTTTCGTCGTCCCATTCAGAGCGGCGAGCACACTCCTCCGTGCACGAAACACCCGGCTCTTCACAGTCCCTTGCGGGCAATTGCATTTTGCCGCAGCCTCTTCGCAATTGAGGCCTCCTATAGCGACAAGCATGAAGGCTTTGCGCTGTTCGGGCGATAAGGTCCGCAACGCGCGCACTGCGTCAGCGAGATGAACCGCCCAAAGCTGTTCATCGTTCGGGCCGGCGAGGTTCAAGGCGATGCCATCATCGAAACTCGAATATCGCCAAGTACGCCGGCGATGATTGTAAAGTTCGTTGCGCAGAATTGTGAAAGTCCAGGCTCTCAAATTGGAGCCGGGTCGAAATGTCCCCCGTGCTTCCCACGCCTTGCATAGCGCTTGTTGGCAAATGTCCTGGGAAAGGGTCGCGTCGCGGCAAAGCGATTGCGAGAATGCGCGCAACCACGGCATCAGCAGGAGCAGCTTCTCTCGAAACAGCGCATCCGAGTTCTGCTCGTCTGCGGGATCTATCTGATACCTTGCCTGCAGCTCGGTTCGATCTGGCATCATTTTCGGCGCACTCAATCGTCCGTCGATCTACCGCCGGCCAATCCGTAATCGTTGGGTCCGCCGGGCAATAGCGGCGGTTGGCGATCGGTCGTGTAGTGCCGGATAGCAGACCTCTGTGAAAGTCCACGCTTCGCACGCGCCTCGGATTCTGACGTTACCTGCGCGCGTCGCGCAATCTCAAGGAGATCAGAAGACGCCATTAGCACCCTCCAAATTTGCCGCCTGCAAACCTATTGGAGCAAAGGCATGCAATCTGCGCTTCCCGGAAATCGCAAACCTCACTCAAATGTCGCAACAATTATCGCCGTCAAAGCTCAAAAACCGCAAACAATGCTCAGAAGGCGCGCAAACTTCATTGATATGCATCAATCGGAGGGCTTCATTATATGGAATAATTAATCAATCGCCGTTTGTGGGAGGTTAGGCTCTATGAACAGTGGCGCGCGCGCAAATCCGTTGGACAGCTTTCCGGCCGTCAGGTCACGCGATCCCGATCAGGTTGAAGATGCCCTCATACGCACCTATGGCGCTCACCGGTTAACTCTTCCCCGCCGTAGCGGTTTGGACGTTCGCGCCAATCATTGGCAGTCGCGGAACATCGGCCTGTCTGATTGCACGTA
>Ga0265334_10000791_pt1 | contig 15821 bp, 13 predicted proteins | sample 42023metaG_FD_192442 | JGI IMG/M metagenome (GOLD analysis project Ga0265334, IMG submission 192442) | Rhizosphere microbial communities from Carex aquatilis grown in University of Washington, Seatle, WA, United States - 4-20-23 metaG | ecosystem: Host-associated > Plants > Roots > Rhizosphere... | reverse complement strand
CGCGCCCGAGGTCAGGAGGATCAGCGTGTTCAGCAGCGGGAAGTGCCAGGGATCGAATGGCACGATGCCTTCCGGCGGCCACTTGCCGATGGAGACGTCGATCGGGAACAGCGACGAATTGAAGAAGGCCCAGAACCAGGCGAAAAAGAACATCACTTCGGAGGCGATGAACAGGATCATGCCGTAGCGCAGGCCGATCTTAACGACCGGTGTGTGATCGCCGCGCACGACGGATTCCTTGACCACGTCGCGCCACCAGCCGGCCATCGTGTAAAGCACCAGCAGGAAGCCGATGATGAACACCCAGGGCTGTCCGTTGATCGGGATGCCGAAGAAATTCGCGCTCGCGTTCATCCAGAACACGGCGCCGATCAGCATCAGGAAGGCGGCCGCCGCGCCGACGATCGGCCAGGGGCTCGGATCGACCAGGTGATAATCGTGATGGACTTCGCCGTGAGCCATGGTGTTCGCCTTTCGAAGGGTCAGCCCCCCGAACCCTTCTTCGGAACGGACGCGGTCTTGGCATCCGCCTTCTGATCGGTTGCGGGATAGAAGGTATAGGACAGCGTGATTTCAGAAACCGAATCTTCGTCGCGATCCTTGAGAATTGCAGGCGAGACGAAGAAGGAAACCGGCATTTCGACGGATTCGCCGGCCTCCAGCCGCTGCTCGGTGAAGCAGAAGCATTGGATCTTATCGAAATAGCGGGCGCTGTCGTCGGGCGCGACGTTGAATGTTGCGTGGCCGAGGATGGCGTGATCGGACCGGTTCACGGCGCGGAAATAAACGAGTTTATTCTCTCCGACCTTCACTGTGACGGAGCGCTGTTCCGGCTGGAAGGTCCAGGGGAGCGCCGGGTCGACATTGGTGTCGAAACGCACGGACATCACGCGGTCGCTGACGGTGTCCGGGGCGGAACTCGCACGCTGAGGCGTGCCGCCGTAACCGGTCGTGCGGCAGAACAGGTAATAGAGGGGCACCGCAGCATAGGACGCCCCAACCATGCCGATGACGACCGCGGCACAGGAGGCGAAAACCCAAGAGTTGCGCGTGACCTTCATGCCCTTGCTCTAATCCGCCACATGTCCGCCCAGCCGCACGATGGTCATGACGAAGAACAGCACGACAAGAAACAGGAGCAGACCCGCGATAGCGTAATTACGCATTCGGCGGGCGCGTTCGAAACGGGCTCTTGTTTCGTCATCGCCGTTCATCCCAAGACCAGAAGCGGGACTTGCGCCAATCCCGCCGCCTGCTCCACCAGAAGGGCTGCGAAAAGCGCGAACAGGTACAGAATGGATATGCCGAACAGGCGCCGGGCTTCGGGCTCGCGCACCGTATCGCGCTCAGCCGCCACGCGGATGCTCTGCGCGACGAACAAGAGGCCAACGAGGGCGTTTGCCGCGAGATATAACGGTCCGGCAAAGCCCAGCAGAACCGGCGCAAAGCCGGTCGCCACCACCAGCAGCGTATAGATCACGATCTGACGGCGGGTTTCGGGCTTGCCCTTGACCACGGGAAGCATCGGCACACGTGCCCGCGCGTAATCCTCCGCGCGATAAAGCGACAGCGCCCAGAAATGCGGCGGCGTCCACAGGAAGATGATCGCGACCAGCACCAGCGGTGTCACGGCGAGCGAACCGGTGACGGCCGCCCAGCCGATGGCCGGAGGAAGCGCGCCCGCAAGCCCGCCGATGACGATGTTCTGGGGCGTCTTGCGCTTCAGCCACATGGTGTAGACGAAAACGTAAAATCCGATGGTGAACGCGAGCAGCGCGGCGGCCACCAGATTGACGAACAGACCCATCACCGTGATGGCCGCAGCCGAAAGCGTGGCCCCAAACGCCGTCGCCTCGCCGGCCGTCACATGGCCCTGCGGAACAGGGCGGCCTTTGGTGCGGGACATCAACGCGTCGATATCCGCATCATAGGCCATGTTCAGAGCGCCGGACGCGCCCGCCCCGACCGCGATGCACAGCAGCGCCGTCAGCGCGGTCGCGATGTCGATATGCCCCGGCGCCAGAACCAGTCCAACCACGCCGGTGAACAGCACAAGCGACATCACGCGGGGCTTCAACAGCGCGAAATAATCGCCCACCGTCGCGAAGCTCATCTCCGCGACGGCAAGCGATTCCTGTGTTTCAACAACCGCGGTCACTGTTCAGTCATTCCTCAATGATGACCGGAGTCCGCGATGTGCGGCAGGTCGTTGAAGGTGTGGAACGGCGGCGGCGACGAGAGGGTCCATTCCAGCGTGGTCGCGCCCGCGCCCCACGGATTGTCGCCCGCGACCCGCTTGCGCATCATGGCTTCCGCCATGCAGAGCAGGAAGATCACCACGCCAACGGCCGAAATAAAGGAGCCGACCGAGGAAACGTAGTTCCAGCCCGCAAAGGCGTCAGGATAATCCGCAACGCGCCGTGGCATCCCGGCCAGACCCACGAAGTGCATCGGGAAGAATGTCAGGTTGACGCCCACGAACATGGTCCAGAAATGCAGCTTCCCGAGCGTCTCATTGTACATGTAGCAGGTGATCTTGGGGAACCAGTAGTACCAGCCCGCGAAGATGGCGAAGACCGCACCCAGCGACAGCACGTAGTGGAAGTGCGCCACCACGTAATAGGTGTCCTGCAGCACCACATCGACGCCCGCATTGGCCAGCACGACGCCGGTGACGCCGCCGACCGTGAACAGGAAGATGAAGCCGATCGCCCACAGCATCGGCGTGCGGAAGCTGATCGAGCCTCCCCACATGGTGGCGATCCAGGAGAATATCTTCACCCCTGTCGGCACCGCGATCACCATGGTGGCGAACACGAAATAGGCCTTGGTGTCGACGGTAAGGCCCACCGTGTACATGTGGTGCGCCCACACCACGAAGCCGATGAAGCCGATCGCAACCATGGCGTATGCCATGCCGAGATAACCGAACACGGGCTTCTTGGAGAAGGTCGAAACCACCTGGCTGATCATGCCGAAGCCCGGAAGGATCAGGATGTAAACTTCCGGATGGCCAAAGAACCAGAAGAGATGCTGGTACAGGATCGGGTCGCCGCCGCCCGCCGGGTTGAAGAAGGTGGTGCCGAAATGGCGGTCGGTCAGCAGCATGGTGATGGCGCCCGCCAGAACCGGCAGCGACAGCAGCAATAGAAACGTCGTTACCAGAATCGACCAGACGAAGAGCGGCATCTTGTGCAGCGTCATGCCCGGTGCGCGCATGTTGAAGATGGTCGTGATGAAGTTGATGGCGCCCAGAATCGACGAAGCGCCCGCGATGTGCAGCGAGAAGATCGCCAGATCCATGGCCGGCCCAGGCGAACCATAGGTCGAGAGCGGCGCGTAGATCGTCCAGCCGCCGCCCACGCCCGTACCGCCGGAATCGCCTTCCACGAACATGGAGAGCACCAGCAGCGTGAATGAGAACGGCAGCAGCCAGAACGAGATGTTGTTCATGCGCGGAAACGCCATGTCCGGCGCCCCGATCATCAGGGGCGTGAACCAGTTCCCGAAGCCTCCGATCATGGCCGGCATGATCATGAAGAACACCATGATCAGACCGTGGCCGGTGACGAAGACGTTGAAGGTGTGCGGGTCCTTGAAGATCTGCAGGCCCGGCTCCATCAGCTCGGCGCGCATCATCACCGAGAGCAAGCCGCCGACCAATCCGGCGCAGATCGCGAACACCAGGTACATCGTGCCGATGTCCTTGTGGTTCGTGGAATAGACCCAGCGCCGCCAGCCTGTCGGATGGTGTGCGTGAGCTTCGTGGCCCGCGTGCGTGTCGTGTGCCCCTGCCATGGCGCGTTCCTCCGGTCAGTGTTCTGCGGCGACGCGCGTGGGCGCGCCGACTGCGGCGAATTTGGTTTTTGCGTCAGCGACCCATTGGTCGAACTTCTCCTGGCTCACCACTTCGACGGTGATGGGCATGAAGGCGTGACGGGCTCCGCAAAGCTCGGAGCACTCCCCGTAATACATGCCTTCCTTGTCCGCCTTGAACCAGGTCTGGTTGATGCGGCCCGGCACGGCGTCGATCTTCACGCCGAACGCCGGAATGGCCCACGAATGGATGACATCCGCGCCCGTCGTAAGGATGCGCACGGTTTTGCCCACCGGCACCACGACATGATTGTTGGTGCCCAAAAGGCGCGGCGGGCCGTCGGCCTGCACCGGCTGGGAGCGGCGATCTGGCGTGATCAGCGCGTCGAAGGTGAAGTTGCCATTGTCGGGATATTCGTAGGTCCAGAACCATTGCTTGCCGATGGCCTTCACGGTCATGTCCGAAGGCGGGATCACGTCTTCGAAATAGAGCAGGCGGAACGAAGGGATCGCGATCGCCACCAGGATGATCACCGGCACCACCGTCCATAGGACTTCCAGAATGGTGTTGTGCGTGGTGGCCGAAGGCGTCGGGTTCGCCTTCGCGTTGAAGCGCAGCATGATGTAGACGAGCAGCCCCAGCACGAACAGGCAGACCGCGGTGATGATGTAGAGCACGAATGTGTGCAGCCCGATGATGTCGCGCATGCGTTCATCGCCCGCGGCCTGCAGGCCGAGCTGCCAGGCATAGGGCTGACCCGTAACCTGTTCCGCGGCCAAGGCTGGCAGCGTCGCCAACCCTGAAAACGCGGTGCCGAGGAAAGCTGAAAACCAGCCGAGCTTTCGGACGAGCTTTCGCATGTGGGGGCCCTCTATGTTCGTGAAGCCGGCAACGGGGTTCTCCTCCCCATCCCGGCGTCTTTTAGGATTCGCGGCAGGATTTAGGCGGTGTATGAAACATGAGTCATTGCGACCTGATGCCACGCAGGGGCCTTATACGCCCTTATTGGCCCCGTCGATTGTCTTTCTCGGCCAGCGTGACGGAAAGGCCGCGCCCGCCTATATGAGAGAGAGGATAGGCCGCCTCGGGCCTGCGTACGCGGAGAGAAGAAACCATGACCAGCCACGAAGACCTGTTTTTCACCCAGACCGGCATGGAAAGACGCCGCGTTCAGGACCTCGTCGACAAGACGCTGCACGGTGCCGATGACGGCGAATTGTTCCTGGAGTACCGCCAAACCGAGAGCTTTGCCTTCGACGACGGGCGTCTGAAAGCAGCCACCTACGACACCACACAGGGGTTTGGCCTTCGGGCGGTGGCCGGAGAAGCCACCGGTTACGCCCACGCCTCGGAGCTTTCGGAGGCAGCCATCGCACGGGCGGCCGATGCCGTCAGCGTCGTCAAGCTCGGCCATTCGGGCGAACTCTCCGGCGCACCTGCGCGGACAAATATCCACCTTTACACCGACGAGAGCCCGCTCGATTCGGCGGGTTTCAATGTCAAGGTGAAGCTGATGGGCGAGATCGACGCTTATGCGAGAAAGCTCGACCCTCGGGTGAAGCAAGTTTCGTGCTCCCTGGCCGGCGAGTGGCAGGCCGTCGAGATCATGCGCCCCGGGGGCGAGGTATTCCGCGACGTGCGGCCGTTGGTCCGGCTCTCCATTTCGGTGGTGGTCGAGGAAAACGGCCGCCAGGAAACGGGTTATTACGGCGGCGGCGGCAGGCGGGCTTACACCGACTACATCGCGGAGGACTATTGGCGGGCGGGCGTGGACGAGGCGCTCCGGAGCGCGCTGGTGAATTTGCGATCGGTGCCGGCGCCTGCGGGTGAGATGACAGTCGTGCTGGGGCCGGGCTGGCCTGGCATCCTGCTGCATGAAGCGGTGGGCCATGGTTTGGAGGGCGATTTCAACCGCAAGAAGACCTCGGCTTTTTCCGGGCTGCTCGGACAACGGGTTGCCTCGCCCGGCGTCACCGTCGTGGACGACGGCACGATTCCGGAGCGCCGCGGCTCGCTCACCATCGACGACGAAGGCACGCCTTCCTCGCGGAACGTCCTGATCGAAGACGGCATCCTCAAGGGCTTCATGCAGGACCGCATGAATGCCCGCCTCATGGGTGTCGCGCCCACCGGAAATGGACGGCGCGAATCATTCGCAAGCCCTGTGATGCCACGGATGACCAACACCTACATGCTCGGAGGCGACAGGACACCGGAGGAAATCCTGGCATCAGTGAAGAACGGCATCTATGCGGTACAGTTCGGCGGCGGCCAAGTGGACATCACGAACGGCAAGTTCGTGTTCTCCTGCACCGAGGCCTACCGCATCGAGGACGGCAAAGTGGGCGTGCCCATCAAGGGCGCGACCCTGATAGGCAATGGCCCCGAAGCCATGCAGCAGGTCTCCATGATCGGCAACGACATGAAGCTCGACACCGGCATCGGCACCTGCGGCAAAAGCGGCCAGAGCGTACCGGTGGGCGTTGGCCAGCCGACTCTCCGCATCGACGGACTGACCGTGGGTGGTACCGCGGCCTAGGCGAAAGCGGCTTTGCATTTTCTGGGGCGGTCGCCCAAGCGGCTGATCGCACCGTTCTTGCTGCTTGCGCGTTTTTTCAGGAGCACAGGCGTGATTGTGCGTTGCGAAAGACGATATTGCGCCGCAATATAAAGCCTGCGCGGTTTCCTAGAGGCAACCTCCATGGCCGAACGGCGTCTTTCTCTTGTATCGGCGGAGCCTACGAGCAGCGCCAGCCGTGAAATGCTGCGCATGCTCGGGCGTCTGCTCGGTGACGTTATTCGCGAACAGCACGGACAGGCCGCCTTCGATCGCGTCGAGGACCTCAGGCGCCACGTCGTCCACGAGCACCGCGAAGGGCGCTCCGCGGTCAGCCTGATGCGGCAATTGAGCCACCTTTCCAATCGCGACCTTACGATCCTCATTCGCGCTTTCGCGATTTTCTCGCAGCTCGCCAATCTCGCCGACGATTATCTGGCGCGCTGCAAGGCCGAAAGCGAAGACCACGGAACGCTGGAGCGGCTCAAAGCCCATCCCGAGATCACGGCGGGACGCGTCCACACCTATCTCAGCGGCGCTACGATCATGCCCGTCATTACGGCGCACCCGACAGAGGTCCGCCGCAAGAGCGTCATCGATCGCGAATCGGCCATCGCCGATCTTCTGCCCGCCTTTCACCACTATGCCGCCAACAAGGCGAAGCGAGCCGGAATCGAAACCCACCTCAAGCGGGAAATCCGCACGCTGTGGCAGACGCGGATGCTGCGTCCCGAACGCATCCCCGTCACCGATGAGATCGATTATGCCGCCTCGATCATGGCGTCCACCCTCATCTCGCAATTGCCCGTGGTGAAGCATGAGGTTGCCACCATGTTCGGGCTGCACGGTCCTTTACCGCCCGCGCTCCGCGTCGGTTCCTGGGTGGGCGGCGACCGCGACGGCAACCCCTTCGTGACTGCGGCGACGCTGGAATATTCGGTTCGGCGCCTCGCCGAAATCACCCTCGATCATCTCCTGGAGCAACTCTACCAGCTTGGTGCGGAGCTATCGCTTTCCGACGACCTCGCGCCGGTGAGCAAGGCCCTGACGGCGCTGGCGCAGAACAATCCGCATATTTCGGCTCACAAGGCGGACGAGCCTTACCGGCAGGCGCTGTCCTATTGCTATGCCCGGCTGGCGGCGACCCGTTTGCACCTGCTCGGGCGCGGCCCCGCGCGAGCCCCGCGGCGCGAGGAGAAGCGCTACGAGGACGCCGCCGAATTGGCCGCCGATCTGACCGTGGTCGCGGATTCGCTGTCGCAAAACGGCAGCGCCGATCTGGCCGATGGACGTCTGGCCGAATTGCGCGAGGCGGTGATGAGCTTCGGCTTCCATCTCGCGGTCATGGATTTGAGGCAGAACTCCGCCGTCCACGAGCGCACCGTGGCCGAATTGCTGCGGGAAGCCGCGGTGACCGAATCGTATGCCGAATTGGCGGAATCCGATCGTGTCGAACTCCTGGTGCGGGAGCTCAGCAATCCGCGCCTCCTGCGAACGCCCTATCGCACCTATTCCGAAGAGACCACGAAAGAACTCGAAATCGTCGACATGGCCGCGCGCCTGCGCCGGCAGTTCGGAAAAAGCGCCGTCGAAAATTACGTGATTTCGATGGCCAAGAGCGTTTCAGACCTGCTCGAGGTTGCGATCCTCCTGAAGGAAGCGGGCCTGTTCACGCCGGGCAGCCGGCCGTCTGCGGCCCTGCGCATCATTCCGCTGTTCGAGACCATCGAGGATCTGCACGCGAGCACAGGCGTGATGGAGGCCTATTTCAACCTGCCGCTGGCGCGCAGCATCGTGGCTGGCCAGGACGATCTTCAGGAGGTGATGATCGGCTACTCCGACAGCAACAAGGACGGCGGCTATGTCACCTCGAATTGGGAAATCCGCGCCGGCATTACGCGGCTGATCGCACTCTCGAAATCGCGTGGCATCCGCACGCGCTTCTTCCACGGACGGGGCGGCACTGTCGGGCGCGGCGGCGGCCCGAGCTTCGAGGCCACCCGCGCGTTGCCCATGGGCGCTGTCGAAGGCGGTATCCGCGTCACCGAGCAGGGCGAAGTGGTCGCCAGCAAATATGGTCATCCCGATGTGGGGCGTCGCACGCTCGAGCGCATGCTGACGGCCACCCTGCTTGCAGACGTCGATCCCGAAACCGATGCGGCCGACGGAGCGCTCGCGGATTGTTTTGCCGCCTTCAGCGCGGATGCTTACCGGGCCTATCGCGCCCTCGTCTACGAGACGCCGGGTTTCGACATCTATTTCCGCCAATCGACTCCCCTTCCCGAAATATCCAACCTCAAGATCGGGAGCCGCCCCGCCTCGCGCACCAACTCAACCCGCATCGAGGATTTGCGCGCCATTCCCTGGGTGTTCAGCTGGTCGCAAGCCCGCGCCATGCTGCCCGGCTGGTACGGCTTCGGCACTGCAGCGGCGAAGATGCGCGAGATGGGACGCGGGGAGCAGCTGACCGCGCTTTATGCGCAGTCCCGATTCTTCCGCACCCTGGTCTCGAATCTGGAGATGGTGCTGGCCAAGACCAATCTCGACATCGCGCGGCGCTATGCCGATCTGGTCGAGGACAAGGCTTTGGCGGAACGCGTGTTCGAACGCATCCAAGCCGAATGCAAGATCACGGTAGAGACAGTGCTTTCGCTGACCGGACAGAAGTCTATGCTGGAACACAATCCGACGCTCGCCGAATCGATTCGCCTGCGGCTCCCTTACATCGACGCGCTCAACCTGTTGCAGCTTGACCTTCTCCGCAGGCGGCGGGCGGGAAAGGACGACGCGGAGACGCTGCACGGCATCCACATGTCGATCAACGGCGTTTCGGCGGGATTGCGCAACAGCGGTTGACGCACATGCGCCTCATGCGTGGGCGCCCGATCCCATTAGGGTCATAAGCCCCCGCGTGATTCCCGCGCGCCTATCGCAGAATCCCTCATCAATCTCGAAGAAAGGCGCTATGAGATCGCCGCGGCGATCGATCCGGTGTTCTTGAGCATCTGACATGAGCGATTATTGGTTTCGGCCGAAAGAACGGGGCATCGGCGCGGGCGTGCCGCTGAACTGGAAAGGCTGGGCGCTGTTCGCCGCCTATGTCGCGGCCATACTTCTGGTGCCCTCGGCCTACGAACTCTATCTCGGCTATCCAGGCACCGTGATGCTGCGCGTTGCCGGTGTCGTTGCGGTCTCGATCCCGTTCCTCCTGATCGCCTGGAAGAAGACCGAAGGCGGCTGGCGCTGGCGCCATGGCAAAGACGAAGCCGAGGAGAACACCGAACTCGAAAGCTGATCAGAGGAAATTATACGCCTCGAACAGCTTGCCGAGATCGCCGTTCCATTCACCGCGATAAAGCGCCAGCAATTCGTCGGCGCGGGTTTCCCCGCGTTCGACCAGGTCCTTGAACGGCTGCAGGAACCCCTCTTCTGTTCCACCGGCAGAATCGAGTTGGGCGCGGGCGCGCAAGCCATGGACCGCGATGTCGAGCATGCGCCGCGCCAGCTCCAGCACGTTCGTATCCCGGAACGGCGTCCGGAAAGCCAGCTTGGGCACCGCGGCGCGCATCGCCTCGCGCTCCTCCGCCGTCCAATCCTTGACCAGGTCCCAGGCCGCATCGAGTGCCGTCTGATCGTACAGGATGCCTGCCCACAGCGCCGGAAGGCCGCAAATGCGCCGCCACGTTCCGCCGTCGGCCCCGCGCACTTCGAGATAGGATTTGAGCCGCGCCTCGGGGAAGATCGTGGTCAGATGGTCCGCCCAATCCGACATCATGGGCGTGACACCTTTCAACTCCTCGATGCGGCCATTCAGGAAATCGCGGAAGGACTTGCCCGCCACATCGATGTAGCGGCCGGCGCGATAGACGAAATACATCGGCACATCGAGCGCATAATCGACGTATCTCTCGAAGCCGAAACCATCCTCGAACACGAAGGGCAGCATGCCGGCGCGGTCGTTGTCGGTGTCGGTCCAGATCTGGCTGCGATAGGAGAGAAAACCGTTGGGCTTGCCTTCGCGGAACGGCGAATTGGCGAACAGCGCGGTCCCTACCGGCTGGAGCGCCAGCATCACGCGGAATTTCTTGACCATGTCGGCTTCCGAGCCGAAATCGAAATTCCCCTGCACGGTGCAGGTGCGGAACATCATCTCCAAGCCATAGCCGCCGACCTTGGGCATATAGCGGCGCATGATGGCGTAGCGGCCCTTGGGCATGACCGGCACTTCGTCGAGCCGCCAGGTGGGGGCATAGCCGACGCCAAGACATCCCGCGCCGATCTCCGCGCAGACCTCGCGCACCTGCGTCAGATGGGTGTTCACCTCTTTGCAGGTCTCATGCACGGTCCTGAGCGGCGCACCGGAAAGCTCGAACTGCCCGCCCGGCTCAAGGCTGAGCGAGGCGCCGTTCTGAGAGAGCCCGATGATGTTCGGCCCCTCCATCACCGGAACCCAGCCGAAGCGGGCCATACCTTCCAGTAACGCCCTGATTCCGGGATGCCCCTCATAAGGAAGCGGCTTGTGGTTGTTCAGGCCGTAGACGAATTTCTCGTGCTCGGTCCCGATGCGCCATTGCTCGCGCGGCTTCGATCCCGCGGCGATATGGGCCACGAGATCGGCACGCGAAGAAATAGGCCCGCCGGCGGATTGCGGGATGGACATGAGCGGTTCCTCTGGCGCGATTGTGCTCGCGTTATCGGTGGGGTTAGCCGGAACCTAGTGGCGGGAGGTGACAGTTACAAGCCGGTCAAGTGCGCCAATCGCCCCGGATCGCCTGCCAGACGGCGAGCGCGCCGAGCGCGGCCGTATCGGCCCGCATGATACGGGGTCCGAGCGTCACCGGGAGCACGAACGCCTGGCTGCGAATCAGCGCGCGTTCCGTGGGATCGAACCCGCCTTCGGGTCCCGTAAGCACCCCCCATGCCTCCGTCGCTTCCCCGCGTTCGAGGGCGTCTGCGATCGAACGCGCATCGCCGCCCTCGTCGCAGAACAGAAGGCGGCGGCCGTCCGGCCAGGATTTCAGCAATGCGTCCAAACCCAAAGGCGCGTGCACCTCCGGCACACTGAGCCGGCCCGATTGCTCGGCAGCCTCGATGGCGTTGGCGCGCAGCCGCTCGAGATTGACCCGGCGCGCCACCGTGCGGCTGGTGATGACGGGCTGCAATACCCGGACGCCAAGCTCGGTGGCCTTTTGCGCTACATAGTCGGCAGGCGTCTTCTTGACCGGCGCGAAGGCGAGCCACAGATCGGGGACCTCGGCCTGAGGCTCCGTCTGCGCTTCGCAGACAAGCGTGCAACCGCGTCGTGAAACCTCCGCAATGCGGGCTCGCCATTCGCCGTCGCGTCCATTGAACAGCAGCACGCGCCGGCCCTCTTTTGCGCGCATCACGTGCAAGAGGTAATGGGCCTGGCCTTCGTCCGGCGTCACCCGCGCACCCGCCAGCAGCGGCGCCTCGACATAGAGGCGCAAGCGCCCGCCCTCATAGGAGAGATCGGCGGCTTCGGAATCCCGGTCTTTGTCCCGGCCCATGGGCGCGCTACCGTGGCTCAAATGCTCGAACCCTTGCAGCACGCATGAGCGCCGATCCGCAAGTCCCGCCGGACTTGAGCGGCCTCAAACCCGCCGACGCCGCGCGCGATTGGGTCGACGAGGCGCCCCGCGCGATTCAACCCTATCTCCGGCTGATGCGGCTCGACCGGCCGATTGGCGCGTGGCTGCTCTATTGGCCGTGCGTCTTCGGGCTAGCGCTGGGGGCGGCCGCGAACGGCGAAAGCTTTCCCGATCCGCTCTACCTCGTGCTGACCGGTATCGGCGCAGTGGTGATGCGTGGCGCGGGGTGCACCTACAATGACATCGTGGACCGTGAATACGACGCCCGAGTCGCCCGCACCCGGGGCCGCCCCATTCCGTCCGGCGCGGTCAGCGTCAAACAAGCCTGGGGTTTCGCCATAGCCCAAGGACTGATCGGATTTCTGATTCTCATGGCCTTCAACCAATTCGCGATCCTGGTAGGCGTGTCGTCGCTCTTCCTCGTCGCCTGCTATCCCTTCATGAAGCGCATCACTTATTGGCCGCAAGCCTGGCTCGGGCTCACCTTCAATTGGGGCGTGCCGTTCGGCTTTGCCGCGGCGACCGGAACGCTCAGGCCCGCCGCCTATCTCTTTTATGCCGGCTGCTTCTTCTGGACGCTCGGCTACGACACCATCTACGCGCACCAGGACAAGGAGGACGATATCCTGATCGGCGTGAAATCCTCGGCCATACGCCTGGGCGCGCGCAGCAAGCCCTGGGTTTATGGTTTCTATGTTTGCGCCTTCGCGCTCATGCTGGCAGGCGGGCTTGCGGCGGGGCTCGGCATCGTGTTCGCGCTCACATTGCTGCTCGCAGGCGCCCATCTGCTCTGGCAGGTGCATGCGCTCGACATCGACCGGCCGCTGCTGTGCCTCAAGCTGTTCCGCGCCAACCACCATACCGGCGCGCTGATTGCGGCCGCTCTCGTGCTGGGCGAGACGGCGCGCTTCTGATGGCTGACACAGACGAAGCCAGCCGCAAAGCCTTCATCCGCGCGCATACCAGGCTGGAGACCGCGTCCATCGTGCCGGAAATCACGCTGCATCTGGCAAACGAAGTGATGAACCTTTGGAGCGAAACCGAGGCGCTTTCCGTGGCGCAGGCTTCCGGACTGACGAATCTGCCCCCGCCCTATTGGGCTTTTGCCTGGCCGGGCGGACAGGCGGTCGCGCGCTACATCCTGGACCGGCCGGAAGAGTTTAACGGAAAGAGCGTGCTCGATTTCGGCGCGGGCTCGGGGCTCGTCGCGATTGCCGCGGCAAAGGCGGGAGCCGCTCCGGTGGTTGCGGCCGAAATCGACCTGCTTGCGCTATCCGCCATCGAAATGAACGCCGAAGCGAACGGCGTCTTCATCGAGCCCATGGCCAATGACATCATCGGCACGAACCGGCGCTGGCAGATCATCCTCGCCGGCGACATGTGCTACGAACGCCCCTTGGCTGAGCGCCTCACCCAATGGTTGCGCCAGCTTGCCGCGAACGGCTCGCGCGTCCTCATCGGCGATCCGGGGCGAAGCTATTTCCCGCAAGGCGGCGTGACGAAGCTCGCCACCTATCAGGTTCCCACCTCGCGCGAGCTCGAAGACCGCGAAACGCGGGAAACGTCGGTCTATGGTTTGTTGCCCTGAACATTCCCGCGGAGCAGCCGAGGTCAAACAGCGCCATGTCGAATGAGAATGCTCTTCCACCGGGCGCCGGCGCGATACTTCAGCGCCCGATCGATCCCGCGTGGGACCATATCCGCGGAGGCACCGCGCCGGACCGCGTCAGCATCGTGCTTTACGGCGATTATCTCTGTCCCTATTGCCGCCGTCTGCGGCTTGTGATCGGGCGGCTGCGTCAGGCCCTGGGCGAACGGCTGGCTTACGTGTTCCGCCACTACCCGAACGAGCGCGCTCATCCCGGCGCGGAAATGATTGCTCACATGGCAGAGGCCGCCGGCAAGCAGGGCCGATTCTGGGAGATGCATGACTGGCTCTACGAACACGAGCCGCCGGTGAGGGAAACCGATGTGCGCGAATTCGCGCGCTCGCTCGGGCTGGACATGGCGCGATTCGAGCAAGACACCGGAAGCGACGAGACGCGGCAACATGTGGAGCAAGATCTCGCCGATGGCAGGCGGAACGGCGTCACTGCTACGCCGACAGTCTTCATGGACGGCATTCGTTATGACGGAGCGTGGGATTTCTATTCCATGCTCGAGGCGCTGGAGCGGCCGGTGGCCACCCAGCTCCAGCGCTCCGCTCGCACCTTCGCGAGCCTTCCGGCATCCGGCGGACTGGTTCTGCTCCTCGCCGCAGCCGCGGCACTGGTCTGCGCGAACACGCCGCTTGCGCCCTATTACGAGGCCTTCATCCACGTGCCGTTCGGCATCGGTACGCCCGGAAATGTGCTGTCCCTGACGGTGGGCGCGTGGTTCTCCGAGGGACTGCTCGCGATTTTTTTCCTGCTTGTCGGTCTGGAAATACGCCGCGAGATGACCGCGGGCAGCCTTGCCGACCCGCGCGCGGCGATCCTGCCCGTCATTGCCGCGGCCGGCGGGGTCATCGCGCCAGCCCTGATTTACCTCGCGCTCAACCCCGGTCCCGCAGGGCGCGGATGGTCGGTTCCGACTGCCACCGATATCGCCTTTGCACTCGGCATTCTGGCGCTGCTCGGCGAACGCGTGACTCCGGGCGTGCGGGTCTTCGTCGCCGCGCTTGCCGTGGTCGATGACATTCTTTCCGTGTTGACGCTGGCGATCTTTTATCCGCGGAATTTCGATCCCGCTTGGCTGGCCGTCAGCGGGATCGCGGTTCTGTTGCTCTATTTTCTGAATCGCTCACGGGTCTATGCCGCCTGGCCTTATGCCGTGGCGGCGGTAGCGCTTGGTCTATGCCTCCATGGTGCGGGCATACATGCCGCGCTTTCCGGCGTGATCCTCGCAGGCTTCCTCCCCACCCGCCCCGCTCCTGCCGCCGGCCCGCTGCTCGCGCAGGCTGCGACCGCCCTCGCCGCCCTCGAGCATGCCGAAAACGAGATCAAGCAGTCCGGCGACGAGAATCGCCGCATCGAACAGGAGCCGATCTGGGATTGGGCGAGCCGCAATCTCTCGGCGGCCAGCGACCGCCTCCTCTCACCCGCCGACCGCATAGAGCAGGCAGTCTCGCCCTGGGGCGCTTATGTGATCCTGCCGCTGTTCGCGTTCTCTGCAACCGGCGTGAATCTGAGTGTCGATCTCTCCACGCCCGAAGCCCGCGCCATTCTCATGGGCGTCATCGTAGGCCTGGCAATCGGAAAGCCGCTCGGCATCTCGCTGGCATCGCTGCTGGCAGTGAGAACCAGACTCGCCCGGCTGGCCGACGACGTGACCTTGCGCAACTTTCTGGGTGCGGCCTGTCTCTGCGGCATCGGCGACACGGTTGCTCTGTTGATGGCGGACCAGGCTTTCCCGCAAGGACCCGACGCGGCCGTAGCGAAGATCGGCGTGCTGATCGGCTCGATCCTTGCTGCGATGCTGGGTGCAGCGCTCATCGCGACAGGTGCGCGCGCTCATGCCGTATCGCCGGTCCAAGTCGCGCCCGAGGTTGGCGAATAGGCAAGCACATGCCACAGTACGAGTCATTGGATCGGGGGATGGAAAATGTCGGTTGAAGGCGAAATCGTCCGGGAAGAGGCGCACGAACTGCACCGCGCGCTTGGCCCCTGGCAGCTGATTGCGCTCGGCATCGGGGCGATCATCGGGGCGGGCATTTTCGTGATCACCGGCCATGCCGCCGCTGCCTATGCGGGACCAGGCGTCGTGATCTCCTTCATCATCGCGGGGCTCGGCTGCCTGTTTGCGGGCCTCTGCTATGCCGAATTCGCCTCCATGATTCCGGTGGCAGGCAGCGCCTACA
>Ga0265334_10000790_pt1 | contig 15826 bp, 13 predicted proteins | sample 42023metaG_FD_192442 | JGI IMG/M metagenome (GOLD analysis project Ga0265334, IMG submission 192442) | Rhizosphere microbial communities from Carex aquatilis grown in University of Washington, Seatle, WA, United States - 4-20-23 metaG | ecosystem: Host-associated > Plants > Roots > Rhizosphere... | reverse complement strand
TCGCTTGGCGCTGGACGCGATCGATCTTCCGGCCGTGCTGGGTGCTACGCCGGAGAGTGCGCGCCAACCGGCAATTGCGCTGATGACGTCGTCCGGCAAATCGCTCACTTGGCCGGAACTGGCCGGCGCGGCAAGCCGTGTCCGGGCCGAAACCGTGTTTTTCGCCGCCGCGGATCGGGCCTATGTCGATCTTTATGGGCGCTGGTATATCAAATCGATTCTCGAACATTGCGACGTCCCTTGCCTTGTCATCCTGCATGTGATCGGCGGGACAGGCGAATTGGCGGAAATCGCGAAATCCATGGGCATCCGGGACAAGCGGCTGATCTTCAGCGGCGATCGCTTTGACGCCGATGCGGTAACAACCAAGTGCTACGACACCCCGCCCAAGGGCGAAATCCCAAAGCCGGTTGCGCACTTCCAATCCATTCGCTTTCTCAGACTTGGTGCATTCCTGCAGAAACTCAAGCTTCCTGTCTTCGTTTCGGATATCGACCTGCTGTTGCAGCGCGGCGTCAAGGACCTGCTCGAACGCTGCGCTGATGCCGATGTCGTGTTCAACGAGAATGCCATGAGCATGAATGCCGGCTCGCGTCTGACGGCGAATCTGCTCCTGGTGAACCCGACGAACAATGCGAGCATGTTCCTGCGTTTCATGCGGGCTTATCTGGAAAACGCATTAGGCAGGAGCGAGGTCACCCGCTGGATCGACCAGTTTGCGCTCATGGCGGCCCGGCACCATCTTTCTCTGCGCGCGGATAATCCCCGCATCGACTACTTCGATACGAACACGGACATCAACAATGTGATGTACAAATCGTATCAGGAGAACCCGTTCCGATTCCTCTCTCTGTATCACGGCTTCGACACGTCCACCCTCAAGGACAATACGAAAGCGGCGGAAGGGACGGCGAAGCGCACCTCCGGTGGGCGCCCGGCAAAGCGCGCGGTTGCTCGGAAAAAGGCCCGCGCGCCACGCGCGGCGAACGGCTGAGGCCGGGAACATTCATCAATTCAGAGAAATGATGCGAGCCGGCGCGGTGGCGGCGGCTCCTGGCGCTGTGCGTCTCTTACGGCGAGTTATTTGCGTGTACGCTGTTCAGCCCATTTTCTGATTGCTGCGGCGGCCGCCCTTACCGCATCCACCGGCCCGGCGACCTGACCCATGTGCAGCACAGCGAAATATCGCGGCTTGGTACTTCCCAAAATAGGCGATGACCAGGCATAGGCGCGTTTGGCTTTGGGATGACCTTTCAAATCGAACAAATGAACGACGCCGTCCCAGTCGCCCTGCTTGTTCTTCGCCGGAAGAACCCGCACCGATCTGGTAAAAGTGGCGCTGCCGCCATGCTGGGATTCGATAACACGCTTGAGGGCTTCTGCCCCGCTGTCTTTCATTGCATCCACCGTTCAACGGCCGCCTGTCTCTGTTCGCCATCAGAGGCTCGTTCCGTTGTCATGAAGATCGCACGCCAAACCTCAACGAACGATCAAGCTGGAATTAATGTTGGGAGGATAGTTAACGCCGTGGAAACCCGCCCTGACCTAGTCTCGCTGCCGATACGAGGAACGGGTAATCATGAGCCGGCAGGAACATTCCGCAAGAGTGGCAACCGCAGATTTCATCTCGACGGCATTGAAGGAACTCGACCGGCAGATTTGCGCCTCCTTGCCCGATGCGGTCACGCCTCAAGCCGCTTCAACGCTGCTCGACGCGCATGGCCAGCTGATTGCGCATGCGCTTGAGACTTTGGGCGAGGGGACCATTCAGACGGTCGCTCACGCAACGTTCCACGATTTTTCGCATTCCCCGGCCCATCGCGAAGCTGCGCGACGCTGGTTTGTCGAGCACCGCCGCGAAGCGAAGAAGGTACGATTCGTTTTCGACCGCTTCGACGGATTGGCCCGCCTCAACCGTCTGAAGGAGGCCCTGTCGCAGGAAGAGGCCGCGCCGACGCCCCCCGCGCAAACCGATGAGCCGTCGCCGACCGAAGGTCTCGAAATAACCAACGCCAGTTTGCAGCTCCTTTTTGTCCAACCCAGCATCCATGGCGAATATCCGCCCGAACTGGTTCAGCAGATTCAGCGTCAGTGTCAGAATCGGCCCTACATTTTTCTCGCCTTCCCGCCCAAATGTGGCGGCACCTTCATACGCGACGTTGTAGGACGCTTGTCAGGCGCGGGGCCGATCGCGTCACGTCCCGGCCACGCGTTGGGCGGCCGCGACGTGACGCCCTATCTGCCCATGCTTGTCGCGCAGATGTTCAGTCCCACGGGACCCAAGGCGATCATGACCCATGCACACATGATTGCGCACTATTCGAACATTCAGTTGCTGAACCTCTTCAGGATCAAGCCGGTGGTGATGAAGCGAAGCATCCCCGACATGCTGTGCTCATATGCCGATATGCTCGAAACGGAAGGCAGAGACGCCAACGGCAAATACAATTGGAGCATATTGTGCGGCGTTCACACCGATCCGAGCTTCCTCGACTTCGATGCCGAGGCGCGCGTCGACTTTCTCGTTTATCACCAGGCGGAATGGTATATACAATTCTATGCCTCATGGCTGCGCGCCGATCGTAATGGGTTCCTTCCCGTCCATTGGACGACATATGATGCGTTTCGAACCGATGCGGTTCGAACGATTGCCGGTATCCTCGCGTTCTACGGGCTTTCGGACAAAACAGCGGGCGTACCCCAAGCCGTTGCACAGGCGCAGACCAACAAGCACGCGCTTCGCTTCAACAAAGGTGTGACAGGGCGTGGGCTGACTTTGCTGAAGGCCCATCATATCGAACATCTGCACCGGCTCGCTCACGGATATCCCGACATCGACTTCGTGGCGGAAGGGCTCCTGCCTCCTGTCCACGCCGAAGCCTCCGCCTGATATCCGTCAGGATTTGGCGAGCCAGCTTGTGTGTCGATTCGGTGATTCTGCGCGCCTTCCGACAGCCCCGATTCAAAAATCCGGCTTGTCGGCCATTGGAACTGTGACGTCTTTTTCGGTGCCGAATTTGTTCAGGTTCTCGGCGCAAACCTGCTCCTCCCACTCGCTCTTCGGAACGACACCGTCCGGCCGCGGGCTCACACGTTCGTAAGTCATCGTCGCCGACCAGGGCGTGGTGAAGACCGCCGGGTCTTCGACCGTGAAAAACAGCTGCAGGTACTTGCTGGTCTCGCTGGGTTTGCGGTTAAAGCCGGGAATGAAATTTTCCTTTGCGCTGCGCTCCAATCCCTCTTTCGCGGCCGCATAATCCAGCAGCTTGTATCGTTCGACGACATGCAGGGCCGGGCTGTGCGGCGTGCCGTACCAGTCTACCATGGCATACGGACCGATCTTCACGCCGACCGTGTCAATGACCAGCGTATCGCCGTCGTAATGGCCGACGGAATCGCCATACCAGGATGGCGTCACGCGCGCCGGATGTGATTGATTCATGCGGATGTGACGAGCCTGATGATCGTGGCTGTAAAGAATGACGACCTCGCCCGGCGTCTGAAGCATCTGCATTCCGGTGTTGCCGAGTTCGAAGGGCACGCCTCCCGGCCAACATTGGTTGCGCGGCTGATCGAAGGTGTAATGGTTCAGCGACATGTCGCCGAACTTCTTCACGATCGCCGACGTCTCGCGCGTCAGAATCGGATTCCGGTAATCGCCGACGAGCTGCCTGTTGTTGCCGACATTCCCTTCGCGCCGCGACAGATTGACCAGCGACGTAGGCCCCGAAGCCAGCGGCTCGAAACCGGGAATTCCCCCGTGGCTATATACGCCGGAGAGATCCGGAATAGGCGCGGTTGCCGCAACGCCGGACGTTGCACCGGCCGTTGCGAGGGTCACGAGCAGAAGGAGATTCCGCCACCGCGCGTTCATGGTTTGCTCCTGCCTTTTTCCCGCCGGCCCACGGGCCGGATATAGCAGTTTACCCTGTGCCGCAGATAACGTTGAGGAGCGCCTGCTGACCCGACGCAACCCTATCCAGCGCGCGATCCAGGGCCTTGGGCAGCGCGGCTGCGTCCGTCACCTGTTCCCCGTAGCCGCCGACCGTCTCGATGGCCTTCTCATAACTCGTGCCAGGCTCGAAATAGGTCAGCGGTTCGCGATTGCTCTTGGCGGCATAGCCGTCGGGATAGACATCGCGGGTGTTGCGCCGGACCGCGTTCCACATTTCGTTGTTATAGATCACGGTCAGGGTCGGAAGCTTTTCGGCCTTGCCGACATAATGGGCGGCAATCGGATTGCCGAACATATAAGAGCCGTCGCCGACCGCGCAGATCACGAGTTTGTCCGGCATCGCCGCCTTCATCCCGAGCGCGGTCCCGAGCCCCCAACCGAGCGCGCCGCCCTGTCCGAGCGAAAAATAAGTGCCGGGCTTGGTGAAATTCAGATGCTCCGCCGGCGTCAGCGCCTCCTTGATGACGATGCCGTCATCGCCCTTCACGGTGTCGATACAATGATTGATCCAGCCGGGGTGGATGGGCAAACCGTTCTTCACCTTCGCCAGACTGGCCGATGCGTGCGCGTCGAGCTTATCGCGCGCCTCGGTAATTCGTTTGCGGCGCGCATCGATGCGGGACGCGGCGGCCCGCTCACGCGCCTCGAGCGCCTGGGTCAGCAATGGCAGGGTCGCCCCGATGATTCCGGTGATCGCCAGATCGCACGGAAATCCCCGCAACGGATAATTCGCGAAGATCGGATCCATGCCGATATGGATGATCTTGGCGTCGGGCCGCGGCGCCTTGCGCTTTGGCACCCAGGGCACATCGGCTTCCAGCACGACGATCACATCAGCCACGTCGAAATAGGCCTCCGGATTGCCGCCCAGATTCATGGGGCTGTTGGCCGGCATGCACATGAAATGATGCTTGCGCTCGAACACCGGAATGGCAAACCGCTCGGCCAACGCCACAAGCTTCGCCACATCGGATTCCACCCGGCCAGCGGAACGCGTGATGATCAGCGGGAATTCCGCCGCCGCCAGCAAGTGGGCTGCGGAATCGATGGCATTGGGATCCGGATAGACCGGCGACGGCGTCGCATGACGCGCCGGCGACGCATAGCGGAAATTCTCTATAGGCGCCGCCAGCACTTCGCGCGGTAGCGTCATGTAAACCGGTCCCATGGGCTCAGTCATGGTCATGTTGAGCGCGCGGTCGACGGCCGACTCCAGCACCTCGCTATTGGGCAGTTCATAATCCCATTTGACGAATTCGCGCACCATCGCGCGCTGATCCCGCATCTCCTGCGCCCAATGGATTTCGCCGCTGCGCATCCCCATCAGGACGCCCTCTTCCGAATAGGGCGTGCGGCCGGCGGTGAACAGCACGGGAATATTGCCGCGCCAGCCATTGATCAGGCCGCAGATCGCATTCGCGGTGCCGACATTGACATGCACCATCACGGCCTGCGGACGGCCGGTCTTCAAGTAGTAGCCCTGCGCCATGGCAATGGCGACGTTCTCATGCGGCACGGTGATGGGCTTCGGCACTTTCGTGCCATGTGCCTGCGCCTTGGCATAGGCCTCGATGAGCGGCGCGAAATCGGTGCCGGCATTGGCGAACAAATAATCGATGCCGCGGTCGGCGAGCAGTTCGAGATAGGCATCGGCAACGGTGCCGGACGCAATGGTTTTGATCGCCACGAAAAACTCCGATTACGATTTCAGGAACGGAACGGCAAGCTGGATGAATTGGTCCGCCGCGTCCCACGGCACCAAATGCTTGCAATCATCGACAATATGCACATCGAGCTGCGGATATTTCTGCTTCAGCAGGGTTGCGCGCTCGGCGGCGTTGGCGCGGTCGTTGCGCCCGAAAATCAGCAGCAGCGGCACTTTCAGTTCGATCAGGCGCTGCCATATCGGAAGCTTCGGCTCCTTGGGCGGCGCGGCTTCAGCCGCCGCATTGCGCGCGACAAAAGCCTCGAAATTCCTGCCGATGCTGCGCGCATGACGCAGCGCCAATTCTTCCGGGGTGATCAGATCGTGGTGGAAAAGATTCGCTTCGAGCAGCTTGCGGGTGTCCGCGATGGTGGGTTCGGCTTCGGCCATGCGCCGCTCCAGCCGCTGCTGTACCGCTGCGCTGCGGTCCTCGCCCGCGCCGTCCAGCGGGGGCAAGAGACTGCCCGTGCCGAGCACGACAATATGCGTGTACCGGCCGGGCTCTTTCAGCGCGAGCTGCACAGCCGGATTGCCGGCCTGCGAATGGCCGACCAGCGCGGCCTGTTTCAGACCGAGGGCGTCCATGAATTGCGGGACGATGTCGCGGCGATAGGCCGCGGAATGATCGGCGGGCACATCCGACAGGCCAAACCCCGGTTGGTCGAAGGCAATGGCGCGAAATCCGGCGCGGGCGAGCGGCTCAAGATTGCGGATGAACACATCGGCCGACGAGCCTAGCGAGGCGCCATGCAGCAACAGCACGGGCGGGCCTTCGCCCTTCTCGATGTAACGGAGCTTCAGCCCGTCGACCGTGACAAATTTGTCGTTCACGCGAGCCATGAGATCGCTGCTCATGCTTCGCTCCTTTTTCCAACAGTATCCGGCGTCGCGATGGTTAGGGCGGCGTCATCACAAAAGAATTGTATCGATCGTTGACGATAGCACCGCTGTTGATCTGATCGGACAATCATTTCTCCATTTGCATGCGAATCTTTCAAGGTGCCGCTCATGCCATGGCGCGGCGGCCTTCCGGCTCCGCCGCACTTCGCGATGTCTTAGCGCGCACATTGGCAAGGATCAGTATCCACACGCAACCGAAGAACATCGGTATCGCCACGAGGTAATACATCGTCTGCAGCGGCCAATGCAGCGCCAGCATGGTGCCGGCGAACATGACGCTGATTATCGAGCCGATGCGCGCAATGCCATGTGCCCAACTGACGCCGGTCGAGCGAATGTCAGTGGGATAGAGCGTAGCAGCCAGCGCGGCAAGGGTGATCTGAGTGCCGATGTTGAAGAACCCCGTGGCGAAGATCGTCGCGGCCAGCGGATAGAACGCCCCGCCGGCCCAGCCGATAGCCGCAATGAACAGGCCCCCTGCGGCGAAGGAACCTGCCAGCACCTTGAAAAAGCCGAACCGGTCGGCAAGAAAGCCGAGCGTGATCACGCCCAGAATGCCGCCGAATTGCAGCGAGGCCGCCGCGCGCAAGGCCGCCGCTTCGGGCAGACCGGTTTCCGTGGTCAGGGTCGGCAACCAATTGTTCAGATAATTCAGCGCCAGCGTGTTCATGAACAGGCACAGCCAGATCAGAATCGTAATGCCGGTGCGCCCTTCCATGAAGAGACGCACCAGCCTCAGCTGATTGGCGCTTTGTTCGCGCAGCTCCTGGCGCAATACGAAATGGGTGCCCGGCGCGAAGGACAGCGCTGGGTTTATCTTGCGCAAAATGGCAATAACGCCGTCACTACGGCCCTGCACCGTCAAAAGCCGGATCGATTCCGGCAACCAAGTCCGTAGCACCATCGCCATGACGAGCGTCATCGCGGCCGCGGTATAGAATTGCGCCTGCCAGCCGAAAGCCGGAACCAGATGGGACGCCAGCAAACCGCCCGAGGCCGAGCCCATCGCATAGCCGCACCCCATCAGCGTAACCATGGCGGCACGCCTGCCTTTGGGGGCAAACTCATTGACGATCACCACCGCCAGGGGCACCGCCGCGCCAAGCCCAAGCCCGGTGAGGAAGCGCAAGACCATCAGCACGTTCAGATTGGACGCGTCCGGAAGTGCGGGCAACAGCAGCGTCGAAATCTCGGGTACTTGCGTGACGATGAGCGAGAACAGCGCGACATAGAACACCGTCAGCACGGTGACCCGTTTACGCCCATAGCGGTCGGCCAGCGGCCCGATCACGAGAGCACCGATAGCCACCCCAAGAACGCCCGAGGAGAAGACCGTGCCGAGCGCGCCGCGAGCCAAATCCCAATCATGGGTGAGCGCGGGCGCGATATAGGCGATGGACTGGTTGTCAAGGCCGTCAAGAAACAAAGTGAGCCATGCCATGAAGGCGATGAGGCACTGATAGCCGCTGACTTTATGAGAATCGATGACGTCCGCGACGTCGACCGTCTCGGTCATAGTCCCCCCGATAGCCCTTGGTCTATTTGTAATCCTACACGGAAAAAACCGCACTGTCTCAGCAGTACCGTTCAAGTATAGCTCCCATAGCAGACGGGTCTTGCGGTAAACTTCGACGACAGCATACCCAAGAATTCCGCAAAAGCCCGCAAAACTCGTGTCCGAACGCTCAATATCAGCCTCTCGAAGAAATCGCTCCAACTGGATATAACCGGCCCGATGCAATAGCCTATGTTGGTACAAACAATCTGTGAGGCCATGAGGATCGCGTGGATATCCGGAAGCTGATGTATTTCGTTGCCGTGAGCGAACAGAAGAGCTTCACAAAAGCGGCAGAGATTCTGCGGATCGCGCAGCCTGCTCTCGGGCTCCAGATTCGCCAGTTGGAACAACGGCTGAAGGTTCAGCTTCTCGTGCGTCATTCGCGCGGCGTGGAACTGACGGACGCAGGTGCTATTCTACTAGAACATGCGCGCGATATTCTCGAACGGATCGAACTGGCGCGCGCTGCGGTGTGTGATTCAGCTCCCGCGCAGGGCGAGCGTATCATTATCGGCATGGCACCGAGCATTTCAGCGATGCTGGCGTATCCTTTAATCCAATCCGGCGCGCAGAAGTTTCCCAATGTCACCATAGTTCTCGTCAACGAATTAAGCTCCGTGCTTCTCGAATGGTTGGAGAATGGCCGCATCGATATTGCGATCGGTTACGAACTGCTGCATTCGGCGAAGGTTTCAGGCGATCCCTTGTTCGTCCAGGATTTCTTCCTCGTTCAGTCGCCCAAGGCAAAGCCGCGGCGGAGGAAGATCAACTTTGCAGAGCTTGCCAATATCGACCTTTTGATGCCCGCAAGTCCGCATGGGCTGCGCGAACTCATGGAAGCAGGTGCGGCCCGGCTCGGAATTCATCTGAAAATCCGCTTCGAGGTGCAATCAATATCGGTAATGAAAGAACTCGTGGAACAGGGTATTTGCGCCACGATCCTCTCCTATGGTGCGGTTGCACGTGAATGTGAAAAAGGCCGGCTCGTCGCAACCGAAATCGTCAATCCGACGATAAAGCGGATCGCCTATCTTGCTTATTCCCTGCGCAGGCCGCGGTCCAAAGCAAAGGACGCTGTATTGGCATTTATCCGCGAACTGGCGCTAAAGCAAAAAGGCGTCAATTCCAACATTCAGAGCATGCCGTCCGGACGAGCCGTCAAAAATCTGGACGCGCAAACGAATCATCGGCGAAATGACGTGACGCGGCCGCGTACATCCCTAACGAGCTCCGGGGGGCCAGCTTTTGGTGGACGAAAGGCCTAGCGCGAACGCCATTCGTGCAGCGCTCCGAAATCGGGTTTGTCCGCGTGCGGCAGGTGCGCTACTTCGAGACCACCGAGATAAATTCCATCGACGCCTGTGTGCGGGAAAGTAACCTTATTGGGAGGGCTCAATGCCAGCAACGGTTTTGAGAAATGAGTGGAAGCCGGTCCATGCCAGGATGCTGATAGGCGGGGAATGGGTTGACAACGATCGGCGGATTGAAGTGTTCAACCCCGCCCGGCCCGATGAAATGGTGGGCACAATTCCGCGTGGCGCGCCGGATGACGCCGAGCGCGCAATCGCGGCCGCAAAGGCGGCGCAGCCCGTCTGGGCTTCGAAAAGTTTCACCGAACGGGCGCGGATCATTGCTCCGCTGCTCGAACGGCTGAGCAAGGACATCGACGAGCGCACCGTTCTCTTCGTGCGCGAGAACGGCAAGACCACGCCGGAAGCGCGAGGCGAGCTTGCCGGTGTTCCTGCACGCCAGCGCCTCACACTGGACCTGGCGGCGGAATTGGATGACCGGCATGAAGTCGAAGCGCCCAACGGCAGAAGCTTTGTGGGCTATCTTCCCTTCGGGGTTGTCGTATCCATCGTGCCTTGGAATGCGCCCATAGGTCTTGCGTTTCTTCAGATCATCCCAGCCTTGCTTGCCGGAAACACCGTCGTGCTGAAGCCGCCGGAGACCTGTCCGCTGTCGCTCATCCGCGCGATCGAGATGATCGCGCCTCTGCTGCCGGCGGGCATACTCAATGTGGTGACCGGATTGCCGGGCGAAATCGGCGACACGCTCACCACGCATCCGGATGTGAGCAAGGTTGCATTCACAGGCAGTGTACCGGCTGCGCGTAAGATCATGGCCAATGCCGCACAGACGATCAAAGGCATTACCCTGGAGCTCGGCGGCAACGACGCCGCGATCCTGTTGGAAGATGCCGATCTTGGCGACGCCGCCATGGGTCGCATGGCGAACTCGGTATACCGGATGACGGGTCAGGTGTGCATGGCGATCAAGCGCATCTACGTGCCGGAATCCATCAAGGGCAAATTCCTCGATGCCTTCACCAGGGCTGTCGACAAGATCGTCGTCGGCGACGGTCTGGACACGACCGTGACCATGGGGCCGATGCATACCGCACGCGCCCTGGATCGGGCGCGAGGCATCGTTGCCGACGCCGCGAGCCGAGGCGCGAAGGTGCAAGTGCTCGGCCAGGTTCCGGATAAAGCAACGTTCGCCCGCGGGCATTTTATGCAGCCCACCGTCGTCAGCGACATTGCCGAAGATGCGCCATTGATGGCGGAAGAACAATTTTGTCCGGCGGTGCCTGTCGCGACGTATCGCGAGGTGGACGATGCCATCGCGCGTGCGAATGCGACCATCTATGGTTTTGGCGGGTCGATCTGGAGCCGGGATATCGGGCGCGCTTGCGATCTTGCGCGCCGGCTGCAGGCGGGCGCGGTGTTCGTCAACACGCACGGCACCGAAAGCGTCAACCGCAAACTGCCCTATGGCGGGGTCAAGCAAAGCGGTATCGGACGGCGAGCGGGCATCGAGGGCGTCAAAGAGTATATGCAAATTCAGGTATTGACGACGTTTGAGCACTGAACAGCCGGCCGTCGCATTGCACCCGCATGACAGCGCCTAAGGCAATGACAGCGAATTAACGTTGCGCAACCCCACGCTGTGATTTCAGTGCAGTGCCCTTGCCCGGCCCGGATTGGTCACACCGGCAATCCGGAAAGCCGGCTGCGTCCGGCAGCGTTTGACTTGAAATTGGGCGGAGCCGCGCCCCGCTCCGGCAGAGCGGCAATGGTCAAGTCGGCGCGCTTCAAAAATCAGCCTTTGATGCCGTAGGCAAGCGAAAGAACTTACCCGTAACGGGATTGCCCGCCGCTTCAGCACATGCAGCCTCCGGCATCGGCTCGGAACCTCGGTTGTATCTCACAACTGCGGACCATGTGGTCGAGAACGCTTTCGGATCGGAGTACGTCAATATCCCCTCGAGCGTCTTGCCATCCGAAAGAACTTTATACCGCTCTATGAGATGGAGGTCCGCGCTGTGCGGCGTTCCGTACCGGTCGACGAGCGATTTGTCGTTGAAGCCGATTGTGTCGACAACGAGCGTATCGCCTTCATAGTGGCCGATTGATTCGCCATACCAAGAAGGCGCCGGATTTCTTGTGTGCGATTGATTCAAATACACACGTCGAACCTCGTGATCGCGTGCATATACTATATATACGACCCGTGGCGTCTGAACGAAGTAGTGTTCATCAGCCCACAACACCGCCGCGGGCCCTCCCGGCCAGCAATTGCTCTGAGCCCAAAAGGGGTCTTCGCCTGCGATAGCGGTGTCTGCTTCTTTTTTCAGGATGTCTGCTGCCCAGGGCGTAAGAATGGGGCTGCGGTAATTGCCGATCCAAGGCCTTGAGGTGTTCCTGCGATGGGCTTCATCCACTCCAAAACCAAAATGCGAATAGCCTTCCAGGTCGCCTACTGGACCGGGACCCGTTGCAGGATTCAGAAGTCCAGTCGAATTTGTGCTAACCCAACTTCCCGAAAGATCGGGATAACCAGGGGATGCGCTTTGCGCTGCCGCTGCACTCACAGCCGACAGCGCGACTGAGCCAAAAAGAAATGCGAGTTTCGATGTCTTTTGATTCATGGCGCCTCCCGCTGCACGACAGCGGCATCTTGTTGCGAGTAACGTTTGACCCAGTAAGAACAAGCGATTTCCCTGTGGCATAAGGCGCTGCTGAAGGAAGTCCGTCTCTGCTTCTTCGGTTCAGAAATCCGGACGTTCCGCCTTGGGCAGCCCGACCCACTCGCCTTCGTAATGTTGGACCGGATTTTCGGCGCAGACGGCTTCGCGCCAACCGACGGTCATGGGCCGGAACGTGAGGACGCCCGTCAAGGGTTGCTTGAATACCTTCGGGTCCTCCATGGTGACTTCGAGCCGCATTCCCTTCAGATTGAGATCGCGGTTTAGGTAGCCGCCAGGCGGTCTACCGCCTATCACTCCCGCGGCTTTCTCATACGCGTCCATGTCCGCCTTGGCCCGGGTGCCGTCAATCAGCCGATAGCGCTCCACGACATGCATCAACTCGCTCTGCGGCGTGCCAATACGGTCCGATGCTATGAACTCGTCGGTCCTGACCCCGACGGTATCGACCACCAGCGTGTCGCCTTCCCAATGGCCGATCGAATCGCCCATCGCCGTAGGCACGACCTTCGCTGGGTGCGTGCCGTTCATGCGAACGTGGCGGACTTGGTCGTCTTGGTGCCCAAGAATGGTCAGGTCGCCGTTCTTGCTCTGCAGGATCTGCATGTCGAACTGAACGGCCGAGAAGAACGGCGGCGCTATCGGGCGGCACTGATCCTCGGCACTGGGAAAGCCCCCCGCCAACGCGAGTTCACCCCTTTTCTTCAAAGCGGCGGCGGCCTCCGGCGTCAGATTCGGATTGTTAAAATCGCCCACCAGGACGCGACTGTTCAAATTCTTAATGGGTTGGGGCCCGGATGGCATGCTCTCGAAATTGTAGGTATTCCGGCCCCACTGGACGCCCGTAATCCCATCCTCGGAGGCAAATGCGGGCAAAGTGAACATTGCCGCTGTGAATATGTTGAAGAGCAGAACCTGACGTTTCATGGAATGTCTCCCTCGCTTCCGCAAATAGCCTAAGCCGGCCATTCCCCGGTTCAGAATCCCGGATGGTTCTCCGTGGGCAGGCCGACCCACTCGTCTTTGTAATGCTCGAACGGATTGTCGGCGCAGACGTCTTCCCGCCAGCCGAATGTCAGTTGCCGATAGGTGACCACGGCCGTAACGGGCTGGGTAAACACCTTCGCGTCCTCCATCGTGACTTCGAGCCGCAACCCCTTCAATTTGGTGTCGGGGTTGTAGCCGCCAATTCTGCCGCCAATCCTTCCCTCGGTCTTCTCAAACGCATCGACATCGGCCGCGGCCCGCGCGCCGTCGATCAGCCGATAGCGCTCCACGACATGCATCAAATCGCTTTGCGGCGTGCCAAAACGGTCCGCCGATATGAAAGCGTCGGTCTTGATGCCAACCGTATCGATGACCAGCACGCCGCCTTCCCAATGACCGATCGAATCCCCCATCGCGGAAGGGACAAGCTTCGCCGGATGCCTGCCGTTCATGCGAACGTGACGAACCTGATTGTCGACGTGGTACACAATGGTGAGATCGCCATCCTTCTTCGGCAGGATCTGGAAATCGAAGTGAACGGCCGCGCTGTAGGGCGGCGCGATCGGGCGGCACTGATCCTCGGCACTCGGAAATCCCCCCGCAAGGGCGAGTTCGCCCTTCTGCTTCACAATCGCTGCGGCGTAGGGCGTCAAAATGGGATTGCGATAATCGCCTACCAGTTGACTGTCGTCGACCACGCCGTCGGGAAGGCGGCTGGTATTCTGCACAGGTTGCGGCCCGGACGGCAGGCCCGCAACATTGTAGGAATTCCTGCCCCACTGGACGCCTGTGATCCCGTCATCGGCGGCAAAAGCGGGCAAAGCAAAAATTGCCGCTGCGAAGACGTTGAAGAGCAGAGCCTCCCGTTTCATGTATCTCTCCCTTCGCTTCCGGGCTACTTCAAGCGGGCCTGTCGCCCAGCCGTGAAATCCGGTGTGGCCGCGGCCGGCGCGCGCTCATCCTCCAAATAATACTATCACCGGAATAAGGCACTCTATGACTGTATCTCTTATAGCTCATAGAACGTTATCTCTTATAGCTCATAGAACGTTTCAACACAGCTCCCCAAATTGGCCGGCCTCCTCCGAAGACAGATACGGCCGAGTAAGCCTGACATCCGCGTCCACTTCGCGCATTGATTGCCCCGTTGCGCTGCCCTACCCTATGGACACATGCGACAATCGAACTCACTACTGGAGAAAAATCATGTCTGTGCAGATTAATCGCGTCGCCATAACGGGCGATGATTACGCCATGAATGCGCGCCGCCAAGAGGCGTTCCCCTGCGATGCCAGCAACGGGGAGGCACGATAATGGCCGCCAAGATCAATCACGTTGCGATCGCGTCCGACCAATATGCGGTGAACGCAAAGTTCTATGAGGCGCTGTTCGGCATGAAGCCGTCGAGCAAGCCGCGCCCGGCGCGCGCGGTCCCGGTCGGCGACGGCTATGTCGGGTTGAACTGCATCCCGAGGCGCGAGGGGCGCAGTTCCGGTCTGGACCATTTCGGGGTCGAGGTCGATGACATCGACGAAACCATCGCGCGCATCCGCAAATTCGATTCCACGCTGGAGGTGGTGAAACGCCCGCCGGTCCGGCCATTCGCGGCCTATTCCACGCACGACCCGGACGGCAACGTTTTTGATCTCTCGCAGCGGAATATCGGCGTCCAGAAGGACGTTTTTGCCGAGCTCGACGGCGAGATACGGCCGCGCCGCATCAGCCACATCGCGCTCCGCACGCGGCATGCGGAGAAATGCGCGCAGTTCTATGTCGAGGTGTTCGGGCTGACGCCGCAGAACCAGCAGGACGAGAATTTCTATCTCAGCGATGGGCGCCTCACGCTGATGATCATTCCGTGGAAGATCAGCGATTATTACGGGCAGGATCCCGCGCGCATGGGGCTGGACCATATCGGGTTCAAAGTGGAATCGGTCGAGCAGGTGAAGAAGGACATGGAATTCCTGATCGGCGAGAACCCGCTTATGCATGGGCGGCCGCTGGGCTATGGCTCGGAAGGCGAGGCGCGCCTGAAGCTGTTCCAGAAATGTCCGCTCGGTTGCTTCCACCTGACCGACATCGAAGGTGCCCTTATCGACGTGGCGGAGTGACGTCACCGGTTTGTGCTTGGACGACCAGCAAAGGGTTGATCGCTGGAGCCAACGAACTCCGCAATGACGGTGTTGGAATAGCTGAGGAGCTTTCTTGCGCAGGCGGCGATGGCGTCGTTAGACACCTTGGCCGACTGCGCTGAAAGCCCCGCAAAGTGAGAACAGCTCGCGCGCTACTTCTTGGTCAGCTCTTCGTAGGTTGTCTCCACGAAACTCGGGAACCGCGACGGCGGCCCTGCCTTTACCGGTTCTCCGAACGTCTGCTTGATATCGTCGAGCGATTTGCCCTGTTTCACGAGGTCCACAATCCTGGCGCGCTTCGCTATGGCATTCGCGAGAACGCGGCGCACCTGTTCCCTGTTCGCGACATCGGCATGACCGCGCACATAGGAATCGGCATCGAGGTCCGCGAGGACGGTGACGAATTTGATCCACCCCTCTGAGCTGCCGTTCTTAAAAAGGTGGATACCGGGATCGCCGTCGCCGATGAGATCGCCGCTGGCGACGACCTTTTCATCGGGAAGATAGACGGCGAGATCGCCGGTCGTGTGGGCGGGCGCGATATGTATCAGCGTCATCTTGATGCCCTCGATGGTCATGGATTCGCGCTCTTGGGTGACGA
>Ga0265334_10000789_pt1 | contig 15849 bp, 12 predicted proteins | sample 42023metaG_FD_192442 | JGI IMG/M metagenome (GOLD analysis project Ga0265334, IMG submission 192442) | Rhizosphere microbial communities from Carex aquatilis grown in University of Washington, Seatle, WA, United States - 4-20-23 metaG | ecosystem: Host-associated > Plants > Roots > Rhizosphere... | reverse complement strand
CGACTGTCCCGCGAGCATCGGGAAGTGTCCGCGGTCGCCCTTCGCGCGCGCCGCGGCGTAGACGTCCTGCGCGAGGTTTCGCTGCGCCAGGGGAGGGAGCACGGGCGCCCCGGACGCCTCGTATTCTCCGATGAAACGGTTGTCGATGCCGCGCGCGTGGAGACCGGTGAACACGTCCGTGACGCGCGTGTCGTTCGCCTTGCCGTCGAGGATCGCTTGCTTGAAGAAGGACGCAGCAGAGGATTCCCGCGTCGCGACGAAGCGTGTGCCGAGCAGGACGCCCTGCGCGCCGAGCGCCAGGGCGGCGACGAGCCCGCGGCCGTCGGCGATGCCGCCCGCGGCGACCACCGGTACGCGCACGGCGTCGACCATCTCCGGAACCAGCGCCATGGTACCGACGGACGCGGAGCTCGCCGAGCTCGGCTTCACCCACGTCGAGCGGTGCCCGCCCGCCTCGCCGCCCTGGGCGACCAGGATGTCGACGCCGGAGTCCTGGAGCACACGCGCGTCGTCGACCGTCGTGGCCATCGCCATCACCAGCACGCCGCGCTGGCGGCAGCGCACGACACGCTCGTGACGAGGGTCGCCGAGGCCGATGCTGAGCGCGGGCACGCGCTCTTCCAGCACGACGTCGAGCTGAGCTTCGATGAGATCCGGGATCGGGTCGGGGCCGTCCGTACGCGGTGCGATGCCGAGCTCGGCTCGGAATCGATTGAGCTCGGCCTGGGCCCCTGCAACGTCCGCGGCCGGTAGCGAGCGGACGTCGACGGGCGGCTGCATCGCCTCGTGCAGCCACAGGTTCACACCGAAGGGACGGTCGGTGAGGGCACGGAGCCGGCCAATCTGACTTCGCAGAGCGTCCGCGGGGACGTTGAGCCCCGCGAGAATGCCGAGGCCGCCCGCGCGGCACACCTCGGCGGCGAGCTCTGGCCCGGCGACGCCGCCCATGCCCGATTGCAGGATCGGTACCTCGATGCCGAGGAGCTCGCAGAGCGGGGTGCGCAGCGACGTCATGCCGTCAGCGGTGCGCCCGACGCTCGTCCGCCGATTCCGACGCCTCGGCACCGGTCGTGTCCACGACGTCGGGCTCCGCGTCGACGCGCACGCGGGTCCGCGGGGGGGCTTCTTTCTCCGCCGGCGGCGGGACCTCGGCAGCGCTCGTGTCGACGACGTCGTCCGTGCTCGGGCCGTGGAGCAGGTACTGCAGCGCCCGGGTCATGGACTTGCGCGCGTCCTCGCCCGCGAGCCGCGTCGCGCGCGCCGCGTCCCGCAGTGGCCGTCCGAAGAGGACGGAGAGGAGCACCAGCAACGTCGGCACAACCACCCCGAGGACAATTCCGACCACAAGGATGGCCACATTGAGCCCGATCACGGCGAACGCGAGCGGCGGCCCGTTGATCGGCCTTCCGCGACGCCGGGTCCGGCGTTCGTGCCGGCTCTGCTTCTCGGCGCGCCGGCGCTCGGCGCGGTTCCTCCGGTAGTCGTCCCGGGCGCGCTCCCGCTCCGAACGGCTCCAGCCGCGCGCGTCCTCTGCCCAGCGCTGCGCATCTTCCGCCCATTGCCCCCGCTCCCACTCTCGCCGGTCACCCGGCCAGCGTGTGGCGTCCCAGGCGTCGCGGTCCGAGCGATTCGGCCGCTCGCGCCGGGCGTCGCGAGTGAAATCCGCCGCAGCGTTCTCTGCTCCGCTCCGCTCCCGTGACCGTTCGCGCTCGGAGCGCGAGTCGCGAGCTCGCTCCGACGCCGCGCGATCGGATTGCTCGAGGCGCTTCACCAGCGGACCGAGCTTCGAAGCACGCCGATCGGGATCGGGGTCCAGCATCTTCGCGAGCACGTCCTTCATGACGTGATCGGCCGATCCGAGCGCGGCGCCGACGTCGACGGCGAGGCCGCGATGCGGGAGCGTCTCGGGCTCGCGGCCCGTCAGGAGGCGTAGCGCCGTCGCGCCGACGGAGTACACGTCGGTCGCGGGGAGTGCTCGGCCCTGGAGCTGCTCGGGCGCCATGTAGCCGAACGTGCCGACGATGGTGCTACCGCCCTCCGGCTTCAGGCGATCACGCACGGCGCCGAAGTCCACCAGCGCGAACGAGCCGTCCGGCCTCCGGATGACGTTCTTCGGATTGATGTCGCGGTGGATGACCGGTGGCGAGCGGCCGTGGAGGTAGTCGAGCACAGAGGCCGCGTCGTGCAGGAACCGCACGACGTCGTCGCGGGACAGCGCGCCACCACGCGACGTCAGCGCGGCCAGGCTCTGCCCTTCGATCTTCTGCATCACCAGGTAGAGAGCGCCGTTCTCCTCGAAGTGCTCGACGTGGGCGGGCAGTGCGGGGTGCGAGAGCGTCTCGAGCACCGTCGCCTCGCGCTCTGCGAGCTCCACGTCCTTCCAGGACTTCGCGCCGCGCACCGAGAAGCGCTTGATGGCGACCGCCGCGCCCGTCTTCGAATCGATGGCGTCGAACGTCGTCCCCTGGGCCCCTTCGCCGAGCTTCCCCACGACCCGGTACCGCCCATCGCGAAGCACCTCGTCGCTCATCGCGCGCTCACTATTGTGCCGCCCCCGCCTCCTGTCACGGGAACCCCCCTGCGATCGCGCCTGCCGGGGCCCCTTTCCCCGCACATTCCGGGGGCTTCGCCCCCGCTCCTTCCACCTTGACGTCGGGCACGGCGAGGCTACTCTCGCGGGCCCCAATTCCAGAGTAGCTCAGTTGGTAGAGCAGGCGACTGTTAATCGCCGGGTCCCTGGTTCGAGTCCAGGCTCTGGAGCAGATGCGCGGAATCACTCGATTCCGATCGACACCAACCGCCGACAGGAAACGAGAACTCGACGCGCTTCAGCGCTCGGCGGAGTGCTCTGCGAAGCCGCACGCGATGAGCAGAGCTCGTTCGGCTTCCTCCCAGCGCGCTGCCGCGATGTTCGCGATCACGGAACCGATGCTGTCGCGTCGGGCGAGCGCGACATGGTCGAAGTTCAGGCAAACCGCGATCGCAACGAGGCCGCGCCAGTCATGGACGAGGGGCCACAGATCCTTGGTGGTCAGCGGATCGCTCATCCCGAAACCCTACCGCGTCGCTACAAGTCCGTCAGTGCTCGCATGAGCTGCATCACCGGCGCCCGCGAAGTCCCCCTCGCCGCGCAAACGGCGCCCGCATCAAAGCCCCGGCTCGCGCTGGCAGACGTTCAATCCGTCGTATCGGCGTCAGCAGAGGCGTCGAGGACCGATCGACCTGCGTCGTGGGCGCTGCCACCACTCGACGGCGAGCGACCCGCGTCGAAGCCAGGACTGCCGTCTGTCAGCGGGGGCGGGGGTGGCGGCGCGCCGTATGGTGGCGGTGGAGGCGGGACGGAGAAGCCGCCCGCGCCCAGAAAGCCACCGCTGCCGAATGCTCCACCCGGGCCGAACGGTGCGCCGTAGACGGGAGCGCCGCCGCTCGGGAGAATGCCGCCTCGGAGGCCGCCCCCCGCGGTAGCGCCGCCGGCGCCCAGTACGCCCGTCGTACCGCCGCTGTTGCCCGGATCGCCAACGTTGGTCTGACTGGAGTCGGTGCTCTTCCCGCCACATGCGGTGCCGAGGCTCGCCGCAGCGAAGGCCATCAGCGCGGCGCGACTGAGGCGTCTCGTCGGTAGCGGCCGCTCCGGCGACATCGCCAGGGCGGCAGGGATTTCAGATCTGCAGAACGGGCAGCGGCTGTCGCGTCGTCGAACGTGTCGCCTGCACTCGCCGCAGATCACCAGGCTCATGACCATCTCCGTGAAGCAACACTCGCGCCAGTCCTTGTGGCACAACCTGGCACGTTGCTGTGCGAGCAGCGCGCTGGCGTCACTTCAGCCGCATGACTGCCGAGTTCGCCTCGGCTTGGCAACGGAGGGCTGGCAATGCGGATCCACGACGCCCGACCCGGTCGGAGTACCGGATCCCGTCACTGCGGCGGGCCGCGAAGCTGAGCCTCAATGCGTCGACCAGAAGAAGACCATGCTCATGAGCTGTTCGTGCCCATCGATCTTCTTTCTCGATTCGATGCGTCTTACGAGCTCTTGCTCCGCTCGCGCCAGCTCCCCCGTGGCTGCGAACGCGAAGAGGTTCGCGAGCTCCCCGCGATCGAACCAGACCCCGTGCGCCGAGCATACGTCGACGACGACGCCGGACGACTCGAGGAAGTTCTTCCTGAACATCACCTCGCTGCAGGCGGGACACTTCCGGTATTGCACCGGCTTGGAAAGCGGGGAGGGGCGCTCGTAGGGCGCCGCGCGCGTCCCCGAAGGCGCTGTATGCACATCGAGCAGACGCCGAAGCGTCTTGTGAGTGGAATACTCGCCGCCGCACTGCGGGCACCGCTCGAGCAGCTCCCCGGAGACGCTTTCGGCTTGGAGCGGCAAGTCACAGCTCGGGCATTGCATGATGCGAAGAATATCAGGAAACCAACGGGCCACGGTTTGACGACCACGCATCGCCCTTCTAGCCTTGGTTGCACAAGGAGGTCGGAGCGCTTGCGACGGTGCGCCGTGGTCATCGGAATTGCGCTTGCTACCGCGTGTGGGGGCAAGACCGTGTCCGGCCGTGGCGCGGAGAGCCACGATGGCGGCTCTCGGGATTCGAGCGCAAACACCAGCGAAGTGGGCCCAGGCGTCGATGCGAGTACGCCCGGAACGGGTGGCACCTTCATTGCCGACGCGGGCTCGATGAGCGCTCCGCCGCCAGCCGCCACGGTCACGGAGGCTCAGGCGCGTGCGTGCGCTCACTACGCGGGGTCGTCGCTCTCGGTGGTCTACGGGTGCTTCTTGACCGCTCCCGCTTCCGAGCTCGAGCGGCGCCAGAAGGTGATCGCCGGGGATTGTACGACCCGGTTCACGATGCCGGGCAACGCAGTGACACCGTCCGGTCTCGAGGCGTGCGCGGCTGCCCTCGAGATCATCGGCTGTGGGAACTCCGATGCACCCCCACCGGAGTGCGACTTTCGAGGGACGCTCGAGGAAGGCGCCGCTTGCCACAGCTCCGAACAATGTGCGAGCGGACTGTGCACACCGGTTTCCGCGTGGGGCGAGACGTGCGGACATTGCGCGGGACTTGTTGGGCTGGGCGATGACTGCTCGACTGGTGGATGCCCCAGGGTTGCGGCTTGCCTGCCCAGATCGCAATCTGCAGAGTCTTACACCTGCGTCGCGCAGACGTTTGGTTCGGCCGACGCCGCGTGCGACGGCAATGCCATGCTGTGTCGACCTGGGCTAGGCTGCACGAACGGACGTTGCTTGCCGTTTCGGCAAGAGGGCGATACTTGCGACAACAGGAACACGTGGTGCATCGACCCTCTGTATTGCAGCTCAGCGGGTCGATGCACGGCGCCCGGCACGGAGGGCCAGTCTTGCGCGGGCGACGAGTCGTGCGCCCACGGGCTCGTTTGCGACCCGGACACGTGGCAATGCGTTTCGCCTCGATGGGTCGGAAGTGGGGAGCCGTGCAGCCTGGTAGCTACGCAGTGTCTGTTCGGCGGCTGCATCTACCAGGGCGACACGCGCGCCGGTGTCTGCTCGACCGTCGTAGCGGAAGGGGGAAGCTGCAACCAGCTGGAGAGGATCTGCGACATCGGTCTCGTCTGCCTCGACGGCACGTGCCGCGGTGCCCACGCGGCCGTTTGCCACTGAGTACCTGGCCATCGACACCGACGTCGTCCCTTTCTACTGCTGCAAACAGAAGACGCGATGCGACTCGGTGCACGCAGCCCGCGTCGACCACGCATAGCCGTCCCACAGAGAGCCGGCCTCAAGGAAATAGGAGCCGGACGCGGTTCCCGGCATGGCACCCCAGTCGTTGCAATCGTAGTCGAGAGAGAATGGAGCCTGGTTGGGGGCGCTGGCGCCGACCCACACCGACGGGCCTCCGGAATAAACATAGTTGCCGCTGGCATCCTGATCGATCGGACTGAGGACGTTCCAGTTCAGGAGCTCGGCCACCGTGGCGGCGATCAGGGTCCCGTCGGGCCGCGCCCAGGGCGCGCTGCCCGTGAAGCGCTCGGAGGCGGGGTGGCCCGCCAGCGGGAGGAGCGCCGCGAAGGTGCCCGTCAGGTGACCGTTCGCCTCGGTGGCGCAGAGAGTGTCGGCGGCGTCGCGGCCCGCCGTGCCGGCGATGGACCCGGCGGTGACGAATGCTCTGCGCGAGCCGACGGGCGCTGTGGGGGCGACGGCGGTCGGCGGCTGCGCGGTCTCGAAGCAGTAAAGGTGAAACCACGAGCTGCAGCCGGTGTTGTTCTGCCGGAACATCCACACCCCAGCGCCACCGCGCGGCGCTCCGAGTGTGATGCCGCCGGTGTTGGATGTGTAGTCGGTGCACGTGCTCGCCGGCGTGCCGTCGAAGTCCGAGCCTGTGATTGAAAGGCCGCCATCCACGGGCGAGCTCGTCTCGGTGATCGAGGGGGGATAGAAGATCTGCAGCGCGTTGCTCCCGCTGTTCTTGAAGATGTCGGACGGCAGGTTGGCGAACTCGCGGCCATCCGGACGTAGCCACCCCTGCGCTCCCGTCAGCCGCGAGGCGGCGTTGCCGCCCGTGCTCGCCAGCAGCGCCTTGAAGTAGGCGGTGCCCGTCGTGGGCGTATCGACGAGCCCGGCGGCGCGCGCGACGGCGTCACAGTGCTTGTCGGCGACCGTGATGTCCCCGGCGAAGCTCGTCGGCACGACGGTGTCGGAGGTGACGAACATGTAGTTGATGGGCGGACGGAACGTGGCGGTCGTCGTGAAGTTCGCAGTGAGCGCGCCCGTGCCGCAGGTGGCGGCGAAGCGGTTCGCGCACGGCGGGCCCCAGCTCTGAAATAGTGAGCCCGCGGTCAGCGCTCGGCCGAGCGTCACCGTGGTGCCGTAGTCGAAATTCGCGGTGCACGCGGTTGCGCTGCAGTTCATCGCCGGTCCGGACGGAGACGAGCTCGCGCTCACGCTTCCGCCAGCGCCGCGCACGGAGCTCAGGTTGACGGTCACCGTGTACTTGTGCGGGACGAAGGAGCCTTGCACGGTGTGATTCGCGTTCATGGTGAGCGAGCAAGCGCCGGTGCCCGTGCAGTCGGTGGTCCATCCTCCGAATGCGGAAGTGACGGCTGTCGGCGTCTCCGTGACGACGGCCGTCGGCGGCGCGAGGGTCACGTCGTAGCTGCGCACGCAGGGGAAGGCGGCGCAGACCGTTCCATCCACGGTGAGCGTGCCGGTTCCGGCGCCAGCCTTCGTCACCGTCAGCGTGAAGGTCTGCTTGCCGGTACCGGTGAGCGACGCGGTGGCCGTGCCGCCCGGCGACGCTGTGACGGAGATCGAGCCGTTCTTCGCGCCGAAGCTCGACGGCGCGAGCTTCACGACGATGGTGCAGCTCATCCCTGCAGGAACCGCCACGCCCGTGTGGCAGGTGCCGCCCGCGGTGACGCTGAACGCGGCGTCGCCCGTGGTGGCGAGCACCGGCAGCGGACCTGAATCCGACATGCCGCTGTTCTGCAAGGTGAGCGTGACGGTATTCGTCGCGCCGACCGACACCGTTTCGGCGCTGTAGGTACCCTTGTCGAACCCGAGTGCCGCGGGAGTCAGCGCGACGCCGGTCAAGGACGCCACGCCGGGGCCGCCGGGATCGGCGCTCGCCGTCAGCGAGGCCGCCTTGCTGCCGCTCGTGGACGGTGCGAACCGAACCACCGCCGTGCAGCTCTTGCCGGGCGAAAGCGTCTGCCCAGCCACGCAGGTGCCGCCAGCGATGACGGTGAAGCTGTCCTGGTCTGTGCCGGTCGCGGCGAGGCCGACGGGGCCCGTGCTCGCGCCGCCACCGTTGGTCAGCGTGAGCGTTCGCGTGCTGCTGCCCGTGCCGGCGGTCACGCTCCCGAAATCCTCGGGGGACGGCGTGACGGCGATGGCGCCGGGAGTCACCGCGGTACCGGACAGGTTCACGCTGACCGTTCCCCCGGGCGTCCCCGAGACGGACAGCACCGCACTCGGCGTGCCCACCGCCGTGGGTGCCATCACCACGCCGACGGTGCAGCTCGCCCCGGGTGCGAGGGGTTGCTTGGCGCAGGCGTCCGTGAGCGTGAAGACGCCGGGGTCGCTGCCGGAGAGGGTCGCCGCACCGAGGCGACCGCTGTCCGCGTCGCCGTCGTTGCTGACGGTGAAGTTCACCAGCTGGCTCCGCGTGTTGATGAGGACGCTGCCGAAGTCGTAGCTCGGCTGGCGGTCCATGCGGAGATGAGCCTTCGGGCCCGGCGCGGCGTCCGTCGGGTTCGAGGTGGAGCCCGCGGCGCCGTCCGGCGTACTGCCGCCGTCCATCGCGCCGCCATTGCCGGTCATGGCGCCGCCGTTGCTGGTCACAGCGCCGCCGTTGCTGGTCACAGCGCCGCCGTTGCCGTTCATCGCGCCGCCGCTTGCCGATGTACCCCCGGTCGCGGTCATGGCGCCCGAGCCCCCGTCCATCCCACCCGCCCCGCGCTCGCCCGGGGAACCGCTCGAACCGCTGCTTCCACAACCGGAGAGCGTGAACACCGCAACGACCGCCATCGAGACGAAGGCCGCCTTCGCCTTGAAGAGAGAACTGCCCATGGTCCCGATCCTTCGTCGCGGTCCCGAGTGAACCTCGGGAGTCCGCGAAACATACGAAGGTAGTGCGAGGCGAGCGCGGTGCCTATTCAGAAGTGTAGGAGCAGCACGCGACTGTGTAGCCGGTGGGACGTGTGGCGTAGTCCCACACTTGGCCCTCTTCGAGCCGACCAGCAAGCCGCGGTTACGCGCGCCGGAATCTCCGGAAAAATTCCTGCCGCTGCGTGCGGCTCAGGACGACGGCGCTGCCGTCGACGAGCGTCAGGAGGCCGTCTCCCCGCGCGATGGGTTCGTATCGCACGACGGCATCGACCCGGACGATCTCCGAGCGGTGCACCCGGACGAAGCGCGCGTCGTCGAGCTTCGACGCGACCGCGGTCAAGCTCTGACGGACCCGCAGCACCCCCTCCGTCGTCGACAGCAGCACTTCCTTGCCGGCGGCCGAGACGCGCGACACGGACTGCATGGGAAGCGCGTGCCACCCGTCCTCCATCTTGAAGACGAGGCGCCCCTCGGCTCCGCTCGACGCCTTCATCCGGCCGAGGTGCTCCGCGGCTCTGTCGAGCGCGCTCCGGAAGCGGGCGCCGTCGTAGGGCTTCAGCAGGTAGTCGAGTGCCCGCACGTCGAACGCGCGCACGGCGTGTTCCTCGTGCGCCGTGGAAAAGATCACTCCGATGTCCGCGCACTCCCCGAGGGCGGCAAGGACCTCGAAGCCGCCGAGCCCGGGCATCCGGATGTCGAGGAAGACCAGGTCGGGGCCGAGCTCGCGGATCGCCTCGACGGCCTCGACGCCGTCGCGTGCTTCACCGACGACGCAAAAACGTTCGTCGGACGCGAGGAGCCGCCTGAGCTTCGCACGAGCCGGCGGCTCGTCGTCGGTGATGAGAACGCGGAACTTCATGGTGCAGGGTGCGGGACGGTGAATCGCACCCGCGCGCCGCCCTCGTCGCTCGCGCCCCACTCGAGACGGGCGCTCGCCCCGTGGAGCAATCGCAGCGTCTCGTCGAGGCGGCCGAGCCCGCGCCCCTGACTCGAGGCGTCCGTCGTGAACCCCATTCCATCGTCGGATACGGTGATCTCGACGCCGTCTCCCGAAAGACGCGTTTCGATTGTGATCGAGAGCGACTGGCGCCGGCTGTCATTGTGCTTCACCGCGTTTTCCACGAGAGTCTGGATGGAGAAGCGCGGAACGCGCGCACCTTCGGGGGCGCTCCCTTGTCGCCACTCCGCGCGGAGCCGCTCGCCGAAGCGGGCGACCATGAGGTCGAGATAGCGCTCCGTGTGTGCGCGCTCCTCGCCGAGCGTCCACACGGTGTCGCCGGCGCGGAGGGACGCGCGCATGAGCTCGGCGAGATGGCTCAGGTAGCGCTCGGTCCGTGGGAGGTCTTCGTACATCGTGGCGCTGATGGTGTTCAGGGCGTTGTAGAAGAAGTGCGGGTCGACCCGGGCGGTGAGGGCGTCGAGCTTCGCCTCCGCCAGCCGAGCCTCGAGCGCGCTCGTGCGAAGAGCGATGTCGTCGCGCTCTCGCCACGCCTTGAACACGGTGAGGAGCGACGCGACGCCCGCGTACACGACCATGTCGTTCTGCATCTCCCACAGCAGGCGCACCTCGAGGCTGCCGTCGGCCACGCGAACGAGGGAGAGCGCCAGGAACAGCCAGCGCAGAGCGCGGATCGCCGCGACGTGCAGGAGCGAGAAACAGAGATACCCGACCACGTGCGTGCCCACGAACGCCGGCCACCCGGAGCGCGACCGAGAAGGTGTGTCTCCGACGCCCGGCGGCGACGGCGCAGGAGCGCGTGAAACCACCAGCTGCACGAGCGGGAGCAGCGCCCACGCGCCGAGCGCACCCGAGAGCTGGAACAGGACGTCGGGGGAGTTGCTCGGCGCGTGCGACGCGTGCCGCATGATCGCGATGAGCACCCCCTGGACCAGACCGACGCCCGCGAACACGCCGAACCAGATGAGCGCGGGCCTCATCCGCCGGGCTTACCGCTTGCGCTCCATCGCCTGAGAGACGGTAGCGCATCCATCCGGACGCGCACCACGGAAGCCGGCTCGAACCGAGCCGGGAACGGCGCGAACCGGCTCGGCGCCTCGACGCTGGCGACGTAACCTTTTCGCATGGTTCGGACTGCCTCTCGTGGAATGCTGGTTCGTCTCGCGGTTGCTTTCGTGGTCGCCGGATGCGGGAGCGATCGGTCCGCCCCTCCCGCTCCCGCTCCCGCGCAGGTCGATCCGATCGGGCACAGCACGCCAGAAGCGCAGGGCATCGATTCGACGAGCCTCGCCGAGCTCGTGCAGCGGATCGTCGACGACGGGCTCAGCGTGCACAGTCTCACGATCGTGCGCCACGGCAACGTCGTGCTGGACGCCACGTTCTTCCCCTATGACGGGAAGAAGCCGCACGACATCGCGTCCTGTACCAAGAGTCTGACGAGTACCGCGCTCGGGCTCGCGATGCAGTCCGGCGACATCGACAGCCTGGGTCAGTCGCTCGTGTCGTTCTTCCCGGAGCATGCCATCCCGGAGGCCTCCGCTGCCGACGAGCGCGCAATAACGCTCGCGCAGGCGATCTCGATGACGTCCGGCTTCGACTGCGTCACCGATCCGACCGAGCTGACGCTCCTCGACATGCAGAACGCGCCGGACTGGGTCTCGTTCGCGCTCGACGTGCCGATGGCAGCCGCTCCGGGAACACAATGGCGCTACTGCGGGACCGCGACGCATCTCCTTTCCGCGGTGATCACGCGCGCGACCGGCAAGCCGGAAGACGAGCTGCTCGCGACGGAGCTCTTCGCGCCCATCGGGGCGCATCGGCCCGTCTGGCCGCGCGATCCGCAGGGCAACTCCCACGGCTGGGGTGATGCGCGGCTCCTTCCAGACGATCTCGTGCGCCTCGGGCAGCTCTTTCTGCAACGCGGGACGTTCGGCGGAAAGCGGCTGCTCGACGCGGCCTTCGTCGACGAGGCGACGTCGAACCGCGTCGGCGACCTCGGGCCTGCGAATGGCTACGGGTACGGCTGGTGGACGACTTCTCGCGCGGCGTACTATGCGGACGGGCGCGGAGGGCAATTGCTCATCATCGCGCCCGAGTTCGACGCGCTCGCCGTCACCACCGGAGGCGAGACGTCTGAGCAGGAGCAAGCCCTCCAGAAGCTCCTGAGCGACGATTTCGCGAGCACCCTGTCGGACTCGGCGCTACCCGAGAACCCCGACGCGGTGAAACGGCTGGATGCGCTCGTCGCATCGGTGAAGCAGCCGCCGCCGTCCGAGCCGGTTCCGACCGAGCCCGCGACGGCTGCGTCCGCCTCCGGAGTTCGCTATCCCTTGCCGTCGAACGTCCTCGGGTGGGACGCCGTCACGCTCGCGTTCGAGGACACCGTCGCGACGCTCACGGTGGAGATGGGTGCGACCACGTCGAGCGCGACGATAGGCCTCGACGCAGTGCCGAGGATCACGCGGGCCATCCAGTTCGCGACGATCCCGCGCTACGACGAGCTCGACATCGCGCTCGGCGGGCGGTGGCTCGACGAGCGAACCTTCGAGGCGACGTTCGACACGATCGACACCATCGACTCAGGAACAATCGACTTCGCGTTTCAAGGGCAAGCGCTGACGATCACGGTCCTGGAGAAGACGTTCCTGCTGACGCCCATCACGATCGAGGCACAGGCTCCGTAGGAAGCCCATGACAGTGCAGCGCCGCGAGGACGTGCGCGCCGCCGCCGACGTAGCAGCCGGGGGAGGGGGGTGCACTGCGGCCTGTCGATGATGCAGAGCGGCGAGCACTTCAGCGTGCCGCCGAGCTTCGATTTCATCAAAGACCGCGCCTCGTGCGACCCAGTCGGGTCGTGTACCAGACTGCGCGCACCCCGCGACGCAATCCTTGCCCCGGAAAAGGGCGAAACGCGCTTGGTAACTATGTTGAAAATGCGGTTCGCGCAACGAGAGCGCCTTGATGCGCTGACGACGTCGAGGCAATCAAAAGCGAGGCGGAGTGATCGGCTCTCGGCTGTCGGTTTCGTCTGTATCGTGTTCGCGGCAGCGTGTGCGACGGCGGAACGGCCGGGGCCCCTCGTCGAGGATTCTCTGGGTGGAGAGCCCGGTGCGTCCGGCGGCGCAGCGCCCGGCAGTGGCGGCGACGACGGCACCAGCGACGGCAGCGGCGGTAGCAGCAGCGGCAGCGGTGGCGACAGCAGCGCAGCCGGCGGCAAGAGTCACGGCAGCGGCGGCAGCAGCAGCGGCGGAAGCAGTAGCGGGGGTAGCAGCAGCGGCGGTAGCAGCAGCGGCAGCGGCGGTAGCAGCAGCGGCAGCGGCGGCGCCGGTTGCTTCCTCGGGATCTGCCCGGCCGCGACCGGCGGCGCCGGCGGCGGTGCCGGTTGCTTCCTCGGGATCTGTCCGGCCTCCACCGGCGGCGCGGGCGGCGCGATGTCGACTCCCGACGGCGGCGACGCGCACAAGGCCATGTGCAACCAGAAGCTCTGCGTCGACCCGATATTCGACTGCATCCTCCAGGGCTGCGGCGATGCGGTCTGCCAGATCCCGTTCTGCGTCATCAAGTGAGCGCATGACGAGCCGCGGGCGCCCGCGACGCGCTGGGGCTCACACCCCCGGTCACGAATCATCAATCAATTGGCAGAGACTGGAGATGGTCGCGTCCCGTCAGCGAGACAAAGCTGCTGCTCGAGGAAACATGCTCGAGCTACGCCCCACCTGTGAGCACTGCAACAGGGCATTGCCCCCGAACTCGACCGTCGCGAGGATCTGCAGCTTCGAGTGCACGTTCTGCGTCGAGTGCGCCGAGGGTTTGCTCGCCAACGTGTGCCCGAATTGCGGCGGAGGCTTATCTGCGAGACCCATCCGGCCCGTTCGCGACTGGAAAGGGGGGGACTATCTGGGAGCGCATCCGGCGAGCACCCGAGTCCGGCACCGGCCGGTGGAGCCGGCGGTTCACGCGGCGTTCGCGGCGCGCATCGCGCGCCTGCGCCCTGAAGAGCGCTGACGAGCGAACGCGCCGCCTTCCAACGGCTCCGCGAGCGCCGGACCAGGCGCGCGACGCCGGCGGCGCAGCAGCGCGAGGCATGGCTCCTCCACGAGAACGTGGAGCGCCGTCGCGAGCGCGAGCGCAACGGCGCACGCCGATAGAATCGCGACGCTCGGTGGCGCGCCGTGGGCATAGAGCACGCGCATCACGACGTACCCGACGTACTGATGCACGAGATAGAGCGGATAGCTGATCTTCCCCAGGAAGATCAGAGGACGCGCGCGCGCCCCGATGAACGGCCGCGTCGCGAGCCACACGAGCGCGACCGCGACGGCGCCATAGGCGAACGGCACCTTCCCGACCAGTCGGCTCGACGCGATGCACAGCGCAAGGAGCCCCGCCGTCTTCCAGGACGGGGCACGCCGGGAACGGGCGAGGAGCGCTCCGCAGGCGAAGAGGTGAGCCCAGTGTACGTTCAGAAGATCCGCGACGAGGTGTGGCACCCGGTGTGACACTGCGTCGACGGTCTGCACCGCCACCGCGAGGAGCAGCGCATGCACGGCGTACCGGCGAAGGCCGAGCGCGAGGATCAGAAGGACGAACCCGTAGAACCGGAGCTCCCGCTCGAGTGTCCAGTACACGGCGTCGACGGCGTGCGCGCCGAGCGACGCCGGGATCATCGTCAGATTCAGGAGAGCGTCGAGCGGTGACACCGCGCGGTCGGGAAGCCCGAAGACGCCCACTACCGCGAAGGTGACCGCGAGGGCGGCCCAGAACGTCGGGTAGAGCCGGAGCGCCCTCGAGACCAGGAAGTCATACGCGGTGCTCGTCGATTCGAGCGACAGCCCGATGGCAAAGCCGCTGACGACGAAGAACACCTCTACACCGTGCTGGCCCCACGGCACGAGAAAGCGTGGCGCGACCGGGTGCCCGAAGACGATACCGAATCGCGTCGTGAAGTGAAAGGCGACCACCGCCGCCGCCGCGAGGCCGCGCAGGACATCGAGCCCCGGAATGCGCTCGGACGGGCGCGGCGTATCGGGCATGAGACGCGCATCCTAGGCGAAGTGAGCCGACGGCGGGGTGTCGCGTTCAGGTGCAGGCGCCCGATCTCGACCGTTGTGCTGCGGGACAGCTCAGTGTGAGCTTGCACGACTCGTTCGGTCCACGCCTGTCCGTCCGGAACTGCAAAGATGCCCGAGCCTTGGACGCGGCACGCCGATTGCGATGCGCCGTTTCAAATGAACGGTTCAATCATCGCTTCGATCACGAGTGCAGGGGTGCTCCTGGGGCTGGCCGGAGTCGCGCATGCTGGAGAGCCTGCGCCGCCCCGGCACGGGTTTCAGATGGCGATCCGGACGGGGTACACGCTCCCGTTCGGAAAATTCGACGCCCAGCCGGATGACGGTCTCTCGAACGCCTTTTCCGGCCAGGTTCCGATCATCTTCGATATCGGCGGGAAGATCGGGAGCCACGTGTTCCTCGGTGGCTATTTCGGGTTCGGTTTCGGGGGAACGGGTAACCTGCTCCGGCCCGCATGCGACAGCGCCGGTGCGACCTGTGCTGCGGTCACGATCCGCACGGGGGTCGAGGCGCTCTACTACTTTCTGCCGGAGCGGCTGGTGGACCCATGGATCGGGTATGGCATCGGCTACGAGGGGACGGGCGCCGGCATTTCCGTCCCGGACCGTCCGGAGCTCACGTTCGTGGGGCGCGGCATCGAGTTCGCTCATCTCCTGGGCGGATTCGACTTCCGGCTGAGCCGCACGTTCGGCCTCGGCCCCTTCGTGGATTTTTCGCTGGGGGAGTACATCAACGCGCACATCGACGTCGGCACAGGTGAAGCCGTCGACGGACACATCGACTCGAAGGCGATGCACGAGTGGCTCTCCCTCGGGGTGCGAGGGGTCTTCTTTCCCTGAGAACCCACCGGCGCTTGCGTCGTCGGGTGCCGACCACGCCTTCGAGTCGCGTTCATTTCCCTACCTCGGCGCTTCCGGAAACGCCGGTCCGGGTGGATTGCGACGCGCGTGTGAGTTAGCTTTTACGAGTGGGTGGGTGCGTCCGCACCCTCGACCATGAACGCGAAGCAGCTCGAGATGGATTCAGCGCGCGCGCCCCGCGCCTCCATCGGCGGGCGTTATGCGGTCGAGGCCGAGCTCGGTGCCGGCGGGATGGGCGTCGTGTCGCGCGTTCGGGACGCGTCGACCAGCCGCGTCGTGGCGCTCAAGGAGCTTCGTACAGAGGCGGGACGCCATGAGCGAGCTCTGTTCCAGCGCGAGTATCACACGCTCGTCCTGCTCAAGCATCCCCGCATCGTGGA
>Ga0265334_10000787_pt1 | contig 15869 bp, 13 predicted proteins | sample 42023metaG_FD_192442 | JGI IMG/M metagenome (GOLD analysis project Ga0265334, IMG submission 192442) | Rhizosphere microbial communities from Carex aquatilis grown in University of Washington, Seatle, WA, United States - 4-20-23 metaG | ecosystem: Host-associated > Plants > Roots > Rhizosphere... | reverse complement strand
CCGGAGCTGGCAGTCTTATCGTCCGGAGTCCCACCCAGGACGATCTTCGACATCGCGAAGTACAGGGGCGAGAGGTCATTGCCCGTGTCGTCGACGGTCGGTCGATCTTGCGACGTGGGTACACGCGCTCGCTCGCAGCTGTTTTCATCCGAGGCAATCCACCATGGGCCCTCGTTCGCGCGAGCGTCTCGCGCCATGCCTGCGTCCTTCACCTCGCCGCGTCCGTCGTCGCGAGCAATTCCGACGGGAGGCTTGAAGACGCTACATGCGAAGATTGAAATTGCACCGGCAAAGGGCCAGTGCGTCTTCGTGGCTGCACCGAACGAGTCACTTCCGGTCTTTCGCATCGTCCTGACTTCGGCCGCGCAAAGAGGGAACTCTCATGCTGAAGGAGAGCCGCAGTTGCAAGATACCACAGGCGGTGCACAAACCAACCCGCGGCAGTGACATCGACCACCGTGAACTCGGAAGCGGGACCACAGACACACCTCGCGATCGAGCACAGTGATGCCTCGATACAGATACCGCGCGCGTCGACGCGCGGCGGGAGCTGGCCCCTGCAAGCAAGCAGTTGGCTCCTGGCAGACAATGTCGATCGCGCGCTTGCATGGCGTATACGACGGACTCATCGGCGTCTCGAGCCCGCGCCGGCAGGTGCGAGTCGCAACAAATCGGGGGCGTCGAGATGGAGTCATTGAAGCACGAGACCGACGCGGAGCATGAGCCGACCGAGGTTCGCCACGTCCTGTCCGAGGTCGGCTGGAACGTGCGCCCGCTGGGTGACGAGATGCACGGCGAGGCACAAGTAACCCCGGAGCTGTGCACCCCCGGGCTCGGACATCTGCGCACATCGGTGCTCGCTGCCTGGGCCGATCATCTGATGGGATTGCTCGCAGCGCGGGCGATGTCGCCGCGGGTACCGGTCACGCTGGAGCTGGACGTCCATCTCCATCGGCCGGCACCCGGCTCGGGCAGAATCCGCGGGAGGGCTCGGACCTTGAAGGCGGGTCGCTCCGTGTTCGCGACGAGCGTCGAGTTTCTCACGGACGCGGACGGATGCATCGCTCTGGGCTCGGGCTCGTTCATGCTCGCCGGCGACCCCGACGTGCGGCTGCCACGCCTGCTGAGCATCGACAGGGCTGCACAGCCGGCGCGGCTCGAAGTTCCGCTCGCGGAGCGCGCCGGCTGCGAGCGGCACGCTCCCGGCGTGGCGGTGCTGCCGCGCAGGGCGGACGCTCTCAACTCGTCGAACACGGTGAACGGCGGACTGATCGCGCTCGCCGCCGAGGAAGCGGTGCTGTCGCTCGCGAGGGACACGACCCTGTGTTCGCTCGCGCTGCGCTATCTGCGCCCCGTTCGCAGCGGACCCGCGGTTGCCCGTGCGCGGCTGAGCGACGGCCTCGCTTGGGTCGATGTCTTCGACGAAGGCAACGAGAATCGCCTTTCGGTGACCGTCATCGCGCGGACCTTCACGGCGCCGCGCTCGTGACGATGGGGCAGCGGTCGCTCAGCTCCCGGCAGCCTCCCACCGTTCAAATCGAACGACCCTCATCTCCCGACTGCCTCCATCCGTTCAAATCGAACGACCCGAAGCTCCCGGCTGCCTCGATTCGTTCACTTTGAACCTACGCTGCACGAGGCGACTCGAAATGCGTCGGTGGCGCTGCAGTCTTTCACACCGCATCCACACCCGATTCACACCCTGTTCACTTCGCTTTCATGCCACGCAACATCGCGCATCAAAAGCAAACTTCGCAACCCGGAGGGCTTGCACTTCCCGCACTCGACCCCATTCCGTTGTAGCGCGCCAGCACCCGCGCGAACACGGGCAGCACGCACAGGGGTCATTACGACCATCGCGCTGGTCGCACCGAGTCCCGGAACGGAAAAGAAGAAAGGGAAACGGACTCGCCGCCCTACCGGCCCTTCCACGAGGGCCGTCGCTTCCCGGCGAATGCTCTGGGGCCTTCCTGGGCATCCTCGCTGCGATAGGCGTGCTCAGACGCATGCCTCGCTGCCTGTAGAGCGGCAGAGCGCCCCATCTCCGTGGATAGCATCACCATGTCACGCGCGGCGCGCACCGAAAGCGGCGCGCCGTCGAGAACCGCGGCGGCGAGCTCGAGCGCCGTCTCCATCAGCCGCTCCGGCTCCGCCAAACGATTGACGAGCCCTACCTCGTAAGCGCGCTGCGCGCTGATCGGCTTTCCGGTGAGCACGAGCTCCATCATGATCCGCTGGGGGATCATGTGAATCAGCGGCGCCGCCCAGGGCGAGCTCCTGCCAACTCTCACCTCGGTGATGGCAAACTTCGCGCTCGTGCTCGCGACGCACAGATCGCACGCCTGTGCGATCATGAAGCCACCCGCAAAGGCCACGCCGTTGACCGCCGCGATCGTCGGCTTGGAGAGCACGATGTTCTCCCCCGGCACCGGGAACATGTCGCGCGGAGGCACGGTGAGCCGCGTCTCCACCATCTCCTTGAGGTCACCGCCCGCGCAGAACACGCCGTCACCGGCCCCGGTCAGGATCGCGACACGCAGCGCTGCGTCGCGCTCGAAGCGCTCCCACGCGGCGAACAACCCTTCGCGTATCTCCTTTTCGAGCGCATTGCGCACCTCGGGTCGGTTCAGAGTGATGATCGCGATCCCGTCTTCGCGTGCGTCGAACAGTACGGCGTCGGCCATCAGAACCCTCTCCGTTGAATCGTCTGCGCAGCCCGGCCGAGCTCGTCCCGAAAATCCGGATGTGCGATGGCGATCAGGCGGCGCGTGCGCTCGGCGAGCGTCTGGCCCTTGAGCTCCGCGGCGCCGAACTCGGTGACGATGACGTCGACGTCGCTGCGCGCGGTCGTCACCGGCCCGGACAGATTGCTCGCGATGCGACTGACCTTGCCGCCCCTGGCGGTGGCGGGCAGGGCGATGATCGAGCGGCCGCCGACGGAACGGCTCCCCGCTCGGACGAACTCCACCTGGCCGCCGGTGCCCCCCACGTAGTACGCTCCGCTCTGTTCGGCGTTCACCTGCCCCGTCAGGTCGACCTCCACCGCGGAGTTGATCGTCACGAAATTCCGCAAGCAGGAGAGCACCGCCGCGTCGTGCGTGTAGCCGGAGCTGCGCACGGCGATGGCCCGGTTCTCGTGGGCGAAGTCATAGAGACGCCGGGTTCCGATGAGCGCGGTGGTCGCGGAAATGCCGGCGTCGATGGGCTTCGACGCATTGGTCACGACTCCGGCCTCGATGAGATCCACGACGGCGTCCCCGATCATGCCCGAGTGGATGCCCAGGTCGCGCCGGTCGCGAAGCAGGCGCAGGATCGCGTCCGGCACGGCGCCGATTCCGACCTGCAGCACCGCGCGGTCCTCGATGTAGCCAGCGACGGCCCGGGCGATCGCGTGATCCACGTCGCCGATCCGCGCCGGCACGAGCTCCACGGGCGGGCGAGCGACACGCACGGCGCAGTCGATGCGCGCGGCCGGAAGAACGACGTCGCCGTAAGTGAACGGCACGCGCTCGTTCACCTCGGCGATGACGACGCGCGCCTTCATCACGGCCTCTTGAACGAAGTCGGCGATCAGGCCGAAGCTATGGTTGCCGCTGGCATCCGGCGGGCTGACCTGCACGAAAGCAACGTCGCAGCCGATGAGCCCCTGCGTGATCATCGGACCGACCTGGCTCACGTGACAGGGGATGACGCCGAGCCCGTGCGCCTCGGTGAGCACGCGGAGATCGCCGATCGCGCCCATGCTGGAGAGGGCGACCTTCGCGCCGGCTGCGACGTCGAGCTGCCCCGAGAAGCTCGTGGCGGCGAAGGCCGAGAGATCGCCGATGCCTTCCGCTTCCGCGAGCAACGCCTCGATGAGCGTCGTGGGCTCACCACACGCCTGGCCCCAGACGATCCGATCACCCCGCCGCAGGAACTCGCGCAGGCAAAGGTGATCCGGCTCCACCGTGAGTGTCATCGGCGTGCGAGCCTGAGCAATGCCTGGGCACGTGCCAGGTGCGGGCGATCGAGCATCGAGCCCTTGAAGCCGATCGTGCCGGCTCCAGGGTGCGCCGCGAACAGGTCGACGACCTCCTGGGCCGCCGCGAGCTCCTCGGCACGCGGCGAGAACGCCTCGTTGATGATGCCGACCTGGCCCGGATGGATCGCCAGCATGCCGCGATACCCGGCGCGCCGCACGTGCTCCGCGCGCTTGCGAAGCCCCGCTTCATCGCGGAAATCGCCGTGGATCGTCTCCACCGCACTCACGCCGGCGGCCGCCGCGCCGAGAAGGCAGAGGCTGCGGGCCAGCTCGTACGTGAACTCGTAGCCGCCGTCGGCGTTTCGGTTCTCGCTCGCACCGAGCGCGTCCGCCAGATCCTCGGCGCCCCAGGTCATGGCGACCATCCGCGGCGCACCGACATACGTTCCCGTGGTGAACATGCTCTCGGCCGTCTCGGTCACGAGCACGATCACCTTGGTGGAGCCGCGGACGCCCCCCGCCGCCACCTCCAGCGCCGACAGGTAGCTGTCCAGCACGTCGACGTCTGCGCGTCCGCGAGCCTTGGGCAGCAAGATGCCACCGGGACGAGCTGCGACGATGGCGGCAAGATCGACGAGCGCGTCCGGCCCCTGCAGCGGATTGATGCGGACCCATAGCCGCGAACGCTCCTGCTGCGCGTTCAGGAAGGCGGACACCATGGTGCGCGCCCTGGGCTTGTTCTCCTGGGCGACCGCATCTTCTAGATCGAAGATGACGGCGTCCGCCGCGCTCGCGGCCGCCTTCTCCATCTTGCGCTCGCTGTCACCGGGCGCGAAGAGCCATGAGCGCGCGCTGAAGCTCTCTCCCTGGTTCGCTTTGATAGTCACCGAATTCTCCTCCTTCGTTACCAGCGGCGCGCTGCTCCTGTTCAATACGACTTGGGAAGGTCGAAGACCTTCTCGGCAAGGAAGTTCAGGATCATGTGCGGGCTCACGGGCGCGGTCCTGGGAATCAGCACTTCGCGCAGCAACCGTTCGACGTGATATTCCTGGGCGTAGCCCATGCCGCCGAACGTCAGCATCGCGGTATGACAGGCCTCGAACGCGAACTCGCCGGCGAGGTACTTGCCGGTATTGGCCTCGATGCCGCATTCGAGACCCTTGTCGAACAGGGTCGCGGCCTTCATCACCATGAGATTGGCAGCCTCGAGCTGCGCCCAGCACTTCGCGAGCGGGTGCTGGATGCCCTGGTTCATGCCGATTGGCCGGTTGAACACCACGCGCTCGCGCGCATAGCGGCCCGCTCGCGCCAGCGCCGCGCGGCCGATGCCGATTGCTTCGGCCGCGACCAGCACCCGCTCCGGGTTCAGACCGTGAAGCAGGATCTTGAACCCCTGGCCCTCGGCGCCTATCCGGGCGTCTTCCGGAACCCAGAGATCCTGGATGAAGAGCATGTTCGAATCGACGGCGTGCCGCCCCATCTTGTGGATGGGGCGCACCTCGACCTTCGAACGATCCAGATCGCAGTAGAACAGCGAGAGCCCGTCGATCTTGCGCTTGACCTCTTCGAGCGGCGTGGTGCGGGCGAGGAGCAGCATCTTGTTCGAGACCTGCGCCGTGGAGATCCAGATCTTCTCGCCCTTCACGAGGTAGCCGCCGGGACGACGCTCCGCCAGCGTCTTGATCTCGGTGGTATTCAAGCCCGCATTCGCCTCGGTCACCGCGAAGCAGACTCGATCCTGCCCGCTCACGACCGCCGGCAAGATGCACTGCTTCTGCTCCGACGTGCCGAACAGCACGACTGGCTGCACGCTGAACACCGGGATGTGAACGCTCGACGCGCCACTCATGCCGGCGCCGGACTCGGCGATCGCCTGCATCATCACCGCGGCTTCCGTGATGCCGAGCCCCGACCCGCCATACTCGGTCGGCATGGCGACGCCGAGCCAGCCTGACTCCAGCAGTGACTGGTAGAACTCGTTCGGGAAGACGCTCGAGCGGTCGTGTTCGAGCCAATACTCGTCGGGAAACCGGGAACAGAGCTTCAGAATCGCTTCCCGGATGTTCTGCTGATCTGGAGTGAGAGAGAAATCCATGCTTTCCAGCCCTGGCTCTGGAGGTGGACGAGCGCCGAGCCGAGTTCTGCGCTACGTGCTGGTATCGCCGACCGTCGTTCAACGAATTGAATGTCAGCGCGTGACGTGCGCGCTGATTTATCGCTCAGTGCTCCATAATATACCTATATAGTATGTCGTCTCAACACAATGTCGCTGCTGCAACGCAGCAGGAGAACACATATGGGTAGCCCCGCCAGCGCAGGCCCCTTGGCCGGAGTGCGAGTGATCGATCTGACCGCGATGGTCATGGGTCCTTATTGCACCCAGATCCTGGCAGACATGGGCGCGGACGTGATCAAGGTGGAGCCGCCGGACGGGGACGCCACGCGTTACATTTCGGTCGCGCCGGCGCCGGGCCTGGCCGGAGTGTTCACCAACGTGAACCGCGGCAAGCGCAGCGTCATTCTGGATCTGCAGTCCGTGGAGGGAAAGGTTGCCTTGCGTGCTCTCGTGAAGGATGCGGACGTCTTCATCCACTCCATGCGGTTCAAGGCAATCGCAAAGCTGGGCTTCGGCTACGAGGACGTCGCCGCCATCAACGCAAAGATCATCTACACGAACTGCTACGGGTACAGCCGGCGTGGGCCGGATGGAGATCTGCCCGCGTACGACGATACGATCCAGGCCGAATGCGGGTTGCCAGTCCTTCAACAGATGCTCACCGGCGAAGCGAACTACGTCGGCTCCATCATCGCCGACAAGGTCACCGGGCTCACGGCCGTCTACGCGACGGTGATGGCGCTGTACCACCGCGAGCGGACCGGCGAAGGGCAGGAGGTGGAGGTCTCCATGTTCGAAACCATGGCGTCGTTCATGCTGGTCGAGCATGCCAACGGCGCGATGTTCACTCCTCCGCTCGGCCCGGCGCACTATCCGCGTGCCGTAGCTCCGAACCGCCGGCCTTATCGCACGCGAGATGGGTACATCTCCGCGCTCATCTACAACGACAAGCAATGGTCGTCGTTCATCGAAGCCGTGCGGCCCCCGTGGGCGGGCGCTCATCTTGCCACTCTGCAGCAGAGGGCACGTGAGATCGACACCGTGTACGCGCGCCTGGCCGACGTCTTCAAGGAGCGCACCACGCAGGAGTGGATGGACCTGCTCCGCGCGCTCGGCATCCCGGCGGCGCCGCTGCGGACGCCCGACGAGCTCTTCGACAATCCGCATCTCAACGCAATCGGCTTCTTCGAGACCGTGGATTCGCGCGTCGGCCCGGTGCGCTTTCCCGGCGTGCCGACCTGGTTCTCGCGGACGCCCGGCCACGTCGCGGGCCCGGCGCCTGAGCTCGGCGCCGATACGCAGGAGGTGCTGCAGGGGCTCGGCTTGCCCGCGCAATCGGTGGGGCCCGCGCGGCCTCCGCGAAGCGGCGGCGAGACGTAGAAGCAAGGGCGCGTGCCGGATCAGCATTTCACGTCGATCACCACGCGCCCGCGTACTTGACCGGCGATGATGGCACCCGAGAGCTCTGCCAGCTTCGACATCGGCTCGACGCGGGTCATGTCGGCGAGCTTCTTCGCCGACAGATCGCGCGCGAGTCGCTGCCAGGCACGCTCTCGCTTGGCGAGCGGCGCCATCACCGAGTCGACGCCCAGCAGCGCCACGCCGCGCAGGATGTGCGGCAGCACCGTCGCGGGCAGGTCGGCGCTCCCGGCGAGACCGCACGCGGCGACGGCCCTTCCGTACTTCGTCTGCGCCAGCGCGTTGACGAGGGTCGCGCCACCGACCACGTCGACCGCCCCTGCCCAGCGCTCCTTCTGCAACGGGGCACCCTTTTCGTGCATGTTCGCGCGGTCGACGAATGAGCGCGCCCCGAGGGCCTTCAGGTAATCGTGCGTTTCGGGTCGTCCACTCGAGGCGACCACGTCGAAGCCGGCCGCTGCCAGGAGCGCGACTGCAACCGACCCGACGCCGCCGGCGGCGCCGGTGACCAGCACCTCACCGGCGTCCGGCAAAAGGCCGAAGTCGACCAGCGCATCGACGCACAGCGCAGAGGTGTATCCCGCGGTGCCGATCGCCATCGCCTGCTCGGTGCTGAACGCGGTGGGCAGGCGCACCAGCCACTCCGGCTTCACGCGCGCATAGCGCGAGTAGCCACCCCACTGCGTTTCGGACAGGCCGAATCCGTTGACGACCACCTTGTCGCCCGCCTTCCAGGCCGGCGACCGCGACTCAACGACGGTGCCGGCCAGGTCGATCCCCGCGACGAGCGGCAGCTTTCGAGCAACCTTGCTGCGATTTCCGCCGACCACGAGGCCGTCCTTGTAGTTGAGGGCAGAGAACTCGACCTCCACGAGCACTTCGTGGTCGGGCAGATCGGCGAGCGTCAGCTGCTTGAAGTTTGCGCGCGCCTTGCCTGCTTCTTCTTCGATGACGAGAGCGGTGAATGTGCCGGCCATGATGGGCTCCTGTGCTTTGTCCGCGAGTGGTCGCGAGGGGTGCTGATCTTCGATTGATTGAGGGTTTCAGTTCGGGACGACGGATCTCGTCCACTTCAGCCGGGAGAGCGGCTCGGCAATTCCACGATGGCCGTGCCGGTCGCCGAGAGCTCGCCGCGATGCGTCTGCGCGTTCTGCGTGATCTCCACGAGATGCTTACCTTGCTCGACGAATTTGCGGCTGACCACACCGTCGATGAAGATCACGTCGCCGTCGGGATTGTGACGGCGGATCTGGCAGTTGCTCTTCCTCAGGAAGCCGCCGTCGCCCATCCAGTTGGTGACGTGATGGGTCAACCAGGAGCAGCGCTCGGGACCGTAGTCGTAGGCGCCCGGCGCACCGACCTCGAGCGCGAACGACTCGTCCCAGTGAACCCGCTCGGGGCAGTCTGGCACGTTGAAGCGGTTCTTGATGCCGAGGCCTCGGTGCTTGGCGATCATCTTGTAGGCGAGCTTGTTCGCCCGGATATAGAGGCCGCCCCAGCCCTGCGCGTAGCAGATGAAGCCGGTGACGGTCATCGGCCCCTTCATCATGCGCGGCAGCGTTTCGCCTTCCTTCACGTCCTGAAAGTAGCGCGGAACGGACCCGCGGATCTCCTCCGCCTCGTAGAGCCGGTAGAGCTCTTCGAGTCGTTCGTCGGTGAACGGCTCGACACGCGAGCGCGCTTCCGTGTACTTCGTCCCGCGCTCGCGCGCCTCGTCGCGCTCCGTGCGGAAGACCCAGGAGTCGCACTCCGCGATCCTGTCGCCGTGCTGGTTGAAGAAGTCCGTATGGTAGATCTGCTGTATCGAGCGGCCCGCGAAGCGCGTCTTGTGCTCTATCAGGTCCTTGAGGTGCGCTTGCGTGGTGATGGCGTCGCCTTGCCGGACGTACTTGTGCCACGTCCAGTCCGCTCCCGCCCACATGGCGTGGACTCCGGAAAGACCACCGCAGTAGCCGGACACGATGCGGCTCGTCGAGAACAGAAAGCTGGGCAAAGCGAGGAGTGACCCATGCCGCGTCTTTCTCGCGTAGACCGGGTCCGTCCACAGCGGGTTGTCGTCGCCGATGCCGTGCGCATAGTGGCGGATGCTGTCGCGAGTCGCCTCGTAGTTCCAGGGCTCCACCGTATCGGTGATCGGAACGCCGATGCGCTTGCGGAGGTACTCGAGGCCATCCTCCGTGATCTTCGGGAAGCGGGTTTGATCGGTGTGGCTACTATCGAGCGACTGCATTCGTGTTCTCCTGGGGCGTCGAGACGTGGATCGATTCGGCGGCCTCGCGATCACGCAGGACCTTTCGGTTGACCTTCCCCGCCGGTGTCTTGGGAAGCTCACTCACGAACGTGATGTGGCGGGGGAATTCGTGCTGGCTCAGCCGCTCGCGGGTGAAGGTCTTCAGTTCCTCGGCGAAGTCGTCGCTCGGCGAGCGGCCGCTGACGATGAAGGCCTTGACGACCTGGCCACGAGTCGCGTCCGGCACGCCGATGGCCGCCGCCTCCATGACCTCGGGGTGCGCGAGCAGCGTGTTCTCGATCTCGACCGCGCTCATCGTCCAGCCGGCGGAGATGATCGCGTCGTCGGCGCGACCCGCGTGATAGAAGTAACCGTCTGCGTCCACGTGAGCGAGATCCTTCGTGGTCTCCCAGCGGTCACGACGCCACAGCATGAGCTCGCCCACCACGCCGGGCTCGGCCGGCGTGCCGTCGGGCTTCTGCACCTGTAGCTTCAGGCCCGGGATCGGCTTTCCCAGCGAGCCCGGGCGGACGGCGTAGTCGCTCGCACCCGGATAGTTCACGAGCACCACGCCGATCTCGGTCGTGCCGTACATGCTGCAGGCCGGCACGTGGAACGTATGCTCGATGAACTCCAGCGTGCCGGGGTCGATCGGTTCGCCGGTATAGGAGAGCTTCTCGATCGAGAACCTGAACTCCCTCGACCGGTCGGAGTTCTTCATCATCCGGTAGTGCGTCGCGGCCGCCGACAGGTTCGTGATGCAGTAGTCCGCCAGCGCCTTCATCAGCCGGACTGCGTCGAAGCGTCCCGCGAAGGTGCTCGTGGTGACGCCGAGCGCCAGAGGCGCCAGGGTGCCGTGCCAGAGCCCGTGGCCCCAGGCGGGGGACGACGGGCAAAAGAACTCGTCCCCTGGCCGGATGCCCGTGCCGTAGAGGGCAGCGAACATCAGTGTGACCAGGGCGCGATGTGAATGCTTCACCGCCGCCGGCAGCTCTCGCGTGGTGCCGGACGTGTACTGGAACACCGCCAGGTCGTCCGCACGCGTCACGGGCTCGTACGTGCTCGGAAGGCCCGCGAGCTCCTCGAGCAGGGCGTCGTCGGCGATGACGACGCGAACCCCGTCGACCCTTCCGGCGATGTCCGCCTTCTCCGGGTTGGTGATCAACAGCCTCGGCTTGCAGTCGTCGATGCGCAGCCTGAGCCCTTCGAGCCCGAACAGCGTGAAAAGCGGTACGCCGATCGCGCCGGCGAGCATGGCGCCGAACAAGCTCGAGTAAAACGGCAGCGACGGCTCCAGCATGAAGGCGATGCGCTCGCCCGGCTGGATGCCGTTCTTCTTCAGCCAGTGCGCGAAGCGCGCGGAACCGGCTGCGATGGCGTCGAAGCTCAGGCTCTCGTCCGCGCCGCCGGCGTGCGCGATGCGCACCGCGACGCGACCTGAGCCGTCGGCGTGGCGCAGAATGCATTCCTGCGTGATGTTGAACTGCTCGCGATCGCCGTCGAACAGTGCCCAGAGCGCGGCCGCGTCGGCGTGCGCCTGGGCGTCCGCGTAGAACTCGTAATCGGTGAGTTTTGCCATGCCTCGGACCACCACTGGCGTTGAGCCTTCGTGCATCCGCTCCATGCCACGGCGAACAGCGATTGCATATATCGAATCATGTTCTATATATTGAATTGCGATGGCGAGCACGACTGCTTGCCGGGCCACTCCGAAAGGAGGCGATTCTGCAGATGAATGACCGACGGCAGCGCACCCGACGACCGGACCGCGATCTCGCGAAGGCGGTCGAAGCGAGCAAGGCCCCCGCGATCTCACGCGCCGCGGCGGTGCTGCGCTTGCTCGGCAAGAGCGAGCGGCCGCGCAGCTTGCAATCGATCGCGAGCGAGCTCGGCCTCGTGCCGAGCACCTGCTTCTACGTGCTCAGGGCGTTGGTGGCCGAGGAGTTCGTCTCCTTCGATCCCGAGACGAAGCGGTATGCGCTGGAGGCTGGCGTGCTCACGCTGGCTCGTCACTGGCTCAGGCGGAACAGCTTCAGCGATCTCGCGCAACCGGCGCTCGATCGCATCAGCCACGCCTTCGGTGTCACGGCGTTCGGCGTTCACTTCGTGGGCCTCGACCACATCATCGTGGTGGCCGTCGCGCACTCCGGGAGCAACCTGCAGCTCAGCTCGGAGATAGGCAGCCGGTTTCCGGCGCTCATCAGCGCGACGGGGCGGTGCATCGCTGCGTTCGGAGACCACCCGGAGAGCGAGCTTGCGGCGCGGTTCAAGACGCTGCGCTGGGACGAGCCGCCGACGTGGGAGGCGTGGAAGGCGCAGGTCGAAGAGACGCGCGTGCGAGGATTCGCCGTCGACGAGGGCAACTACATGGCCGGTGTGACGGTCGTCGCGGCCCCCGTCTGGAAGACGTTCACGAGGCCGAGCCACGCGCTCGTCGCCATCGGCATCGGCAGCACCTTGCAATCCGCCGGCCTGTCCACGCTGCAGGGCGCCCTGCTCTCCGCGGCGCAGGGTCTGTCGAACCAGCTGCGTGGTGAAGCGTCGCCGTAGGAGCCGCTCTTCGCGGCGGTCGCCGTGCCTGCCCGCGACGCGTCGCGCCTTGCGATTTCGTCCCGAGGTGCTTTCCTTCCGCTTTCAGTTAGACGACAATGGTGTTCATTGAGAATCTGGACGGGCGGCGCGCTCGGACGGAGGAGAACAAGGTGTCGAAGATCATCGTCATCACCGGGGCCGGTCTCGGGCTGGGTCGCGCGCTCGCGCGCCGCTTCGCAAGCGAGGGCGAGCGCGTGATCCTGCTGGGCCGCACGCTGTCGAAGGTCCAGGCAGCCGCTCAGGAGATCGGAGAGCGAGCCACGCCTATCGCCTGTGACGTGGCTGCTCCCGAATCCGTGAGGGCCGCCTTCGCGGAGATCGCCGAGCGTCATCGGAAGATCGACGTCTTGATCAACAACGCGGCTGTGTTCGAGCCGTTCCTCGTCGCCGACGCCACGGACGATCAGATCCTGAAGACAATCGGCATCAACCTGGGCGGCGCGATCCTGTGCGCACGCGCGGCGATCCTGCTGATGAGCAAGGGTAGCCACATCATCAACGTGAGCAGCGAGTCGGTCGAGAACCGGCTGCCTCACATGATCCTGTATCAATGCTCCAAGGCCGGTCTGGAGCGCTTCACGCACGGCCTCTCGCAGGAGCTGGAGTCGAGCGGCATCCGCGTCTCGGTGGTGCGCGCGGGCGCGATGATGGAACCCGGCAAGACCTTCAACGCGGACCCGGCCGCCTTGATGCGATTCCACAAGGCGGCCACGGAGGCGGGCTACAACCTCCGCGAGCGTCCGATCTCGCAGTTCACGTCGGCGACGCAGGTGTTCCGCTCCCTGATCGATCTGCCCGAAGATCTCCAGGCCGTCACCGTCACGCTGCAGGCTCGCAAGGCTTAGCCGGAGCCCCGGAGCGAGGTCCGACTCCGGGGTCAGTTCGAGTAGCGACCGCCGTTGACGCTCAGCGTGTGACCGGTGATGTAGTCTGCGTCGTCGGACGCCAGAAATGCGCACGCGGCCGCGATGTTCTCGGGACGGCCGGCGCGTCCCATCGGCGAGCGCGCGGCGACGGAGTCCACGCTCATTCCCATGCCAGCGACGCCTTCGTTCCGCAGCATGGGCGTGTCCACGAAGCCGGGGGGCACGTTGTTGACCGTGATGCCGCTCGCCGCGAGCTCCTGCGCCAGTGACTTGGTGAAGGCGATGACGCCTCCCTTCGAGGCCGCGTACGCGGTCATGCGCGCCGATCCGGTCTGCGCGCTCGACGACGAGATGTTGATGATGCGCCCCCAGTTCGCCGCCAGCATGTCCGGCAGCACGGCCTGCGTGCAGAACAGGACGCTCTTGAGGTTGATGGTCATCACGCGATCCCAGATTTCCTCGGTCATCTCCATGAAGGAGTGAAAGTCAGTGATGCCCGCATTGTTGACGAGGATCTGCACGGGCCCGAGCTCAGCGTGCACGTGCGCGACGGCCGCATCGATCTGAGCGCGGCTGGCCACGTCCACCCGGCTTGCGATGGCCTTGGCTCCGGAAGCCGAGAGTTCTGCGGCTGCGCGCCGCGCCCCTTCCTCGTTGAGGTCCCAGATCGCGACCTTCGCACCATCGCTCGCGAAGCGGCGGGCCGTGGCGAGCCCGATACCAGAAGCCGCCCCCGTCACGATCACAGTCCTTCCAGCCGACGACATGTTTGGTTCCTTCGTGGTCCGTCGTATCCCGTACTAGCGCGGAAGCTCGACATCGGCAGTCCCGGTGGCGAGGACCGAGCCATCCTGGTTGGTCATCTTGACATCGAGCCGGACCAGCGGCGCGCCCCAGACCGACTCTTCCACTCGCTCCCTGATGACGGCGTCCAGGTAAGTCACGTCGCCCTCGTAGGCGGGGCTGCGATACGACGTGTTGGAGTAGCGCACGAAGCCGTCATTGCCGGCCCAGTACGCGATGTAATCCGTGACCCACGCGCCCATGGTCGCCCCGTAGCCGTAGGCTCGCGGCATGCCAATCTGCGACGCCTTCTCCACGTCGACGTGCCCGCGCGAAGGCCCCACGTACAAGCCGTCCCGCAGCCGAGGATCGATCCTCGCCCCTTCCTCGTCGAATCCGAAGCCGTCCACCCAGCCCGGATCCTGGTTCACCCAGGGGTCGTCGACGCCCTCCGGAGCCACCCACCGGAAGCTGCCCCACACGTTGAACACGAAGGCGCGGTACTCGGTCGCGAAGCTCGCTAGCGAGTGCGGTCCGATCACACGGCGCGGCAATCGATCGCCGACCGATACGTCTGCGAAGCTGGGCGTTCGCCCGGTGCGGTTGGACATGATCCACGCCGTACGTTCGCGCTCGACGGCGAGCAACTGCTCCCTGCTCCAGCGTGGCACCTTGCCCGACTGGTTCAAGCTTCCGCGGCGTTCCGCTTCCGCTGCAAGGTAGCGGATCGAAGTCGAGCGCACCTTGCACACGGGCGTACCGTGCTGATTGAAATGTAGGGTATCGCCGCGCGAGAACAGCGTGGGGCCTGCGAACTTCGTGTCGCTCACCTTGTAGTCGTGAAACCAGCGGCGCTGCGTCAAGTGATCGCCGGGCTTGATGCGCGGACCATAGTGCCACCACTCCTCGCCGCCAAAGATCAGGTGCGAGCCCGGAATGCGACCGACGCAGGCTGGCTGAGCGCCGTGCCCGTAGTCGATTGCCACCGCGATCGACTGCGGACCGACGATGCCTCCGAACCTCGATGCCTTCGCGAACTCTCCGTCCCAGTGAATCGGGTTCGGATAGTCCATCGCCATCACCCACCGACGGATGTCGGTCGCGGAGCAAGGCTCGATCAGCTCCCCACCTCCTACCTCCTGACCCACGCGAAACTTCACGTCGCTAAGATCCAGAGTCACCGTCCCGGCTTTCGCCGCTGCCTGGCTCATCAAGCGTCTCCTGAGTGGTTCGCCCAGACTGAGGCTAGAGACGCTTCGGACACAAGTCAACAGTGTTGTTCATTTCGTTCCTGACGGCACGTATCTGGTAGCGAGCCGACGGGGTTGGGGCCCCCGTCGGCCGCCACGATCTAGCGGTCCTCGGAAGAACAGATCGCGATCCACCGATGAGAGGCAAGTGAGACAAACCGGCGGACCCGGCGCCGGCTGCTTTCAGAAAAGGAACGTCGCGCAACCCTCACAGATGGGTTCCACAAGAACTAGCGAGACAAACCGGCGGACCCGGCGCGGGCTGTTGTCAGCGGGGAGGAGACGACAAGACTCGCCTGGATGGAACTCAGGAATTACGCCCGCCCGGCAGGCGCGCGGCGAGGTCGGGGTATTTCTCGGGGCGGAGCGTTCCATGCAGCGTCAGACGCAGCACTTCACGTGCATAGCGCTCCGCCATGCGCTCGCGCTCCTTCGCGCTCCGCGCGTGCGAGCGAGCCCAGACCGGCCAGAGGAACGTCCCGGCGAGAAAGAGCACCGAGAGTACCTCCGTGTCGATGCCCGGCTGGGCGAGGCTCGTCTTGGCGAAGCGCTCGAAGCTCGAAGCGTACTGACGCCAGAACGGATCACTGGACGGCCGGTTCGAGCTCAGCACCTCGAACAACCAGACCCGGCCGAGCGCCGGGTTCTCCAT
>Ga0265334_10000785_pt1 | contig 15879 bp, 13 predicted proteins | sample 42023metaG_FD_192442 | JGI IMG/M metagenome (GOLD analysis project Ga0265334, IMG submission 192442) | Rhizosphere microbial communities from Carex aquatilis grown in University of Washington, Seatle, WA, United States - 4-20-23 metaG | ecosystem: Host-associated > Plants > Roots > Rhizosphere... | reverse complement strand
CGGCGGCACTGCGAGCCATTATGGTCTCCCGCGATCCGCGCACAGCCGTGCCAATTGCCGGCAAAATTGATCACGATATCGACGGTAAACTCATCGGCAACTGGTTTGTGCAAGGAAGTGGTGGTTATCACGATACTGCCAATACCTCCCAGGATTATTGGAAGGGACACCTATCTATCGCTCCAAACGTTTATGATCCTTCTGTGTTTGTAATCTCTATCGGTGATTTTGGCGGCCAGGCGCTGCAGTTTATTGCCATCGGCAACACTCCCGACCCGGCAACTGTGGACACCAACTCAGGTCTAGTAAAATACGATTTGGCCGATTACCGCTACCAAAAAGCTGATGGCACCATGTGGGACAACATGACATACACCCAAAATCCCAAGCCAGTCGCTACATCTGATAACCGGGGATGCCTATTAGTCCAGCTAACGCAAAAGCAACTGTTAAAAGCCGAGGGCTTCCCCGGCCAAACCTGCTCTGCGATCAGCAGCTTTGATTCAGCCGCCAAAACCTACACCCGCTAACCCCAGAATTTATATTTTTAGTAAGTCTTGATGTCGCGGAGCCAGGTGCTTAAGGTGTTTTTGACTTCGTTCAGTTTCTCGTCGTAGTTGCCAGAACCACGATAGTTGTGGTCTGCGTCTTTGATTAAAAAGAGCTTTTTGTTTTTGTGGGAGATTGCGTCAAATAACATCTTTTGTTGCTCGTAAGGAGTGCCGTGATCGTTCTTGCCAACAATCAGGAGAACGGGCATGTTTAGTTTGTTCGCAACTTTAAGCAGGTCGTATTTTTTCAAGTCTTCAACATAACCCCAACCGATCCGCTTGATCACACCCGGTTTAGACGCGCTTGGGCTGTCAAAATAACCGTCTTTTTGCCATCTTTTTACAAACTCCGGATCGCGCGTGGCCATATTTAGATCGTGATTTAATACAGTAGATAAAGGCGCCAGCAATTTTACCTTCTCAGGGTGGGAGCTGGCGTAAAACGCAGTGGTCATACCTCCCATACTGTGCCCGCAGAGCGCGAATGGCTCCTGGTACCAATCTTGCTGCTTAGCCCAGTCGATTGTGTCTTCCAAATCTTCCAAGTAGTTAGTGGTGGTTACATCCTGCATGTCGCCGCCGCTTTCGCCGATAGAATTTGTGGCGTCAAAACGGACTACTCGGAAATTATTTTCCAGAAACACGTCCGCGAATGCCTGAATGTGCACTTGCTCGATAAATCCGCCTTGGCCGTGGGCAATAAAAACCAATTTTTTCGGATTATCCGGCGCATCAACTTGAATAACCAGCTTGAGCCCATGCCGGTTTTTGATCGAAACTCGCTCTGTTATCATGCGACTTCCTTGTGTTGTTCTGGAGACCAGGCGGGAGTGCAGGCTGCAAAGAGAACCAAATTTTTTGCAGATTCGTATCGGAAGAGCTCGCCGCGGTCAATTAATACTTCATCGCCGGTCTTTAAATCTACGGTTTCATCCTTCGTAACCAACTTGCCCTTACCGGAAACTACGTACAGTATTTCTTTGCATTCTTCATTAACTACGAAACCGGTGTCTGGGTAATTCCCATTAAGAGTCGCTACCGCACCGTCGATGTCCGGATCGTTTGTTGGGTACTCAAGGACATCAACCGTTGGGCTGTTCTGAAATTTCTTGGCATCGGTTTTTGAGACGTATTTCATAGCTACGGGGCGAGGCGGTTGATGTCGCGGGGGAAGAGGGTGGCTTCTTTGATGTTGTTAAGGCCGATGATTTTTTCTACCAGACGCTCCAGGCCCATGCCGAAGCCGCCGTGCGGCGGCATGCCGTATTTGAAGGCCATCAAGAAATATTTAAAGCCGTCGTCGTCCGGCTTGCCGCCGGCTTTTTTGGCCAACTGGTCAATCAGCACGTCATAGCGGTGCTCGCGCATGCTGCCAGTAGCGATTTCTACGCCGCGGAAGAGCAGATCAAAGCGCTCGGCCGTTTCTGGGTCATCGTCCTTAACTTTGTGGTAAAATTTGGCCTCGCTGGCGGGCCAATCGGTTACGAAGACCGCGTCGGATTTAAGCTCTTTCGCGGCGTACTCGCAAATCCATTTTTCTTCGTCTGGCCGCAGGTCTTTTTCGCCCACGGTGCTGTTGCCAGTAGCTTTACTGTATTTTTCGTGGATTTCGGCCATGGTCAGGGTTGGAAATTTAGCTGGCAAAAGCGGCTTAGTGGCTTTCCAGAGTTTTAGCTGCGGCTCGTAATTCTTCCAAACGTCGTCTACGGCGGCATTTATTAAATTACTTAACAAGTCAAGTAATTCGGGGAAGGTAATAAAGCCCATCTCTACGTCTACCGTTATGAACTCGGTCATGTGCCGCGTGGTGGCGGACGGCTCGGCGCGGTACGTTGGGTTAATTTCAAAAACCCGCTCAAACACCCCTACCATCATCTGCTTATAAAACTGGGCGCTTTGGGCCAGCGTGGCTTCTTTGCCAAAATAATCCAGCTTAAAGACCTCTGCCCCGCCCTCGGTTGCACCGGGCAGCAGTTTGGGCGAGTTAAACTGGGTAAAGTCCTGGCCGCGCAGGTATTTGCGGATGGCTTCTTCGGTGCCGGCTTGGATCTTAAAGATCGCCTGCTCTTGCAGGTTGCGCAGGCCGATTGGGCGGTTATTAAAAAGTGTGTCCAGGTTTTCGGATTCGTGGCTGAGCGGTTTGTCTATTTCTATGGGCGGTTCATCGGCTACCGGAACCTGGATCTCAATTTTTGGCTCGTGAATTTCCGCACCGCCCGGCGCCCGCGGCTCGTCAACTGCTTGGCCGGTAATGGCAAGGACGCTGCCAATGTGTATGCCGCGCAGTTTTTCTACTTCGGCATCGTCCTGGATAACAACCTGGACCAGGCCGCTGCGGTCGCGGAGGTTAATAAAGTTAAGCCCGCCCAGCAGGCGCTTCTTGTGCAGCCAGCCTTGGACGGTAACTTGTTTGCCGGCGTGAGATTTCACGTCGCGTGCTAAAACTCGCTCCATATCCCTGTTATTCTACCTTAGACTCGGCCGGTTTGCCATGCTCTTTTTGCGGCTGCGCGTCCGGTGCGGGTGGGTGGCCGAAAATTTGGCCAAGAACTTGCTCTAGTGTTAGCACACCGGTGACTTCTTCAAAATTGTTGGTTACAACCAGCAGGTAGCTGCCGGTTTTTAAAAATTCGGCCAGCGCGTCGCTCAAACTTTGTGTCTCATTAATAAAACTGGCGCCTAGGTGCATGATGTCGCGGATATGGCCGCCGTCCTGCAAGTGGTCCAGCAAATCTTCTATATAGAGTGTGCCGATAACCTCCGGGTAGGCAGCTTTGGAAATTTCTTTAACGACCGCAAAGCGCGTTTGGCCGGTTTGGTGCAGTTCGTCCATGACCATAGGACCGACGGTTTCGCCGGCTGGCACCCACTTGGCCTTGGTGCGCAGCGTCATAACCTGGCCAACGGTTTTATCGCCAAAACTCAGTGCGCCGCCCGCAACTTTGAGCTGCGCGTCGCTAAGCCGGCTATCTGATTGGCGGGCTTGGCATTTGAGCAAATCCAACAAATCTTCTTTTTCGTATAACTTTGTGTGCGGATGTGCGCCGTTGCCGGCAACGGCGTGGGCCAGCCTGCCAACCAGGGGCTGTAGCCAACCCGAGGCTTTGGCGCCCAGTGGTGCCACCAGCGACACATAGCGCACCTGCCAGCCGGGCGCATCTTTATCGGACCGGGCAGCCACAGCCAGGTAGCCAATTACAAGGCCGGCTATTACCGCCAGCCACCAGTTGGTGCGCGCCGCCCAAATTATCAACACTATGGCGCTAAGCGAGCCCTTAAGCCAAAGCAACAGTTGCAACGACGGACCGTAGGCCATCATTTTATACAGCCCGGCGGCGCGCTTATCCTGCCCCGCCCGCGCCCGGCGCCGGAGTTCTACCAGCGGCAAGCTCCGATAGACCCGCTCAATCACTACCGCGTTGCAAAAAGCCAGCACCAACAGGACCGCCAGGATTATCATCATCTCTTTAATTTTACTCTATCTGCTAAAGAACGTACCGCGTGTTATGATTAGGATATAAAAGGAGCGGTAGTCAAGTTATGGATAAGCGGTTTTTAACGATTCTGGTAGTACTCGTAGTTATTTTTGGCGGCTTTTTTGTTGTGAGCCAGCGTTCTGGCAATAATTCGTCAGGTTCCAGCTCTAGCAGCACCCAACCCACCAACCACGTTGAAGGCCAAGGCAGCACCGGTGTTAAGTTAGTAGAATACGGTGACTACGAGTGCCCAATCTGCAGCATCTACTACTCACCGCTCAAGCAAGTTGCCGCGCAGTTTAACAGCCAGATTTACTTTCAGTTCCGCAATTTACCGCTAACCAGCGTCCACAAAAACGCCTTTGCCGCCGCGCGGGCGGCCGAAGCCGCAGGCTTACAGGACAAGTACTGGCAAATGCACGACAAGATATACGAGAACCAGGACCCGACCGGCCAGAGCGGCTGGGTAGCCAGCAATGATCCACTGAGTTATTTCACCGCCTACGCCCAGGCAATTGGTTTGAATATGACACAGTTTAAGAGCGATTACGCCAGCAGTAGGGTAAACGACTCAATTAACGCTGACATATCGGCCTTCATGAATACGCCTTATGTCAATCACGACATAGGAAAAGAGGCCACGCCGACATTCTTTTTGGATGGCAAGAACGTACCCAACAGCCAGCTAGCAGATTCCACCACCGGCCAACCCAGCGTCGCTAAGATTACCCAAGTCATCAACGCCGAGATTACTAGCAAAAGCAAGCAATAGCCGGTCTGCCTGCAATCTGGTTGTGCCAAAGCCTCTTAGGCTATACCATAGTGCTTAAGTAATATATTCCCATCCATGGCAAAAAAACGGACTAAAAAAACTATCACAGAGATTGCCAGAACCGAGGTGACCCTAATTGATGATGCCGTAGTAAAAACCGTCCGCGAGGTCGAGATCACAGAAGTAAATACTGTCAAAAGGACTCGTGAGTATTGGAACATCCTGGGTCCTGGCCTAACCACCGGGGCTTCCGATGACGACCCTTCCGGCATTGCGACATACTCGCAAACCGGCGCCCAGTTTGGTTTCCAGCTGCTGTGGCTGGCGCCGCTGACGTTTCCGTTAATGGCCTTGGTGCAGGAAATGTGCGCCCGCATCGGCCTGGTGACTGGCCGCGGCTTGGCTGGCAACATCCGCCAGCATTTTTCCAAGCGCACCCTATATATATGCACCCTGCTTTTGTTCGCGGCCAATGCCTTTAACATTGGCGCCGACTTGGGCGCCATGGCCAAAGGCATACAGCTGCTTAACTCCGGCATAAATTACAGCTTGTTGGTCATTGGTTTCGCAATCTTGATGGTCCTGATGCAGATTTTTGTGCCTTATGCCAAGTACGCCCGCTATCTAAAGTGGCTGGCTTTGGTGCTGCTGGCTTACGTGGCCTCGGCGTTACTGGCGCACCTGCATTGGGGTACGGTATTGCACCAAACGGTAACGCCGGCAATCCACTTCAGCAAAGACCAGTTACTCTTAATCTGCGCAGTTTTAGGCACAACCATCTCGCCTTACCTGTTTTTCTGGCAGACTTCGCAGGAAAATGAAGAACAGATTTTAGGGGGCAAAACGACTTTGAGCTCGCGGCAAGTTATGGCAACTCCCAAAGAAATAAAAAGTATGCGGGTGGATGTGTGGAGCGGCATGTTGCTTAGCAACGTAGTAATGTTCTTTATTATCGCGGCCTGCGGCGCCATTTTGTTCCCCAAGGGTATTACTCAAATTCATTCTGCGGCTGAGGCCGCCGGAGCGCTGAGGCCGTTTGCCGGCAACGCCACCTACTGGTTGTTTACCGTGGGCATTATTGGCACCGGCTTGCTAGCCATACCGGTGCTGGCCGGTTCGTCCAGCTACGCGGTCAGCGAGAGTTTTAAATGGCGCGAGGGCCTATACCGCAAATTTAAGCAGGCGCACGCGTTTTACGGCGTGCTGATTGTTTCCATGTTGGTCGGGCTGGGCATCAATTTCATGGGCATTGATCCTATCAAAGCGCTGATTTATTCGGCTGTAGCCAACGGCATTGTGGCGCCGGTAGTGCTGGCACTGATTGTGATAATTAGCAGTAACAAGCGCGTCATGGGCGACTGGGTCAACCGCAAGTCCACCACTTGGCTGGGTTGGGGCGTAACAACAGTTATGGTGCTGGCCGGCGGCGCTGCCATTTTTTCACTCTTTTAAACGGTTGCGGTTTTTCGGGTACAATTAGTCTAATGAAACCTACAACCTCTGCGTTTGGATGCAGCGCAAGGCACCGGCGAGGAACGGATTGAGGTGTATTTAATATACATTGAAAGAGTACCGCAGCCGGTAACGCTGCGCTGCGCCAAAAGCGCTGGCGGTATTTTTGGCTTTGCCAAAAAACAGGCAAGCGCGGCGAAGGGGTTGTAATGGACACAGTTTTTTACGGTCTGAGTTTAATCATAGTCATCGGCGCGGCCATGGCCTTAATTATGCGCCTGATAAACCAGCCGCTGATTATCGGCCATATCCTAACCGGCATCATCGTTGGGCCGGCGGTGCTGCATATAGCCAAATCGCCGGACACGCTAGCGCTGTTTTCCGACCTGGGGATTGCCCTGCTGCTATTTATCATTGGCCTGGGGCTAAACCCACGGGTTATCAAAGAGGTCGGCCGGACAGCTTCCATAGTCGGCGGCAGCCAGGTTCTGGTTGTAACCCTGATGGGCTTTTTGGCCGCCAAGTTATTTGGCCTGGGCACCAACGCCAGCTTGTTTTTGGGTTTTAGCCTGGCCATCTCCAGCACGATTATCATCCTTAAGCTAATCAGTGATAAAAAGGAGCAGGGCCGTTTGTACGGCAAGATTGCCGTGAGCGTCTCGCTGGTCCAAGACATCATCGCCATCGCCGTAGTAGTGTTCGCGTCGGCGACCAATGGCCAGTCGGTGGCCTTTGGCTCGCTGGTGACGCTGCTGCTTAAGGCCTTAGTTGTCGGCTGGCTAATTTATGCTATCAGTTTCAGAATATTGCCCAAATTCCACCACTTGATTGCCGATAGCCAGGAGTTTTTGTTCCTGTTTGCCATCGCCTGGGGGCTGGGCAGCGCCGCGTTGTTTGGCAAAATCGGCCTGTCTACGGAAATTGGCGCCCTGCTGGCTGGCATTTGCCTGGCACCGCTGCCCTCGGCTCCGGAAATCGGCGCCCGCTTGCGGCCGCTGCGCGATTTTTTCCTGATAGTTTTCTTTATTGCCCTGGGCTCCAAACTGACCCTTTCCAGCATCGGCCCGCACTTGGGGTTGATTATCGTCGGAGTACTGATAGCGTCCATCCTAAAGCCGCTGGTAGCTATGAGTGTGCTGGGTTTTTTGGGCTATACCAAGCGCACCAGCTTTAAGGCATCTCTATCGTTGGCACAGGTTAGTGAATTTTCCATCGTCTTAATCTTAATCGCCCTGAATAAAAACCTGATTAGCAGCAGCCTGGTTTCAGCCATTGTGCTGATAACGCTTGCCAGCATCGCGGCCTCTACTTATATGATTCTTTTCAGCGACCGGTTGTTTGATATTTTTGAAAATTATTTGGGAATGTTTGAGCGGCGCCGGGCCCAGCCCGAGCTCAAGCCCGAAGCTCGTTACGAATTGGTACTGTTCGGCTACCAACGGGGCGGTCACGAATTTATTAGCCTGTTCAAGAAGCTCAAGAAAAAATACGTAGTCATAGATTACGACCCTGAGGTCATAGACGTTATAGAGGAACGAAAGCTCAATTATTTATACGGTGATGCCACCGATGTTGAGCTGCTGGAAGAAGCCGGCGTAGAGCATGCCAAGCTGATAGTCTCAACTATCCCCGACCACCAAACCAATATGATGCTGCTTAACTATTTAAAGACTAAGAATCGCGACGCCATCGTAATAATTCACGCTGATGACCCATATGAGGCAGCCAAGTTATACGAGGCCGGTGCCAGTTACGTGGTTTTGCCCCATTACATCGGCAGCGAGAAAATCAGCGAGTTCATAGCCAAGTCGGGCTTGTCCAAATCAACGTTCCGCAAACAGCGCGTCCGCCACTTGGAGTACTTAGAAAAGCACTACGGGGCGCTGGAAAAGCTCAACTCAATCAACGAACGGAAATTGGGCCGTTCCATAGTTAAAAGAGTGGCCGCCCTCAGCAAAGCAAAAGCCTAAAATACTTAACTTGCCTTGCCCCGTAGCAAAACCTGAGCGAAGCAGCCGGTAATCGGGTTGCGGAGCTTCAAGTTTTTGCTGCTGGGGTTAAGTATTTTTGCTGAGAGCTATCTTTGGCCAGCCTGGCGCCAAGCTTGATTGCCAACGCGTATGTTCCAAACAAGGCCGCGGTGTAGATGATGTCACTGAGCGCGGTGTTGCGGAAAAATGGCAGCGCCAGGCTGTAGCACAGGATCAAACCACTCCAGGTGTGGGTGTACATACTGCTCCACAACCAAACACTAAAATTAGTGACGACAAAGAAAAACAGCGAAGCCGACATTGTCAAAGATGTTCCGCGCAGCACGCTGGGTTTTTTTAGCCAGTAACTGCTGGCCAGCGCAATCAGCGCGTAGCAACCCCAGGTAACCGGCATCGTATTGTAAAAGCCGATAACCAAATCGGAGACCGCCATGGCCAGCAGTGGCACCCAAATTGCCAAACGGCGCGGCAAAATAGCCCCGCCAAAAATGGCCACGGCTGCCACCGGCGCAAAGTTAGCCGGGTGCGGCAGTAGCCTGAGCCCCACAGCCAGCCCTATTAGAGCAGTGGCTACGGCCAGGTTGAGGGTAGATTTTTTTATCATTGCAGTTTCCAATCCAGCATATCGGTGCTCTTAGTCACGTAAGTCCCTGCCCCCAGCTGGGCTTCCTTACCGTTGATGTAGAACGTCCAATATTTAGGCCCATTGCCGGCCGCACCGTTGATGGCAGCCACTAAATCGCCGAATGAGTAGTGCTTAGTTTGCACCTGGGCGTGGGTTTTTAGAAGCGTTAAGGCGTCTTTGCCGCTCTGGCCTTTATAACTAATCTCGGTGGTCTGGCTTTGCGAGTTTTTGACAACCTGCACTTGGTCGGGGTTAACACCGTGCGACCAAATAGCCACACCAGCGCCGACGACCAGTATCAGGGCTGGCAGGATTAATATTTTTGCTTTGATTTGTTGAGCTACTCGGCTCATAAAAACCTCCTTGTCTGGCAAGGAGGCTAAAATACGATTTTATCCTGTCTTGCGCGAGACATTTAATTAAAGTTTGCTGTATCGGACTTATTCGCTTGCAGGCGACTTACCGTTGCGGCACAGTGTTGGCATCTCACCAACTTCCAGCAATCAATTTGTTAAGAATTAAATAATAGCATGTCCCGCAAGCCCTGTGTGTAGTGCTTTTTGCAAAACCAAGGCCATCTATTCTGGATACTTAACATGTTAAGTATCTGCTTACCCCGTTTTACGCGGAGCCGTGTAAAACGGAAAGGAGCAACAATACAAGACCCCGCTAAATTTTGGCCACTTGATTGCCAAAATTTCTAGCGGGGTTGATATTAGTTGCGACGTGGCTCCGGAGGCCGGACTCGAACCGGCAACAATCGCCTTAACAGGGCGGTGCTCTACCATTGAGCTACTCCGGAATAACAACCTGGTCAGTTTACACTGATATTATACCGGCTTCAACTTCCCTGTGACAGTTGGCGCAAATCAAAATGCACTTATCAAGCTCGCTTTTCACTCGCTCCCAAGAGCGAGAGTGCCCCCTGTAGCCAATACTGAATTCTTTTTGCTTAGGGTCTATATGATGCAGTTCCAGCGCCCCTTGATATTTATTGTAGCCGCACAGCTGACACTTGCCGCCTTTGTACTCAATAGCTTTGGCTTTAATTACGCGCCTTCTTTTGGCTACCGCTTTTATGATATATTCCCGTCTGTCAGCATAAACCCTGGTGTCTTTTTGCCCTGCCCTCATGAGCTAATTATACCATAATTACCCCTGTAGATGGCTCAATAAATGGTGTAATATTTGTCGAGCAATCCTCTCCCCGGAGCCATGTCTTTACAAAATGCCACTTTTGTGGCATTATTTAGTTATGTACGAGCTAGGGACCGAACATCCTGAAGTGGTGCCAGATTTTAAGGCTGGCCTTGATGTTATTACAAATAGATCTCTATCCGTCGAGGTCATAGATACTTACGCGGAACAAGCACTTAATGATCTGATTGACCTTATTCAGCATGTTTCTACCGCGTACAGCCGACAACCATCTTACTCCTTTGAAAATGCCAAGGACTTAGAAAACGCAGCCTTTACATACTTTGAACTCAGCCAAATTGAAGAAATCTTGGATCATATTGTTGATAAGGCAAGAGAGATAAGTCAACTCGATCAAACTATTGCTCGCGCTCAAGTTATCGACCAAATAATTGTTCCGCCCGACCCGCAGGAAACAAACATAACTAGCGGTGACGGCACATTTGAAGAAAAAACAATCATACCGAAGCTTAAAACGCTGCTTTTTATTCTTAGCAATGACTTTGAGGTGAATATCCAAGACAAAAAACAGACCCAGATTACTAAAGGCTTGGTGTCTGAGGATATGCTAAGAAAGACTAGCTATCACTTAGTTGAAGTGCCAAGGATAGATAGGGCTGTACTCATATGTGACGAAGAAGGCAATGCGACTTTTGTATTCAATACTGATCTATTGGGCCAAATTGGCATACCTCCTGCCGGCTTACTGCAATTATCAAAACTCGAGCTAGCCACTCTGCTTACAGAAAACCGCGGACTTGGCCAAAGAATTAGCTATTCGACTAATTTTATCCCTAACCTCATTCGGGCACTAGAAGCAATCAAGGGTGATGAATCCAGCTCAGTTACAGATGAAGCTGAGGCCAACTCAGCAAGATATCTGCGCCCCAAGCCGCCTGAGGGGTTTCTTCACGAGTATGGTGTAGCTCAGCAATTTGGCGTTAATAACCATGTTATTCATAGAGCAGTTAAAGCTCTTGAGAGTTCTTTGGGCGAAACTCAGACATTCAAATCAAAATCTCGGGAAACCACTTATTATTCTCCTGCTCAACAGGAACTTATTCGCCAACGGCTAGAGGCTGAAGGGACGCTCCTGGACCAAACGCCAGAAGGATTCATCAGCATAATTACTTATGCTAGGGCAAATAGAGTTGCTTACAACACCGTAATAAATGCCATTGAGAAAATCGGTGACGGGTTAGGAGACTTAAGAACTTTCAAATTTCGTAGCACGCCTGCAATCGGCTTATCGCCTAATCAACAGGAGTTGATACTCCGTCAATTGGAGCTCGATGGCAGTTTGGCGGAGAGGCCGTCTGACGGGGTCTTGTCCTTTTCTAAATTTGCGGGACTCTTAGAGGGTGTGAGCACGAAAACGCTTGACAGTATTGTTAAAGAAATGGGTGAAGCTTTTGGAGAAATAAGAAATTTTAAATTTGGCAGTATTACAGTACCTGGGGTTACGCCAGGACAACAACACTTAGTCCGTAGATACTTGGCGGAGAGAGGAATGCTTGCTGAACCAGCTCCCGAAAGTATCTTATCAATTAAGGGTTTGGCTAGGTTATTGGACACTTATGAAAAACCAATAGAGGATGCCCGCTCTGCTCTCGCAGATAGCCTTGGTGAGGTAGCTACTTACAGTTTTAACGGCAATATTACATTAGGATTTTCACCTACCCAGCAGGAGCGTATACGCCAGCATCTAGTGGATCAGGGCTTTTTTGACTCAGCACCTGAGGACTTTTTGTCTATAACGGGTACTGCGGATAAACTTAAGGTTTCTTCCGATACTATTGTTAAAGCTATTAGTGAATTAGGTGAGAGCTTGGGTGAAGTACGGCAGTATAAATTTAAGACTGTATTTACAACAGGTTATTCGCCCGAACAGCAAGAACAAATCCGGCAGCATTTAGAGGCTCAAGGCTACTTTAACTTAGCGCCCGAGGGCTTTTTAACGACTAACGCCTTGGCAAAGAATCTTGGTGTGCCCCACGGCGCGATTGTAAGGGCTACTAATGAGCTTAGGGAGGCGATGGGAAAAGTAGAGACCTATAGGTTTAATTACATTACTTTAGGCTATTCGCCTGAGCAGCAAGACATTATAAGACAGTACCTGCTTGATAAATCTTCCGAAGCAAGCTGATAGTGATGGTTGTTGCTAAGTTCGTCCACTAGCGGGAGCCAATGGTTCTTAAAATACTTAACAAGTTAAGTATTTATGTGGCTGTCGGTGTTATACTGCTAAATGATATTCAAAAAAGATTGGAGGTAAGCTGTGGCTCTCTTTCATACCTCCAAAGCCATCGGAGAAGGAACAAAAGATTTTGGCTATTTAGATAGCCGGGAACTTTATTTTGACTCAGCCTGCCAAACTCTCCGCCCGCAGCAGGTCATTGATACTGTTAACGAATACTATCTTGAATACAACGCCTGCGGCGACCGCGTTAAGTACGACTGGGGCATAAAAGTTGATGAAAAAGTCAGCGCCGCGCGGCAAGGCCTGTTGAAGCTAGCCGGTAAATCCGAGCGTGATTACGCTTGCGCCTTTACGCTCAATACCACCTACGGAATTAATTTGATTTTAAGCCAGCTGCCGGGCGGCGATTACAAAAAAATGGTCACGTCCGAGACCGAGCATAATTCGGTATTCCTCCCGTCTATAACCTGGGCTAAACATTTCGGGTTGGAGCGGGTCGTTCTGGCCCGTGGGCCCGATGGCTCTTTGGTTTACGAAGCCAAAGATTTAGATAAAGCCGTAGTGCTGGTTAACGCCACGACGAATGTTGACGGCGGCAATTTGGTTAACGCCAAACGGCTCGCCGACGACACGCATGCGGCTGGGGGCATAGTTATTTTTGATGGCGCGCAGACCATGGGCCATGACCCGCGCGTTATCAACGGCGTAGATTTTGACGCCTTGTGTTTTTCCGGCCACAAAATGTACGGCCCCAGCCTTGGCGTAATTATTATTAAGAAAAAATTACTGGGGCAGTTGGACCTAAAGTTTATTGGCGGCGGCACAGTGGAAGACGTGCAGCGCGATAGCTACACCTTGCTACGTGATGAGCCGGCCAGCCGCTTAGAAGCCGGATTGCAAAACTTTTCTGGAATTATTGGTCTGGCTGCAGCTGTGGAGTGGCAAAAAAGCTTCCGGCCGGGGGGCAAAAGTCCGCAGCAACACCAAGAGCTACTGGCAAATAAACTCTTTACTGGCCTGCAGTCAATTCCTTCGCTACAGTTGCTGAACCAAACACCGAGCTCAATCGTGAGTTTTTATTCCGACAAAATTGACGCCCACAAACTAGCTATTTACCTCTCGGCCCAGGGTATCATGGCCCGTAGCGGCTACTTTTGCTGCCACTACTGGTTGGATGCCAAGAAACATTTACCGCCACTGCTGAGACTGTCCGTGGGGCTCAACAATACAGAGGTGCAGGTTGATACAGTTTTGGAAACGCTAACCAAGATTATAGGAGGCCGGTAGGCGTGTTTTGCATAGCGGCATTCATCATCCTAAGTATTTTGAGCATCTTTTCAGCTCGCTACCGCCGCCTGGCGGCCGAGGCCTGGAAGTGCGTTGCCCGCAAAACCACTTTTAGAAAGTGCGACACCAACTTTAAAGAAAATCTAAAGAGCCGTTTGCTTAGTGGCCTGGCGGTACGCCGCCCGCGCTTGGCACGCTTCTTTGAAAAATGGATTGAGGTGCTAGCTTTTATATTCGTGGTTCTGACCATCTGGAGTCTACTGACTGTCCTGCGCAGCGGCCTCAATCTTTATGTTTATGACACCTGCAATCCCGGCCATCCCGAATCATGCACGCTCAGCGCCCAGGCTTGCTCTATTGATTCTGCCACACCAACTTTTTGGCACTCGCTGCGCACCGGGCACTTGCTTAGCTGGGGGCACGCCGATATTAAACAGCTGGTAGATACTTTTGAACGCATCCCGGACCGGGCAAAAAAATGGCAACCGCTTAGCTATACCAATAAATCCAGCACTTACTTCAAACAGTTCAACCCAAGTAAGCCGACAGCTCTGGAAATCCTAGACCCCGGCTGCAAGTTCTGCGCCCAACTTTTCCGCAACATGCAAGCCGCCGGTATAGAGAACCGTTACAATCTGACTTACATCGCCTACCCCATCCCCAATCCCGGCAGCGACACTTACAAATTTACAAACTCTTATCTAATCGCCTCCTACCTTGAGGCCATCAAGCAGCAGCCCAAACTCCAGCTGGCGACACCGGCCGACTGGCAGATTCTGCAACGAATTTTCAGCTGGCAGGATGCTAATGGCGTGATTTACCAGTCGCGCTTGGACTACACCTACTCGTCAACGCAAACTGAGGCTACGCTGCAAAAGTGGTTGGGGCAGATTGGTTACTCGCCAGAACAGATCCAAGGTATCGCCAACGTTGCTAAGTCTCAAAGTGTTAAGGACGCTATCGCCGCTGACCGCCAGACAGTAGAAAAGCAAATCAAAACGGTAAAAATCCCAACCCTGTTGCTGAATACCCGCCGTTACGACGGAGTAGTTAATACCAAAGAGTTGGAAAAAAGGTAGAATAAGCTACAGACATGGATGGTGGGATTTTTGATAAGTACTTGCGCGCGGCCAATTATTTAACGGCGGCGCAGATTTTCTTACAGGATAATTTCCTGCTGGAGCGCGAACTTAAGTTTGAAGATATCAAGCCGCGGTTGCTGGGACACTGGGGCTCTGGACCTGGTGTCAACTTTGCCTACTCGCACCTGAGCAATTTAGCTAAAAATCACAACCAGGAAATCATGTTCGTGCTCGGCCCGGGACACGCCTTCCCGGCCTTGCAGGCTAACCTATTTATGGAAGGCACTCTGGAGAAATATTATCCCGAGGCCAAGCAGACCTACGACGGCATTGGCTACCTGTGCCGTAATTTTAGCTGGCCGTACGGTTTCCCCAGCCACAGCAACCCCGGCACTCCAGGGGTGATTTTAGAGGGTGGCGAACTGGGATATTCGTTGTCTACATCCTACGGCGCGGCTTTGGATAACCCCGGCCTGATAGTTGCCTGCCTGGTTGGCGACGGCGAGGCCGAAACCGGGCCGACCGCCGGCGCTTGGCACCTTAATAAGCTGCTCAACCCCAAAACCAGCGGCGTGGTGCTGCCAATTTTGCACCTTAACGGCTACAAAATTTCCGCGCCGACGATTTTTGGTCGCATGAGCGACGAAGAACTAATGAGTTTGTTTAGCGGTTACGGCTACCAACCACGGATTGTCAGCGGCGATAACGTCCACCAGCAAATGCAAGAGGCGTTGGAGTGGGCTTACGCAGAGATTCAAAAAGCCCGTGATTCGGGTAGCCCAACCTGGCAGCATTTACCAATGATAATTATGCGCACGCTCAAAGGTTGGACCGGTGTTAAGGAACTTAACGGCCAAAAAATTGAGGGCAATTGCCTCAGCCACCAGGTGGTTTTGACCGAGGCCAAGACCGATGTTAATCAGCTGCAAATGCTACAGCAGTGGTTAAGCTCGTATAAAATCAGCGAGTTATTTAACCGCGATAGCGGCTTTGGCGACTTTGTTGCCAGCACCCTGCCCGAGCCCGAAAAACGCCTGGGCCGGAGCCGCCACGCTTTTGGCGGCGAGCCGGTCTACAAACCGCTAAACCTGCCCGGCGCCGAAAAATTCGCCGAAGACGCTGCCAAACCCGGCACCATTGGCAGTAGCAGCATGCGCCGCGCCGGACTTTACTTGGCTGAAACTTTCAAGCTAAATGAGCAGTCCAAGAACTTCCGAATGATGTCGCCGGACGAGACCTACTCCAA
>Ga0265334_10000782_pt1 | contig 15897 bp, 13 predicted proteins | sample 42023metaG_FD_192442 | JGI IMG/M metagenome (GOLD analysis project Ga0265334, IMG submission 192442) | Rhizosphere microbial communities from Carex aquatilis grown in University of Washington, Seatle, WA, United States - 4-20-23 metaG | ecosystem: Host-associated > Plants > Roots > Rhizosphere... | reverse complement strand
GGGTCGTAACCTTCGGCGCGGTCGTCAACTCCAGCCTCGACGCCGAGGTCCTGCGCGACGCGATCGTGGCCGGCCTGACCGAGGTGGTGCGGGCCGACGCCGCCCTCCTGACCCTCCTGGACCGGCACGACGGGACCTATCGGATCCGGGCCCTGGCCGGCGGCCGGCCGGAGTTCCTGGGGGCCGAGATCCGGCCCGGCGAAGGGACCGCCGGCCGCGCGATTCGTGATCGGGCGCCGGTCCTCGACGCCGCCTTCGACAGGCGCCGCTTCCCGGTCTCCCTGTCGAACGCGATCAGCCCCGATGTCCTGGCCAGCGTGGCCGTGCCCCTGATCCGCGACCAGGTCGTGATCGGGGCGATCACCCTCGTCCGGCGCGACGTGAAGGATCCGTTCACCGAGCTCGAGCTCGAGGCGATCCAGATCGTCGGGGCCAAGGTCGCCCTGGCGATCACCAATGCTGACCTCCACGCCGAGGTGATGGAGGCCTCGATCCGCGATTCGCTGACCGGAACCTTCAACCGCCGCCATTTCGAGCCGAGCCTGGAGCGGATCATCGCCGCCCGCAAGCGGCTGCCGCTCGATGAGCGCCAACCCCTGGCCGCGATCATGTTCGACCTTGACGAGTTCGGCGCCTTCAACAAGCTCCACGGCCACCAGACCGGCGATGCCGTCCTGCGTGCGTTCGGCAAGCTGCTGATGGAGCGCTTCCGGGCGAGCGATCTCGTCGCCCGCTACGGCGGCGAGGAATTCGTGGCGATCCTCGAAGGCACGACCCGCGACGATGCGTTCCGGATCGCCGAGGAGGTCCGGACCGCGTTCGCGCAGCAGAGCGTCCGGGGCGCGTCGGGCCAGCGCTTCGCGGCGACGGTCTCGGCGGGCTGCGCCGAGCTCGGACCGACCGACGGCCTGGCCGAGCTGCTGGGCGCCTGCGACGTGGGCCTGGCGATGGCCAAGGGCGCCGGGCGCAACCAGGTGGTCGCCGCCTGAGCGCGCTTCGGGCTCGAAACAGGCTCACCGAAATATCGTGTTTGGTCTGGTGGATGGCTTCCAGAATGCGTATGCTCTGGAACGGCGAGCGGGGAGGGTCCACGTTCGCGACACCAATCTCACCAGGGAGGCACGATGGATCAGAGTGGATCGACCGGCGGCCAGGGCGCGCCGACGGGACCGACGTCCGGCTGGAGCGCCCCCCCGCCCCCTCCGGTGCAGCCGGGACCGAAGGGCTTCGTCTACGCCGACGTCCCGAACCGCTTCATCGCCTACATCATCGACGCGATCATCCTGTTCGTGATCGGCGTCGTGGTGGCGATCGTCCTCGGGGTCGTCGGCCTGCGTGCTACCAGCGACAACCTTCAGACGTTCGGGGCCTACAACCCGATCTACTCCATCATCTTCGCGATTGTTGGCCTCGCGATCAGCGGCGGCTACTTCATCTACACCTGGACGAAGCGGCGCGCGACGGTCGGGATGCAGGTCCTCGGGATGCAGATCGGTGATGCCGGCAGCGGCGCCACCCTGACCCAGGACCAGGCCATCAAGCGCTGGCTCGCCCTCGGTGCGCCGTTCACCCTGGCCCAGGCGTTCAACCCGTTCCCGCTCCTCGGGCTGCTCATCGGGCTGGCCGCGCTGGGCTGGACGATCTACCTGTTGTACACGACGTACCAGAGCCCCACCAAGCAGGGCTGGCACGACATCTTCGCGCACACGATGGTGGTCAAGGCGACGAACTCCGTCGGCTGAGCATCGTCTTCGGCTGAAACAACGAGGCCCGGGGCCGGTGCGGCTTCGGGCCTCGTCATGTCCGGCACACTAGGCCGATGCGCGCCGCCGTCCTCCAGCACTCGGGCCGGCCGGTCACGATCGAGGAGGTCTCGCTCGACGCTCCCCGGGCCGGCGAGGTCCGGGTGCGGATCCTGGCCAGCGGGGTCTGCCACTCCGACCTCCACGTCCGCGACGGCGAGTGGCCGCGGACGGGACCGTTCGTGATCGGCCACGAAGGCGCGGGCGTCATCGAGGCGCTCGGGCCGGGCGTCGATCCGGTCGCGACGGGCCTGTCCGTCGGCCAGGCCGTGGCGCTCAGCTGGTACGCACCGTGCGGCCATTGCCCGGCCTGCCGCTCTGGCCGGGAGTGGCTGTGCTCAGATTCGGGGTCCAGCCGCCACCGCCTGTCCGACGGCACGACCCGCCTCCATCGACCGGACGGCAGCGAGCTCTATCCGTATTGCGGGATCGGGACCCTGGCCGAGGCCACGATCGTGCCGGCCAGCGCCGCGATCCCCATGCCACCCGGCACGCCGCCCGAGGTCGCAGCGCTGATCGGCTGCTGCGTCTCGACCGGCGTCGGCGCCGTGCGCAAGACGGCTCGCGTGCCGGCCGGTGCGAGCGTGGTCGTGATCGGCCTCGGCGGTGTCGGCCTGTCGGCGGTGATGGGCGCGGTCCTGGCCGGGGCGGCGACGATCGTGGCCGTCGACCGGATGCCGGTCAAGCTCGCCCTCGCTCGGGAGCTGGGCGCAACAGCAACGGTCCTCGCCGGCCCGGACCCGGCCGCGACCGATGCCGAGATCCGCGACCTGACCAGCGGCGGTCCCGACTTCGCCTTCGAGGCGATCGGCCTGCCGGCCACGATCGAGCAGGCGATCCGGATCCTGCCGCCGGGCGGCACGGCGGTCCTGGTGGGCATGACCCCGTTCGGCGCCCGGGCCGGCTTCGAGGTCTTCCCGTTCGTCGACGGCAGCCGCTCGATCCTGGGCAGCAACTACGGCTTCGCCGTCGCGTCGGTCGACTTCCCCACGTACGCCCGGCTGTTCCTCGGCGGCCGGCTGCCGATCGACCGGCTGGTCGAGCGACGGATCGGCCTCGACGACGTGGAAGGCGCCTTCGACCGGCTGCGGGCTGGCGACGGCCTGCGCAACGTGGTGGTCTTCTAGCGAGCCGAGCCGGCGGGCCGTGGGGCTAGCGGGCCGCCATCGTGTGTCGCCACATCTCGGGAAAGGCGCGGGCCACGGCCGCCACCCCGACCAGGCACAGCAGGCCGCCGGAGACGACCGACAGCTGGGCGCCGAAGAGGGCCGCGACGCCGGTCGCCTCGAGGTCGCCCATCCGCGGGCCGCTGGTGACCACCAGCATGTGGATCGACATCACCCGGCCGCGGAGCTGGTCGGGCGCCTCGAGCTGGATGATCGTGGACCGGAAGACGGCCGACAGGACGTCGGCCGCACCGGCGATCGCCAGCAGGAACAGGGCCAGCGGAAACGAGAACGTCGCCAGTCCGAAGCCGGCGATCGCCAGGCCCCACACGATCACGGCCAGGGCCACCGCCCGGCCCGTCCGCCGGACGCGCGACACCCAGCCCGACAGCAGGGCCCCGAAGAACGCCCCGACCCCCGGCGCGGCGGCCAGCAGCCCGACCCCGACCGGACCGACCTTGAACACGTCGAGGGCCAGGACCGGGAAGAGGGCCGTCGGCATGCCGAAGATCATCGCCACCAGGTCGATCGCGAATGTCGACAGGATCACCCGTCGGTCGGCCGCGTAGCGCAGGCCCTCGCGGATCGCGGCGAGCCCCGGCCGGGTGACCTGGCCGACGGGCGGCAGCGGGCCGATCACGAACAACGCCCCGAGCGACGCCGCGAAGGTGACGACGTCGGCGACGTACGCCCCGGCCAGCCCGACCGTGGCCAGCAGCAGGCCGCCGATCGCCGGCCCGACGACCGACGCGGCCTGGAAGTTGAGCTGGTTCAGGGCGATGGCAGCCGGCAGGTGGGCCGGCGTGACGAGGCGCGGGATCGCGGCCGAGCGGGTCGGCCCGTCGACCGAGCTGAGGCCGGCGGCTGCGAAGGCCACCGCGAAGATCGCGATCAGGGGCGGGGACGGCATCAGCGCCAGGCCGACCAGGGCCAGGCTCGAGAGCCCCATCCCGACCTGGGTCACGATCAGCACCTTGCGCCGGTCGACGGCATCGGCCACCGATCCCGCCCCGAGCGAGAAGACGAGGATCGGGACCAGCTGGGCCAGGACCAGCGCCCCGATCGCCAGGGTCGACCCGGTCAGGACGTAGACCTGGAACGGCAGGGCGATCCGGGTCACCTGGTTGCCCATCCCCGACACGACCTGGCCGAACCACAGCAGCCGGAACTCGCGATGCTCGCGAAGGGGGGCGGTGTCCAGGAAGATCCGGCGTACGCGCCCCCGCCGGCCGCCGGACCGGGGACGGCCGGGTGGACCGTCCTCAGCCATCGAGCAGGCGGATGACCAAGGCGCGGGTCGGCGATGGATAGGGACTGGCCGTGCTGGACGACCCGGTCAGGCGGGTCACCAGGAACGATCCCACGAGGATGATCGCGACCAGGAGCACGATCGAGATCAGGCGATAGAGGCCGTCCCGGCCGCTGCCCGATCGACGCCGGTGGGCCATCGGCTCGACCGGCCGCGGCCGCAGGCGGGCGCCGCACGAGTGGCAGAAGTTGCGGCTGGCCGGATTGGCCCGGCCGCAGGCCGGGCAGGCAATCGTCGGCTCGGGCGGCGTCGTGGGCGTCGAGGCAGGGGAACCGGTCTGCGCAGTTGCAGCGCCGGGCACGTCGAGCGGCCCGGGCGGGACGCTGCGCCGGGACGGGCCGGCGCGAACCGGCGCGACCGGCGGAGGCTCGGCAGCGCTCGGGCGGAAGGCCGGCGGCGGATCCGGCGGCAGTCCGGCGGGGCGGTCGGCCGATCCGGGCATCGACCCGGGCGGTCGTGCCGAGTCCGCGTCAGACGCTGCGACCTGCTCGCCTGACCACTCGAGGAATGCGCCGCACGAGCCGCAGAAGGTCTCGCCGGCGTCGTTCTCCTGGCCGCACTTCGAGCAGATGACCTTGCCGGCCATGGGCCTCCTCGGGGTATCGCCCGCGCGATCCGCGCTGTCCTCGACGCGAATCTCGCGCTAGAGTAGCCCCGATGCATGCGCCCGCGCCGGCCGCCCAGCGCCATCGCGAAAGCACTCGCCGCACCGCGCTCCGGCCGGACGACGAGCAGGGCGCGTGTGCCGGCCAGCTCCGGATCCAGGGCCGCCCGGCGGCGGTCGCCGCGGTGATCCAGTCGGCCGATCCGGCCAGCCGTGGCCGGCTGATCGGCCAGCTCCAGCGCCAGGCTGGCAACGTCGCCGTCGGGGCCCTCCTGGCCCGCCCGACGGCAGCGGGCGGAGCTGGCGATCCGTTGCCGGTCCAGCGCTGGGCCGTGACGGTGCCGGCGGCCACGGCCGACTGCTCGGTCGTGGTCGACTGGATGAATGCCCACAGCCCGTACCGGGCCCGGAGCGGCTGGGCCCTGACCAGCCCGACGTTCAACTGGGGCGGCGATTTCAACTTCAGCGGCTCGGGCAAGTCGCTGACCGTGAGCCTCACCAACCCGACGGTCAGCCTGTCCACGACGGTCGACATGCCCCATTGGGCGCCGACGGATCCGGCGATGAAGCAGGCCTGGGCCAGCATGACCACCGACCTGCGCGCCCACGAAGCTCGCCACGAGGATGTCGCGACTAGCTGGAAGGCGACCCTCCTGAGCCGCCTGACCGGGCTGAGCCTGTCCATCAAGCAAGAGTCCGACGCGTCGGCTGCCGTCAGCAAGGTGTGGGCGAGCTGGCTCGTCGAGCACCAGGCCGACCAGTCGGCGCTCGACCCGTTCACGGCCCTCCTCGACTGCTCCGGCGGCAGCACCGACTCGGCGGCGGCAGAGACGGACGACGACGGCAGCGCGGCCGCCTGAGGCACGGCGTCGCGCCCGCGCGGCGCGCTCTCTCAGCGCCGGAAGACCGGATCGTCGGGCTGGCCCGGCACGCGCGCCGGATTGAACGGCGGCTGACCGCTGCCGGGCACGACCAGGAAGGGCGGTGAGACCGCCGATCCCCCACCGGCCAGGGTGAACGTCCCGGTCAGCACCCGAGGGCCAAGCGTGTCTCGGGGCAGGATGAGCATCGGCACGCTGAAGCTGCCGCTCGGATCGGCGACGACCGCCGGCATCGACGTGGTCAGGCCGACGCTCCAGGCCAGGCTGACGGTCGCCCCGGGCGGGAAGTTGGTGCCGATCGCCTGGGTCACGAAGCCCGGCGGGCCGATCGGCGGGTCGAGACGGAGGGTGGGCGCCAGCGTGCCGCCCTCCAGGCTCACCGACTGGCTGCCGGTCGGGTCGCTGTCGGCGACGACCAGGGTCGCGCTGCTTGTCCCGGCGGTGGCCGGCTGGAACACCACCCCCATCGTGCACGCCTGGCCATGCTCGAGGACGGCACCGCCGCAGGTGTCCGTCACGATCGTGAACGCGCCCGGATTCAGTCCAGCCAGGCTGACCGAGGCGATGACCAGGGCCGCCGCCCCGACGCTCCGGACGGTGACCACCTGGGCGGCGCTGGTCGAGCCGGCCGGCCGGGCGGCAAAGGCCAGCGCCGGCGGGCTGACCGCGGCCTGGGGCAGGCGCTGCCGGACGTAGACATCGAGTCCGCCGTGGGCTCCGGGAGCGAGATCCTGGGCCGTCGATGCGAAGGCGAGCACCGAGCCGTCGCCCGAGAGCACGGCGGAGCCGCTGGCCGGGCCGGCCTGGTGGTCGGCCGATGTGACTGACGCCCTCGTGATCCGATCGCTGGCCCGATCGACGATGAAGACATCCGCGCCGTGGTTCGTGTCACCGGGCACCAGGTCGTCGGCGCTCGAGGTGAACGCGATCGTCCGCCCGTCGGCCGAGATCGCCGGGGCCGCGCTGGCGCCGTTCGCCCCGCCCCCGGCAACGGCCCGTGACAGGCGGACGGTCTTCTTGGCGAGGACGTCGCGGACGTACAGGTCGGCCAGGCTGCCGCCACCAGCGAGGGCTCCGCTCACCAGGGTCGTGGCTCGCGAGCTGAACGCCACATAGCGGCCCGTTCCGGAAATGGACGCGCCGCTTGACGCCCCGCTATCCGGCCCGGCGTGCGCCGAGACCAGGCCGGTGGTCGAGGTCGCCAGGTCGCGCACGTAGATGTCCGTCGCCGGATCGTGGTCGGCGCTGAGCAACCGGCCGGCCGAGGTGAACGCCACCCAGTGGCCGTCGGCCGACAGCGACGGCGCGCCGCTGGCCTGGGCCGGCGCGCGGCCATTGACGCCCACCGACACGAGGGTGACGACGTGGGTCGTGCGGTTGACGACATACACGTCGGCCAGCCCGTTTGTGTCATGGGCCTGGTCGAGGCCGGCGGTCGTCTCGAACGCCACCAGCTGGCCGCTGGCCGAGATCGACGGCCGGCTGCCGGCGGCCAGCTCGACATCGGTGCCGTCCACGTTGTCATGGACGACCACGAACGACCCGCCGGGCACGACGGCCGCGCCGACGACCGGCGGCAGGGTCACGACATAGGCGACCACGCTGCCATCCGCATTGACCGACGGTTCGCCGGCCGAGCTGTTGCGCGGCAGCACATCCGGCTTGCCGCCGACGAGGATCGTGGGCGCCGAAATGAGCTGGATCGTGTCCGTCGTCCGATCGAGCTCGTAGACATGGCCCAGGCCGTTGCCGGCGCCGACCGGCACGATCGTGGTAGCCGTCGAAGTGAAGGCCACGAACCGGCCGTCGGCCGAGATCGAGGGCTCGTCCGACGGTGACGCCGGGGAGCCCGCTGCCGGCGTCCAGCTGGAGGCGAGGGTCGTGATCCCGGGCGTGTCCGGGCCGCCGGGATCGGGCACGTTCGGCCCCGTCAGCGGCCGCTGGACGCCCGGTCCCGCGAGCCGGGTCAGGGCGCCCACCGCGGGCGCTGCCCGGGGCGCAGGCGCCCCAGGCCCCCCGGGACCGCGCGCCTGGAGCAGGACCACGCTCGTCGCCACGAGCTCGACGGCCAGGGTGGCGGCCAGGGCCACCAGCAGCGTCCGAGCCCGCGCCGGGGTCGGCGCTGTTGACCGGCAGGGCCGCGCCGGGCTCATCAGGGAACCGAGACGAACCCGGAATAGAAGACCGATGGCGAGCAGCCCGGCGCACAGCTGGCGGTGAGCTGGAGCGTGTCGCCGGCCTTGACCTCGATCGGCGTCACGAAGTGTTCGTCGAGGTCCCGGAAGTTGTCGAGGCGCAGGTCGAGCAGGGTGGTGCCGTTGCGGACCAGATCGAGCGTGCCGCTGGCTCCCTCCGGGTTGCCGAAGATCAGGTCGGTGATATGGAGCGTCTGGCCGGCCGCGATCGTGATCGGCGTGGTCGGCGTCAGCCGGCCGTCGGTCGGACCCGGACCCGAGCTGCTTGAGCCGCCGCTCGGTGCGCTCGCGCCCGGCGACGCGCCGCCGCCCGAGCCTGGGCCGCCGCTTGGCACGGGAATGCCGGCCGAATTGAGGACCTGGGCGGCGGTCTGGCCGGCCGCGTTCTCAACCGCCGGGCGCAGGAAGGCAAACCAGAAGAAGAGGGCCAGGATCGCCAGCCCGAGGAGGGCGGCGAGCGCCGGGATGATCCAGGCGGGCAGGATCGCGTCGTGCAGGAAGACGCCCTCGAGGGCGATCGGCTTGCCCTTCACCGGCTCGACGGCGACCTGGAAGCGGCGGGTCCGCGAAGGTCCCCGCCAGAAGCGCTTGGCCGGCTTCACCCGCAGCCGGGCAATTCCGACCGCGCCCGGCTCGACGATCGTCGAGGCCGGGGTCGTGCTGAACGTCAGCAGCAGGTCGGGATCCGAGCCGGCGACGGTCGCCTCGAGCGGGATGTTGCCCCGGTTGTCGACGGGCACGTCATGGCTGGCCCCCAGCCGGCCGTGGGATGTCCGCGGGCTGACCTCGGCCGAAGTCTCGCTGAACGGCCCGATCTCGAGCGTCGCCTCTTCGACGACGGAGCCGGGTGGGTCCTCTTTCGAGGCGGCCCGGATCCCGAGCGCCTGCGGGCCGGGATGGGTCGACCACAGCCGGGGCGGGCGGATGACGAAGGTCGCCGTGCCCTCGGTACCTGGGAATAGCGACAGGCTGGCTGGCTCGATCGTCGTCCAGCCGGCGGCATCGCCCAGCACCTCGAGGCTGAACTGGTCGACGACGGTGCCGGTGTTGCGGACGGTGACCTGGCCCCGAACCTCACCACCCGGATCGACCTGCAGGTGATCGTGGTCGAGCTTTGCGCTGGCGCCCATTGGCGGCAGTGTAGCCCGCGGCCGGGGCGGCCCGAGGACCGTTGCGTTAGGTCGGCGTTGATCCCCCGGAAACCGCCCGCTGGCATCGTGGCTTGGCTGGCGTCAGCCGGTCCGGTGGCCCGAACCCGGAGCACGTCGGGCGAGTGGAGGACACCCATTGGCCGTCATGCTCGTCGCCAGTGCCGGTGCACGGCGGATTCCCGTCGCGGTCACCACCGGCGATCCCGTGTCGCGGGCCGGGATCGCCAGCCAGCTCCGCGGCAGCCAGCTGATCGAGGTCGTCGAGGAAGGCCGGCTCGACCTTGAGAGCCGGCCGGAAGCCGTGGCCGTCGTGGTCGCCGACCAGTGGGAAGAGGACACCGCGCGCACGATCCGCGGGCTGCGCCAGCGCGGGCTCGAGCGGGTCGTCCTGCTCGTCAGCCGACTCGACGACAAGGGCCTGCTGGCTGCCGTCGAGGCCGGCGCCTGCGGGATCCTGCGCCGTCAGCAGGCGACCTCGGCGAATCTCGTTGCCGCGATCCGTTCGGCGGCAGCCGGCGAGGGCACGCTACCGCCCGACCTGCTGGGCCGGCTCCTCGACCAGGTCGGCCGGCTCCAGCGCCAGGTGCTGAAGCCGCGCGGGCTGACGATCGGCGGGCTGACCGAGCGCGAGATCGAGGTCCTCAAGCTCCTCGCCGAAGGACTGGACACGGCCGAGGTCGGCGAGCGGCTGTTCCTGTCGGACCGGACGGTCAAGACGATCGTCCACGACGTGACCAGCCGGCTCGAGCTCCGCAATCGGACCCACGCGGTCGCCCATGCGATCCGGCTCGGCTTGATCTAGGACCGGCCGGGGTCAGCCCGCGTCGGCGGCCTCGTCCTCGTCCTCTTCGCCCTCACGCTGGACCGCCAGCGCCTGGACGGCCTCATCCTCGTCCTCTTCGCCCTCACGCTGGACCGCCAGCGCCTGGACGGCCTCGGATTCGGCTTCGGGCTGGGCGCTCATCAGCCGCTCGGCGTTCTGCTCGGCGGCCTGCTCGAAGCGGTCGGCCGGGTTGCTGAGCTGGATGCCACCGGCGGCGGGCGTGCCGTCGACGGGACCCGACCGCTGCTGGACGACGTGGGTCAGCTCGTGGGCGATCGTCCGCTGGCCGGTCGGGCTGGCCGGATCGTAGCGGCCGCTGCCGAAGACGATGTCGTTGCCGACGGTGTAGGCATGGGCGTTGACCGAGCTGGCCGAGGCGGCTGCCTGGCCGTCGGTGTGGACCCGGACGCCGCTGAAATCGGCGCCGAAACGACCCTCCATATCGGACTGCAGGTCACCCTCGAGGGGCTGCCCGCCGCCGCGCCCGACGACGTCCTTGACCGGCGAGCCGTCGGCTGCCTCCTGCTCGTCGCCGAGGAGCTGGACGACGCCGCTGTTGCCGGCGCTGCGCTGGAGGTGGAGCAGGGCATCGGATCCCAGGTGGCCGGCCTCGCCGGCGGCCAGGGCCCGTCCGACCTCGCCCGCCAGGTCACGCTCGTTCGCCGGTGCCGCGCTGCGCGCCTTGGCCGATTCCGTGAGATCGACGTCGTAGTTGTGCATCTGGACCTCTACACGCTGCCAGGGATGGGCCCGTTTGCTCCGGCCAATGCTCCCACGCGGGAAGGCTGGCCGTCACGCTCCGGGCTGGATCCGCCGAGGTTGCCGGCAAGGGTGTTGTCGGCGAGGGTCCGGAAATGGGCGCCGAACTCGCTTTCCACGACCAGCCGGCCGAGCTTGCGGTACTCCCGCTCGGTCTCCCGGACCAGGTCGAGCATCGAGACCGGCCGGCCGGCTTCGGCGGCCCGGTAGGCGGCGCCGACCGCCACGTTGCGGATGTTGCCGCCGCTCAGCTTGAACGCCCGGGCCAGGAAGTCGAGGTCGAGGTCGTCGGCCCGGGGCAGCTCGGCGTGCAGGTTCGTCCGCCAGATCCGGAGCCGGTCGTCGACCTCGGGCATCGGGAAGTCGATGATCGCGTCGAGCCGGCGTACGAACGCCTCGTCGACATTCGCCCGCAGGTTGGTGGTCAGGATCGCCATCCCGTCGAACTGCTCCATCCGCTGGAGGAGGTAGGCAACCTCGACGTTGGCGTAGCGGTCGCGGGCATCCTTGACCTCGGAACGCTTGCCGAAGATCGAGTCGGCCTCATCGAAGAGCAGGATCCCGTTGACCCGATCGGCTTCCGAGAAAACCCGGTCGAGGTTCTTCTCGGTCTCGCCGATGTACTTGTCGACCACCGTCGAGAGGTCGATCACGTACAGGTCGAGACCCAGCTCTCCGGCGATCACCTCGGCCGACATCGTCTTGCCGGTGCCCGAGTCGCCGGCGAAGAGGGCGGTGATCCCACGCCCTTTCGACGACCGGCGGCCCATGCCCCAGGTGTCCAGGACCAGGTCCCGGTGGCGGGCCCGGGCAGTGAGCTCGTGGAGCTGCTCCACGATCGGTCCCGGCAGGACGAGGTCCGGCCAGCCCACGACCGGCTCGATCCGGCGAGCGAGGCGCTCCAGGCCGGCGGCGTTCTGGGCACGGGCCCCGCCGTACAGGTCGGCCGGCTCGAGCTCCCGGCCGGCAGCCGCCGCGTGGAGGGTGGCCGAGCGGGCGGCCCGGAGCACCTGCTCGGGGGCCAACCGGAACGGCAACCGGTCGATCTCCCTGGTCAGGGCGCGCTCCTCGGCGATCCCGGGCAGCGCCGCGCGCCAGATCGCCCCACGCTCGGTCGGCGTGGCCGCGATCGCGTCCACGAGCAACGGCACCTGGCGCGACCAGACCGGGTCCCAGCCCCGTACGCCGAGCAGGATCGTCGGGCAGGCGGCTTCGGCAAAGGCCCGCACGGCCGTCGCGCCGCGCTCGGCCAACGCGTCGATCGGCCCGGCCACGAGCCCACCGCCGCGCAGGCGCGCCTCGCGGACGGCCACCTCGGCGATCAGGGCCGGGTCGTCGCCGGGAGCCAGCCGGGCCAGGTCGAGGACGACCGGCTCGGGACCCATGGCCCGGAGCGCACCGGCGGCCAGTGACAGGCCGGCTGAGCCGACGTGCTCGCGCACGTAGACGAGCCGGGCGCCGGCCCCGACCGCCCGCTCGAGGGCGGCCACCGAACCGACCGCTGCCGGCACGGCGACGGCCAGCAGGGGCGCGACCAGCGGGTCGGGCAGGTCGACGCCGAGCAGGTGGGCCGTGACCCTGTCCGGGACCCGCAGCGAGCGGGTCAGGAACGGCCGCTCGGGGTCCTCGATCAGGACCAGGCCCCCGGCGATCAGCGGCGCCGCCGGATCGAAGCGCGCCCGGGCGGCGCCAATCCCCGCCGATTCGGCGCCGTCCGAGGCTGCCCGGCCGGCACTCGGGGCGCACAGCTCGAGGGCCAGGCCGATGCTCGCCCGGCGGCGCGAGACGTCGTCATGGAGATACCCGTACAGGCGCTCGAAGCGGGGCTCGAGGTCCGGCGCGACGGCCACCAGGAGGAGCTCGACATCGAGCGCCGAAAGCTCGAAGCCGGCCGCCAGGCGGCGCAGGCGGATCTCCCTGCCGGTTCCTTCCGCGCCGGCAGCTTCGGCCGCGTCGGCCCAGGCCTCGAGCTCGGCGGCCGCGCTCGAGAGGATCGCGTCGGCTGGCGCACCGGGGACGGCCACCTGCTGGCCTGCCAGCAGGCCATCGACCTGGGCCTCGGAGATGTACAGGCCACGAAAGCGGTCGCTGGGGTCGGGGTCGTCGGCGCGCCGCCGGGCGACCGCCCCGGAGACCCGGGCAGCGAGAATCGCCAACCGGTCATGGAGGTAGCGGTCGGGATCAGGGTCGGCCGGCATCGCGGAGGCGCGCCTCAGGACCTGGCGGGCCGGCGGGTCATCGGTCGATCCCGCGCACGCGCACGATCCGGCCCGGCTGGTGATCGCTGCCCGAGCGCCGCGTCTCGTCGGGCCCGGCCGGCTTGGCCGGGGCCACCGCCACCCGCGGGCCGCGCCGGCTGCCGCCCGCTTCCTCGTTGCCGTTGGGGGTGACGATCGCCAGGCGGGGCTCCTCGAGGACCGGCGGGCCGGCCGGCTGGGCGACGTCCACGACGAACGGGGCGGTGACGATCACGTCGATCGACGGCTTCAGCTCGCCACCGAGGGCCGACCAGACGTCGGCGATCGAGCGGTCGCTGCCGAGGGGCAGGGCGGTCGTGATGATCAACGGGACCGGCTGCTCGGCCAGTCCCCCGGCGCAGTCGGCCGGGGCCAGGCGCTCGTGCCGAATGAAGCAGCCCAGCAGGCTCGACAGGAGCCGGTGCTCGTCCTCCGGCCGTTGCGTCCAGGCCGTCACCATGTATGACAGCTTGAACCGGCGCGGCGGCGGCCGGCGCTCGGTCACCCGGCCGGCCGCGTCGGCCACCCGCTCCCACTGGACCTCGCGGCGGGCCATGTCCTCGCGGATGTCGTAGAGGTACAGGTCAACAGTCGGGCCGTTGCGCTTGGCGACCCATTCCCGGGTGGGCGCGTCGAAGGCAACCTCGACTGCGGACCCGCCGAGCGCCTCGGCTCGGACAAGGGCAAGCAGCGTCTCGTCGACGTCCTGGATCATCCGGAGGATGGTCCGCCCACCTCGGGGTCCGGCGCGACCGGCATTGGGGCAGCCGTTCGGGCGGACCGGCCCGTCCGGGCGGCCGATCGGGCGACCCGCGGGCTGCCCGTTCAGGCAGGAGCAGCGGCCCGTTTTGCCGCACCTCGGGGCCTTGAACCGCCCGGCGGCCGGTCCGACGCTCCAACCAGTCGTATGACCACCGCAGCCTGAGCAGCGCAGCCTTGGAGGGCGTCTGAATGCCTAGCTACCTGTCGCCCGGCGTCTACGTCGAGGAGGTTGAAGCCGGATCCCGCCCGATCGAGGGCGTCGGCACGGCCGTCGCGGCCTTCGTCGGCCTGGCCGCCCAGGGTCCGGCGAACACGCCCACCCTGGTCACCAACTGGAGCCAGTTCGTCCAGTCGTTCGGCGACTTCATGGAAGGCTCCTACCTCGCCCATGCGGTCTACGGCTACTTCCTCAACGGCGGCGGGGCGGCCTACATCGTCCGGATCGGCGCCGACGGCAACCAGCCGGCCGCCCACCTGGAGCTGGCCGCCGCGGACGAGAAGGGCGCCACCGCGCTGCGCCTGACGGCCCTCGACAGTGGCCCGATCGGCAACGACATCAACGTCGAGGTGAGTGAGCCGTCGCAGCCCGGCGAGGGCGTCTTCAAGCTCGTCGTCAGCCGTTCCGGGGCCGACACCGAGACCTACGACAACGTGACCCTCAAGAAGGGCAAGCAGAACGTCGCCGCGGCGGTCAAGGCCGCGTCCAAGCTGGTCCGCGTCGAGGAGACCTCGACGACCGCGCTGGCCCCGGTCAGCGGCAAGTCGTCGCTCGTCGGCGGCGGGGCCTCGATGGCAGTCCAGGTCGCGCCCGACGACTACGCCGGCAACGCCGCCGACCGGACCGGCTTCGCCGGGCTGGAGGCGATCGACGAGGTCACGATGCTGGCCGCGCCGGACGTGATGGCCCTCTACCAGCAGGGCGTGATCGACCTCGAGGGCCTGCAGGCCATCCAGCTGGCGATGCTCGCCCACTGCGAGCTGATGGGCGACCGCCTGGCGATCCTCGACGCGCCTCCCGGCCTGAATGCCCAGCAGGTCAAGGAATGGCGGATGGACAAGGCCGGCTACGACTCGAAGTACGGCGCCCTGTACTGGCCCTGGATCAAGGTCTTCGACCCGGTTGCCGGCCAGGCCCGGTTCGTGCCGCCGAGCGGCCACATGGCCGGGATCTGGGCCCGCAACGACGACACCCGGGGCGTCTGGAAGGCACCCGCCAACGAGGTCGTCCGGGGCGCGATCTCGCTCGAGCTTCAGCTCACCAAGTCCGAGCACGACCAGCTCAACCCGGTCGGCATCGACTGCATCCGGGCATTCCCCGGGCGAGGCATCCGGGTGTGGGGCGCGCGGACCCTGTCGAGCGATCCGGCCTGGCGTTACGTCAACGTCCGGCGCCTCTTCAACTACATCGAGGAGTCGGTCATCGGCGGCACCCAGTGGGTCGTCTTCGAGCCCAACGACATGGCCCTCTGGCAGCGCGTCCGGCGGACGATCAACGCCTTCCTCGTGCGCACCTGGCGCGACGGGGCCCTCTTCGGGGCGACGCCCCAGGAGGCCTTCTACGTCAAGTGCGACTCGGAGACGAACCCGTCCGAGGTGATCGACGCCGGCCAGCTCGTCGTCGAGATCGGGATCGCGCCGGTGAAGCCGGCCGAGTTCGTGATCTTCCGCATCGCCCAGTTCTCGGGCGGCACGTCCCTGGCCGAATAGCCAACCCGCCGACCGTCTAGCGCAAAGGAGAGCACCCGATGGCCGCTGGCCTGCCTAGTCTGCCCAACGACGCGATTGCGTCCTACCACTTCGCGGTCGAGATCGACGGCGTGGAGATCGCCCAGTTCTCGGAGCTCAGCGGGATCACCTCGGAGATCGACGTGATCGAGCTCAAGGAGAACATGAAGGACGGCAAGCCGATGATCAAGAAGCTGCCCGGCGCGCGCAAGCCGCCGACGATCACCCTCAAGCGGGCCAAGAACTCGTCGAAGGCGCTCTGGGACTGGCACTACTCGATGTACCAGGGCAAGGTCGCCACGGCCCGCAAGAACGGCTCGATCATCCTCAACGACTACGAGGGTGGCGAGATCACCCGCTACAACTTCACCAACGGCTGGGTCTCCAAGGTCACCATGGGCACCCTCAAGGCGGGCTCCAACGAGGTGCTGATGGAAGAGATCAGCATCGTCTGCGAAGAGCTCGAGCGGGTCTGACGTGAGC
>Ga0265334_10000779_pt1 | contig 15932 bp, 13 predicted proteins | sample 42023metaG_FD_192442 | JGI IMG/M metagenome (GOLD analysis project Ga0265334, IMG submission 192442) | Rhizosphere microbial communities from Carex aquatilis grown in University of Washington, Seatle, WA, United States - 4-20-23 metaG | ecosystem: Host-associated > Plants > Roots > Rhizosphere... | reverse complement strand
GTCCCGGGATCGGGACTGGCACCGGATCAGGGATATCTGTGCGACCTCGTACAGACGGGAGTGTCCTGCTCGCCGATGCTCCCGCGCAACGAGAGCCGCAGTCCACAGGCGACACGCGGGCCTACAGGCATGCGGGCCTTCAGGGAGTTCGAGTGCAATGAGCAATATCGCGGCGAATTCGACCAGCGAGAGCGCTGGCGTATGGATCGACCATAGAAAGGCCCTTATCGTCGGTATGGCTATCGAGGGCTGGGGCACGACGGTCGTGCTGTCGAACGTGGAGAAGCACCCGGAGCGCACCGGTGATTCACCGATGAAGGGTGACTACGAAGCGCTGCAGGTGCCTGCGGATGACCGTCGACAACGGGCGTTGACGGGCGAACTCAACAGCTACTACGACGCAGTCATCGCAATATTACGTCGCTACGGAAAGTTGCTGGTGTTCGGACCCGGGGAGGCCAAGACCGAGCTCCATGCGCGCCTCCTGAAACTGAATCTCGGCGGCCGAGTTGCCGCGGTGCAGACCGAAGGCCGGTTGACCGATCGCCAGATCGTGGCGAAGGTGCGGACGTATTTCGGAGCCGCCGCGCCCCGCGTGCTCGCACCCGAGCAGCGGCCACAGCCTCGCGATTCCGCGACGAGGCCTTGACGCAGCGTTATGTCACCTATTAATACGATGATTCGACGCTGGGGGGTGGCGCAAGAGATGCAATTACTGCAGACCCCCGCGTACCGAGCTGATTTGGCCGGTATTGAGGCCCAGCCAATGCATGCGGCCCACGTAGCGGGCATGCTCGACCTTGATGCACCGGTCCATGACCACCGAGAGGCCTGCCTGCTCAGCGATCCTCGCGCCCGCCTCGTTGATCACAGTGAACTGAGTCCATAGGCAGCCCGCACCAATGGCGACCGCCTGCTCAGCAATCTCCGGCAATGCGCTCGGAGCGCGGAATACGTTGACGATATCCACTTTTTCCGGAACGTCCCGCAGGCTGCCATAGCATCGCTGTCCGAGAATCTCGGACTCCCGGGGATTGACCGGAATCACGCGGTAACCGTGGCGCTGCAGGTAGAAGCCGACGAAATGGCTGGCACGCAGCGCGTTGCCGGACAGTCCGACGACCGCGATGGTCCTGGCACTGCGCAGTACGCGCTGGATCACCAGCGGATCCTGGTACCGGGACAGGTCGACATCCGTCATGGCACCCGCTCCGCGGTTAGCGACGCACGGGCATTCGCAAATCCCTGCTCCAGATCCCACATCAGGTCGTCGACGTCTTCGAGCCCGACCGACAGCCGGATGGTTCCCGGCCCGATGCCCGCTGCTGCCAGTTCCGGCTCACTGAGCTGCCGGTGGGTCGTGCTGGCAGGGTGGATGACGAGGCTCTTGGCGTCACCGACGTTTGCCAGGTGTGACCATAGCGTGAGCCCGCGGATGAATTCCTGTCCCGCCGCCAGACCTCCGGCGATGTCGAATGAGAGCACGGCGCCGGACCCACGCGGCAGGTACCTGTCGACCAGCGGCCGGTACCTGCTCGCACGCAGGCCCGGGTAGGTCACTCGCGAGGCCAGGGGGTGAGATTCCAGGTAGCGCGCGACTGCCGTCGCGTTCTCGACGTGGCGGGTCATTCTCAGGGAGAGTGTTTCGATCCCCTGCAGCAACAGGAATGCGTTGAACGGACTCATGCAGGCGCCCAGGTCGCGCAGCGTCTCCGCGCGCAGCTTCATCAGGTAGCCGTACAGCCCAAAGGTCTCGTGGAACTGCAGGCCGTGATACGCGGGCGATGCGGCAGCGATGACCGGGAACCGGCCGTTGGACCAGTTGAACCTGCCGGAATCCACGACGATGCCGCCCATGCTGGTGCCGTGGCCCCCGAGGAATTTGGTCGCCGAATGCAGCACGATGTCGGCGCCCCATTCAAAGGGACGGCACAGATACGGAGTTGCAAAGGTATTGTCGACCAGCAGCGGCAATCCGCCCTGGTGAGCGACGTCGGCGATGGCCTCGATGTCGAGCACGTTGCCGCCGGGATTGCCGATGGTTTCGCCGAAGAATGCCTTGGTATTGCTCCGGATGGCGGATCTCCATGCGTCGATATCGTCCGGATCCACCCACGTCAGTTCGACCCCCAGCTTGCGCAACAGGTGCTTGAATTGGTTGACTGTGCCACCGTACAGCGCCGAGGAGGACACGACATGGTCCCCCGGCTCCAGCAACGTGAACAATGCGGCGGCCTGCGCAGCCAGGCCACTGGCGAATGCCACGGCTCCGCAGCCGTTCTCCAGGCTGGCGGCTCGCTCTTCGAGCGCGGCCACGGTCGGATTCATGATCCGGGAGTAGGTATTACCGTACTCCTGCAGATTGAAGTAGGCGGCCGCCGCTTCGGGATCTTCGAATACGTAGCTCGTCGTCTGGAAGATCGGCACCGCACGTGCCCCGGTATTGGGATCCGGTCGCGCTCCGGCATGCAGCTGACGGGTGTCGAATCCGAATCGTCTGGGCTGTTCCAACGAGGACGCTCCCGGCGAGCCTGGGGTGCGCTATCTTAGGCCCCCAGGCGCGCGCGTCCAACATCGCCAATGAGGAGATAACCACATGGCTCAGGTCGTCAACAACGGGGTCAACGTCGATGCACTGCTTGCGGCACGCGAGGCGCTGAAGAACGCGCCGGCGGCCGCCGAATTCACCTGGCGTGCGTCATGCAAGTGGCTGAACGGTACGCATACCCGCTCGACCGTCCAGGGTTTTCGGGGTCTGGGGGAAGAGCAATCGCACAAGTCCGAGTTCTCGTTCGACACGGATCATCCGGAAATCTTCGCTTCCGAGGACCATGGTGCAACCCCGGTTGAGGTGGTCCTGGTCGGTCTGGCCAGCTGCCTGACGGCCGGGATTGCGGCCGTGGCGCAGAATCGCGGCATCCAGTTGCGATCGGTGGAAGCGCGGCTCGAGGGCAAGATGAATCTGGCCGGCATCCTGGGCATCGACGGTGACGTCCGCAACGGCTATGACAATATCAAGGTGACCTTCCATGTCGATGCCGACGCCTCGAAGAAGGATATCGAGGCACTGGTGGCACAGTCCCAGAAGCGTTCGGCGGTGTTCGACATCATCACCAATCCCACCAACGTGACCGTCGAAGTCGTCTAAAGACGGCCCCGTCGGCTGATGCGGTGACTGGCATCGAGCGCTTCACGACGGTCATCATCGGGGCCGGGCATGCCGGACTGTCGATGAGCCGGGTTCTCACCGAACAGTCCATCGACCACGTCGTGCTCGAGCGTGGCGAGGTGGCGAACTCCTGGCGGCACGAACGCTGGGATTCACTGCGCCTGCTCACCCCCAACTGGCTCTGTCGGCTGCCTGGTCATGCCTACGAGGGTCCCGATCCGGACGGCTTCATGAATCTGCCGGACGTCGTGAACTTCATCGCGGCGTTCGCGGCCGGGACTTCGGCGCCGGTACGTACGCATACCACCGTCAGTTCCGTACGGGCGGTCGAGGACGGGTACCAGCTGGTGACCGGGCGCGGCGAAATCCGCTGCCGCTCCGTCGTGCTCGCCACCGGCGCAAACAACATCCCAAGGGTGCCGGACCTGCATCGCGCTGTGCCGCAGTCGGTGCAGTGCCTGACGACGTTCAGCTACCGACACCCGGAGCAGCTGCCACCCGGAGGCGTGCTCATCGTCGGCGCCGCGGCTACGGGCGTGCAGCTGGCCGATGAAATCCATCGCTCCGGACGGCCGGTGACGCTTTGCGTCGGTGAGCACGTACGGTTGCCCAGATCCTATCGAGGCCACGATGTCCTGTGGTGGATGGAGCACTCCGGGGTTTGGAACCAGCGCTACGATCAGATCGAGGATCTCGAGCGCGCCCGGCGACTGCCATCACCGCAGCTCGTCGGGACGCCCGAGCATTCCACGCTCGAGCTGAACAGACTTGCCGACGCGGGCGTGGAGATAGTCGGCAGGCTGGCGGCCATACGCGATGGTCACGCGCTCTTTTCCGGCGGTCTCGCCAACCATCTGGCCCTTGCGGACCTCAAGATGGAGCGCCTGCTCGATGCGTTTGATGCATGGGCGCGAGACCAGCACGTCGACATCGATGCCGGTCCGGTCGAGCGTTTCCCCTCGACTCTCTTGCCGTCACGGTCGCGGCTGTCGCTCGACCTGCACCGCGGAGAAATACGCACGATCGTGTGGGCCACCGGGTACCGTCCGGACTATGGCTGGCTGCAGGTCCCCGTGGTCACGCCCAAGGGAGACCTGCGCCACGATGGCGGTGTCGTGACCGAAGCACCCGGCATGTATGCCCTCGGCCTGCCCGTGCTGCGGCGACGCAAATCCACGTTCATCAACGGTGCCGAAGCCGACGCTCGCGACCTTGCCCGGCATCTGGCGGGCTTCCTCGCCGGCAGCGGCGGCCTGGTGTCGCGGGATCCAGAAGACGCCGCATAGCGCCGTTGCGTCATCGCGTCCCCTGGGTGGGAGTACGGAACCAGACCGACTTGATCATCTCCAGTACGACAAGGCTCGACACGCCGACCGCCATGCAGATTGCCAGGTCATCCCAGTGCAACTGGCCGAAATGAAACAAGGTGCGCGCCGGTGCCCAGAGAATCGCGATGGTCAACAGCATCGACACGGTCCCCAGCAGGATCCACAGTGACCGGTTCGGCTGGAGGAGCGCACGCACCAGGGATGCCTTGTAGGATCGATTGACCAGGATCAATCCCATGTTGATCAGCACCAGCGATGTGAACACGAGCACCCGCATATCGCCCTCGACCATCCCGGCGCGTGACACCGTGATCAGAAGTCCCGCCAGGATCGCCAGCGCGACGAGCCCCTGCACCACGGCCCACAGGATTCTCTTGCGCAGCAGCAATGGACTCCTGGGGTCTCGGGGCGGGCGCCGCATCACGTCGTCCTCCTCTGCTTCGGCCTCGAATACCATGGAGCACGCCGGATCGATGATCATTTCGAGAAATGCGATGTGGATCGGCGTCAGCATCAAGGGCAAGCCGAGCAGCAATGGCAACACGGCGAGACCGGCAATGGGGATGTGCACGGCAACGATGTATTCGATGGCCTTTCTCAGGTTGTCATAGATGCGACGCCCCAGCCGGATCGTGGTGACGATGGAGCCGAAATCGTCCGCGAGCAGCACGATCGAGGAGGCTTCGCGCGCGACCTCGGTGCCCCTTCCGCCCATCGCAATCCCGATATGAGCCGCCTTGATCGCCGGCGCATCATTCACCCCGTCGCCGGTCATCGCGACGATGTCCCCGTTGGCTTTCAGGCATTCGACGATGCGCAGCTTCTGGTTGGGCCGTATGCGCGCAAAAATGCAGGTGGTCTTGACGCGCTCGGCGAGTAGCTCATCGGACATGGATTCAATGGCATCGCCCGACAGGACTTCCGTCGAGTCGAGTCCCGCCTGGCCGCCGATCGCACTCGCGGTGGCGGGGTAGTCCCCAGTGATCATCAGCACGCGGATTCCTGCAGAACGGCATTCGGCAATGGCGGCCGGTACGGTGGCGCGCAAGGGATCAGCGAAGCCGATGAGGCCCAGGTACTCGAAAGGCATGCCGCGCGGCGTCTCCGGAAGCTGTCCGGGCGATGTCACGGCGAGCCTGTCAGCTTTCGCCACCCCGAGCACACGCACGCCGGACTGCGCGAGTGCATCCATCTGCGCGCGAATGGCCGACATCTGGTCCGCTCCGAGGTGACAAAGCTCCGCAATCGCCTCTAAAGCCCCCTTCGCATAGGCGGTCAGCGGCTCGCCCGCACCGCCGGCCAGGACGTTGGCCACGGCAAACAGGTCAGGGCGCAGCCCATACGCGCGCACGATGGACCGGGAGTCCGGCTTTGACCCGTCCCGATGAGTGGCCGCGACCGAGTGGATCGCCACATCCATCGGATCCGTGGCCTCGCGCGGACAGGCCAGTCGCGCGGCTTCAAGGGTCTGCGCGATCGTTCCGGCGAGCGGCACCTTGTCCTTGGCGTCCCAGCGGGCGTCCGTGGCGACGATCGAAACGACGGTCATGCGATTTTCGGTGAGCGTCCCGGTCTTGTCTGTGCACAGCACCGTAGTGGCGCCCAGTGTTTCGATCGCTGAGGCACGGCGCGTCAGCACCCGCACGCGCGAGATCCGCCACGCACCCATCGCCATGAACACCGCCAAGACGAGGGGGAATTCCTCCGGCAACAGCGACATGCCGAGCGCAATGCCGCCCAACATGGCCTGGAGCCAGGATCCGCGCAACAATCCAAACAGCAGCACAACCAGCCCGCCGGCCAGCGCGCCCACGATCGCAAAGTCCCGGATCAACCATTGCAGCTGCTGCTGGAGATGCGGCTGCTCGGTTTCAATCGTGCCGAGGGCGCGTCCGATCTTGCCCATCTCCGTACCAACGCCGGTGCGAGTGACGCGCGCTTTGCCGGAGCCGCGCACAACGAGTGTGCCTGCGAACAGCCAGGGAAGGTCTTCGCCCCCGGGAACCGGTTCCGGAGCTGCAGGCGGCGGCCCGGTCCGGGAATCGGGGTCAAGTTTACGGACCGGGACCGACTCGCCGGTCAGCAGGGATTCATCGACCAACAGGTCCATCGACTCAAGCAGCGCAGCATCCGCGGCCACCCGGTCGCCCTCTGCCACGACAATGACGTCATCGCAAACCACCTCCCGTCCGGCGATCTGCAGTCTCTGCCCACTTCGTACGACCAGTGCCCTGGGGCTCGCCAGGTCCCGCAGTGCCTCGAGCACCCGCTCGCTGCGCGACTCCTGCACGACGGTGATCACGACCGACAGCGTGGCAAAGGCCAGCAGCAGCAAGGCCTCCGTCCGGTCGCCGAGGAGCAGATACACGATGCCGCCGCCGATCAACAGCGCGAACATCGGCTGGCGCACGACCTCCCAGATGATGCGCGCGAACCCTCTGCGTGCCGCAGCAGGAAGTTCGTTGTAGCCATCAGTGGCGAGGCGTGCGGCCGCCTCTTCTGTAGTCAGTCCGGAAGCCGGGATGGGCACGCTCGTCCGGCTAGGTGATGTGTACCGAGAATCGTCCGCATTGCCCCTGCCGGAAATCGACCATCACCGTGGAGCAGTCGACACGTGGAACCAAGGTAGTAGCCACAGCAGTTCTCCGGTGGAGCCCGAATGCCGACGCCGGCGCTCCGGAGAATAGCAGCACCGTCCCTCAGGCAATGTACGCCATCTAACGGTCCCTTCGCGGTTCTGCGTGATAGCCTCGGGCACAGGATGAGGCGAACCCGACCCATGCGACCCGTTCTCATTCCTTCCGACCGCGAGATCCAGATCGTCAGACGCGTGCTGCTCGCGATCATGGTTGCCGTTACGGGTCTCGCCTGTCTGGTCGTGATCGCTCCGTTCCTGTCACCCATTGCGTGGGCCGCCATACTCGCGTACGCGAGTTGGCCGCTGTACCGCCGATTCCGACCACTGTTCGGGAAGTGGCGCGCGACGGCGGCCTTTGCCATGACCGTACTACTCACCTGTGCGGTGGTATTGCCCGTACTGTGGATGCTGACCCTGTTCGGACAGGAGCTCTTGGGCGCATATCGGGGCATAGCCGACCTCTCTACCAGCAGCTCCTACGCAGTGCCCGGTTTCATTCGCCGCATACCATGGATCGGCGAACAGATTCAGCTGCAGGTGAGCCGCTATTCGGCGGAGCCCGCCGCGCTGATGCGCCAGATGGGCGCCTTTCTTCAGGCGTGGTCCGGCGAACTCGCTGCTCTGGCCGGTGGTATCGGCCGCAACCTGGGAAAGCTCGTCGTCACGATGGTGACGCTGTTCGTCTTCTATGTCGACGGGGAGAGCACGATCTCACAGGGCCGCCGCGTCCTGGCGCGCCTGTTCGGCGATCGCCTCGACCCCTATGTCGCTACTGCCGCCACGATGACGCGCTCGGTGGTCTATGGACTGGTCGTGACGGCGATCGCTCAAGGGATTGTCGCCGGCGTCGGCTACGCGATCGTTGGCCTTGCAAGTCCCGTACTGCTCGGGGCGTTGACGGGATTGCTGTCCGTGGTGCCGATGGTGGGAACGGGGTTGGTCTGGGGCTCGCTCAGTATCTATCTGGCCGTGACAGGTCACCTCTGGAAAGCCGTCATCCTCGCGGCCTGGGGGCTGCTGCTCGTTCACCCTACTGACAACCTATTGCGTCCGCTCCTGATCAGCCACGCGACCCGCGTGCCTTTCCTGGTGGTGATGTTCGGCGTACTGGGCGGAATGGCGGCGTTCGGGCTCATCGGCGCACTTGTCGGACCGATCATCCTTGCCATGGGACTGGCGGTCTGGCGGGAGTGGGCTTCGGGCACCTTTTGACCGATATCTGGCCGGCGACGCTCGGCTACTTCCCGGCGCGACCTGCCGCCCGGTGACCCTAACGTCCCCGATCGCGGCGATCGCCCGTGGTGGCCCGTGGCAGCAGGCGATCCGTCTCCTTCCTGACCACCCCGTAGCATTCACAACAGAGCGTCTCCAGCTTGGGCCGGTCCAGGACGGTGATATGACCGCGCTGGTATTCGATGATGCCAAGGCGCATCAGCTTGCCTGCGGCGTCGGTGACGCCTTCGCGCCTCACCCCCAGCATGTTGGCGATCAGCTCCTGGGTCATGGCCAGTTTGTTCGACGGCAGACGGTCGAGCGACAGCAACAGCCAGCGGCAGAGCTGCTGGTCGACCGAGTGATGACGATTGCATACGGCAGTCTGCGCCATCTGAGTGATCAGGGCCTGTGTGTAGCGCAGTAGCAGGGCATGCAGCGCACCGTTGAGACGAAACTCGTCCTTGAGTCGTTGCCCGGGCATTCGAAAGGCGCATCCTGAACTCTGTACGATGGCGCGGTTCAAAGACGTCTCTCCACCCATGAAAAGCGCGATGCCGATGAGCCCGTCGTTTCCCACGACGGCTATCTCTGCGGACGATCCGTCCGCCAGCACATACAGCAGCGAGACGATGCAATCGACCGGAAAGTAGACATGACGCAGCGTGTCGCCGGATTCATACAGCACGGTGCCCAGCGGCAACTCCACATACTCGAGGTACGGCAACAGCCGCGCCAGTGCGTCGGAGGTGAGGGCTCTTAGAAGGTGGTTGTCGCCAGGACTATGGATTGCATTCATCAGGCAAGCGGAGCCACCTTCGTCCCTGTGACCCGAATCATCGCGATCAGGAATCCTCCACCCGCCGGATCAAGGCCGACCGAGGTACGCATGCAGCGAGCTTCCCCGTCCTGCGTCGGCCGCAGGTGCAGGTCGGCGCAATCGGAGCGGGCGCCCGCGGTGACGCGCGCCAGCATCGCACGCAGGGTCGGCGCGTCTTCCGTCGTAAGAAAGCTCTCGAGCGAGCGTCCGCGCAGGAAATCGCGCTCGAATCCCAGCAGGCTCGCCCCAGTGAGGTTCAGTTCGCGCAGCACCGTGTCGTCATCCACGGTGAAAAAACCCGCCGGAGCATAGTCGTAGAGTTGAACCTGCCGATTGAGCGAGGTCTCGAGCTCAGTTCGTGCGCGCCGCAATTCCTCGTCCTGCAGGTCTAGTTCCACCTGGTGAACCTGCAGCTCATGCAGCAGGGCCAGCGCATCAGGGGCGGTCGACGGCGAGGAAGCGAGCTCGTACAGCACGCTGAGGGCGGCCGATGCGTCCGCGTGCGCCTGCGCGACAGGTCCCTTGAGATGTGCGACCGCTCGGGAACGCAGTTCCGCCGCGCGGCTCGGGTTTTGGGGGATTGTGGCCATCATGTCACCTCGTTGATCGTGCGATACGCGTGCCGCTCTATGACCCTCCAGTCTACTCCCTTATACCTTGCGAAGTCGGGACTCCAGCTGTTTTGCCGCGGTAATGTCGACGAACGTGATCACGGCGCCCTGAATGACATTGGCTACCGTCCGGTACGGCATGATGCGCACCTTGAACCAATGCGCGTCGCTCGTTGAGATCTCCTTTTCGCTGAATGCCAGCGTCCGCAACGTCTCTTTCGCGTCGGCGTCGAGCTCCGGATAGTTCAACGTCGTAGTGAGATCGCTGAGCGGGCGCCCGATGTCGGCATCCCGAAGATTGATAATGCGTTTGATCTGATCGGTGAAGCGTCGTACGTTCAGATTCTTGTCCAGAAAGAGCGTGGCGATGTCGGTACTGTTGAGCAGGTTCTGCATGTCGCTTTGAGCGAGCGCGAGATCGTCGAGCTTGGATTGAAGTTCGACGTTGATGGTCTGCAGCTCCTCGTTCATCGACTGGGATTCCTCCTTAGAAGTCGTGAGTTCCTCGTTGGCGGACTGGAGTTCTTCATTGGTGGATTGAAGCTCCTCGATGGCCGCCTGACGTTCCTCTTCCGAGGCGCGCATGGCTTCGCGCAGGGTCTTGAGTTCCCCCTGAGCACGCGTGAGCTCGGCGGAGATTGCGGGATCGATGCTGCCAGGACGCTTGCCGCGCGAAGACTTCCCAGCTGGGGGCGCTGCCACCTCGCAAAACACGATCATGATCAGATCTTCCAGCGCCTTCGGCTCTTCTATGGGTTCGACGGTGATGTCGAGCAGATGTGCTGCGTTGCCTTCCATAGGGAGGCCGCGCACTTCGACCATTCTTCGCTCTTTAGTGGCCTGCCTGAGCGCAACAGTGAGCTGCGTACGAATAGCGGGGCGGGCCATGACATGAATATTCCAGTTCGCCTTGCCGGCTGCGGGTTCGAGGTACTTCCCCGTGCGTCCGCTGATATAGAGGATGTCGCCGAGTCCGCTTACCAGGACCGCGGCCGGGGAGTACTTCTGCAGCAGCAGCTGATCCGCCAGCGTTTGGACGTTTGTCGAGGGCGGCGACTGCTGTGACATCGGAGACTCCTGCGCAGGCGCGCGCGCTGAAAGGCGTCGAAAGGCCGGGAAATCCACGGCTCCGAACGGCGCCGTACCGGGTCCGCGACGGAATATCCTCGATTTTGACGACAGGGGGGGGAAGAGATTCTGCGCGGCTCCCACGGTCTCCGATCCGCCGAGCATCAGCACGCCGCCCGGAAGCAGACTGTAGTGGAACAGCGGCAGCAGGCGCTTTTGGAGCGTGGCACTGAAGTAAATCAGGAGATTGCGGCACGAGACCAGATCGAGGCGGGTGAACGGCGGATCCATGACTACATCGTGCTGGGCGAACAGCACCATGTCGCGAATACGCGCATCGACGAGATAGCCGTCACCCTGTGCGCGAAAGAAGCGCGCCAGGCGCTCCGCCGAGACATCCGCGGATATCGAGGCCGGGTAGCGCGCCCGCCGGGCGAACGCAATCGCATCCGCATTGAGATCCGAGGCAAAAATCTGCAACGTAGATGCGCCATGGTCGGCAAACCGGTCCCGGGTTTCCATGAAAACCATTGCGAGTGAGAACGCCTCCTCGCCGGTGGAGCAACCGGCGACCCAGGCACGGAACCGCCGGTCGGGCGCGGTGCGAGCGAACAGCTCCGGAAGCACGACAGCGCCGAGTTCTTCCCAGGCTTCCGGGTCGCGGAAGAAACTCGTCACCCCGATAAGCATCTCCTTGAACAGCAGGTCGAGCTCCGATGGGTTTGCAGCGAGGAAAGCCGCGTAGTCGGTCATCGCCTTGAAGCGATGTATCGCCATGCGTCGCTCGATCCGGCGCCGCAGCGTGCTCGGCTTGTACAGCGTCAGATCGTGCCTGCTGCGTGTACGCAACAGTTCCAGGATGGATTCCAGCGCGCCGGCTGAAGCGTCCGCGGCGCCATTCACCGGGGCAGTCGCGCCGGATTGGGCTCCTGTGACGCTCAGAATGCGGTCTGGCAAATCGGAGGCGAGCCCAATGACATCGGCCGCACCGGCCGCAATGGCACTCTTCGGCATCGACTCAAACTGTGCTGTGAGCGGGTCCTGCGCCAGGGTCAAGCCGCCCTGGCTCTTGATCGCCTGAAGTCCGAGCGTCCCATCGGACCCCATGCCCGAAAGGACGACCCCGATGGCGCGGGCCGCCTGGTCCCCGGCGAGGGAGCAGAACAGCACGTCGATGGGCAGGCGCATCCCGCGTCGCTCACTCGGCTCGCCGAGACGCAGCAGCCCGCCCTTTACGGTGAGTTCGGTGTTGGGAGGAATGACGTAGACCGAGTCGGGCTCCAGTGGCATGGACGCCGTGACCTCGCGTACCGGCATGGACGTCGCACGTTGCAGCAGTTCCGTCAACATCGCTTTGTGGGTCGGGTCCAGGTGCTGCACGACGATGTACGCGAGCCCGCTCGGCACCGGCACGTGCGCGAGGAACTGTTCCAGCGGATCCAGGCCGCCCGCCGAAGCGCCCAGTCCGACGATACGCACCGGTACGCGGTCCGGTTCCGGGAAATTGCTTGTTGGCGGCGGCACGTTCATCGGCTTTCCTGGCGCCATTGTCCATCGAAACGGCCGTGAGCGCGTCGAAAATGTCCATGATCTCGAGCCATGAGCTCCAGGCGGCAGTGTTCCTTGCGCCTGAGCCGGCAGCTGCGAAAAGGACGTAGGCGCGTCAGGGCACGAGGACGGCGGCGCCCTCGAAGCGTCCGGCGCGCAGGTCGGCGAGAGCCGCGTTGGCTTGCTGCAGTGCGTAGATTGAGGTCTTCACCTCGATCCCGATCTGTGGTGCGAGCTCCAGGAAATCCAGTCCATCCTTGCGTGTCAGATTGGCTACCGACAGCACTTCCCGCTCCTCCCATAGGATGGAGTAGGGGAAGGCCGGAATGTCGCTCATATGGATTCCGGCGCACACCACGCGCCCGCCCTTGCGTACCGCCCGCAGCGCTGGTGGAACCAGAGCGCCGACCGGCGCGAAGATGATCGCCGCGTCCAGCGCTACCGGTGGCAGCTCGTCGGAGCCGCCAGCCCAGACCGCGCCGAGACCGCGTGCGAAGGCCTGGGTCGTCGCATCCTCCGGACGGGTGAACGCATAGGCCGCTCGGCCCTGCCATTTGATGACCTGCGCGATGATGTGTGCGGCGGCGCCGAACCCGTAGAGGCCGATCTTCTGGACGTCGCCCGCGATCACCAGCGAGCGCCAGCCGATGAGGCCGGCACAGAGCAGCGGCGCGATGGCGACGTCGCTGCCGGTCTCGCCCAGTGGAAACGCGAATCGTGCGTCCGCCACTGCGGCCGTCGCGTAGCCGCCGTTACGGGTGTAGCCGGTGAACAGCGGATGATCGCAGAGGTTCTCGCGCTGCATCAGGCAGTAGGGGCAGGTGCCATCGGTATGGCCCAGCCACGGAATGCCGACGCGCTCGCCGACCCTCAGATCGTGGACGGCGTGGCCGACCGCATCGATTCGACCGACGATCTCGTGACCGGGAATGATCGGCAGCAGCGGGTTCGGCAGTTCGCCATCGACGACATGCAGGTCGGTGCGGCACACCCCGCAGGCAAGCACTTGCACGCGGATTTCATCCGCGCCTGGCTGCGGGTCCGGAAGCTCGGTCCAGGCGAGCGCCGTGCGCAGTTTGTTCAGGACCATCGCCTTCATGACGCGGATCCTAGCAGTCGGCGCAGTAAGGCCGGCAGCTACCGGGTCGGCCTCTAGCCGGCAAGGTGGAAATAGTCTCGTGCCATTGCGACGAGCCCGGCATCGCCGGGATGAGTCGCGGTATCGAGCTCGTGCGCATGGGCGGCAAGGTCGGGCCGGGTTTCGCCCAGAAAGCGGCCCAGCTCGAACCGCGCCTCGCCGGGACCTGCAAGCAGGGTGCCGCCGACATGATTCAGCGTCGAGGCTATGCGCGAAAAGTATTCAGTGTCGACTGGGTGATCGTGGCTGCCGTTGTCATCCCCACGATGATGCAGGCTTTGCGTTGACGTATGGGAATTGACCACCAGCTTGGACTGCTCGAGTGCATTGATGCGGAAAATTTCCGCGGCGTTGTGGTTGATCCAGACGATCGCGTAATAGCGGGCGCTCATGAAGCCTTCTCCTCGTGTGGCGGCACGGCGTCCATGCGAACGACCAGCTTGCCGAAGTTTTTACCGGTGAGCATGCCGATGAATGCCTGCGGTGCGTTCGCCAGGCCTTCGATGACATCTTCCCGGTATCTGATCTGTCCGGCAGCGAGCCACGGGCTCATGGCCGCGAGGAATTCCGCTTGACGGCCGGCGTAGTCCTCCGAGTTGATGAACCCCTGCACGCGCAGTCGTCGCCTGAGTATGGTGCCGAGCAGGAGTCCGGTCCGGTCCGGTCCGGGAGGCGGGGCGGCGTCGTTATAGAGCGCAATCAGACCACAGACCGGAATTCGCGCGCGCACGTTCAGTAGCGGCAGGACCGCGTCGAACACGGCACCGCCGACGTTCTCGAAATAGACGTCGATTCCGTGCGGGCAGGCGGCCGCGAGGCGGGCCGGCAGGCCCTCAGTGTGGTGATCAATGCAGGCATCGAACCCCAGTTCAGCGGTTACGAAGCGACATTTGTCGGCGCCGCCCGCGATGCCGACGACCTTGCATCCGAGAATCCGGGCCACCTGGCCGACGACGGAGCCGACGGCGCCGCTTGCCGCGGCGACCACGACCGTCTCTCCGCGCTTGGGGGTCCCGATCTCGACCAGCCCCATATAGGCCGTGAATCCCGGCATGCCGAGTACGCCGAGATACTGCGAAGGCTGCCGGGTCTGCGGATTGAGCTGGGTGAGCCCCGACCCATCGGAAAGCGCGTATTCCTGCCAGCCGCTGTAGCCGAGTACGAGGTCGCCGGTTGCGTAGCCGGGATGTCGCGATATCTGGACGCGCGACACCGTGCCACCGACCATGACATCCCCGACCCGCATGGCGGGTGCATAGGAAGGCGCTTCCGACATCCGGCCGCGCATGTAGGGGTCGAGGGACAGGTACAGCGTGCGGGTAAGAAGCTGGCCGGCAGCGGGATCCGGGATTGGCAGCGCCTCAGTGCGGAAATCCGTGAGCAGCGGTACGCCGTGAGGGCGTGCGGCGAGAACGATTCGGTGATTGATGGCGGAATCTGGCATGGATGCCCAGTGCGTGGCGGCAGGCGGGATGCTGCCTGCCAACATAGGCGTCGGGGGCGATGCCGTCAGTACGGTGTCGCACAGCACCACGATGCAGATTCACCGCAGCAGGCGACGGCGAATGCGTGCGATATCGTACATATAGGGGTATCTACGACATGACTATTGTCCACATTGACCCTAGCTTGGAGATTGGTTCAGACGGCACTAAAGGGGTCAAAGACTATGGATGCAGCGACCGGTGATCCGTGCCTGAACACCCTGCTTGCGGGGCTCCCGCGTGTAGCATGGAATCACCTGAGGCGCTCTCTGGATCTGGTATACCTGCCGCTCGGCGCGGTGCTCTACGAACCTGGTGGTGAGTCCGACAGTGTCTATTTCCCGACCACGGCGATCGTTTCACTGCAATCCGAATTGGCCGATGGCAACTGTGCAGAACTGGCTGCGGTAGGCAATGAAGGCATGGTGGGCATCGCGCTGTTCATGGGCGGTGCCACCACTTCCTCGCGCGCCGTCGTGGACATCCCTGGCGAGGCACTGCGTCTCGAGGCCGAGATCCTGAAGCAGGAGGCCTGTCATTGGGGGGGATTGCAGAGTCGAGTATTGCTCTACGCGCAGGTGCTGATCACTCATTTGGCGCAGGCCGCCGTGTGCAATCGGCATCATTCCGTGGAGCAGCAGATGTGTCGCTGGTTGGCGGGGAGACTGGATCGGCAGCACTCCAATGAGCTGATTGCGACGCATGAACTCATTGCCGCCAGGCTTGGGGTTCGTCGCGAGAGCGTGACCACGGCGGCTAGCAGCCTGCAGCATGCTGGAGTGATCCACTACCAGCGCGGCCACATCCTGGTGCTTGATCGGGCGGGTCTCGAAGCGCACTGCTGCGAATGCTATGCGGCGGTGAAGCAGGAAATGAATCGGCTGTCGCATATCACAGTTCAGGCCCCCATATGCCG
>Ga0265334_10000777_pt1 | contig 15948 bp, 8 predicted proteins | sample 42023metaG_FD_192442 | JGI IMG/M metagenome (GOLD analysis project Ga0265334, IMG submission 192442) | Rhizosphere microbial communities from Carex aquatilis grown in University of Washington, Seatle, WA, United States - 4-20-23 metaG | ecosystem: Host-associated > Plants > Roots > Rhizosphere >... | reverse complement strand
CGGTCTCCAGCGCACGGCGGAAGTCCCACCGGACGCTCGGCGTCAGCGGCCCGTTCGTGGCCTGGTTCGCGTCGCACATGATGTCGAAGTCATCGCCCACGGCCTTGCGAGTGACTTCCACCAGACGGACGTCGTCCTTCATGCTCGCGAAATGGGCTCGATACTTGATGGCCCGCCAGCCTTCATTCTTCAGTCGGAGCGCCAGATCCGCCCGCTCTTCCGGTGTGCCAAGACGCGCTTCGCTGGCGTACGGTGCCACCCGATCCTTGGCCGGACCCCACAAGCGGTACAGCGGCACGTTCAGTGCCTTGCCGACCAGATCCCATAAGGCGATCTCGGCGGCGGAGGAGGCGCGCTCGGCTCCGGACGCCCCGCCAGTGGTCGGCACCGGAGCGCCGGCCGGAACCGGAGAGGTGGGCGGCGGTGGGCGCGAGACCCGATGCAGGCCCGTCTGGCCTCGCAGATTCGCCACCAGACGCTGGATCTCGAACGGATCGTTGCCGATCAATTCCGCGCGCAGCGCGGGCAAGTAGGCGGGATCGATTCCGGAACCGATGCCGACCAGTCCCGGCTGATCGGTGTGGATTTCGATGAACGAGCCGCCGCCCACGCGCACGACGTTGATGTCGTCGGGTCCCATGAAGCCGACGAAGGATCCGACCTCCTTGACGACCCGCAGCACCACGATACGCACGTCGGTGATCTTGATGCGCATTCCGACCGGCGATGACACCGCCGCCATTGCCGGCATTGCTGCGGCGCCGACCGCCGCCGCCGCGATCGGCAATCCCTTCAAAATATCCCTTCTGCGCACGACTGATCTCCCCGCTATGCTGGCTCGCCCGTGCCGGGTCTGCTCAGTGCTGCCCGTTGGGCGTGAATTTCTCGATGCGACCGGCTTCCGCGGCAATCCTCGAAGCGCCGTACACGTTGCCATCGTGGTCAACGGCGACGCCTTCCGAACCGCCCGTGAGGCCATCCGGATTGGGAATGAACGCGGTGACCTTGCCGTCCTTGACGCTGCCGATGCGGACCCCCCGTTCGCAGCCCGGGTTGTAGCCGTGGGTACCCGGCTTGTCGGAATGCGATTCCGAGTCGCTGACATAGAGGATGTCGTTGCGGATGAACAGTCCGCTGGGTCGTCCGAACTGCTTCCATTCGGCGATAAACTGGCCGTCCTGATCCAGGATCTGGATGCGGTTGTTCGAGCGGTCACCCACGAACAGACGGCCGTGGGAATCCATCGCGAGACCGTGGGGTTCTATGAACTCACCGGGGCCGCTGCCCATCTTGCCGATGATCTTGAGGAATTTTCCGGTCCGGTCGAACTTCATGATCCGGGAATGCTCGAGCGTTGGATTGTGTCCCTCGCCTACGAAGATATCGCCGTTCGGCGCGACCACTACGGCATTGGGGGCTTCGAGTTCGTCGGTGCCGCTACCGGCCACGCCTGCCTTGCCGAGGGTCAGCAGCAACTTGCCGTCAGGACTGAACTTGAAGACCTGTTGTCCTTTGCCGTCCTTGTCGAGCCCGTCCGTGACCCAGACGTTGCCGCCGCGGTCGACGTAGAGGCCATGCGGCTGCACGAACATGCCGCCACCAAAATGTCGGAGCACCTTACCGGTGTGCTGATCGAGCTCGAGGATCGGATCGACGCTGGAGCCGACACAGGAATTGGTGCCACAGCGCTCGACATCCCAGATGCGCCCGTCGGGCGCCACGGAGATGCCGGCGCTGGCGCCCCATTTGCGTCCATCGGGCAAGGTGCCGAATTCAACGAAGGACTGGTAGGGATCCGGCACCGCGCCGCTGTTCGGGGGCGCGTAAGTCGATCCGGCGCTCGATTCGGCGCGGGCTTGCAGCCCAGAGAGGGCCAGTGATGCCGTCAGGGTCACCAGCAGAACGCGACTCGGCGTGGTCCCGCGGAACATCTTGCCCCCTTCAACCAATTGCGGCTCTCAAGGCCCATTGCCTGCAAGTATCTTAGTTGCAACGCGTGTCCGCTGCCAGCGAGCGGCCGGCACGCACGTTCAGCGCAGCATGCCCCATCCGTCGCGAGATACCTGCGGCCGGCATTCTTTCCCGCCCGGAACAATATTTCTGCATGGACTGATGATAGGGAGAGCGCAGATTTCGTGGGGTTATGATCGCACCGACACAACAACCCAGATCGATGATTACGGGGGATACGGATGCCCCCATGGGAGCCCGGCGGCAGCAGTAGTGCCATGCCGGCGCGATCCAGAAGCTGGACGGCGATCGACAACAATGGACGGGAGGGGATTTATGCTGATCCGAAACATGCCGGCGCCGCGAGCGCACCTCGGCACGCTTCTTTGCTGCAGCGCCATGGCGGCGTGTGCTTTATTCGCCACAAATGTGTTTGCGCAGAGCTCCCAGACCGCAGCGAATGCCGCGGCGACCGAAGAGCTCAGTGAGATCGTCGTCACCGGCACCAGTATTCGCGGCATTGCGCCTACCGGTTCGGAGCTGGTCACCGTCACGGAGCACGAGATCCAGGCCACCAGCGCCTCGAGCGTCAATGACATCCTGCACCAGATTCCGGCGCTCAGCGGCTTGAACGGGACGCCACCGATCCGCTCCGATCCCATGAATTCGATCAACCTGCCCAGCATCCACGGACTGCCGGGAACCGGCCTGGTGCTGGTGCTGTTCGACGGCTACCGGGGAGTCGGTGCCGGCATCCTGTCGAACTCTCCGGATCCGTCCTCGATTCCGGCCTCGGCGCTCGAGCGCGTTGAAGTGGTACCGGACGGTGCCTCGTCGATCTACGGTTCGGACGCCGTCACCGGCGTGGTCAATCTCGTGCTGCGCAAGAACTTCGACGGAGTCGAGGTCAATGCGCGCTATGGCTTCGCCAGCGGGTATGACCACTCCGACGCGAGCATCGCCTGGGGCCACAGCTGGGAAGGCGGCAATGTCATGCTTGCCTACCAGTACGAGGGCAACTCAGAGCTGTTCGGCCTGCAGCGCAGCAGCTTCTACCACCTGAACCAGACCAACGAGACGGACGCCGCCGGCAATCCGGGCTTCGACTGGCGGGATACGGGATGCGATCCGGGCACGGTGTATGTCACTAACCCGAATACCATCACGATGGCGAATCCGAATGGGACCCCGACCGCCTACCCGCTGTCCTCGACCAGGCAGCTCGGCGCAGCCGGACCTGCCAACAAGTGCGACAACAGCGGCTACAACTCGCTGATCCCGCGCGAATGGCGCAACAACGCCGTCCTCAATGCGCACCAGGAGCTCACCGATACGCTGGAGCTGTGGGGCCAGGCGTTCTTCGCGGTCCATGACGCGGAGAAGGATGTCGTGCAGGGTGAGGCGACCAACTTCACGATCAACAACACGAATCCGTACTTCCAGCTTCCCGCGTCCTATGCGGGCCCGGCGGTCACGAGCATCGGCTTCGACTACGGCCTCGAGAACATCGTCGGCGTGCCGCTGCGCGATGATCTGAACTTCAAGACCTACACGGGGCGCGTCGGCCTGACCTGGAAGATCGGACCCAGCTGGGAAGGCAAGTTCGTCGGCAACTTCGGTCACGAGTCCGACTACTTCGTCAACCGGTTCACGAACTTCGCGAACTACCAGGCGGCATTGTCCGGCACGACCCTGAACACGGCGTTCAACCCGTTTGGCCCGAACACGTCCTATGTCGTGAACTCGCTGCAGGACTACCTGTACAACGCCTATGCGGTGGTGCAGAACCTGAGCGAAGGACTGGTGAGTTTCGACGGCTCGCTGTTCCACATCGCGGGCGGTGACGTCAAGCTCTCGGTCGGCGGTTCCTACCGCCGCGAGACCTACGACGGACTCGCGACGAGCGGCACGCGTGACACCGGAGCACCGACGCTCGCGGATCATGCGATCAATGCCCGTACCGATGCGTCGGAGTACATCGAGGTGTACGTGCCGATCTTCGGCGCCTCGAACGCGCTGCCGGGGCTGCAGCGGCTCGAAGTCTCGCTGTCGGCGCGTCACGATCAGTACAACGACTTCGGCGGTACCACCAATCCGAAGTACGGGTTCAACTGGTCGCCGGGCGGCGGACTGCAGATCCACGGCAACTACTCGACCTCGTTCCATGCGCCGAACCTCGCGGATGACACGGTGCCCTCGATCGACAGTCATGCGCAGGCGTTCTGCTGCATCTTCCCGCCTCCCGGTTCGCCGCCTGGCACGCCGGGGCTGTTCACGATCATCAAGAACGGCGGCAGCACCAACATTTCGCCGGAACTGTCGAAGAACTACTCCGTCGGCTTCGACGAGACGCTGCCGGAGCTGACGGGGTTGAAGTTCGGCCTGAACTACTTCCACTCCTCCTTCAGCAACCAGATCGGCTTCCTGCCACCTCCCTTCCTGTATTCGGGCGGTGCGGCGGCGAAGTTCTATACGGTGTATCCGACGCTGGCCCAGGAGCAGGCCTTCATCGCGGGCTATCCGCTGCAGGTGTCGTCGATCAACGGCGGTGCACTGCCGGGACTGCTGCTCGACCTGCGACGCCAGAACATCGGTGCCGTCAATTTTGCCGGCTTCGATTTCAACGCGTCCTATACCCGGCGCGTGATGGGTGGGCAGTTCACGGTCAACGTCGGCGGGACCAGCCTGACGCTGTATGAGGCCCAGGGCGTGCAGGGATCGGGCAGCTTCCTGAACGAACTGGGGACCGGAACGGATCCCAAGTGGCAGGGACGCGGCAGCATCGAGTGGTCGAATGACCTGATCGACGGTGCCATCTACGTGAACTACACCGGCGCGTACAAGTACTACGCGAACACGACCTACCATCCCATCAGGGACTACAAGCCGGTGTCGCTGCACTTCGGGGTTACCCCGTTCAAGCAGCACCTGTTGCAGAAGGTCCAGTTCACGCTGGACGTCGACAACGTGTTCAACGAGGATCCGCCGTACGTCGATGAAGGCGTGCAGGGCGACAACGCTGCGAACGGCTTCGACAAGCAGGAAGCCAATCCGATCGGTCGCCTGGTGACCGTCGGCGTCCGCGCGGCGCTGTAGAAAAGCTGAAGCACAGGGGGCCCCGTCGAGTGATCGGCGGGGCCCTTTTTTCTAAGGGCTCGGCTTTCGTGCTACTATAGAAGACAGAGCGCCGTTATCGGCGCGCCTCGAAGAAGAGCGGGAATCGCGCGCGATACCCGATACGTTCGCCATATCCGGTAGGGGGATGAGTATGAATTTCCGAATTCTTGTGACCACAGCGGCCCTGGGTCTGGCCTCCGCACAGCTGCTGGCGCAGGCGCCCGCGCCCACGGCCGATCCGTATGCGAACTACGCCCGGGCCGGCGCGACGCAGTTTCCGCTGGCGGCGCCTGCGGGCAAGGACAGCGGCGCCTACAACACGCCGCTCCCCGGTGCGGTCAACACCGGACCGTACGACTACACGAAGTGGAAGTACGGCCCGCGCTATGACGTTCCGCCGGCGACTGCCGCGCAGATCTGGAACCCGGTCATGGCGAAGCTGAAGGCTGGCGGCAAGGTGACGGGCGGCACGGTGTTCAGTGCCACCGACCCTGAGACCTATTGCGCAATGGCGAACTCGGGCTACGACTTCATCTGGACCGAGATGCAGCACAACACCAAGACGTGGGATCAGGCTGCAAAGATGTGGGCCCAGTGCCCGCATGCCAAGGCCGTGCCCGGTGCGCGTGTTGCCTATACCGATGAGCGCGAGATCCAGCACGCGGTCGATGCCGGTGCGCTGGTAGTCATCGTGCCGACGATCAGGAGCACGGAAGAGGGCATTGCAGCACGCAACTGGACCTTCTGGCCCCCTCTCGGCAAGCGCAGCATGGGCGGCGGCCAGGCCTTCTCGCCTGAATTCTGGGGTACGGTGCCAGGTGGCTATCGCGAGACCTCCAACTACAACATCGTGCTGATCGAGATGATCGAGACGCTCGATGGCCTGAAGGATGCGGCGGCAATCGCGAAGATCCCTGGCGTGACGGCGGTGTTCGCGGCCAGCGGCGATCTGGGCAATTTCGGCGGCTTCCAGCAGGGCAGCCCCGACTACGAGCGTGAGATCAACATCGTTCACGATGCCGCACTTGCTGCGGGCAAGCGGCTGTGCGGCCCCTTTGCGTGGCGTGATCGTCCCGATTTCACCTGCTTCCAGGCAGGCAGCGAGACCGCGGCGATCCAGAAGGGCGTGACCGACGAACTCGGCCCGCTCGCCAACACGCAGGGCAAGGTCACGATCGGTCCGTACGCGGGCCGATAGACCGGGCCGATAGACGAAAAACCGGTGCACGGCGGCGCTGCGGGGTGATCCCACGGCGCCGCCGGTTCCGCCGGTCCCCTGCAGGTCACGCACCCGCGCTGACTGGAGCTCCTTCAAGAGGGGAGGACAATGCCAATTTCCCGGAGGACCTTGCTGTCAGGCTCAACGATGGCCCTCCTGCTCGGTCGCGCGGCGATCGCGCGCGCAGCGGCCGCAGCGCCGGATACCGAGTGGCGCTACTACGCGGCTGACCAGGGCAACACGCGCTATTCGCCGCTCGATCAGATCAACGCGCAGAACTTCAATGACCTGGAGGTCGCGTGGCGCTTCCGGCCGGACGCGCTGGGCTCGCGCCGCGAGTACCAGTTCGAGGCCACCCCGTTGCTGGTCAAGGGCCGCCTGTTCGTGACCGCCGGGGCTCGCCGCGATTGCATCGCACTCGATGCCGCTTCGGGCGAGTTGCTCTGGATGCACCGCGTCGATGAGGGACAGCGGGCGCTGAACTCGCCACGGCAGCTTTCCGGGCATGGCTGCGCCTACTGGACCGACGGTACCAGGGAACGCATTCTTTACGTGACGATCGGCTATCGGCTGGTCTGCCTCGATGCGGCGACCGGTATTCCCGATCCGGCCTTCGGCACCGACGGCGTCGTCGATCTCAAGCAGGACATCGACCAGGATCTCGATCCGCTGACCGCGGACATCGGCCTGCATTCGACCCCGCTCGTGGTCAGGAACATGGTCGTGGTGGGCGCGGCCCACACCGCGGGTGATGTCCCGAGGCTGCGGCACAACGTCAAGGGCTACGTGCGAGCCTTCGATATCGCGACCGGCAGGCGGCGCTGGATCTTCCACACTATCCCGAAGCGCGGTGAGTACGGTTATGACTCGTGGGTCGACTCCGATGCCGACACCGCGGGCAACGGGGGCGTCTGGGCGCAGATGTCGGCGGATGAGGAACTGGGCCTGGTCTACCTTCCCGTGGAGCTGCCCACCGGCGACGAAGTCGGCATCTATCGCCGCGGCAACGCGCTGTTCGGCGATTCGATCGTGGCGGTGGATGCCGAGACTGGTACGCGTCGCTGGCACTTTCAGTTCATCCATCACGGTATCTGGGACTGCGATCCGCCCTGCGCACCGATACTCTGCGACGTTCCGCACGAAGGCCGGATCGTCAAGGCTCTCGCGCAGCCGACCAAGCAGACGTTCCTGTGGGTGCTCGACCGTACCAACGGCAAGCCGCTGTGGCCGATCATCGAGCGCCCGGTGGGGAAGGGCGATGTGCCCGGTGAATGGTATTCGCCGACGCAGCCCTTTCCGAGCAAGCCGGCGCCCTATGATGTCCAGGGCGTCAGCCCCGAGCAGGTCATCGACTTCACGCCGGAGCTGCACCAGGAAGCGCTCGAACTGCTCAAGCAATACAAGATCGGTCCGATGTACACGCCGCCGACGATGAGCAGGCTTGGCGGTCCGTATGGGACCATCGCGGCTCCCGGAGCCCAGGGCGGCACGAACTGGCCGGGCGGCTGCTACGACCCGGAGTTGCACACGGTATTCATCTACTCGAAGACGCAGCCGAGCGTGCTCGGGATCGTCGAGAACACCGATACGGCCGTCTCAGATTTTCCGCTGCTCCACGGCATTGCAGGTCAGGCTCCGCGGCCGCAGAACGCGATGGGGTCCGCCTCTTCGGCCCTGCGCCCCGATCCGGAGAGCGCCCCACCGCCGCGTCCGAACCCGCCGGGCGCACAGCCTTCCTCCGCCCACCCGCTTGCGCCTCCGGGTCAGCTGACGGTCCAGGGACTGCCATTGCTGAAGCCGCCGTATGGGCGCATCACCGCGATCAATCTCGAGACCGGGGATTTCCGCTGGCAGATCGCGCATGGCGAGACGCCCGACTACGTCCGCAACCACCCCGCGCTCAAAGGCCTCAAAGTCCCGCGCACCGGACGCGCCGGCAATCTCGGACCGCTGTGCACGAAGACGCTGGTGATCTGCGGCGAGGCAGGCTATTTCACCAATCCGCAGGGAGTGCGCGGCGCGATGCTGCGTGCCTACGACAAGCTCACCGGCGAGGAGAAGGGCGCGGTGTATCTGCCGGCGCCGCAGAGTGGCGCGCCGATGACCTATATGCTGGGTGGAAGACAATACATCGTGCTCGCCATCAGCGGCGGCAGTTATTCCGGGGAGCTGCTGGCGTTCCGGCTGCCCGCGGACGCCTGACACCTCAAGGCTCCACGGGACTGACACGTGAACGCTTACCTAAGGCGCCGTGTGATGCTGGCAGCCGGATTGACGCTGCTCACCGCCACCGCGGCGGCGCTGCGCGCGCAGGAGTCGACCGCGACGACCAATGGTGGCGTGTACAGCGAGGCCCAGGCCGAACGCGGCAAGGCCGCCTACGTGAAGAACTGTCAGTCCTGCCACGGCGAGACCATGAATGGAGTGGACGTGGCCCCCGCGCTGGTCGGAGCCACGTTCCTCGGTAACTGGGTCGGCCTGTCGGTGGGCGATCTGGGCGAGCGCGTGCGCACGACGATGCCGCAGAACAATCCCGGTACCTTGAGTGCCGCGACCACCGCGGATCTGGTCGCGCTGATCCTGAAGGCCAACGGCTACGCGTCCGGGGCTACGGATCTGCCGCGCGACGGCCAGTTGCAGATGATGATCCGAATCGCTGACCCGAAACCCGGAGGCTGATGTGAGCGCCGTGAGCCTGGAAGCTGGAAAGCATGGAATGACCACGTTGGTGAAGCTCAGTCCGGAGGAGCGCGCGCGGCTCGAGGACGTCGGGTTCATGACGTGCATGACCCTGACGCTGCTTGGAAACTACGCACAGACGGGCCATTTCGGCGGACCCCTGGCCTATACGCCGTTCAATGTGATCACCCACGTGGCCGGACCCGAACGCGGCGGCCTGCGTTACGACTACCGGCGGCCCAAGCATCCCTTCAGCGACAAGTTCCTGATGGCGGCGGGCCACAGCGTGCCGACCTGCTATGCGCTGTGGATGATCCTGGGGCAGGCGCTCGAACGCCGCCATCGTCTGAGCGGCGAGGCGCGCTACCGCGTCGATCCGCACGTGGCCATGCTGCCCATCGACGCGCTGGGCTTCCGCCGCGGCGCGGGAGCATTGGCGAGCCTGCTGCAAGACAACGGGCTCGCTGACCACCCGCTGTTCGCGCAGGCGAAGCTGCGCGGCATCAAGGCGCTGGCCGGCCACGCCGAGAGCGTGGACGTCACGAACGATGTGAATGGCGGTCCGTCGGGAGTCGGCGTCGCGATGTCGGCCGGCAAGGCGGCCTTCTGGGACATCGCAGGTGCCAGGGACACGCCGAAGGTGATCGCGTTCGAAGGCGAATTTGCGATGACCGAGGGTCATGCGCAGGAGCTGAAGACCCAGGCGGTGTCACTCGGTGTCGGCAAGCGGCTGCGCGTGATCCTGTCGGACAACAACGCCGGCATCGACGATGTGCTGCTGGGCGGCGTGATTCCGGCCCGAAGCGCCGGCTACAGTCTGGTCGAACAGTGGTCGTCATACGGCTGGAACGTACTGACGGTGGAAGATGGCGGCGACTATGGCCAGATCGCCGCCGCATTCCAGGCCATGGAACAGTGGGACGCCTCCGATCGGCGGCCGATGATCCTCATTGCACGCACGACCAAGGGTTACTGGCCGGCAGCCGCGAACGGACTGCTCGGCGGCGCGGCGGTCAAGCAGATCGTGAGCTATCAGAGCCACCCGTACGCGCAAAAGATGAACTCGGACTACTTCGTGGCGCTGGCGAGCACGTTCGAGGCGCGCTATGGCGTGCGCTTCGAGGGCATCCGCGACGGCGCAGTCAGCAACGAGCGCGACCGGCTGATCCAGTTCAAGACCAATATCGATGTCGCGATGTCGGTGCTGGATCTGAATGGCCTGGGCGACTGGCTCGCCGATCGACTGGTCGGCATCGGCGATACCGTCAGGGACGACCGCCCGGTCTACTTTTCCGGCAAGCCCGATCCGTTTCTCGACCCGCGGCTCAAGGTCGCGAACCTGCCGGCGGAACCGCAGAAGCTGAAAGTCTCCAACCGCCTGTCCGGTGCGCAGAAAGAGGTCTCGATCAGCCTGTACCGGAAAGCCGGCGAGGTCGCGGGTCCGCGACGCGCGGTCTCGGAAATCATCAAGTGGATGAACTATGTCACCGACAACCGGTTTCTGACTCTGGCGGCTGATCTGTCGGAGTCGATCAACGTCGAGCACGGGGCGCTCTGGGGGCACTATGACCCGGAGACCAATCCGCTCGGCACGCGAATCAAGGCAGCGATCCAGGAGGCGGGCAACGCCTGCTCGGCGATCGGCCTGGTCAGCCAGAACGCCAGCGTGGATCCCGAGCAGTTCGCGGGCGTGTGGGCCCTCTCGGGAACCTACGGCGCCTTCACCCCGCTGATGTACACGCCGGCGCGGATCTGGAGCCAGCAGAATCAGGACAGCAAGTTCCGCACTGGCGTGCTGCACATCCTGGTCGGGCATTCGGGTCCCGAGACCGCCGCGGACGGAAGATCCCATTTCGGCATCTTCGCGACCCAGGTGTGGAAGCTGTTTCCGCGCGGCCAGACGATCCAGCTGAACTTCTGGGACTACAACGACGTCGCGTCCGGCTACTTCGCGGCCGCGGAGATCGCAGCGCGCGAACAGAAGGTCGGCATCATCGTGATCGAGGTGGCGCGCCCCGACTTCCCGGTGGCCGACCGTAGCACTTTCGCCGACACCGATCCGCGCGCGGCGGCCAAGGGCCTGTACGTGATCCGCGACTTTGCTCCCGGCAAGCCGCGCCATGGCTACGTGATCGCTCAAGGGTCCAGTTCGACGGTGAATCTGGTGAAGACCCTGCCGCGGCTCGAACAGGCTGGCGTCAACGTCAAGGTGATCTCGGTGATCAGTGAGGAACTGTTCGACCGGCAGCCTGAGACCTATCGCCACGCCGTGCTGCCGCCGGACGCGCTGGTCGACGCGATGGTCGTCAGCTCAGGCACGCGGCGCGTCTGGCCGGTTCGGGGCTTGGGTCCGCTGACGGATGAGTATTCGCTGACCTCCGACTGGGACAACCAATGGCTGACCGGGGGACTCGAAAAGGACGTGATTGCGGAAGCGCACCTGGATCCCGAGTCGATACTCAGGGGCGTGACCCGCTTCGCGACCGACCATGCGGCGCGCATCGCGCGCCAGGCGGCCGCCCTGCGCCAGGCCGACTGATTCCCACACCTAAGGACATCCATGCACCGCCAGTCTGCAGCTGTCGCCGCCGCCGCCGCGATGACGGTGGCGATGCTCGCCTCGTCGGCTCTCGCCGCGACGGTCACGCTGCCCGAGAAGGGCGCGCCGGAGAGTATCACCGTGGCCCCCAATGGGGATCTGATCCTGGGCAGCTCCGGAGGCCCGCGGATCTTTCGCGCGAAGCCAGGCGCTGACAAGGCCGACGTGTTCGTGGATGTCAGCGCCGATGGCAATGTGATCTTCCTGGGCGTGCTGTCCGATCCGTCCAGCAGCACGCTGTGGGGCTGTGAGATCTACCCGACTGCGACGGGCGGCCCTGGCCGCAGCGCGCTGCGCGGCTTCGACCTCACGACCGGAGCGGCGAAGTTCCGCTGGGACCTGCCGGGAGCGCGCAACCTGTGCAACGACTTCACGGTAGGGCCCGACAAGGCCCTCTATGTCAGCGACACGCTGGGCGCAAAGATCTGGCGCCTGGCGCCCGGCGCGGCTCAACCCGAGCTGTTCCTCGATGACCTGACCCTGACCGGCATCGACGGCATCACCTTCATCGGCAGCACGCTGTACGTGAACAACGTGACCTTCAACAAGCTCTACCGCGTGCCGGTGGATGCGAGTGGCAAGGCCGGCAAGCCGGTCGACATCTGGCTCGACAAGCCGATCAGGGGACCCGATGGCATGCGCGCGGCGAACGGCAGGCTGTTCCTCGCCGAGAACGCGGCAGGCAGGGTGGACGTCGTGACCGTCAGCGGCGATACCGCTGCCGTCACGGTGCTGCAGGAGGGGCTGGCCGCGCCCACCTCGATCGAGCCCTTTCGCGACACCCTCTGGTACGGCGAGCGCAGCGCAGACCGCGCGCACTCGATGCCGCTGCCGAAGTAGTAGGACGATGCTGCGCCGCGCTGCGGCGCGTCGCTGCGTGCGCCGGGGCGCTGTGCGCCCTGGCGTGCAGCATTCCGGCCTTCAGGCTGGCACACTGGCATTCGTCATGTCCACCGCACGGTCCCGGGCGTCCTGGCTGCTGCGTGCCGCATCGCCGCTGCGATGGGGCGGATGGGTCGCGCTCGGCTGCATGCTTGGCGGCGCCGCCAGCGCCGGCGTGGCGGTAACAATACAGCCCGGGCGCGTGGCGCTCACGATCACCGAGTTGCAGACGTTCGTCGCCTCGGTCACAGGCAGCTCCAATACCACCGTCACGTGGTCGGTCGATGGCGTTCCGGGCGGCAACTCCACGGTCGGCACGATCTCGGTCGGCGGGGTCTATACGCCGCCCACCATTGGCGGCATGCATACGGTGACGGTCAGGAGCGGCGCAAGTCCTGACCAGTCGGCGAGTGCGAGCGTGGCAGTCACGGCGCTGGCGGGGATCCTGACGCAGCGCTTCGACAATGCACGCGATGGCCAGAACCTGCAGGAATACGCGCTGACCCCGGTCACTTTGGCCATACCCGGGGCCTTCGGGAAGCTATTCAGCTGCGCGGTGGATGGCGCCGTGTACGCCGAGCCGCTGTACGTCTCGAACCTCGCGATCAGCGGCGGCACGCACAACGTCGTGTTCGTCGCGACCGAACACGACAGCGTCTACGCGTTCGACGCCGATGCCAGTCCGTGCGTACGGTACTGGCAGACCAGCTTCCTGGTGAACGGCGCCACGACCGTTTCCCCCGACGACGCGCAGGACGGCGGCTCTTCGGCCGATCTGCCGGTGGAGCTCGGCATCACCGGCACGCCGGTGATCGATCTGGCCGCCAATGCGATCTTCGTGGTTGCCAATACCACGGAAGCCGGCCCGAGCTACCCGTACCGCCTGCATGCGCTCAACCTGGCGACGGGGGCGGAGCAACCGAATTCCCCGGTCGTGACCCAGCCGAGCTACGAAGGACAGCACTTCGTACCGATCAACCACCTGCAGCGCTCCGCACTGCTGTACCTCGACAGCACCAACACCGTGTACGTGCCGTTCGGTTCGCATGGGGACGCCTGCTGCTACAACGGCTGGCTGCTGGCCTTCAATCCGACGACCCTGCGGCAGAGCGCGGTGTACAACACTTCGCCGGGCACCGGTTATGGCGCGATCTGGATGAGCGGGACCGGGCCGGCTGCGGATACGAACGGCTCGATCTACTTCGCGACGGCCAACGGCCCGTTCGATGCCGGCAACATGCTGCCGCCGGTACCGGGCGCGGATGACTTCGGTGACACAGTGCTCAGGCTCAGCACGCTCGGCGGACTTGCGGTCGCGGACTTCTTCACGCCGATGGACCAGGCACAGCTCGAGAGCGAGGACTGGGATCTGGGCTCCGGCGGCGTGGTCGTGCTGCCGGCGAGCTTTGGCGCCGGTACCGCTCACACCAACCTCGGGGTGGTCGGCGACAAGGAATCCAAGCTGTTCCTGATGGATCTGGACAGCATGGGCCGGTACAGCAGCACCAGCGATACCAATCTCCAGATCGTGCACGTGAACACGCAGCCGCCCGATATCAGCACCGGGATCTTCAGCACGCCGACCGCGTGGGGCACGACGCTCTACGTCGGCGCGATCGACGATACGATCAAGGCCTATCCGTTCTCGAACGGACTGATGGCCTCCTCGCCGTCCTCGAAGAGCGCTGATCTGTACCAGTTTCCGGGCGCGAATACGGTACTGTCGGCGAACGGCGCGACCAACGGGGTCCTCTGGGCGCTCGATACCAACAGCGCCGGGCAGACCTCGGATACCAGTATCAACGGCCCGGCGGTGCTGCGCGCCTACGATGCGACCAATCTCGCCAACCGGCTCTGGAGCAGCGACGCGCTCAGCGCCAACGCCGCCGTCAACGCGGTCAAGTTCGCCGTGCCGACGGTCGCGAACGGCAAGATCTACGTCGCAGGTCAGGGTCAGCTGACGGTATTTGGACTGCTGGCCTCGACGAACGGCGGACTGTCGGGTTCGCTGGTGACCGGTGCCGAGTATTACCCGAGCGCACCGGGAGTGTTCCCGAACTCGCCGAACGAATTCGTCGCCCAGGCACCGGCGTCGCGGTACGGCAACTCGGGCGGCGTCACGACCGTGGCCTTCAGCAGCTCACTGGTCCAGTTTGCAACGCTCAGTGGCGGCGGGACGGTCGCCAATCCGGGCAAGTACAGCATCACCGCGGCGTTTTCCGGCTCGACCTTCACGCTCACCGAGACGGTCGCCGCCGGAGCCCCGGCATTGCCGGGATTCGAGCAGGCATTCACCGACCCGTCGTTTGCGGGGCTGGCCTTGACGAGCATTTCCAGCAGCTTCGCCAACGGCGGCGTGTCCGCGACACTGGTGGGCACGACGCTCACAATCATCGTGGGCCCGAACTGCACTGTCAGCGCCGGCTGCCAGTGGCCAGCCGGCACCGCGAGCGCGCAGTTCTCATTCGGTACCGGCGCGGCGGGTCCGAGCCCGGATGCCGCGACGGACGCGCCATTGCCCGCGTGGGCGCTCGCCGCGCTCGCAGCCCTGCTGCTGCTGATTGCGCAGCACAGGATGCCGTCGCATCGGCGTCGTGACTGACGCAGCAATCACTGGAGCTAATTCAGGCAACCTATTGATCGCATGACGCAATCAACCTGAATTCGCGGCTTCCTGTGGCCGCGGACGTGTCTGCACGCGCCCGCCCCAAATATCGCTTGAGGCTCGATGCAGCGCCCGTGTAGGCTGAAGCACCCAGGGCGGCAACAAGAATAACCCGTGATGAATCCGGCGAAGAATCGGTTATGCGCGGGTGCTCGAAGCGCGCTCCCGACTACCGCAGCGCTCGCGCTGCTGTGGGCCGCCGCGGCGAGCTGGGGCGCAGAGGTCCCACTCAAGTTCAATACCTATTACACCTGCAACGGGCAGCGCATCGTCATCCGCAGCTGCGTGAACCAGAGCAACTCCGACTTCAACGACTGCATCGTGCAGTTCCCGGATCGGGCCAAGCTGCCCACGGGCCAGGTGCCAACGGCCTTTCCGCTGCGGCGCAATCTCGTCACGATGTTGCAGAGCTGCCAGATGGGGGCGACGGCACCGGATCTCAATAACCTGGGCGCCGGTGGAGGGCAGGACTCCCCTTCGGGACCGTCGTTCATCGGATCGTTGTTCAGCCGTGTGTCGGGCCTGTTTGCGAGCGGCTGGTCGCTGTTCTTCACGCTGCTGATCGGCTGGTGGGTCTACAAGAGAATCCGCAACATGGGATTCCTGGCCCGCCGCCGGCGCCGTCGCATCATCCGTGAGAACAACCAGGCTGCGCTGGCGCCTTTCGGCGAGGGCAATCCCTACGCCCGCGAGAAGGCGATCCTCGAGGCCTTCGATTCCAACAACCATACGTTCCAGTTCGAGGGCGTGAACCGCGCCAGCAAGCCGAAGGTGCGCTTCGTACTGCAGCGAAACATCAAGACCTTCAAGCGCCGGGATCTCGAGGCGCTGCGCTTC
>Ga0265334_10000776_pt1 | contig 15958 bp, 11 predicted proteins | sample 42023metaG_FD_192442 | JGI IMG/M metagenome (GOLD analysis project Ga0265334, IMG submission 192442) | Rhizosphere microbial communities from Carex aquatilis grown in University of Washington, Seatle, WA, United States - 4-20-23 metaG | ecosystem: Host-associated > Plants > Roots > Rhizosphere... | reverse complement strand
AGCGGCCCGTCCTCCGGAAGGACGACATGGACCTCATGTCCCCGGTCACAGAGCGCACGCAACGTCCGCACCAACATGCGGTCGGCGCCGTACCGGTCCGGACTGGGGTGAACCGCGAGGATCCGCACGGCCGCATCCCTCCTCTTGCGCGCACCTCATGTAGAGGATGTACAGAGGGCACTCATCAGGATGCTACGTCACCAATGAGGTACTCTCCGTCATCACATTGAGTGTGTCGCATGCCGGCGGAGGGGAACAGTCGGCGACGTCAATCCGTGAGCGAGTTCGTCGCCCGTTCGCCGGACGTTCCCGCCCTCCCCCGCGGGACGTCATCTCCGCCACCTCGGAGCACTTGGCGACCACGCTTCGTAACTGTCCTCAGCCGCCGGGATGCGGATCGTCAGCACGGAAAGTCACCGCGTTCCGGTGTTCGGACGGCGGACGCCGCAGGCGCCACGGAACGTCACCTTCCCCCTGGCGCACCCCGGGGCACGGGGTCCCCCGTCCGGCGGCCGCGGACCCCGCCGGACCAGGGACCCACCGCCGGCCCAGGGACCGAGCCGCGATCAGGAGCGGATCTGCGCTGCCGGCGGCACGGCCGGCGGGGCACCGACGCCCCACTGGAGGAACTGGGCCTCGGAGTCGAAGGCGGTACCCGAGAAGACCCGGATGCGGGTCGGCAACTGCCGGGCGTCCAGGTCCAGCTCGACGGTCACCGCGTGGGCGTTGCCGCCCTCCACCCGAGCCGCGACCGAACCGGCCACCACGTCATGGCCGTCCCCCCGGGGCCAGGCCGTAAGGGCGAGCACCCAACTGTTCGGAGCGGGCTCCTCCACCACGACCCCGGGCGCGGTCAGGAGCGCACCCAGTCCGCAGGGCCGCACCGCGCCCCCCAGAGCACCCAGGACGTCGAGGCCGAGCCGGGCCCGGTGGGCGGCGTCCAGGGCCGTCGGATCCACCTTGGTGAGCTCGCTCCAGGGGGTGGCCGCGGCGGCATCCACCGGACGGGCGAAGACCCGGCCGCTCCGACCGAGCAGCCGCAGGTAGTCCGTCGTCAGGTCGAAGGCGCAGTCGTCGCCCAGCACCGCGACCGTCCCGGTGGCGAGCCGGCGTCCGTCGAAGGAGTGCACCTGGATGCGGGCCGTTCCCGCCTTGCCCATTGCCGTGAGCATCCCGGACGTGTCCGGTCCGGCCGTTCCGCCCGGGCCGGTGGCCGCGCCGCCCTTACCGCTCCCGGCGGTGCCGTGCGCCCCCCCGCTGCCGGTGGCCCCGGCCGAGTGCTTGCCGCGGTGCGCCAGCACGTAGGTGGTCCCGGCGACCACACCGACCAGGACCAGCAGCGCCAGGGCCCGCAACACGATGGCCTTCGCCCGGCTGCGGCGGGCCCGGTTGGCACGGATGGATCTCCTGTCGATGGATCCGGTCGACATGCGACTCCTCTCCGTGCGCGGTCACTCGATGCGCCCGCTCGTCACCGACACGACACGCATCCTGGGATGCTAGGCCACAACCGGTGCCCGGATCAGCCGTGTGTGCCCGTCAATCGACGGGAGGACGGCGTGTCACCACGCTCCGTACTCACCCAGGTGCGTCGAGTGGGCACGGCGAATCGGCTGCCCCCCAGCCGCCACGAGTCGGGACTCCGGTGCCGAGGTGGCACGATCACCGAGCGGGCGGCGAGCGGGCGCAGCAGGAAGGTGCCCACCAGCGACCCGGCAGCCACGAGAGTCGGTGCCTGGTCGATGGCCACGAGAGCGGGCAGCAACCCCGCGCACAGGAAGGCGATCGAGGACACGGAGTCGGCGATCCGGATCATCAGCACGGGGAACTGCCGCCCGCGTACCGCGGCCAGGCTCCCGTAGGGCATCGAGACCGCCACGCATGCGGTGTAGATGCCCCAGGCGGCGACCGCGGCCGTGCTCACCGGCACGTTGCCGGAGACCAGCCGGGGATTGATCCGGGCCAGCACCACCATCGCCCCGGTCAGCAGGGCGCTGGCCGCCATGAGCATCGAGGCGGCTCCGTCCGCGCGCCAGAGCGCGCTGCGGCGCAGGGCCCCCGTGCGCACCGCGAACGTGGACAACAGGAAGGAACCGATGCCGTTCACGGCGAGCAACGCGGGAGCCACGTACAGCCGGGCCGCCTCCAGACTCGCGTAGGCGGTACGCCCGGCCACCACGACCACGATCACGCGCAGGGTCTGCAGCACGGCCGGCCGGAGCGCCGCCTGCACCGACCGGGACACCCCGAAGTCGAGCACGGTGCGCACTCCGCCGGCCTGCGCCCGTCCCCAGTACCGCTCCTTGGCGGGCAGGACGACCAGGGCGACCACGGACGCCCCGATCTGCCCGAGGGACAGCGCGATGACGAAGACCCGCAGGGAGGGGCTGTGCCCGGTGAGCACCCCGCAGGACAGCACGAACCCGCTGGAGATCACCAGATGGGTGAGGTCCACCGCGACGATCGCCCAGAACCGCAGGCTGGCCATGAGCAGCCGGCGCAGCACGTCCTCGGCCATCCACAGGGCCAGCAGGAAGCCGAAGAGCACGCTGTCCTCGGTACCGACCAGGTGGGTGACGGAGGAGGAGGCCGCCCCGACCACGGCCGAGCCCAGCACCACCACCACCATCAGGCGACGCAGGGCGGTACGGATCACCGGGTCGTGGCGGTCCAGCACGGTCAGCGAGTCACCGATCAGACCGGTGCTGATGCCCGTCGCCAGGACGATGTTGGACAGGAGCAGGGCAACGGCGGCGAAGTCCGAGGTACCCAGCAGCCGGGCGGACAGGGCCTGGATGAGCAGGCTGCCCGCGGCCTGGGAGAACTGCGCCCCCATGGCCCCCATGGCACGGCCACCTCGCCCGGACAGTCCGGGGATCGACCTCGCAGCCACCGTCCCTCCGCTCTGCGGCCGAAACCGCGGTGCGGCGCCGGACCGCAGTTCCGAATTCTACCGGCCGGCCCGCCGGCGCGGACCGTGCTCACCCCACGCAACCGGGCCTCACCCCAGCGGACGGCCCCGAGAGCGTGAAAAGGCAGCTCACCCCGTGTTCCCCCTTCAGCTGTGACCTCGCTCGCACCGATGACGTCCGGACACCCACATACCCGTGGAGACGTCATGGCGATCACCCACCCGTCCGTGACCACCTTGGCCCGCCTGACCGTGACCGCGGTCGTCGTGAGTGCCTTGGTCCCGCTGTTCGCCCGGCAGCCCGCCGCACACGCAACCTCCGCGCTGCCCGCGGTGCCCGTCGTGGGGGCCGCCCGCTTCCCCGTGCCCACGGACGCCTACGTGGTGTCCCCGGACGGGGACGACCACAGTTCGGGGCGGTGCGGCACCCCCTGGCGCACCCTGGCCCACGCCGTCGTGGCGGCCCCGGCCCACGCGACGGTGGTCCTTCGGGCCGGCGTCTACCACGAGGACGTCGACCTGCCCTACCGGAAGGCCCTCACCATCCAGAACTGGCCCGGGGAGGCGGTCTGGCTGGACGGCACCCGCGTGGCCACGGGGTGGACGGCCGACGGGGACCACTGGCGGCTGGACGGCTGGACGCCGCGCTACGACACGAGCGATCCCACCCACCTGATCGCCGCGGTCAACCCCGTGGCCGCGTACCCCGCCGAGCTCTACCTCGACGGCGTCCCGCAGACCGAGGTCCTGGCGGCCGACCAGGTCGGTCCGGGCCGCTTCTACGTCGACCAGGACGCCTCGCGGGTGCTCCTGGGCTCCAACCCGACGGGCCACGAGGTACGGATCACCGACCTGCGCGAGGCCCTCTACGTCAACGGCGGCGCCGGCTCGGTCATCCGGGGGCTGGGCTTCCGCCGGTACGCGACGCCGGTGGCCCGGATGGGCATGGTCAAGGGCTATGCGGACGACGTCACCGTGTCCGACTGCGTCTTCGCCGAGGACTCCCTCGCCGGCCTCTCCCTGAACGGCGCCCGGGCGGTCGTCCGCGACAGCGCGTTCCTGGACAACGGGCAGCTCGGGTTGCAGACCAACCACACCGACGACCTGCTCGTCGAGGACGTGGTCGTGCGCCACAACAACGTGTCCGACTTCGCCACGAACCAGGCCGCCGGCGGCATCAAGGTCACGCAGAGCCGGCGGGTGACCTTCCGGCACGGCCTCTACGAGCAGAACATCGGGCACGGCCTCTGGCTCGACGAGTCGGTGCTCGGTGCGGTGGTCACCGGGAACGTGTTCCGCGACAACACCCGCCACGGCATGGACTTCGAGATCAGCTCGGGCCTGCTCTTCGTGGACAACCTCGCCGCGCACAACGGTGAGGCCGGCATCCGGATCCTGGAGGCCAACCGGGCCCGGATCTGGCAGAACACCTTCGTCGGCAATGCCCGGGGCATCGACATGCTGGACGGCGACCGCATGGCGGCCAACCGGTCGACCCGCGGTCACGACTCCCGGTACCCGGCCGGGGACCCCCTGATGACCTGGGAGGTGACGGACGTGGAGATCCGCGGGAACCTCGTCGACGCGAACGCCCCCGGCGGACGCTGGGACCTGGGCTACGACGACGCCCGGCACCACTTCGGGGCCCCGGGACGACGGATCACCGCGGACTACGACGAGTACTGGCGCAGTTCCACGACGAATCCGCAGCACCTGGTCGCGTGGGGCAGCTACCCCGCCGGGATGCGCACGGCCGACTCGCTGGCCGGGATCCGCACCACCCTGGGTCTGGACACCCACGGCACCTGCGTGGCCGGCAGCAACGATCCGAGCGTCTACGGTCCCTGGGCCCTGGGCGCACCGCTGCCCGCCGATGTCGCCGCCCTGCTCGGGGTCTCCCCCGGGCAGCGGATCCGGATCGGCGCCACGACGCACGTCACCGGTGCGCTGCCCGACACCACCACGACGAGCCCCACCGCGACCATCAGCAGCACGGCACCGGTCAGCACCACGGTGGCAGTCAGCACCACGGCGCCGGTCAGCACGAGCGACCCCGCGCCCTCGACGGTGACCACGGCCACGGACACCGGCACGACCACCACGGACCCGGTGGGTACCTTCACCACGACCACGGGTTCCGGCCCGCTGAGTGCGGCACGACCCGCCGACGCCGAGCCCGGGGACGGCGGGCCCTCGACCACCGGCCCGGCGCTCACCACCGCGACGGATCCGGCGACGACCACCACCAGCGCACCGGACACCACCGGGCCGGTCCTCACCACGGTCCCCGTGGGCGTGACGACCCCGGCGGGCACCACAGGCACCACCGGCGCCACCACGACGACCGGGACAGCCGGCGGGGACACCTGGTGCGACGTCTCCCCGGGAGTCACCCCCACGGCCACTCCCACCGTGCACCCGAAACCGCACGCGGGCCCGCCACTGGCCCAGGTCGTGCTGGCCCTGCTCGCCCGCCTCAACACGAAGGCGTCCCACCCCGGAGGCTGGCGTCACCGGTAACCCCCCGACCGCCGGGGGCGTCCAGCACGGGCGCCCCCGGACCCGGCTCAGACCACCGGGATCCAGCTCAGCTCAGGATCATCCCCGCGCCCACGGTCCCGTGCGTGGCCTCGTCGATCAGGATGAAGCCGCCGGTGGAGCGGTTCCGGCGGTAGTCGTCGCAGAGCAGCGGCTGCGTGGTGCGCAGCCGTAGCCGCCCGATGTCGTTCAGGCCGAGTCGGTCCGCCGACTCGTCCCGGTGCAGGGTGTTCACGTCCAGGCGGTACTGCAACTCCTTGACCATTGCGCGGACGGTGCGCGTGGTGTGTTTCACCGCGAGCCGGCGACCCGGGGCCAGCGGCTGGTCGGCCATCCAGCAGACGAGCGCGTCGACGTCCTGGGTGACCCGCGGGGTGTTGTGCGGGCGGCAGATCAGGTCCCCGCGGGAGACGTCCAGGTCGTCGGCCAGCCGCACCGTCACCGACATGGGCGGGAACGCCTCGGCGACCGGTCCGTCGGCGGTCTCCACCGCGGTGATGCGGGAGGTGAACCCCGACGGGAGGACCATCACCTCGTCACCCGCCCGGAGCACCCCACCGGCGACGACCCCCGCGTACCCCCGGTAGTCCGGGTGGGCGGCGGACTGCGGGCGCACCACGTACTGCACCGGGAACCGGACGTCGATCAGGTTGCGGTCGCTGGACACGTGCACGTGCTCCAGGTGGTGCAGCAGGGAGGGCCCCTCGTACCAGGGCATGTGCCGCGACCGCGTGACGATGTTGTCCCCGTGCAGCGCCGAGATCGGGATCATCGTGAGGTCGCCCACCTCCAGCCGGGAGGCGAATCGGGTGAACTCGTCGGCAATGGCCTCGAAGGCGTCCTGCGCGTAGTCCACCAGGTCCATCTTGTTCACCGCGAGCACCAGGTGAGGCACGCGCAGGAGCGTGGCGATGAAGGCGTGCCGCCGGCTCTGCTCGACCAGGCCCTTGCGGGCGTCCACGAGCACCACGGCCAGATCCGCGGTCGACGCCCCGGTGACCATGTTGCGGGTGTACTGGATGTGCCCGGGCGTGTCCGCGATGACGAACTTGCGGCGGGGCGTCGCGAAGTAGCGGTAGGCGACGTCGATCGTGATGCCCTGTTCCCGCTCGGCCCGCAGGCCGTCCGTGAGGAGCGCCAGGTTGACGTAGTCGTCGCCCTTGGCCGCGCTCGCCCGTTCGACGGCCTCGAGCTGATCCGAGAAGATCGATTTCGAGTCGTACAGGAGGCGCCCGATCAGGGTGCTCTTGCCGTCGTCGACCGAACCGGCGGTGGCGAACCGGAGCATGTCCATGATCAGAAGTACCCTTCCTTCTTCCGGTCCTCCATGGCCGCCTCACTGAACCGGTCGTCGCCCCGGGTGGCGCCGCGCTCGGTGAGCCGCGTGGCCGCGATCTCCTCGACGATCTTGTCCAGGGTGTCCGCCTCGCTGCGGACCGCGGCGGTCAGGGTGGCGTCCCCGACGGTCCGGTACCGCACCCGCGCGACGAACGTGTCCTGCCCCGGCCGGGGCAGGGTGTGCTCGGTGACCGCGAACACCATCCCGTCCCGCTCGAAGACCTCCCGCTCGTGCGCGAAGTAGAGCGAGGGCAGCGGGATCCGCTCCCGGGCGATGTACTGCCACACGTCCAGTTCGGTCCAGTTGGACAGCGGGAACACCCGGATCGACTCCCCCGGGTGCACGCGCCCGTTGTAGAGGTTCCAGAGCTCGGGCCGCTGGTTCTTCGGGTCCCACTGGCCGAAGTCGTCCCGGAACGAGAAGACCCGTTCCTTGGCCCTCGCCTTGTCCTCGTCCCGCCGGGCACCGCCGAAGGCCGCGCTGAACCGGTGCTTCTCCAGGGCGTCCAGGAGCACCGGCGTCTGGATCCGGTTGCGGGTGCCGTCGGGGGGCTCGGTGACCAGGCCCCGTTCGAGGGCCTCGGGCACGCTCGCCACCACGAGTTGGATCCCGAGCTCGGCCACCCGCGCGTCGCGGTAGGCCATTACCTCGGGGAAGTTCTGGCCCGTGTCCACGTGCAGCACGGGGAAGGGGATGCGCGCGGGCCAGAACGCCTTCTCGGCCAGGCGCAGCATGACGATCGAATCCTTGCCGCCCGAGAAGAGCAGCACGGGCCGCTCCAGCTCGGCCACCACCTCCCGGAAGATGTGGACCGCCTCGGACTCCAGGGCGTCGAGCTGGCTGATGCGGTACTCCCCCGCGGTCGTCCCGGTGCGCGGCAGGGTGTGGACCTCGGACATGGCGCTCACCTCCGAGCGAGAGTGGGGGTGGACGTCGCGACGGCCGCGAGCAGGGTGTCCGCGATCTCCGGTCGTGCCACGAGCAGGTCGGGCAGGTAGGGGTCCGCCTGGTTGTACCGCAGCGGGGACCCGTCCAGCCGGACGGCGACCAGACCGCAGGAATGGGCGACCGCCACCGGGGCGGCCGAGTCCCACTCGTGCTGCCCGCCCTGGTGCAGGTAGGCATCGACCTGCCCCTGCCAGACCGCGGCGCACTTGGCCCCGGCGGACCCGAGAGGGACGAGGTGGGCGTCCAGGGCGGTGGCGACCTCCTGGGCGAGGCGCGGCGGCCTGCTGCGGCTCACCGCGATGCGCAGCCGGTCGTCCGGGACGCTCTCCGGGCCCTCCGGTCCGCCGCGTGGCGGCACCTCCGGCGGCAGGTCGGTCCCTGCGGTGATCCCCTGGGCTGGTAGGGCCACCGCACCCGCGGCCAGTTCGCCGTCCTCCCAGAGGGCGACGTGCACCGCCCAGTCGTCCCGTCCGGGCTCCCCGAACTCCCGGGTCCCGTCGAGCGGGTCCACGATCCAGACGCGGCGGGCGGCGAGCCGCGAGGCGTCGTCGGGGCTCTCCTCGCTGAGCACGGCGTCCTCGGGACGCTCCTCGGCCAGCCGCGCGAGGAGGTACGCGTTGGCCTCCCGATCACCCGCGGCGCGCAGCGCGTCCCCGCACAAGGCCCCCGACCGCAGGGACTTCAGGAGTCGACCGGCGGCACGGGCGAGCGCCCGCGCCAGGACGGCGTCGGCTTGGGACTGGTGCACAGGCACTCCCGGGACGGCGGCGGTGGGGCTCCGACGCTACCCGAGGAAATTCGATCTCGCTTATCGAGAATAGGTGACCCTGGCCGCACGACGCCCGGGCAGGGCAGAGCGTCCGGGAGTGCCTCGGCAGGTCAGTAGGCGCCGGATCCGTGCAGCACGGCCCGTCCCGTGCGCCACAGGATCATCAGGTCCATCGCCATGGACCAGTTGTCCACGTAGCGCAGGTCCAGTCGCAGGGACTCCTCCCAGGAGAGGTCACTGCGACCGCTGATCTGCCACAGACCGGTCAGGCCGGGGCGCACCCGGAGCCGCCGCACGGCGTCGCTGGAGTAGCCCGCGACCTCCGCCGGCAACGGCGGCCGCGGCCCGACCATGGACATGTCCCCGCGGAGCACGTTCAGCAGCTGGGGCAGCTCGTCGAGGGAGAAGCGCCGCAGCACGCCGCCGATCCGGGTCACCCGGGGGTCGCGGCGCATCTTGAACAGCACCTCGTTGCCCTCGCTCAGGTGCATGACCTCGGCCAGGCGCTCCTCGGCGTTGGGCACCATCGAGCGCAGCTTGAACATGGTGAACTCGCGGCCGTGCATGCCGATCCGGGTCTGCCGGAACAGCACCGGACCCCGGTCGGAGAGCTTGATCGCCAGCGCGATGAGCAGCATCAGGGGCGAGATGAGCAGCAGCAGCAGGCCGGCCAGCGTGCGGTCGAAGATCGCCTTGAGCAGCATGCGGCCACCCCGGTTGGCCGGGGGCTCCAGGTGCAGCAGGGAGAGGCCGGAGACCGGGCGGATCGACAGGCGCTCGCCCGCCACCTCCATGATGCCCGGGGAGACCACGAGCTCGACGCCGCGCTCCTCCAGGGCCCAGGAGAGCCGCCGCAGCGCGTTGCCGGACAGATCGGGGTGCGAGACCACGGCCACCACGTCCGCGTGCGTCAGGTCGACGGCGTCGAGCAGCCGGCCAGGATCACCGAGCACCGGGACGCCGTGCACGTGGGAGACCTGCACCCCGGCGGTCGGGACGCAGGCGCCCACCGCCACGAGCCCGTGCCGCGGTTCGCTGTCCATCTTGTCGATGACCGAGACGACCGCGTCGGCCCGACCGGCGACGACGACCTTCTGCAGGCCGACCCCCCGACCGCGCAGCCGGTAGAGCCACTTCCGCAGGCCCCAGCGGTCCGCCAGGGTGAACAGCACCATCATGGGCATCGCCAGCAGCACGTACCCGCGGGACACGTTGCTCTGCGACAGGAACGAGAGCACCGCGATGACCGTGAACAGGATCTGGGCCGCGGACAGGATGCGCCGGGGCTCCTCGGGACCGGTGCCCAGGAACCGCGACTCGTAGCCGCGGCGGAAGGCGACCAGGAGCACCCACGCCACCGGCAGGACCAGGCTCAGCTCGAGGTACTGGTCGGAGTAGGCCACTCCGAAGCGGAACAGGTAGGCCAGGAAGATCGCGAGGTTCGCCACGGCGAAGTCGGCGGTGACCGCGGCCCACTGGTACCGCCGCATGATCACTCGTGGACCGAGTGTCACGGGCTCGGGGGGCGCGATCGCGACGGCGGCGAAGCTGCCGGTGTCCGGGCTGAAGGCCGGGGGGCGCGCGGACGACACCGCGGCACCTGGCTCCCCGGCGGAGGTCCCCTGGGTCACGGCGCCGTCGCCGGTCACGTGCTCGGGCAGGACGGCAAAGGACACGGCGCACTCCCGGATCAGGCGCGGGTGACGCCGGATACTCGCGGACCCGGCCACTCACCGTACTGGCGACTGAGCCAAACATAGAGTGAAAGGGAGGCGCGCAGACGGGAACTCCGCGAGTTGCGACGCGCGGTTTACCGGAAAGCCGTACGTTCGGGTGACCCCCACTGCGTTCTGCTACGACCCGTGATGCCACGGTTCCATATCGCAACTGAAGCGGGGCGACACTCGACGCCATCGCGCGTGACGTCTTCGTCACACTCCCCAGGGGCACGCGGACCCGTCGCCACCACGGCCGGGTCGCACCGTCCGGGAGCGCGTCCGGGCGCGACCCGGCCGTGGTGCAGCACGGCGGTCCTCCCCGGACGCACCTCCTCGACAGGAACAGCGCCGCAGCACCGCGAGATGTCACACCCGTCTCGCGCCGAGGCCGGATGCCGGCCTTCCCGCGGCAGGCTCCGCATCCGATCAGCCCCGGGAGGCGGAGCGTCCGATCAGCCCCGGGAGGCCTGGGTGTTGACCCCGTTCTGCGCGCGGTCCCAGCCGACGCGCAGCACCGACTCGACGGCATCGGCGGCGTCGTCGATCAGCAGCTCAAGATCCCGGCGCTCCGCGGTGCTGAAGTCCCGGAGCACGAAGTCCGCCGGATCCATTCGTCCCGGGGGACGCCCGATGCCCACCCGCAATCGCGAGTAGTCCCGGGTGCCCAGCACCTGGGTGACGGACCGCAGGCCGTTGTGTCCGCCCTCGCCCCCACCACGCTTGAGGCGCAGCGTCCCGTAGGGCAGGTCCAGGTCGTCGTGGACCACGAGCACCTGGGCGGGCGGGGTGCGGAAGAACCGGGCGAGCTCGCCGACCGGCCCCCCGCTGAGGTTCATGAAAGACATCGGCTTGGCCAGCACCAGCCGCGGACCGGGGACACCGGCCACCGGGGCGAGCCGGGCCTGCACCAACTCGGCCCGGGCCCGCCGGGCGGACCATCGCTCACCGAGACGCGCGGCGAGCACGTCGACGACCATGACGCCCACATTGTGGCGATTCCCGGCATAGGTGGGGCCGGGGTTACCCAGCCCCACCACCAGCCAGGGAAGCTCGTCCGTGGATCCGACCCCGTCGCTCACGCGGTGGCGGTCTCCTCCGCGGCGGCGTCGGCCTCGGCGGCGGCCGCGGCGGAGACGTGCACCACGAGGGCGTCCGCGTCGGTCACCAGGGTGGACCCGGCGGGCAGGACGATGTCACGGGCGTGGATCTGGAGGCCTGCCTGGGCACCCTCGACATCCACCTCGACGAGGGCCGGGATCGAGGTGGCCTCGGCCTCCAGGGTGAGGTTGGAGAGCTCGACGCTCACGACGGTGCCCGAGAACGAGGTGCCGCGCACCTGCACCCGGACCTCGACGTGCACCTTCTCGCCACGGCGCACCACGAGCAGATCGACGTGCTCGATGGTGCCGCGCAGCGCGTCGCGCTGGATGTCCTTCGGGAGCGCGAGCTGGGACTTGCCGTCCAGGTTCACCGACAGCAGGGCGTTGGTGTGCTTGAGGGCGAGCATCGTCGCGTGGGCGTCCAGCGCCACGTGCACCGGCTCGCCGCCGTGCCCGTACAGCACGGCCGGGACCTTGTTCGCCCGGCGCAGGCGGCGCGCCGCCCCCTTGCCGAACTCGTTGCGGGGTTCGGCCTTGAGCTGGACCTCGGACACGTCGGACTCTCCTCGTCAGGTGGATCAGATGCTCGTCAGGTGGAACGGGCGCTCTTCGGGTGAATCTGCTGATCGTCGGGTGAGCGGGTGCGCCGCGCACGGACGCACCCCTGACCGGGCACGGCACGGACGGCGTCCTGCTCGGACGGATGATTCGACTGGCTCGGGAGGCCTCGACGGTGACGGCGGCAAATGCCGCACCGATCCGGGCACCGGTCGACGACAGGACGCCGGAACCGGCGCACCGCGTCGATCACGGCCCCGCAGAAGCGGCGGCCCTCGCCGAGGCAACCCTCGAATGGTAGTCCCCCGGCGCTCCGGGCAGGAAATCCCACCCGGAACACCACGGTGCGATCAGACGTTGCCCTCGAACAGGCTGGTCACGGAACCGTCGTCGAAGACCTCGCGGATGGCACGGGCCACCATCGAGGCGATCGAGAGCACCGTGAGCTTGGGGAAGAGACTCTCCTCGGGGATCGGGAGCGTGTTGGTCACGATGACCTCGGAGATGGCGCTGTTCTTGAGCCGGTCCACGGCGGGGCCGGAGAGCACCGCGTGGGTGGCGGCGACGATGACGTCCGCGGCGCCGTTCTCCTTGAGGGCCTCGGCGGCCTGGGTGATCGTGCCCGCGGTGTCGATCATGTCGTCGACGAGCACGCAGGTGCGGCCGCTCACGGCACCGACCACCTCGTGCACCTTCACCTGGTTCGGCACGTTGGGGTCGCGACGCTTGTGAATGATCGCGAGCGGTGCGCCGAGCCGGTCAGACCAGAGGTCGGCCACACGCACCCGACCCGCGTCGGGGCTGACGATGGTGAGCCGGGACCGGTCCACCCGCTGACTGACGTGGTCGGCGAGCAGCGGCAGGGCCCACAGGTGGTCCACCGGGCCGTCGAAGAAGCCCTGGATCTGCGCGGTGTGCAGGTCCACCGAGATGAGCCGGTTGGCCCCCGCGGTGCGCAGGAGGTCCGCGACCAGACGGGCCGAGATGGGCTCACGCCCACGGTGCTTCTTGTCCTGGCGGGAGTAGGCGTAGAAGGGCGCGATCACGGTGATCCGCTTGGCGGAGGCGCGCTTGAGCGCGTCTACCATGATCAACTGCTCCATCAGCCAGTGGTTGATCGGGGCACAGTGGCTCTGGATGACGAACGCGTCACAGCCGCGCACGCTCTCGCCGAACCGGACGTAGATCTCGCCGTTCGCGAAGTCGTACGCCTTGGTCGGCACCAGGTCGACGTCGAGTTTCTCGGCGACCTCCCGGGCGAGTTCGGGGTGGGCACGCCCGCTGACGAGCACCATCCGCTTCTCGCTCATGGTGGTGATGCCCGTCATTGCGGCCTCTTTCTCCTGATCGTCACGGTGCGGCTGTTCCTGGGCAGGCCAGGCACGGGGCCCAAGGCCCCGGACCCGCAGCCGGGCGAGCACGGTGCTGTCGATGTGAACTGTGGACGGGGAACGGAGACCGTCCGGTCGCGACGCTGCACCCGGGCGGCCAGGGGCCCTCACTCCCGTCGGGGGGCGGAGGTGGGGTCCGGTGCGGTCTGGGGATCCGGGACGACGGACGGGTCGACGACATCGCGCAGGCGGGCCGCGGCGGCGGCCGTCGCGGCGGCGGTGCCGGCGCGACGACGCTCGACCCAGCCCTCGATATTGCGCTGACGCCCACGGGCGACCCCGATGGCGCCGGCCGGGACGTCCTCGGTGATCACGGAGCCCGCGGCGGTGTAGGCGCCGTCCCCCACGGTCACCGGTGCGACGAGCATCGTGTCGCTGCCGATCCGCACGTGGTCGCCGACCTGGGTGCGGTGCTTGTGGACTCCGTCGTAGTTGACGAAGACGGTCGCCGCGCCGATGTTCGCCCCGGTGCCGATGGTCGCGTCCCCCACGTAGGACAGGTGAGGCACCTTCGAGCCCTCGCCGATCACGGAGTTCTTGGTCTCCACGAAGGCGCCGATCTTCCCGCGGGGACCCAGGACGGTACCGGGGCGCAGGAAGCTGAACGGCCCCACGGTGGCGCCCTCGGCGATCCGGGCCCCGGAGCCGTGCGAGCGCACGACGCTCGCGCCGGCGCCGACCCGGCAGTCCAGCAGGGTGGTGTCCGGGCCGACCAGCGCGCCCTCCTCGACCACGGTCGTCCCCTGCAACTGCACGCCGGGCAGCAACGTGACGTCGCGGGCCAGCTCGACCTCGACGTCCACCCAGGTGGTGGCCGGGTCGACCACGGTCACCCCCGCCCGCATCCAGGTCTCCAGCAGGCGCCGGTTGAGTTCGGCGCCGAGCCGGGCCAGTTGCACGCGGTCGTTGACCCCCTCGACCTGCCACAGGTCCTCGATCAGCTGCGCCCGCACCCGCCCACCGTCCGCGCGGGCGATCCCCAGCACGTCCGTGAGGTAGACCTCGCCCTGGGCGTTGTCGGTACCGATCCGTTCGAGCGCGCCCCGCAGCACCGCGGCGTCGAAGGCGTAGATCCCGGAATTGATCTCACGCACCGCCCGCTGCGCCGCGTCGGCGTCCGCGTGCTCGACGATCCCGGTGACCTCGCCCCCGGGGCCGCGCAGAACCCGCCCGTACCCGGTGGGATCACCGACCTCCGCGGTGAGCACGGTCACCGCGTTCCGGGACCGCTCGTGTTCCGCGACGAGGCCGGCCAGGGTCTCGGGGGCGAGCAGCGGGACGTCGCCGTAGGTCACCACGACGGTGCCGGAGAGCTCGGGCAGGGCATGCAGAGCGCACTGCACGGCCCGGCCGGTTCCCCTGATCTCGTCCTGATCGGCGACGACGGCCTTGGGATCGACCTCGTGCACCTCCGCGGCCACTCGGTCCCGTTCGTGGCGGACCACCACGGCGAGATGGTCGGGCTCCGGGGAGCGCGCGGCCACGATCGCGTGGGCCAGGAGGGTGCGACCGCCGATCCGGTGCAGCACCTTGGGGGTCGCGGAGTGCATCCGGGTGCCCTCGCCTGCGGCGAGGACGATGACGGCGGCCGGGCGGGACTCGCTCACGTGCGGTGCCTCCTCGGCGACCTGGACGTGGGGACCGACACATCCCCATGGTACTCGCCGCGTCCGGGGCGGACGCGTCCGTCGCCAGCTCCGCCCCCCTGATTCGAACAGGGACCTCAAGGCTCCAAAGGCCTGTGTGCTGCCGTTACACCAGGGCGGACCGCCACGGACGGGACACCCTGCGGGCGTCACCGTCCACGTGCGCGGTCCAGTCTGCCAAGTCCACGCCACCGACCGCAGCGGGTACCCCGGGAAGGTCCTCCACCGGCCGTGGTATCGGACCGGTCACCCGGCCCCGGAGACAGCGATCGCGGAGGCGGACCGAGGGGAGGACCGCAGGACCGGGCCGGGTACCTCCAGATGCAGGATACGGATCCGTAAGTTACGGTGCCGTAAACAAGAGTGTCCTGGATCACACATCCTGGCCTGTCCATTCCCCGGAGGACGCCATGACGCCGCCACCTGTCCCTGCACCTTCCGCCGTGGCGCCCGTCGACGTCGCCCCAACCACCGGGACGCCGAACCGCGACCGACCCGGTGGTCCTCACCGAGGCGGCGATCGGGGCGTTCCGGGCCGCGGGGCCCCGGCGGACCACCAGGCCGGCACGGCGGAAAAGACGTCCGGCGGGAGCGGCGGAGGACCCGAACCGATCCTGGACGACACCCGCAAGGGCACCGGCGAGCAGGTGGCACTCGCCCTGTTCATCGGGGTGCCGTTCCTCGCCCTGGTGCTGGCCGTGCCACTGGCCTGGGGCCGAGGCCTGGGCTGGACCGACGTCACGATCAGCGCGGTCATGTACCTGGTCTCGGGTCTGGGGATCACGGTGGGCTTCCACCGGCACTTCACCCACGGCGCGTTCAAGGCCGTCCGTCCGTTACGGATCGCCCTGGCCGTCGCCGGCTCCCTGGCGATCGAGGGACCCGTGATCGACTGGGTGGCCGATCACCGCCGGCACCATGCCTTCAGCGACCGGGAGGGCGACCCCCACTCCCCCTGGCGGTACGGCACCTCGGTGCCGGCCCTGGCCAAGGGACTCGTCTACGCCCACACCGGGTGGCTGTTCGACCGGGAACGCACC
>Ga0265334_10000775_pt1 | contig 15978 bp, 14 predicted proteins | sample 42023metaG_FD_192442 | JGI IMG/M metagenome (GOLD analysis project Ga0265334, IMG submission 192442) | Rhizosphere microbial communities from Carex aquatilis grown in University of Washington, Seatle, WA, United States - 4-20-23 metaG | ecosystem: Host-associated > Plants > Roots > Rhizosphere... | reverse complement strand
ACAGCAGGTTGTGGCGGATCGGGTCGACCCGGGTGATGCCCAGGACGTAGGCCACGATCGAATCGGCCGCGCTGCCCCGGCCCTGGGCGGGGATCCGCCGCTCCCGGGCGAAGCGCATCAGGTCCCAGCAGATCAGGAAGAACTCGGCCAGGCCGGTCCGCTCGATCACGGCCAGCTCGTGGGTGAGCTGGTTGAGGACGGCCGGGGTGAGCGGGTGGTAGCGCTTGCGGACGCCCTGGTGGCACAGCTCGGCGAGCTGGCTGAACGGCGTCTCGCCGGCCGGCACATCGAAGCCCGGGAAGCGATAGCGCTCGAAGCCGAGGTCGACCGAACAGGCCGCGGCGATCTCGCCGGCATTGGTCACGCCTTCGGCCCACGCCTTCGCGGTCCGGGGATCGGCCTCGGCGCTGGCCGGATCGACGGGCGGCAGGGCCAGCAGGTCCGCCTCGGACTTGAGGTACGACTCGCCGTCCGGCCGGCGCAGGTCGGCCAGCGTCTCGAGGGTCCGGCCGTGGCGAATCGCCGTGACGACGTCGTGCAGCTCGCGGCCTTCGGGCCGGGCGTAATGGACGTCGTTAGTCGCCACGACGGGCAGGCCGAGCTCGTCCGCCAGCCGGGCGGTCTCGGCGACGAGCCAGTCGTCCTCGGCCAGGAGGTGGTGCTGGAGCTCGAGGACGAAGCCGGCCGCAGCGGCGCGATGGTCCGGACCGGCCGAGCCTCGGAACAGTGTTGCGTAGCCTTGGGCGACCCGGCGAGCACCCTCGCGATCGCCGACCCGCAGCCGCCGGGCGAGCTCGCCGTCGCGGCAGCCCGACAGGGCGATCAGCCCCTCGACGTGATCCGCGAGCAGGGCCTGGGTGAAGCGCGGAACGCCCTTGGTACCCGCCAGGTTGGCCCGGCTGATCAGGCGGCACAGGCTCCGATAACCGGTCCCGTCGCGGGCGAGCAGGACGAGGTGCGGTCCGCGCGACCCGGCACCGATCCCGCGCAAGTCCTCCTTGACCGGCTCGCGCCGGCCGGGCAGGCGGGTCCGCGCGGGACGTGGCCTCGACGGGAGGCCCTCGCTGGGGGTGAGTGCTGGCTGGTCCGTGGCGGGTTTGTGTCCCGGGACGGTTCGCTGTCCGGTGGCCGCTCGTTGGCCCGTGGCCCGGTGCGGGGAGCGACGAGCCGGGACGACGATGTGGTCCGGGTCCGGGGCGAACGGATCGCGGAGCTCGATCTCGACCCCGATCACCGGCTGGAGGCCCGCTTCGCGCGCCGCCGAGGCGAATCGGACGACCCCGTATAACCCGTTGTGGTCGGTGACCGCCAGGCCGCTCAGGCCGAGCTCGAGGGCGCGCTCGACGAGCTCGTCGGCGGCTGAGGCGCCGTCGAGAAACGAGAAGTTGGAGTGGCAGTGGAGCTCGGCGTAGGCCATGGCCAATGATCGAACAGATGTTCTGTTCCGTCAATCGTGCGACGGTCGTCCGGGGCCCCAGGGCCGGTACGAATCGACGCCAAATTCGGTGAAACATTTCCGGGGGTCGTGGCGTCTCAGGTGCAAGCAAGATCGCGTTGCGTGCCTGGGGGTTCGCGACCGCTCTTGGCGGCGGACAACCCGCGCGGTTGCGTTCGCCGACCCGGCCTCGCCGCTAGGACACGAGCAGCAAGGCCCACGAGGCCCCGTCGCACTGGGAAGCGACGGGGCCTCGCACATTGTTCGAGGCTCCGTGCCGGGTCGCTGGCCGGCCCGCCGGTCCGGGTGGCTGGCTCGCCCGTGCGGGTGGCGGGCCCGGCTAGCCGCCCGAACTTGCCAAATAGCAGCCCCAGTGCTGCTAGGCCAGAACTGCGGCGGACCTCAGGCTCGCGCGGGGGCGGCAAACCTCCATTCACGCACGAGCCCGGGCAGGATCTGGCGGTTTCGGGGCCAGGAAACCCCAACGTACCGCCTTGTATTGCTGGGGCTGATATTTGGCACAAATGGGCGCCGACGCCGCCCGGGCTCAACGAGGAGGAGCCGGGCCCGACACGTCAGACGGCCCGGCCCGCCACAAGAAGCCGGCCCTACGCCTCCGGGGCAGCCTCGGGCACCAGCGCCTCGGGCGCAGGTTCCCACAGCTCGACCCGGTTGCCTTCCGGATCCTCGATCCAGCCGAAGCGGCCGAGCCCGTCCATTGACTCGGTCCCCTCGAGGACCACGCCGCCGTGTGCCCGGACCTGCTCGCGCATGGAGTCGAGGTTCGCTACCCGGAAGTTGACCATCAACTGCTGGTCGCGCCGGCCGAAGTAGTCGGTGTCCGCGTCGAACGCCGACCAGACCGTCGGGCCGGCCGCCTGCCACCAGGATTGCGGCGGGTCGTCGCCCTCGGGCGGATAGGTCGGGATTCCGAACGCCTCGCGGTACCAGCGCCCGAGCGCGGCCGGGTCCTTGGCCCGGATGAAGATGCCCCCGATGCCAACAGCGCGTTCCACTGCGACCCTCCCAGCCTGTACGGGCGCGAAACAATCAGGGCTGATCTTCCCGCCTGAGCCACGGGCGACTCCAAACGGTAGAGTAGGCCGCGATGCACCTCCGAGTTCGCGACGTGGTCGGCGCGCTCTGCCTGGCCGGCGTGCTGGTCGGGCTCGTGATCCTGTTCGTCGTGGGCAACATCCCGGCGAAGTAGGCGCCGACCGGCAGGAGACCCGGTCAAGTTCAGTCGTAGAGGCGCTCGAGGTGCCAGGAGCCGTCGCTCCGGTCGAGGTAGACGAGTGCCAGCCAGTGGCTGCCGACGACCTTGAAGTAGTCCCGGGCGATCGGTTCGCGCCACCAGCTTTCGTCGACCCGCCAGCGGTTGCAGACCTCGACCGTTTCCCGCCGGCCGGCCCAGTGGAAGGCGACGAGGCGGCCGGCGAGATCCAGCTCGGCGTCGATCAGCGGGTGCTCGCGCAGCAGCCGGGTCATTTGACCGGCCGAGCCGGGCGCCACGCAACCTCGACCCAGCCACCGCTCATCGGGCGATCTCGACCGGGTGCCAGGTCCAGCGACCCTCGGCCAGGGGCGCCTCGGGATCACCCAGCTCGACCCGCCCGATCCGGTCCTCGCCGAAGGCCAGGGCGAGGCGGGCCAGCTGCCAGCGCAGGCGCGAAACCCGATTCGCCTGGGGGATGAACAGGGCCAGCTGCTGGCCGCTGGCCGGGGCCACCTCGGACAGCTCCAGCTCGAGCCGGCTCACGGCAACCGGCGGCGGCTCGCGCTCGAGGCGGGCGAACAGCAGCCGCTCGATCGCCTCGCCCTCGGACGACGGCTCGGGCAGGCGCTGCTCGACGGCCATCGAAGTGGGACTGCCGCGCCTGGCAAACGCCGGATCCAGGCTCAGCCGGAGCTCGACCCGGCCGGTGGCCGCGCCCCGGGCCACGAGCTGATCGGCGAGCGCCGCGGTCAGCCGGTGGAGGACGAACCGGAGCGGTTCGAGCTCTTCGATCGGCGGCTCGAGGCCGATCCCCAGGCACAGCCGCTCGGGGGCTCGCCGCGGCCGGAACGGCTCGAGCTCCTCGCCGATCGCCCGGGCGTGGATCCGGGCGCCCTCCTCGCCGAAGCGGGCGACCAGGGCCGACCGGGCGATCCCGGCGACGGCATCGATCCGATGCAGCCCGAAGCGGCCGAGCCGGGCGCGAATCTCCTCGTCGGGGGTGAGCAGTCCGGCCGGCAGCGGTCCCAGGAACGCCGCCTCGTCGCCCGGCCCGACGATCATCGCCGAGCGATCACCGGGTGCCGCGGTGGCCGCCGCCAGGGTCGCCGCGAAGCGTGTCCCGGCAATCCCGATCCGGGGCGGACCGGGCAGGATCGCGGCCAGGGCCGCGACCAGCCGGCCGGCCAGGACCGGCTCGACGCCCCACAGCCGTTCGAGGCCGTCGACCTGGACCTCGAGCAGGCCGAAGGCCGGATCGGCGGGATCGTCGACCCCGGCGACGCCCGGGCTGAACGTTGCCAGCCGTTCGAGGGCGGCCTCGACGGCAGCCGCATCCCGCTCCGGCTCGGGATCGAGGAAGGTGGCCTCAGGGGCGAGCCGGTGTGCGCTCCCGAGCGGCATCCCCCGGCGCACGCCGAGCTCGACCGCGGCCGGATTCGCGTCGAGGACGATCCCCGTCGCCCACGGCTGGCCGCCCAGGATCAGCGGTCCAGCCGGGAACGAGGTGGAGCGGGCTCGGGCGAGCCGGAGTGGCAGGTGGGTCCAGAGCAGGTGGAGACGTCGCACGATCGTGAGTCCGTGTTGGCAGGCTGATGGGGGCGTCTGGAGTGGCGTCGGCGAGGAGCGCGTCGCGGGCGAGGCAGGCATCCCGGCCGCCGCCGTCGGCGTACAGGATCCGCAGCTCGGCCCGGCGGCCCGTCGGCCCGAACCGGTTGCGGCCGACGACCACCTCGGTCCGCTGGCCGACCACGTCCCGGCCGAGCCGGATCCACGATCGACGGGCGAGCTCGAGGCGGAGCGCCGTGGATGCGGCGACCGCGGCGGTCAGCTCTCGCCCGAGGCCCGGTGGCTCGAGGATGATCAGCAGGACGCCGGCCCGCCGGGCAAGCGCCGCCAGTCGTTCGAGGCGGTTGGCCAGGCTCGGCGGCCGTTTGGGTGGGTGGCCGCTCGCCCGCCCGGCCGGCGGGCCGCCTCGAACCGGCAGGCCGCTCCGAACCGGCGGGTCGCTCCGGGCCTCTGCCGGCAGGTCGATGACCAGGACGTCGACCGATCGGCCGGCCAGCAGCGAGCCGGCCATGGCGATGCCCTCATCGGGCGTTTCGGGCTGGAGGACGACGAGCCATTCGAGCCGGACCCCGCGGGCGACCGCCTCGACCGGATCGAGGCTGCGGGCGAGGTCCACCCAGGCAGCGATCGCCCCGCCGGCCTGGGCCTCGGCCACCAGGCGCAGTGCCACGGTGGTCTGCCCGCTCGATGGCGCGCCGCACAGGGCGACCGCCGCGTCACGGGGCACGCCGCCCGGACCGAGGATCGCGTCGAGGGCGGCAAAGCCGGTCCCGATCACCCGATCCGTGTCGGCGGGCCGCGACTCAGGCTCGAATTCGGGGGCGACCGCGAGCGTGCCGATCACCCGCGGAGCTGCCGCACCCCAGCGCGTCCGGAGGGACGCGAGAGCGGCCGAGACGTCCGGGGAGAGGCTCGCCATGGGTCATCGATGATCGAACAAATGTTCTGTATTGTCAATGGCCAATGGCCCCCGGCAAGCCCCGGAACGCGGGCTCAGGCCGCCGGGCGAGGCTCCAGCAACGGCTCGAGCCAGTCGTAGACCACGCCGGCCCAGACCTGCTGGGCAAGGCCCGCGCAGTGACCGTCGATGCCCTGCTCGTTGGTCAGCTCGACGAGCTGCTTGGGGCACGTCAGCCGCTCGAGCAGCAGCCGGCCGCCACCACCGGCAAAGTCGTTCTGCGACTCGATGATCAGGGTCGGGCAGCTGATCGCGGCCGCCTCCTCGATCATCGTGAACCGGCGCAGCTCGGCCAGGTAGGCCTCGATCGAGGCCAGGCCGTGGGCCGTCATCCGGGCATGGAAGAACTCCCGGCGCCGGGCGCTCAGGCGCATCTCGGCGCCGACCGCCCGGCCGGCGATCCGGCCGACGAAACCGCCCGGCACCCGGAGGCCCATGTCAGGCTGGGCCGGATCGCACACGAGCGCCGCGATCCGGTGCTCGACCGTCGCCCCGCGCGGGGCGAGATAGCCGCCGAAGGAGCGGCCGAGCAACCCGATCCGATCCGCCCGGACGTCCGCTCGGGCAACGGTCCAATCGACGACCTGGGTCAGGACGTGCTCGAAATCGGGCCGGAAGTAGAGGCGCTGGGTGTAGAGCGCCTCGCCCTGCCCGGGGCCCTCGAAGAGCAGGAGGTTGTAGCCACGCGCCAGCGCATCCGGCACCTGGACCCAGCCGGCCTCAGCCGTCGAGTCGTAGCCGCACGGGAAGAGCAGCGTCGGCCGGGCCGCGCCGGAGCCATCGGGCGCACAGAAATAGCCCTTGAGGGTCGTCCCGTCGTACGGGATGCGGACCTCGAGGACGGGCCCATCGTGAAGCGCGGCCGCCGCCCGGAACGAGGCAACGTGGGCCGCGTACGCCGCCTGGAGGCGCGGGTCGTCGAGCTCGCCCCGAATGAAGTAGAACGCCTGGCGGTGGTACTCCGCCGCACGCAGGAAGGCGCCCTGCGCGGTGAGCCGCTGGCCGGCGGCCAGGGCGGCCCGGCCGAGAGCGTCGGCTCGCTCGCCGCTCGCGGCCCAGGCCGCGTGCCAGCGCCCGGCCTCCGGGGACCCGACCCGTCGCGCGGCGGCAAATACCTCGCCCAGATCGGCCGCCCCGGCATAGACCGCGGTCAGCGAGCGGACGAACTGGCCGTCGTAGTCGGCCTCCTTGAAGAAGACCCTGGCTGGGTCAGGCACGGCATCCCTCTCGCTTCGATGAGACCGCGGGAAGGCCTCTGCTACACTCGGCGCCGGTCGCGAGGCACGAGGAATTGTCGCCCGGATCGACCCCTCGGTGGGGATGTAGCTCAGCTGGCAGAGCGCCGCGTTCGCATCGCGGAGGCCAGGGGTTCGAGTCCCCTCATCTCCACCAACTACCCCAGCGAGCGCGGCCGGCTAGCCTTTCGTGCCGTAGCGCTTTACGTCAGCCGCCAGGTCGAGGGGCAGGACGACGCCGCGCTGCTCGTAGTCGCCCCAATCCTCGCGCGGGACCCGCCACATCACCTCGAACTCGATCCCGTCGGGGTCACGGCCGTAGAGCGACTTCGAGACGCCGTGGTCGCTGGCCCCGGTCAGCGCCCCGACCGACGAGAGGTGTTCAGCGGTCGCGGCCAGATCGTCGATGGTGGCCACCTCCCAGGCGAGGTGGTAGAGCCCGGTTGAGCCCCGCGGCGGACGTGGCGCCGCAGCTCCGACCGAGAACAGGCCGAGGTCGTGGTGGTTGTCGGTGTCGCTCGAGGCCGAGCGCATGAAGACGGCCTGCCCGCCGAACTCGCGGCCGACCTCCACGAACCCGAAGGCAGCCCGGTAGAAGTCGGCCGAGACCCCAGCGTCGCGCACGTACAGGACGGCGTGGTTGAGACGGATCACAGCGGACATCAGGACCTCTCCGGTAGCGACGGGGGATTCTCGGCAAGCACGGCGTGGAGCTCGACGGCGTGGTCCCTTAGCCAGCGCCGCCAGTGCAGGTGATCGGGCTGACGCGAACCGACCAGCGCCCAGAACGCGGGGCCGTGGCCGAAGACCCGCAGATGGCAGAGCTCATGGACCACGGTCGTCTCGAGGGCCTCCGGCGGGGCCAGGATCAGCCGCCAGCTGAGCGCCACCCGACCGGTCCGCGACGCGCTCCCCCACCGGCTGCGGGGGTCCCGGACGACGACCACCGACGGCTTGACGCCCAGGCTGGGGGCATGGCGGGCGATCACTGATTCGATCTGGATCACGGCCCGGCTGCGCAGCCAGGCTTCGAGGATCCGGGCCGGCCGGCGCCGGTCGCGGGTGGCCAGCTCGATGATGATCGTGCGTGTCGTGCCCAGCACGTCGGCGTCTTCGATCCGGACGATCGAGCGGGTCAGCGTCTTGCTCGGCCCGACGAGGCGGATCCGGTGAGCACGACCGCGGTAGGGCAGCAGGGCCCCGTCGCGCAGCTCACCGGCGGCCAGCCCGGAGGTCAGGCCCGCGACCCGCGAGCGCTGCCGCGCCTGCCGGTCGAGATGGGTCCGGATCCACGCCTCGCGCTCACGCAGGAAGGGCTCAACCGACGCCAGCGCGTCGCGAGCCCCGGGCCGGCGGGCGGGCACGGTGACGATCACGCCACGCATCGGATCGACGGTGACCCGCACCCGGCGCGCCCGGGTCGACCGACGCAGGATGTAGTCGAGCGAACCGCCGGGCAGGTCCAGCGCGACGGCCTCCTCGGTCCGGCTGGTCACCTGCGGGGCACGGTCGTGATCACCCGCGGATGGTGCCACACGATGGGCTGGCGGGACGACTGACCCGGACGGCCTATGGCGTCCTAGTCGGGGATGGCGACCGCCTTCGAGGTCCCCAGGACCGCGCCGCCCTTGTCGAGGGCGTTCACGGCGATCATGCCGCTCGACGCCTTGACTGCCAGGACCGTCTCGAACGCGGTCCGCGGGAACTGGCCAAGCGAGCTCAGGCTCGTCGCGTCGGCGCCGCCCAGGACCTCCCAGGTCACGACCTCCGTCGCTCCGTTCCAGCTGGCGTAGACGTTGGTCATGCCCCCCGAGGGGCTGTCGGCGACGGCGACCGGCGGCTCCGTGGGCTGCGCTGTCCACGGGTAGCGGAAGCAGCGATACGACTGGATCGAGCCGCTGAAGTCGGCGTCGAACTCAAGCTGGCCGTCGGTGGTGAACTCCGACGCGGTGCCGGTGCTCCCCCAGCCGACGAAGACATTGCCGTTGGGCAGGATCTCCATGTTGCCCTGGCTCATCGCGAACTTGCCGTGGGGATGCGGGTATTCCTTGACCAGGGTGGCGGTCATCGCCACCTCGTCGAGGTTGAGCACGATCCCGCGCGACGGTCCAGCCGTGCCGTCGTCGAAGATCGAGAGGGTTCCGTCGGTGTGCCGGCGCGGGTCGTGCTGGAGGCCGAACGTGGTCCCGGCGCCCATCGTGAAATCGGACTTCTTGCCGCCCAGCCGCCAGATGATGTTGCCGGTCGAACGGTCGACCTTGTAGATCGTCGAGGTGTTGCGGGCCGAGACGAGCAGGTGGCCGTCGGTATCGAGCTCGATCGCGTTGGCATGGACGACGTCGTAGACGGGCACCGACGGGGCGGCGGCCGAGGCTCCGGGGGTCGGCGCGGCGAACGGCGTCGCGGTCGGGATCGGGCTGCCGGTCGTGCCCGGGGCGGGCAGGACCGACTCGCTCGGATCGATGTGGTCGGCGCTGTGCCATTCGAACAGGACGGCGCCCGTCTGGATGTCGAGCTCGACGACGATGCAGTCCCAGACCTGGTAGGGCGGCGTCGCCCCGGGAGGAATCGGAACGCCCTGGTCGGTCAGCAGGAGCGCGGTCTGCTGCGGGGTGATCTGGAACTCGTGGATGTCGGCCTTGCGGCCCTGGCCGGCACCGATCCGCAGGACCTCGGTGTAGGTGTCATCGACGATCACCAGCTGGCCGGCGCCGTAGCCGCCGTTGGTGGCGCCTTCCCACCAGGTCAGGACCGGCTTGCCGTTGTAGACCGACGGCCGGAAGTTCGCCGCGTAGGCCCCGGTATCGGGGCGGATCCAGACCGGGTTGCCGGCGTTGTCGGACATCAGCAGGCCGTCGGGCGCCTTGCCGTTGTTGGGCGTCAGGAACACGAAGCCTGGGGCCACGTTGCCGACCGGCGCGACGACGTCAATCGGCGGCGCGCTGAGATCCGGCCTCGACTTGTACGTGCGCCGGGCAACCGGCGTAGCCGAGCTCAGCCCGGCGGCTGCCAGCGGGGCGGCGGGGCCACTGGCGCTCGGCGTTGCGTTCGAGCAGGCCTCCAGGACCAGCGCGCCCAGCCCGGCGGCTCCGACGACCGCGAGGCCGCCGGCCGCCAGGAACCGGCGACGAGAGAGCTGGGCCCCGACGTCACCCGCATTCCGCATCGGCGCGGAGTGTAGCAATGGTCGCTGACAGCGTCCTGAAAACACGGTGAGGGCGGGCGTGGGGCGCGCACGAGGGGCGTGCCGACGGGGCAGGCAGAAGCGGCGAGGGTCGCTGCTATACTGCCCCTCCGCGGCGGGGCCATAGCTCAGCTGGCAGAGCGCTTGCATGGCATGCAAGAGGTCCGGGGTTCGAATCCCCGTGGCTCCACCAACGTTCAGTCGTTCACCCCTCGACGCGGCCGACGGCCCACCGAGGGGTGCGGCATTTCGAGGCCCGAAATGAGCGACCGCTCCCGGATCGAACGCTATCAGCCCACCGAGATCGAGCCGCGCTGGCAGGCTCGCTGGGAGGAGCTCGGCCTCTATCACGCTGACCTCGCCGATTCGTCGCGGCCCAAGTACTACCTGCTGACGATGTATCCCTACCCGTCGGGCGACCTGCACATCGGGCACTGGTACATCAAGACGCCAACCGACGCGATCGCCCGCTACCGCCGGATGCACGGCTACAACGTCTTCTACCCGATCGGCTTCGACGCCTTCGGGCTGCCGGCCGAGAACGCCGCGATCAAGAACAACATCCCGCCGGCAGCATGGACGATGAAGAACATCGAGAACATGCGCCGGCAGCTGCGCTCGATGGGCGCCACGTTCCAGTGGGACGCCGAGGTCGTGACCTGCGAGCCCGAGTTCTATCGCTGGAACCAGTGGATCTTCAATCGCTTCCTCGAGGCCGGCCTGGCCTATCGGGCCATGGCCCCCGTCGACTGGTGCCCGAACGACGGGACGCTGGCCCGCGAACAGGTCGAGGGCGCGGACCGCCATTGCTGGCGCTGCGGGGCGCTGGTCGAGAAGCGCGACCTGGAGCAGTGGTTCCTGCGGATCACCAACTACGCCGACGAGCTGCTCGATTTCAGCGGCATCGACTGGCCCGAACCGGTGCGCATCCAGCAGACCAACTGGATCGGCCGCTCGACCGGCGCCGAAGTCGTCTTCCGGACCGCTCCCGACGACCACCAGCCGGGCGGCGACGACCTGGTCGTGTTCACGACCCGGCCCGACACGCTGTTCGGGGCCACGTTCATGGTCCTCGCCCCCGAGCACGCCCTGGTGGATCGCCTGACGGCACCGGGGCAGAAGAGCCAGGTTGCCGCGTACCTCCACCAGGCTCGCCGCCAGACCGAGATCGAGCGGCTGTCGACCGATCGCGAGAAGACCGGCGTCCCGCTCGGCGCCGACGCGATCAACCCGGTCAACGGGGAGCGGATCCCGATCTGGATCGCGGACTACGTCCTGAGCGGCTACGGCACGGGCGCGATCATGGCCGTCCCGGCCCACGACGAGCGGGACTTCGCGTTCGCCACGAAGTTCGAGCTGCCGATCCGGCGGGTCGTGGCCGGCGCCGGAACGCCAGACGACGCCCCGCTCGACGAGGCCTACGCCGCCCACGACGGCCAGGATCGCCTGGTCAACTCCGGCAGGTTCAGCGGCCTGCCTGCGACCGAGGGGCTGACCCGGATCGTCGACTGGCTGGCGGAGCAGGGCAGCGGCAAGCGGGCCGTGAACTACCGAATCCGCGACTGGCTGGTCAGCCGCCAGCGCTACTGGGGCACGCCGATCCCGGTTGTCTATTGCCCGACCGACGGGATCGTGCCGGTGCCCGACGCCGACCTGCCGGTCCTGCTGCCGGCCGACGTGGACTTCAAGGGCAGCGGCGAGAGCCCGCTCAAGACCGACCACGCCTTCCTCGACGTCAGCTGCCCGCGCTGCGGCGGACCGGCCCGGCGCGAGACGGACACGATGGACACCTTCGTCGATTCGTCGTGGTACTGGTATCGCTACCTGAGCCCGCACAAGACCGACGGGCCGGTCGAGCGGTTGCTGATCGATCGCTGGAACCCGGTCGACCAGTACACCGGCGGGGCGGAGCACGCGGTGATGCACCTGCTCTACAGCCGGTTCTTCACCAAGGCGCTGGCCGACATTGGCGTCGTCGGAGAGCGTGAGCCGTTCAGGCGGCTGTTCAACCAGGGCCAGATCCTGGGCGCCGACGGCGAGCGGATGAGCAAGTCGCGGGGCAACGTCCAGGATCCCGACGAGCTCGTCCGGCGCTATGGCGCCGACACGGTCCGCCTGTTCCTGATGTTCATGGGGCCGTGGGACCAGGGTGGACCGTGGAGCACGACCAACATCGGTGGCGTCTACCGCTTCCTGAACCGGGTCTGGACGCTGGCCCTCGACCCGCACGGCCAGGAGGGCGGCGACCCCGACGCCGGCAAGCTGCCCCCGGGTGAGGACGCCGCCGCAGCCGTGGCGGCGATCCGGATGGCGGCCCACCGCACGCTCCGGGTGGTGACCAGCGAGTACGAGGACTACCGCTTCAACACGATGGTCGCCCACCTGATGGAGCTGGCCAACACCCTGTTCCGCTATCGGGGCACCGAGGTCGCCGGGAAGGCCGCCTGGGACGAGGCGATCCGGCTCCTGCTGCTGATGCTGGCGCCGGCCGCACCGCACATCAGCGACGAGCTCTGGAACCGGCTGCGGCAAGGCGGCGGGCAGGCCGAGTCATCGATCCATGCCGAATCCTGGCCGGTCGTCGATGAGTCGGCCACCGCCACTGAGACCCGCGAGGTCCCGATCCAGGTCAACGGCAAGGTCCGCGACCGGATCAGCGTGCCGGTCGGGATCGCGCAGGCCGAGCTCGAGCGGCTCGCCCTGGCCCGGCCGCGGGTCCAGGAGATCCTCGCCGGACGGACTCCCGACCGGGTGATCCACGCCGGCGGCCGGCTGGTCAACCTGGTCGTGCGCGAAGCCTGACGGTCCGCCCAGCCTGACGCTCCAGGCTCAGTCCGGGGGCTGATCCGCTCCGAGCTGCGAGGCCCGTGCCCGCGCCCGATGCCGGGCTGCCTTGGCCCGGTTGCCGCAGCTGGCCATGTCGCACCAGCGCCGCTGGTGGGTCCGCGAGTTGTCGAAGAAGACCCAGCGGCACGTGTCGTTGGCACAGATCCGGGCCTTGGACGCCTCCTCGCCGCCGATCGCCCGCACGAGGGGCTCGGCCAGCTCGGCCAGGGCGCAGTCAACTTCGTCGCCGGTGAACCGGCTAGCCAGCCGCAGGGTCGGCCGGGCGTGATCGGCCGACGCCGGCTCGAGCTCGAGGACCGAGCGATGGCGCAGGACGCGGTTGACCTCGCGGAGGGCCGTCTCGGCGACCGGCCGGCCCTCCGCGGTCGCGTCCCAAAGCTCGCGGAAGGCGGACCGGGCGCGGGTGATTCGGGCCAGCTCCGCCGGCGAATCGGCGACGAGGTCCGGATCGAGGCCCGTCCGCTTGTGCAACCAATCGATCGCCTCGCGGGTTGTTGCGAAGTCGTCGAAGTGCTGGCCGTGGGTCAGCCCGAAGGTGTTGACGAAGTCGAGGCTGGTCTCGAGATCCGCCCTGGATGTGGTCGTCGTATCGCTCATTGCTAACCACTCTATACCGCTTGACAGGTTACGCGCAAGGGACTATTCTCCGAGTAACCAATAAAGCACATGAAGCAGGTTACGAAGGAGGCTCACATGCCGCTCCTGTTCGCCATCACCGTGTTCGTTGTCGTCGTCGTCGTCCTGGCCCTGCTGGGCATCGGTGCCGCGCTCAAGGGCGTCGACTCCCGCCCGGAGCTCGGCGACCAGCGCCGCTTCCCCGAGCATCACAACAGCGTTGGAGGTTCGTTCTGATGTTGCCCGCCTACCACCTGCTCGAGGCTCGGCGGGTCGCCGCTGAGCGGGCACGCGAGTCCGACCAGGTCCGGCTGGCCCGTTTGGCCAACCGCCGCCGCCTCAACCTCCAGGGCGGCGGGCCGAACGCGCTGCGGCGCGGTGCGGCCCGGGTCGCCGTGGCGGCCAGCCGAGTCTCGCTGCGGCTCGCCCGGACGCTCGACGAATGCGTGGCCGATGGCGACGGGGCCTCGAATGGCGTGAGTCCGCTAGGCTGAACAACCACGCCGTTTGCCCGCTCCAGAGGTGCTCCGATGACCGACTCCCCAACCGATCGAACGCCGATCTCGTGGCGGTCGGTGACGTACGGGACGCCGGTCACCGGCGCGGACGGCGCAGCCCTCGGCGTCGTGGCTGAGATGCTCGGCTCGGATGCCGAGGACATCTTCCACGGGGTCCGCGTCCGGCTGAGCGGAGAGAAGCGCGACGTCCTCCTGAGCAGCGAGCTGGTCACCGGGCTCACGTCCGCTGCAGTCCAGACGGGCTTGAGCGCGGTCGGGGCCGAGGCGCTGCCGACCTACGTCGACGAGGCCACCTACCATCTCGCCTCGGTCGGTTGGCTGCGCAAGCACCTCGGCTGGACGAAGGATTCCGGCAAGGACGAGGAACCCGGCTGAGCCTGCCCGAACGGGCAGACTTTTGGGCGGATTGGCCGAAGTCCGATCGCCGGACGGTACGATCGCGGGGCGATGAAAGCCCGGGCCTCGACGGCCGTCCTCGCCCCGCGACAGGCCGCCAGTACACCCGCCCATGGCGCGCGTTCGACGGGCAGCCAGATGGCCCAGGACGCGCCCCTTGACCGGGAGCTGTTGCTCACGATCCAGGCCAGCGCCGGCAACCAGGCCGCGACCGAGCTGGTCGAACAACGCGGGTCATGGTTCAGCCTCCAGCGCGCGCCCAAGACCGGTGGACCGACTGCAGACCCGGCCGACGAAGCCGTGACCCCCGAGCATGGCGTGGGCGGCTGGACGAACGCCGCGACCTTCGGCAAGGCTCGCACCTCGTGGAACGCGGGCGAGCGGGACATCGGGACGATCCGGCGAATCCCGATCGAGGGCCTCGACATCGGCAAGCCGACCGAGGACTCGGCGAGGAATTTGGCCCTGACCGACGAGTCGGCGGGTGGCCGGGCGATCCTCGTCGCACCCAAGGGAATCGACCCGAGCGTGCCGGTCGACGTCATGGTCCACTTCCATGGCTACACCGAGTCGAAGGACCGCCCGTACGCCGGCTGGCGTCAGAACAAGAACACGGGCGCGGTCCGCGATGTGGCTCTCGACCGGGTCGAGCAGCAGCTCCAGGCCGCCCAGGGCGCGAGCCAGCTGGTCGCGATCCTGGCCCAGGGTGGCACCCACTCGGAATTCGGCGAGGGCGGCGGCAGGTACGCCCTCGATCCCGCCGGCTACGCCCGGGCGGTCCTCGACAAGGCGACCGAGATCGGCGCCTGGGGGCCGAATGCGCCCAACCCGGACATGGGCCGGACGATCCTGTCGGGCCACAGCGGCGGAGCCCACACGATCAGCCATGCGCTGGGGGCCGAGCTGAACATGCCCGAGAAGGGCAAGAAGGGCGGCCGGGCCAAGGTCAAGGGCGCCTCGGCGTTCGATGAGGTCGTCCTGTTCGACGCGATCACCATCAGTAGCGAGCTCGACACGTTCATCGCTTGGGTCGGCGCCCGCCTCGACGCGGACCTTGCCGCCCTCAACGCGGCACCGACGCCCGAGGCCAAGTCGGCCTACCTGGCGACGAGCACCCGCTTTCGGGGCTACTACGCAACGTACGCCGCTTACTACACGACCCTCGAGCAGTCGATCGAGAGCTGGTTCAGGAAGAACCTTGCGGAGCTCGGGCCATACGCCGAGGAGCTCTGGACCCACTACCAGGTCATCAACGCCGGGGGCTCCCACGAGAACGTCATGCGCGGCTCGGCGCCCGGCACCAAGAACCCCGGCCCGGGCAACATCACCAATGCCATCGAAGCGCTCGGCGCGCCGACCGCCAAGAAGACGCTGGCCAACACCCTCAAAGGCAAGGTGCCCAAGGGCCGCGTCCGCAAGAAGACGTCACGGCGGACCAGCTCGCCGCCTGCTGCGGGCGCGCCGCCGGCCCCGGAGGCTGCGGATGCCACGCCCAGCCCGGCACAGACGCCCAAGCTCGGCAAGCACCTCGCGGAAGCGGAGCCGACGGACGAGGCCGTGCCCGCACCGGCAGCGGCCGTCGAGCCGGACGATGCGGCCCCAGCCTCACAGTCCACCGCCGATTTCATCGGCGACCTCGGCCGGACGACGCTCGAGCTGCTGCCCAAGGCACAACGGGCCAGGTTCGAAGCGATCGCGTGGGTCGACCTCGACTACCCCGGCGCCAAGATGCTGATCAAGGACACGTCGGCGGAAAACCTGGCCCAATGGCGGGCGAATCCCGACTACGTGGTCGTCGAGAGCAAGGGCAAGCTGTATCTCAAGGGCGCCCATCAGGCCCAGGCCCAAGCCCTCCTCAACGCCCTTGCCGACGTTCGACCGGGTGGTGGCGAGCGGCGAGCCAATACGTCGAAGACGGCGATCCTCACCCAGAAGCAGTTCGGCCAGGACCCGGTCGCGTTCGACAGCTACATCCGCAAGGAGCTGGAGGACGTCCAGACCGAGTCGG
>Ga0265334_10000772_pt1 | contig 16019 bp, 12 predicted proteins | sample 42023metaG_FD_192442 | JGI IMG/M metagenome (GOLD analysis project Ga0265334, IMG submission 192442) | Rhizosphere microbial communities from Carex aquatilis grown in University of Washington, Seatle, WA, United States - 4-20-23 metaG | ecosystem: Host-associated > Plants > Roots > Rhizosphere... | reverse complement strand
CGCGCCACTCAGGGCAACATCATCGAATCGCTGCGCGCCGCGCTCAAGCGACCCACCCTGGTGGGCGCGAAGGTTTCCGAGCAGGATCTCGCGAATCGCGAGATCACCGTGATGGGTGACAAGTCGCTGCCCTACGAGGTGCTGAAGAAGGTCATGGCGACCTGTACGGATGCGGACTACGGACGCATCTCGCTCGCCGTACTGCAGAAGGACAAGCCGGTGCCAGCGGGCGCCGTGCGCACCTCGTGATGGCCGAGGCAGTACGGATGCAGCTGACCCCCTATTACCGCAGTTTCGAGCTGCCATGGGACATCGACCCGGCGGAGCGCCGCCGGCTCAATGGCCTCGTGACCGGCGGGCTGCTGCTGCTGCTCGTGCTCGGCCTGGTGTTGCCGCTGATCCATCTGCCGCAGGAGCAACAGACGGCCGCCGATGCCGTTCCCGAGCGGCTGGCGCGCCTGATGGTCGAGGAGAAGCCGAAGCCCCCTGCGCCGCCGCCACCGGTCGAACTACCGAAGCCGAAGCCGGAAGTGAAGCCGGTCGAGGCGCCGAAGCCCATTGACCGCGCCGCGGAGGCGCGGCGTCATGCGCAGCAGTCGGGTCTGCTCAAGTTCCAGGACGAGCTGGCCGACCTGCGCCAGAACGTGGATCTCACGCCACTCAGTCAGACCCGCAATCTGCAGGGCGCGGTCGGCCAGGACAGCCATGCGGAACGCTCTTTGATCGCGTCCAAGGTCGGAACCGGCTCTGCGGGCATCACCAGTGCCAACGCCAGCCGCGGATTCGGCGGCGGGGCGGGAGCGCTGACCGGGCACGAGACCACTCAGGTCACTTCCAGCCTGGCCTCGGTCGGGCGGCCCGATAGCGTCAACCGCGGGGGCAGCGGCAAGGCCTCGCGCAGCGAGGAGGAGATCGCGCTGGTATTCGACCGCAACAAGGGGGCGATCTACGCCCTTTATGGGCGCGCACTGCGCGATCAGCCGGACCTGCAGGGTAAAGTCGTGCTTGAGTTCACAATCTCGCCGCCTGGTGAAGTGACGGATTGCCGTGTCGCCTCCAGCGAACTGAAGGATCCTGAGCTCGAAAACAAGATCTGTGCGCGCGTGAAGCTGTTTCGTTTCGAGGCGAAGGATGTTGCGTCCATCACTACCACCAAGCCGATCGAGTTCGTGCCGACCGGTTGATGCTCCTGCTTCCGCGGCGCTTGCGCCGCGCGGCCTGTGTGCGCCCTGCGCCGGCGGATGCCTGGCAGCATGAACCTGCAATCCGAGATCTCCTATTTTGGCGAGCTGCAGCTGGTCGACCAGGCCCGGCTGCTCGCGGTATTCGTGCACGAGCTCACGGTCGAGGCGCGTACCGCCTACGGTCCGGGCGTCGAGCAGGTGCAGGACGGGGCGCGACTGCGCTTCGTGAACGAGATTGTCTGCCGCCTGGCGCGCTTCATCGAGCAGCTGCTCGCCGATGATCCCGCGCGGCCGGGCGACGACGTGCTGATGCGCATGCTGCTCTCGCCACGGGCCGACAAGGGCACGGAACGGATGGTCCAGAAGGCCTATCAGCGCGCTATCCACGGCTTCGATCGCTACGACACCACGGTCGCGATGGACAAGTAGCGCGGCTGCACCTAACGTCCTGCCGGTGCCCGTAACGTCTCTCGGCCAGGTTCTGGTACTGCTCGCAGCCTCGGTGCTGGTGGTGGCGCTGGCCCGGCGCGTCGGTTTGCCGCCGATCCTCGGCTACCTTGCCGTCGGCATCGTGCTCGGGCCACACGCGTTTGCGGTGCTGCCCGATGACGAGCAGACGCACGCGATCGCCGGTATCGGCGTCGTGTTCCTGCTGTTCACGCTCGGCCTCGAGTTCGCCTACCCGCGCATGATGGCGATGCGCCGCGAGGTCTTCGGACTCGGTGCGTTGCAGACGCTGCTGGTCGGCGGCGCCGGTGCGGTGGTCGCGCATACGCTCGGCGTGGGCTGGCCGAGCGCCAGCGTGGCGGGCGGTGCGCTCACCATGTGCTCCACAGCGATCGTGCTGCGGCAGCTCGGCGATCAGGACGAGCTCAACCGCACGCATGGCCGCCTGTCATTCGCGGTGCTGCTGTTCCAGGACCTGGCCTTCGTGCCGCTGCTCGCGATCGCTACCGTGCTGGCGCAGGGCGGAGTGGGGTTCGGCGCAGCTGGAGCACTGCGCCTGGTCGGCCTGGGGCTCATAGCACTGGTGGTCGTGATAGCGCTCGGCCGCTGGGCGCTGCGGCCGCTGCTGTACGCGATCGCCCATAGCCGACTGCGCGAGCTGTTCACGCTTGCGGCGCTGCTGGTCGTACTGACCGAGGCGTGGATCACCCAGTGGTTGGGGCTGTCGATGGCACTCGGCGCGTTCCTCGCGGGCATGACCTTCGCCGAGACCGAATACCGGCACCAGATCGAGGCGGTGATCCGGCCGTTTCGCGAGCTGCTGCTCGGACTGTTCTTCATATCGGTCGGAATGCTGCTCGATTTGCACGTGCTGGCGGCGAACTTCCTGCGCATCGCCGCAGTGCTGGTGGCGCTCGTCGTCGCGAAGGCGCTGCTGTCGGCGCTGGCGACGCGAGCCTTCGTGACCAGCCCCTTCAAGGCCCTGCGCACCGGACTGGTGCTGGCCGGGGGCGGGGAATTCGGTGTCGCGCTGCTGACGATCCTGACGCAGGGTCGGGAGCTGCTGCCGCCGAAGTTTGCCCAGACGCTGCTGGCGACGGTGGTGCTCGGAATGATCCTGAGCCCAGTGATCATCCGTTACAACCGGCGCATCGCGCGCATGTTGCTGCGCGAAGCCGGGCCGCCGCGCAGCCCGGCGCTGCCCGAGAACGGGATTCCCAGCGAACTCGCGCAGCGCGAGCACGTGATTGTCTGCGGCTTCGGCCGTGTCGGTCACAACCTCTCGCGGGTGCTCGAATCCCAGGGCTTCGAGTATCTGGCCGTCGACCTGGATCCCGCGAACGTGCGCGCGGCGCGCCAGGCAGGTCAGTCGGTCGTGTTCGGCGATTGCGCCGATGAGGAGCTGCTGCGCAGTCTCGGCGTCGATCGCGCGACGGTCGTGATCATTACCTTCGCCGCGCCGGCTATCGCACTCGGGGTCGTACGCGCCGTGCGCCGGCTGCGCAGCGACGTGCCGGTGCTGGTTCGGACCGCGGACGACGCGGGGCTGCGCGAACTTGCCGAGGCCGGCGCGACCGAGGTGGTGCCGGAGACCTTCGAGGCGAGTCTGACTCTGGTCTCGCAGGCCCTCACCCTGCTGCACCTGCCTTCTCCGCAGGTGCTGCGGATCGTCGAATCCCTGCGCCGGCAACGCTATTCGACGCTGCGTACGATGGCCGGTGCGATGCCCGCGGAGGATGACTCGACGGGCGGTGAAGGCCTGCGCACGGTCGTGTTGCCGCCGCAGGCCTGGGCGGTCGGACGGCGCCTGGCCGAGGTGCGCGCGCGCGGCGCGGAGGTTGCCTTCACGGCGATCCGCCGTCAGGGGATTACCGGGCGCGAACCGGACGGGGAGACCGAATTGCGCGAGGGCGACGTGGTCGTGATCTACGGCACCGCGGAGGCGCTCGAGCATGCCGAAGCCGTGCTGCTGGCCGGTTAGAGGTTAGAATGCCGCCCCCCATGAACGGCCAGGACAGCAGTTTCACGGCGCGACACCTGCCGCTGCGCGAGGACATCGAGGCGCTGGGCGAGCTGATGCGTCAGGTGTTGCGAGAGCAGGGCGGCGACGAGCTGCTGCAGCTGTTCGAGCAGGACCGGGAGATCGCCGTGCGTGCACGCGAGGGCGCCGCCGGTGCCTTCGACGCCCTGTCGGTGCGCGTGCGGGGACGAGCGCCGCGGGTGGCGCGCGAATTACTGCGCGCATTCTCCTCCTGGTTCCAGCTGACCAATCTCGCCGAGCGCGTGCACCGCATCCGCCGTCGCCGCGAGTATTTCCGGCGCGATCGCGAGCGCCCTCAGCCCGGTGGTGTCGGGGATGCGCTGTCCGAACTCAAGGCGGGCGGCCTTGGTCTCGCGGACGTCCTGCAGCTGATGGCACAGCTGTCGATCGAACCGGTGCTGCTGGCCCATCCAATCGAGTCGGCCCGGCGTACGACGCTGCGCCGGCAGCAGCGCGTAGCCGGCTTGCTGCTCGAGCGCGACAACATGAACCTGGCGCCGCACGAGCAGCGTTCGCTGCTCGAGCGGGTGCGCAGCGAAGTCAGCATCGACTGGCAGACCGAAGAGCATCCGCGCGAGCGCCTGACGGTCGCCGACGAGCGCGAGCACGCGATCTTCTACCTCGCGGAGGTGCTCTACCGCATCATCCCCGCCTTCTACCAGGAGATCGCCACGGCGCTGGCGCGACTCTACGACGTCTCGCCGGAGGCCATCGAACTGCCGGTGATCGTGCGCTTCGGCACCTGGGTGGGCGGGGACATGGAAGCCTCGGCGGACGTGCACGCGAAGAGCATCCGCGAGACGCTGCTGCGCTTTCAGCAGGTCATCATCAACAACTACTACGAAGAGTGCCAGCAACTCGCGCAGGTGCTGTCCCAGAGCGAGCGGCGCGTCGGCGTGTCCGCCGAGGTGATGGGGCGGCTCGAGGAGTACCGCACGCTGCTGCCGGGCGCGCCGGGCATCGCCCCCTCCAGGCATGACCGGATGCCGTACCGCGCGCTACTCGGCCAGATCGCCGAGCGTCTGCATGCGACCTACGACGGCCGCGCGAGCGGCTACCAGCATCCGGCGCAGTTCCGGGCCGACATCGCCCTGATTGCGCACAGCCTGCTGGCGCACCGCGGCGCTCACGCCGGCTACTATCCGGTACGGCGGCTGCTTGCGCGCATCGACACCTTTGGCTTCCACCTGGCGAGCCTGGATCTCAAGGCTCACACCAGCGTGCACCAGGCGGTGCTCGCACAGGGCCTGGACGATCCGCAATGGCCGGCGCGCACGCCCGCCGAGCGACATGCACGGCTGGTCGATGTGCTCGAGCGCGACCTGGCGCCCGCCGGCCCGCTCGATGCCCTGGGCAAGCGCACCCTCGCGGTCTTCGACGCTATCGTGCAATGCCGGCACCGCTACGGCGATGATGCGATCGGACTCTATATCGTCAGCGGGGCTGCCGAAGCCGACGACGTACTCGCCCCTCTGGTGCTGGCACGCTGGGCCGAAGCCTACGACAAGGGCAGCGGCCAGGTCGCGCTCGACGTGGCGCCGCAGTTCGACAGCGTCGCGACCCTCGAGCGCTGCGGCGCACTGATGCGCGAACTGCTCTCCGACGCCGTGTACCAGCGGCACCTGGAAGCGCGCGGCAGCAAGCAGACCGTGCTGATCGGCTACTCGCACAGCAGCCAGGAGAGCGGCATGGTCGCTTCGCGCCACGCCGCCTACCGTGCGCAGCGTCACCTGACCGCCGCGCTCGACCAGGCTCGGGAGAAGCACGTGCTCATCTACAGCCGCGGCGGCAGCGTACCGCGCGGCGGTGGCCGGATCGACGAGCTGCTGCGGGCCGCGCCGGCGGAATCGGTCAGCGGCGTGCTGCGCTTCACCGAGCAGGGCGAGAGCATCAGCCAGAACTATGGACTGCGGCCCAACGCGATGCGCACGCTCGAGCGTGCCTTCAGTACGCTCTCGCTCGCGACCCTGGCGGTCAGGCGCGGCGTGGCGGTGCGCGAGGGAGTGGCGCTGGCGGATTGCGCAGCGTTCGTTGCCGAGCACAGCGAGCGCGCCTGGCGCGGCCTGGTGGTCGAGCAGCCGCTGTTCGCCGATTACTTTCGCGCGGTGACGCCGATCGACGTGATCGAGCGCATGCACATCGGAGCGCAGCACGTTCCCGGCGGCGAGCGCCAAGGCTTGCAGGCGGTGCGGCCCGCGGCGTGGGTCTATGCATGGTCGCAGTCGCGGCACATGCTTCCAGGCTGGTACGGGGCGGGAACCGGACTGGCTAAAGCCGTCGCCGAACGCGGTCTGCCGCTGTTGCGCCTCTGCTACCGCGGCTGGCCGTTTTTCCACAACCTGATCGACGATACCGAATCGATGCTGGCGCGGACCGACATGGCCATCGCCGCGCATTATGACCGCCTCGCCGGTCCGGAGCTGCGTCACTATGGCCCGCTGCTGCGCGAGGAATTCGAGCGCTGCGTGCAGCTGGTGCTCGAAATCAAGGAATGCACCGCGCTGCTGGATACCGACCGAACGCTGCAACGCGCCATCGCGATGCGCAACCCCTACGTCGACCCGATGAACCTGATGCAGGTCGAGCTGCTGGAACGCTGGCGCGGGAGCGGGCGGCAGAACCGCGAGCTGCTCGAGGCGCTCCAGGCGAGCGTCAGCGGCATGGCGCGCGGTCTGCAGCAGCTGGGGTGATATAACCCCCCGAACACGTGCTCATAACGGGTTTCCCGTATATCCTGCGCGCTCCCCACGGCACCGCTGGATCCCATGTACCGCTACGATGTCATCGACCAGACGCTGGTCAGCGAACGCGTCGCCCAGTTCCGCGACCAGACCCGGCGCTTCCTGGAAGGCAGCTTGAGCGAGGACGAATTCCGCGGCCTGCGGCTGCGCAATGGCCTGTACATCCAGCGTCACGCGCCGATGCTGCGGGTGTCGATACCGTATGGGCTGCTCTCGAGCGCTCAGCTGCGCATGCTGGCCCACATCGCGCGCCGCTACGACCGTGACTACGGACATTTCACGACGCGGCAGAACATCCAGTACAACTGGCCGCGCCTCGAGCAGGTGCCGGATATCCTCGCCGACCTGGCCAGCGTCGAGATGCACGCCATCCAGACCAGCGGCAACTGCATCCGAAACATCACTTCCGATCCGCTGGCCGGTGTCGCCCCCGATGAGCTGGCCGATCCGCGGCCGTACTGCGAGCTGATCCGGCAGTGGGCCACGCTGCACCCGGAATTCAACTACCTGCCGCGCAAGTTCAAGATCGCCGTGACCGGGTCGGCGGGCGATCGCGCGGCCGTCGAGGTGCACGACATCGGCGTGCGCCTGCGGGTCGACGCGGCCGGGCGGGTCAGCTTCGACATTCTTGCCGGCGGCGGTCTCGGCCGCACGCCAGTGATCGGCAAGCTGATCCGCACGCACCTGCCGGAGCAGGACCTGCTGGCCTATCTGGAGGCGATCCTGCGCGTCTACAACCGGCACGGGCGTCGCGACAATCTTTACAAGTCGAGAATCAAGATCCTGGTGCGCGCGCTCGGCGTCGAGGAATTCACGCGCCAGGTCGAGCAGGAATTCGAGGGCAGCCGCGCGTTCGCGCCACAGATGAGCGCAGCGGCGGTCGCCCGGATGCGCTCCTGCTTCACCCTGCCGCCCTACGAGGTGCTGCCGGAGCTGCCGGCACCGGCAGCGAGCGCGGCCGACGCCGCCTTCGCCGCCTGGTACCGCCACAACACGGCGCGCCACCGCGTCACTGGCTATCGCATCGTGTTCGTATCGCTCAAGGCGCACGGCGAGGCTCCGGGAGACATCAGCGCCGGGCAGATGGATGCGCTCGCGGGGCTTGCCGATAACTGGAGTTTCGGCGAGCTGCGCGCGACCCACGACCAGAACCTCGTGCTCTGCGACGTGCCGCAGCACGGCTTGCGAGAGCTGTGGCGCGCGCTCGATGCGCTGCGGCTCGCGACGCCGAACATCGGCACGCTCACCGACATGATCTGCTGTCCGGGGCTGGATTTCTGCAGTCTTGCGAACGCCGGTTCGATCCCGATCGCCAAGCAGATCGACGAGCGATTCGATGACTTCGACTATCTGTACGAGCTCGGGCCGATCGAGATAAAGATGTCGGGCTGCATGAACGCCTGCGGCCACCACCACATCGGCCACATCGGCATCCTTGGCGTCGACAAGCACGGGGAGGAGTGGTATCAGATCACGCTCGGGGGTTCATCGGCTGCGCCCGCGGCGCTCGGCGAGGTCATCGGTCCATCGGTGCGTAAAGCCGAGGTTGCCGAGACGATCGCGCGGATTCTCGAGGTCTACGTGCGCGAGCGCCGCAGCGAGGAGGAGCGTTTCCTCGACACGGTGCGTCGCATCGGCATCGAACCATTCCAGGAGCGCGTGTATGCGGCGGATCATTCGGCGGCGTGAAGTCGTCGCCGATGCGGTTGGCTATCCGGGCGATTCGGCGCCGGAGGGCGCGGTGCGGGTGCTTGCCCTCGCTGACTGGCTCGCGGCCACGGCCGCGAATGCTGATACGCCCGCTGGCGTGCTGCTCGGCCCCACCGACGAGGTGGCGCTGCTGGCACCCCATCTCGGGCGAGTGCGGCTGGTCGTGATCGAGTTTCCAAAGCTCGCTGAAGGGCGCGGCTTTTCGCAGGCGCGGCTGCTGCGCGCGCGCTACGGATTCGACGGCGAGTTGCGTGCGCGCGGAGCGATCAAGCGCGACCAGCTGTATTTCCTGGCCCGTTGCGGCTTCGATGCTTTCGAGCTCGACCCGACCGAGGATCCGGAGGCGGCGCTGGCGGCTTTCGAGGACTTCAGCGTGGCGAGCCAGGAGGGCAGCACGCGCCTGGTCGCCCCGCGTCAGCGTGCGACCGATGGCACGCCGCCCTCAGCGCCGCAGCAATGAGATAAGCAGCGCGAGTGCGAGCAGGGCGGCCACACCCTGCCAGAATCGCACCGGCGCACGTTCGTACAGCGTCGGCGGCCGGCGCACCGGGGCTGCAATGCGCGCAGGGCCGGCTTCCATCTCCATGGCAAACTCTCCCATGTCGCGCAGGCGCTCGGCCGGATCCGCTGCGAGCGCACGCCCGATGACGGCCTGAAGCCACGCCGGCAGGTCGGGACGCAACGCGCACAGCTCAACCGGACGTGCGCGGCGCGGCGGAGCGGCGGCATCTCCGTTCCCATAGGGATATTCGCCGGTGAAAGCCACGAACATCGTGACTCCAAGCGCGTAGACGTCCGTTGCCTCGTTGCCCGCCTCGCCGGTGAACATCTCCGGGGCCATGTATGCACGCGTACCGGGGATATCCTCCGGCGGGAAGTCCTCGAGTCCTGGAACGCGCACGACACCGAGGTCGATCAGCTTCAGCGATCCGCCGGACTCGAGGATCACATTATCCGGCTTGATGTCGCGATGGATGATACCGAGGCGGTGCAGCGCGGCGGCCGCCCGCGCGAGTTTGAGCGCGATATTGCGTCCTTCCTCCAGCCCGATGGATGGGCGCCGCGCGGCCCGCACGTCCAACCGTTCGCCCTGGTAGAGCGGCATCACCGTATACAGGCAGGTCTGTCGTCCCGTCGGCAGCTCGATGGTCCGGCCGAGCCACGGGCAATTGGTGTGCGCGCCGACCCACGCCTCGCGCACGAACGCCGCGCGCTGCGCCGCGATCGCAGCTACCTGAGCCTTCGGGAACTTCAGCGCCACATCGCCGCCGTCGATCTCGTCCGTTGCGGCGTACAGCCGGCTATAGGTTCCATCGGACACCACCGTCCGAAGCACGAAGCCATCGACCGTCTCGCCCCCGGCGGGCACCGGGATCAGTGGCAGTTGCAGCAGTTCCGGCTCGATCTGGGAGGAATCCACCATCGACAGTCCGACGACGTCCAGCACGAGCGCGGTATGGTTGTCGTTGCTGCCAGAATCCAGCGCGGTCGCGGCCAGCTCACGCGCGGCATCCGCCGGCGCCGAGCCGCAGGATAGGATCTGCGCTATGGTCGCGTCCGACAGAAACGCGTGCACACCGTCGCTGCACAGCAGGAACCGATCGTGCAGCGCGAGCGGATGGCTCGCGTACTCGAGCCGCACTTCCGCCTCGACCCCAAGCGCCCGGTTCAGTACGTGCGAACGACCATCCCGACCCTCGCGCACGTGATCCGAGGTCAGCTGGCTCAACCGGCCGCTCCGCAGTCGGTAGGCCCGTGTGTCGCCCGCGTGCAGCACGTGCACGCGTCGGCCGCGCAGCACCAGCGCAGTGAAGGTGCAGCCCATCCCGGATAGATCCGGATCGCGACGACCCTGCGAATACAGCCAGCCGTTGATCGAATTCAAGATCGTAGCCGCTGCGCGCTGCACTTCCATGGTGTCTGGAAGGTCGAACATCCCTCCGAGAAAAGTGCGTACTGCGGTCTCGGCCGCCACGCGACCGCCCTTGGTGCTGCCGATGCCGTCGGCGATGACCGCGATGACGTCGCGCCGCGGCTCGGGCAGCTCGGCGCCGAACACGGCACCGGCGAAATCCTCGTTGCGCGCCCGCGGTCCGATCTCGGAGCTGAAGCCTACGCTCGCCTGGAGAGCACTGATGCGCGCGTTCAGCACCATCGCCGGCACCTAGTCATTGAGCCGGCAACGATCGTGCAGGAAATAGCCGCCAGTGCTCGACGCGATGACAACGGTGAGTTCTCCGGACTTGCGATCGAGAGTGTAGTTCCCGCCGTCCGCCGCGGCGTGCCAGGAGATCCGGGTGGCGCTGATGCGTGCCGGATTCGCATCGACCGTATTCGCATTGAAGTTGATCGTGATCCGCCAGCTGGCGCCGCTGGCCAGATTGGTGCAAGTGATCGTTTGCTCGCCTTGTTGCGGTACATCCGTGGCAGCGGGACCCGCCAGCGGAAGGCAGAGCGCCACCATCAGCGCGATGATCAAAGCAGGATGCCGCGATGTCCGGCATGACGCTGCGACCATGCCGTGATTACGGTAGTTGCTGTTCATTTTCCGGTGCTCCGTATTACCTGTTAACCGGTAGCGCCGCGCATCGTGCTACCTATTCTGCTGCCGCCAGCGAAGCAGTAGCCGTGGCGTGTGCACGTGCGGCGCGGCGCGGTTGCGGATTCAATCGCTGCTTCGGACCCACTTTCGATCAGCACTCAACTCTCCTGTGCACCAATGGTGCGCGCGATGGTAGTTCTACTCGTCGTTGATTGCATCCGAACCGGGTGCACAGCGCCGAACAGGTGTGTGATTGCTGTTGCGCAATCTTTTTTCGGGCGCTAGATTGAACCCGTCGGTCCTCTCATATCGGTACGGCGGCGCCATTGTCTCGAGACAGTCGTGTTGCCGATAGAAAATAAAATACAGGAGGCCATTATGGCACTCGTGCCCTCTCCAGCATGGTTGGACACCGGAAACAACGCCTGGCAATTGGCAGCCGCGACCTTCGTCGGGCTGCAGAGCATTCCTGGGCTGATGGTTCTGTACGGCGGCGTGGTCAAGAAGAAATGGGCGATCAACTCGGCATTCATGTCGCTGTATGCCTTCGCCTCGGTGCTCGTGGTGTGGATTCTGTTCGACTACAACATGGCCTTCGGACCCCAGTGGTTCCCGTTCCTGGGCAAGCCGATGCTGGCCACCTCGGCAGCGTTCACGACGGGACAGGCGACGGTTCCGGCAGCCGCCGCGGGCATGCCTGCGCTGACCTTTCCGATGGCGACGCTGATCTTCTTCCAGTTCGTATTCGCTGCCATCACGCTGATCATCCTGGCCGGTTCGGTGCTCGGGCGCATGAGCTTCAAGGCCTGGGTGATTTTCGTGCCGGTGTGGATGACTCTGGTGTACACCGTGGGCGCATTCAGCCTGTGGGGTGGCGGCTGGTTGGGGAGCATGGGAGTCGCAGACTTCTCTGGCGGCTATGTGATCCATCTGGCGGCCGGGACCTCGGGCTTCGTCGCCGCGGCGATGGTGGGTCCTCGACTGCAGGCCGATCGGGATCACTTTCCGCCCAACAGCCTGCTGATCACTTTGGTGGGAGCCGGCATCCTGTGGCTGGGATGGAACGGATTCAACGGCGGCGACCCGTACTTCGCCAATGCCGACGCCGGCGCCGCGGTGCTCAATACGAACACGGCAACGGCCGTGGCGCTGCTGGTGTGGACGCTGCTGGACAAGATTGCCTATGGCAAGCCCTCGGTCATCGGCGCGGTCAACGGCATGATCGCGGGCCTCGTGGCGATCACGCCTGCTGCCGGCTATGTGGACGGTTGGGGCGCGCTCATCATTGGCGTCTGTGCCGGAATCATTCCGTGGCTGGCGATGAACAAGCTGCAGAAGACCAAGCTGATGATGAAGGTGGACGACACGCTGAGCGTGTTCTCCACCCATGGTGTCGCCGGCCTGATGGGCGGGCTGCTGACGGGCGTACTCGCCAACCCGGCGATGCTCGAATATATCGGCACCGAGAAGGACGCTCCGGGAGTCAGCATCACCGGATGGCTCTATGGCAATCCGAAGCAGCTGCTGCTGCAGGCCGAAGGCGCGGCCTTCATCATCGTCTACAACATAGTAGCCACCTTCATCATCCTGAAGGTCATCTCGTTCATCACGCCTCTGCGCATGGACGATGCGACGCTGAAGGTGGGCGACGACGCGGTGCACGGCGAGACCGCGTATGCGATAGGTACCGAAGGCGAATAAGACCTGCCGGTGAGGGCTCGAACCCCGCCCTGGCCGATGCCATCCGGCATCGGCCAGGGGATCCGCGGTTCGATGGACGGCGCCAGCTACTGCAGCGCGACGCGCAATGCTGCGGCCAGTGCGTCTACGTGCGCCTCGGTGTGCGCGGCGGACAGGAACCCGACCTCGAAGGCGCTCGGGGCGAGGTAGATCCCGCGCTCGAGCAGTGCGTGAAATGGCCCCGCGAACGCCTGCTTTGCGTCGACCGGCAATCCCTGCAGGGTCCGGATGGGAGTGACCGGATGGTCCTGGCCGGACAGGCATAGCCAGAAGATCGAGCCGACACGCTGCACGGCGAGGTGCGGCAGACCCGCCAGCGCCGCCTCGAGGCGCGCACCGAGCGCGTCGAGCTGCCGGTAGACGCTGCCATCGAGCAAGCGTGCGAGCGTGGCGAGGCCGGCGGACATCGCGAGCGGATTCGCACTCAAGGTGCCAGCCTGGTACACGGGCCCGACGGGTGCGACCAGTTCCATGAGTTCGCGCCGGCCGCCGTAGGCGCCGACCGGAAATCCGCCGCCGATCACCTTGCCATAGGTGACGAGGTCAGGCGTGATACCCGCGAGTCCGGCATAGCCCTGGAAGCCGATGCGAAATCCCGAGATCACTTCATCGAAGATCAGCAGCGTGCCGTGCGCGCGGGCGGCCTGCGCGATCGCGCGCAGGAATTCCGGACGCTGCGGCAGCAGTCCGTAGTTCGCCGGCAGCGGCTCGATGATGACTGCCGCCAGCTCCTGGCCGTGGCGGGCGAATACTGCCTCGAGCGCATCGAGGTCATCGAGCGGCGCGACCACGGTCTCGCGCGCGACCTCAGGCGGCAGACCGGCGCTGTCGGGTATTGCGCCTTCGGCAAGTCCCGAGCCGGCGCGCAGCAGCATCGAATCCGCATGGCCGTGGTAGCAGCCTTCGAATTTCAGGATGCGTGCGCGACCCGTGGCCGCGCGTGCCACCCGCAGTGCCGACATGACCGCTTCGGTCCCGGAATTCACGAAGCGGATGCTCTGCACCCAGGGTATGCGCGAGGTGATCAGCTCGGCGAGTTCGAGACTGTAGGGCTCCGCGGTACCGAAGCTCCAGCCGCGGGCCAGGGCGGCTTCCGCCGCGGCACGCACGCCGGAATCGGCGTGACCGAGGATCAGCGGACCGAAGGCCATGCAGAAATCGATGTACTCGCGGCCCTCGACATCGGTCAGGCACGCACCGGCGGCGCTGCGCATGAAGCGCGGCGTGCCGCCGACGCCGCGGAAAGCGCGCACCGGGGAATGCACTCCTCCGGGCGAGACCCGCAGTGCGCGTGCGTACAGTTGTTCCGAGAGCGCCGATCCGCTCATACCTGCAGCCACTCGCGGGCGAAACGCGCGCCGTAGGTGATGATCATGTCGGCGCCAGCGCGCTTGAAGCTGAGCATGATCTCGCGGTGCAGGGCCGCGCGTGGCGCCAGTCCCTGCGCCGCGAGGGACTCGAGCGCCGCGAACTCGCCGCTGACGTGGTAGACCGCCCAGGGCTTGCGAATTGCCGCCGACAGCTCCCGCAGCACGTCGAGGTAGGGCAGACCGGGCTTGACCATCAGGATGTCGGCGCCCTGTGCGGCGTCGCGCTGCGCGCATTGCCAGGCATCGTCGGTGCGCGCCGGATCGAGCTGGTAGGTCGAGCGGTCCTTGAGCTTCACATTGGACTTGGGCGCCGAATCCGCCGCGGCCCGAAACGGCCCATAGAGTGTGGAGTGGAATTTCACGGCATAGCTCATCAGCACGGTGCGTTCCTGCCCGGACGCGTCCAATCGCGCACGAATCGCGCCGATGCGACCGTCCATCATGTCGCTCGGCGCCACGCAGTCGGCCCCGGCCTGGGCGTAGCTGAGCGCGGCCTGCTCGAGCTCGGCGAGGCTGGCGTCATTGTCGAGGTGATCGCCCTCCGCATTGAGCACGCCGCAATGACCGTGTGGGGTCGATGAGCACAGGCACACGTCTGTGCTCAGCCAGATGTCGTGCCCGAAGCGCTGCTTGAGCGCGCGGATCTGTCCGGAGGTGAAACTCCAGTCGATCTGGTGTGGCGCCCTGGCTGTCGGTACCCCGAACAGCAGGAACTTGCTGACGCCTGCCCGCAGGTCCTGCTCGACCTGGCGCAGCAGCGATTCGGGACTCTCCTGATGCACTCCGGTGAGCCCCGGTACCGCCTCGGGCGTGCGGGTCGATTCCCCGACGAACAGCGGCTGGATCAGCTGGGAGAGTTGCACGTACACGTCGCGCGTCAGCGCGCGGACGTGTTCATTCTGGCGCAGCCGCCGTAGATCGAGGGAGCTCATGGGAGTTGGGGTGGATTGGAGGTGATCAGGCAATTCTACAGTCTGCCGTGGTGCTTCCCGGGGCCGGTCACGCTTTGTCACGCTGCCGCGGATCGATGTCCCAGCCCGCGTCGGAGCGGTGAAATCATGCGCCAAAGTCATAAGCAGTCCGGGCACAATGTCCGGCCCATGGCACCCAAGGCTGCCCCAGACCCCGGTATCGACCCCGCGCTTCAGGCCAAGAGCGATGCAGTCGTTGCATTGCTTCGCGACGCGGTGCGCGAGCATGGTCGCGTCGTGTATGCCAACAGCCTCGGCGCCGAGGCCATGGTGCTGACCGACCTGATCTGCACGGCGGTGCCGGCGATCGACATCTTCAGTATCGATACCGGACGCCTGCCAGAGGAGACGCTCGAGCTGCTCGAACGGCTGGAGCGGCGCTACCAGCGCCGCATCCGGCTGGTGTATCCAGACAGCCAGAGCATCGAGCGCTACGTGCGCGAGCGCGGCATCAATGGTTTCTACGAGAGCCTCGACAACCGGCTGCGGTGCTGCGAAATCCGCAAGGTCGAGCCCTTCCGGCGGGCAATCGAGGGCTACGGCGCATGGGTGACCGGCGTGCGGCGCGAGCAGTCCGAGTCCCGCGCCCAGGCGCTGCCCTCGATGCACGACGAGCGCTATGGGCTTGCCAAGATCAGCCCGCTGCTGGACTGGACGGAGGCGGACGTATGGGCCTATATCCGTGCCCGCCAGCTGCCCTACAACCCGCTGCACGACCGAGGATACCCGAGCATCGGATGCGCGCCCTGCACGCGAGCGATCGAACCGGGCCAGGACCACAGAGCCGGTCGCTGGTGGTGGGAGCAGCCGGAGTCGCGCGAATGCGGACTGCATCCGCGCACGCGACCGACGGCGGTCAGCTAGCAACGAGCGCGCTCGAGCCGCAGGGCGCGCCCGGTGCGCTCCCAAGATGGCTGGAGGCCCCGACTGATGGACTATCTGCCGGTCTTCCTGGATCTGCGCGCACGCCGGACGCTCGTGGTCGGAGGCGGCCCGGTGGCGATGCGCAAGGTCGAACTGCTCCTCAAGGCCCACGCGCTGGTGCGCGTCGTGGCCCCGGCCCTGCATCCTGAACTCGCGCTGTATCGCGATGCGGGGCGCATCGAGCATCAGCCGGTGGAGTTCGAACCGTCGCACTTCGACGGGATCGTATTCGCGATTGCCGCGACCGACCGGCCCGAGGTCAATGGTGCGGTGGCCGCCGCCGGCGCGACGCGCGGTGTATTCGTCAATGTCGTCGATGACCAGTCCGCATCGTCCTGCATCATGCCGG
>Ga0265334_10000769_pt1 | contig 16090 bp, 23 predicted proteins | sample 42023metaG_FD_192442 | JGI IMG/M metagenome (GOLD analysis project Ga0265334, IMG submission 192442) | Rhizosphere microbial communities from Carex aquatilis grown in University of Washington, Seatle, WA, United States - 4-20-23 metaG | ecosystem: Host-associated > Plants > Roots > Rhizosphere... | reverse complement strand
AGGTGGCTGATGCGTGGCCGTCCAGCGCTCTTGAACAGTCAGGGAAGCTCGCCGCTTCCGCAGGAAGAAATCGCGATCGCGGTGACGCCCGTCCAGGTTCAGGACGCCTACTTCCAGTTCCTGCCGTCGCAGCAGCTGACATTCTTCCAGCGCGCGTTCTTTGCCAACTACCCGATTCCCGTGGCCATCCAGGGCGCGCCGCCGTATCCGCGCGCGATCCCTGTGCTCAAGATCCAGGCCCCACAGGAGGCCGTCATCGTTCTCCAGAACTCGACGTTCCGCGTCTACCAGAACACCGGAATCGATCCGAAGGACGTCGAGGAAGTCCCACTCTCGCGTCTGACCACCGTCTTCGGCTTTTCGCTGAAGGTCGGTGGCCGCGGAACAACGGACTTCTCCACGAATCTCACTGCGAACGGCGACCCTGTCGTCGTCAATGCCGGCAAGGGCGCGCAGACGGTCTATCCTCCGACGCCAGGACAGGGCAGCTTCTACCCGTTCGCAGGCCCGTCGCAGCTTGGCCTACAGTCGTTCGCATCGTACGTGCGGCCAGGCCAGACGATCGAGGCGACGGTTACGGCGCTGCGCGCCCCCCCGTTCGAGACCAAGCTGCTGTCGGTCGAGATCAACGGGTTCTTGATTCCCGAGTTGCAGATGGACAGGATCCTCAACCGTTTGAGCAAGGGTGGTACGTGATTGGCAACTAGAAGGTGGGGCTGGGGTCTGACGACGAATCCAACCCAGAGGATCTCCGTACGTCGAGGCGCCCAGCCCCGTAGCGACCCCAGCCTCACCTTCTAGTTGCCAGCATAGACCAAACAACATGACCGCATCGAAAGGAATGCTCTGGAAATCTGGATGGAAACGCCGTTCCGGCGGATTCGCCCAGCAGCCTCCTGTCGGCATGTGGTTCTTGAACGCGACGTACAACGCCACTGCGGCATCTCCGTCGTTCACGCACGGTCCGCCACCGTTCTGGTTCGGCTTCGTTGCCCTCGGCAGCGGGCCTTCGTCAGTCGACGCTCAGGTCGTGAACACGAGCGGCATCTTCATCGAGTACGAAGACCAGTCGATTGACATCGACAACGAGTTTACGATCGTCAACGTCAACCCGACGAATGCAATCGATGGGCTCTTGCTCACCGACCCGGCGAATCCGAGCGCTCGCTCTGTTGGCGTGCTCCAGCCGTATCTTCCGGGCGTCACGGTGACCGTGGGCCTCGTGTCCGTGTACCCAAATCCGAGCGCCCCTGGCTCCGTGTTCCAGGTGTGGATCGATGGACTGCCACTTCAGAATAATCCGTACTCATCGCTCAGCGGTCCGACCTACGTGGCTGCGACGAGGCCGTTGACGATCCAGGGCATCTTCAACGGCTTGGTGGGCGGCACCGGGCATCTCACCCAGAGCGACATCCAGGACTGGTTCGCGAATGTGAAGCAGCAGCAGCAGGTGGTCGCGGCGCCGGGCATGACAGACCTGTGGAGCGCTACGGCGGTCGAGCCGGCGGCACCTGGCGTGTTGCCAAACGGCGGCACTGGTCAGTCGTTGAACCGCGCAGGCGGCGGCACGAACACGCTCCATCAGGTCGTGTTCAACTATTGAGGGGTCGTTATGACGAAGCGATCGCGCAAAAATCCAGGCGACGAGTTCAAGGGCCTAGACGTGGTGAACACGAGCGATGCCGATCGTGGCGGCTTGTTCCTCATGCACTTCGGCGCGTACGGGGACACGAAGCTGCTCGTGTGGGCCGATCACTTCGAAGACGCGTTCGAGTACGCGGTTGACCATCTCGACGACCCGAAGACCTGTGGAATCTTCTCGGTCATCAGCGACGCCGACATGAAGGCCGCCGCCAAGGACGAAGGCATCGAGTGGCCGGCTGGCGGCTGGGACGAGCTGTCGGAGGCCAAGCAGAACAAGGTGTACGACGCTGCCACGGTCGACATGACCATCATCGGTCACACGACGATCCGCTGCGTGAAGGAGCCCGGTATCGTCTGCATTCCGTCGTGGGAGTGGGGCGGCACCGAGATCCATGGTGAGGCCAAGCAGCGCATGCGAGCCGAGACGCTGGCGGTCGAGGAGGCTCCGGAACTCGAACGACTCGGCTGGGGAAGGCTCAAGGCGAAGCCCGGGGTCTGGACGAAGCCGCTCGGCACCGAGAAACCGTGCGATGCAGTCTTGTACGACCAGGCGGCAGTGTTTGCCGAAAGCGGAGGTCACGGCCGGAACGTGCGCGTCGAGATCGAGAATCTCGGCGAAACGATCAGGAAGGGCACCTTCGACGGCGTCAGCAACGCGGACGACTGGACTACCACGCAAGAAGATGAGCTGGTCGACCAAGAGATGGACGAGAGCGAGGAATGAAACGCCGCCGCACATCGCGGCGACCGAAGCGTCGTTCCCGCCGAAACTTCTCCGCGACAGCAACGCTGCGCGACATCGACCATCTTCTGACGAAGGCCGAAGACGAGCTGGAGAACTCGCGTGTGTTGCCGGCCCTGGCCGCGTACATGATGGCGCGCGATCTGGCGTGCACGCTCACCGGTACGGAGTTCAGCCCGGTGCTGGCACGCGAATGGGCGGCGATCTCCAAGGAGATGGCCATGGTGATGGACGAGATCGGCGATCAGCTTCGAGCGCAGGGGGTCCGATGAGCTACCGTCGTTCAGGCCTGGGGATACCGGGCGTCGCTCCTACGACGTACTTCGCGGGCGGGATCGCGCCGTACGCTGCGCGCTCTGGTCCTGCTGGTGCGGTGTACGCGCCGTATGGATGGGGGCCCGACTTCATGATCGGCATGCCGCTCAACTACACGCACCACATCGACTACGTGACGGAGCCTGGCTTCAGCGGCACGCATGAGCAGCAGGTTGCGCAGCAATGGACCGAGTCCCCGTGTCACTCGCCCGGCCTGTTCAGGCATGCGAACGAGTCGTGCGCGATCTGGAAGCAGCAGATGGCAGAGGCGCAGCGTGCCGATCGTGCGAACGCGAATCGTGCGGTGCCAGGCGCTCGTCCGATCGGACCGATGCGCGACACGCTCGGCATGGGTTGCTACGAGTCGGGACCGTACGAGGGCGACTCGCAGTCGCTTGGTAGCTACGAAGTAGATCCGGCGAACGCGTCGAATGGCGTTCTCCCTCAGCGGCGGCGTGATGGAATGGGCGACTCTGGCGACGGCCTGGGTGGTCTCTAGCTAGAAGGAGAATCGTCATGGCAAAGAAGAGACACTCGAAGAAGAACGTTCGTCGCCGCGTCCGTCGCAACCGCGGTCATCGTCGCATGCGTCGCAACCCGGACACGATCGGTTGGATCTTGCTCGCTGGCGGCGGCTACCTCGCGTACCGCTGGTGGATGAACCACCATGCAGCAGCAGCCCCGACCGCCGTCGCGCTGCCTGCTCCGATGCCGACCGTCGTGCAGCCGACGCCGCCACCGGCGGTCTCGGGTCTCGGCACGCTCGTGGTTGTCTGAGGCGCACCAGAGCAGATGAGCGTCGCCACGCGCTTCATGCGTGATGGCGCCGTTCGTCTTTGGAGAAATAGATGAGCTACCGCCGTCGACTCGACCGTCGCAGATCGCCGCGCGCCCTTGGCGCTGGCGAAGGCTTGGGCGCGGAACTGGTGATCTACTTCGGCGCCTTGGCGCTTGGCGGTCTTGGCGTGGCTACGGTAGCTGGTGCGCTCGCGCGCGGGGCGACCGGTTCGAAGCAGACGGGGAAGCGAGTCGCGCTTGGTGTCGCAGTCGGCGAGATCGTCCTGGCTGGCGCGTACTACGAGTACCATCAGTACCGGAACGAGCAACAGTCACGAGCTGGAATCGCTGCGCTCGCGTCTCACCAGCAGGCCGTGACAGCGGCGCTGGCAGCCGGCACGCCTGCGACGCCACGTACTGACGCTGCGTGCCAGCAGGGCATCGCGGCAGGAACCACCGGCGTGGGTTGCTACTCGTGTCCTGCGGGACTGCGTTCGGCATTTCGTCCGACCGACAGCCGCTTTGTCTGCGTTCCGAATGCAGCGCCTGTGATTTGAGGACGCCGAGATGAGCTACCGATACCCTCGCGAGCCACGTCAGACGCGACCGCTTGGTCAATCGTATCCGTCGGGCGGCATCGGCGGAAGCGGCATCACGACGGAGATGGTGGTCCTCGTTGGCGGCGGCATCGCTGTCTTGGGCGGCCTCTTCTGGCTCTCATCGTGGAAGCGCAGGAAGCTCAGGGAGAGCCTCGGCGACGAGAAGGGCGAGATGGCCAGCCTCGGCCTGGGCCTCCTCACCGGCATCTAGTTCGGCTTGATTTGGGACGCTAAATCAGCGACATTCAACGGATGCCGCGACCGCGCAAGCTCGGGATCGAAGACATTCTGGGAGACGTGCAGGACGTCTTCGGAGAGGCCCTCAGCGACGCCGCCGTGCGTGCAGTCGAGCGGGGGTTCGAGGTGGCTCAGCAGGGCGGCTTCCGCGCTGCTCAGCGGGTGAATCAGGCCGCAACGGCTGCGTTGCCTGCCGACTACACGGCCAAGATCTTCACGTGCGCGGCGTGTACGAAGTCGTTTCAGGTGGGCGGCATGGAGCAGGTTCATCCGAACAACGGCTACGGCACCTGCAAGACTTGCTACAAGTTTCTCTGGGACGCCGGAGCCGCGAAGCTCCGTGAGCGTGCCGCCGCGCAGGCGCGTGCTGCCGCGCAGGCAGCAGCACAGGCGGCGGCTCGCAAGGCGCAGCAAGCGGCGAGTCAGGCGACGTCAGGCTTCACGAGCAGCCGTACGCCGTACGAAATCCTGGGTGTCTCGATCGACGCGACCGAGGCCGAGATCAAGAAGGCCTACAAGACGATGGCCTTCAAGTGCCATCCGGACATGGTTCCCGCCGATGCCCCGTCGGGCGTGAAGGAAGCGGCTCGCGCACAGTTCGAGGAGATCGGGCGTGCCCGTGATGCGATGCTGAGCGTCCGGAAAGCCGCTGGCTGATGTCTCGTGCCCTCGTCTTCTTCCCGCTTCGGCCGGGAGAGGTCCCCTCCTACGACCGATTCGTCAGACACGTGTGGCGATTCATGGAGCACGGCGACAGCGCGCTGTGTCCGCCGCCGGACATGTTCACGCTGCCGCTCGACGATGACGATGACGCGGCGATCGTGGGGCAGGAGGCGACTCGCTGCATTCGCGAGTTCGCGTACGACGACGACCGCATCATTGCGGTGAGAGAGCGTGGTCAGATCCGGGTGACCTTCCGCGACCTCGAAGTGCTTCACACGTTCCTGCGTCTGCTGGCTCGCCGCGCGAACGACGGTGACCAGCAAGCGCGCGAGGTCGTGACCTTCGCGTTGCGCATGCTCGGTTTCGAGTGGTCAGGGATCTAGGCGCTTCAGCAACGCCCGCAGTCGCTCGTTGAGCGCCTTGCGTCTCGCAGTTGCTTCACGAATCCGCTGTCGCACGTACTCCGTCTTCGCGGCCATCTCGCGGATGCGCTGGACGAAGTCGCGCTCGACGACGCCAGGCACCGGATCCGGCCCTTCACCCGCGACGTTCGAACCAGAGTAGAAGCCGAGGCCTTCCCGGTCCCACTTCGAGCGGTAGACGCGCACGCCTTCAGGAAGAACGCGGCCGGCGTCGCTCATGGCAAGCGCCAGGCCCATCGCACGAGGTGTTGGAAGTCGCGATGACCAATCACCGCCACGTCTGCCGGACACTCGGCGCGCACACCACGAGCCCACGCGTGTGGGTCTAGTTCGCAGACGCGAGCAGCGCGTTTCGCCTTGCCGACGATTCTTCGCAGCGCATCGACGCGGACGTCCATCACGCGGCGATCGTCCGGCTGTGGGGCAAGTACATCGTGACATCCATCCCAGCGCGTGCGCCAGCGCGTTCGAGTCGCTCGATTTCTGCGGGTGTCGCTTCGAGCACCCACCGGACTGGGATCGGACACGTGTACGGCACGGGATTGCCAGGCCCTGCACGCCGCACGATCTGCCGCACGGTGCCGTTCTCGTCGATGAACATCATACCGAGCGGAACGGCTGTCTCGTGCATCGTCATGCTCGCGATCCGTGGCACACGGAAGTCGAAGAGCATCGCCTTCGGCGCGAAGCGTGCGCGCGACAGCCCAATCTGCTGCTGCTCCGGCGTTTCGGCGAGATCGCAATGCACGATTGCGCCCCCAGACGTACCGACCATCGCCGCCCTCATGAGTGCCCTGGCTCCTCGCGGAGGACGGTGTTTTCACGGCGAAGGCGCGGAGTCTCGTCGTCGGACATCTATTGGCGTGTAGCGCGCGGCCCTGTGGCGCGCAAGCGCGGTCAGACAGACGCCTGCGCGTCGCGAACCAATGACTCCGCCAGCGGCTTTTTGATCTGCTTGTGACGCGGCACGTACATAAGCGTCCCGGTACGCGGGTTTCTGTAGACGCTGTGCTTGCCGCCTTCGCGCACAAAGACCGCGCCGTACGCCTGCATAGCCTGAAGAAGCTCTCGTCTGTTCACGGCGTCACGAAGCCGCGCGAGTTACGTCTTCGATCAGCACGCTCTCGAACGGCGGCTTCTGCCGGAGACTTCGGTACGTCGCGAGCGCCTCGTCGAGCGCGGTCACGAGTTCACGACGAGCACTCGCCCGCGTCTCACCCTGCCCGTACACGCCGCGAAGAGACGGAACGAACCCCCACCATCCGCCTTCCGGCGCACGCTGAACGACCAGCGTGATGGTTTTCGGCGCCGTCGCCCGTCTCCGACTCGTTCGACGCATACCTCCCGACGGTACCAGGACGCAGGCATCGGAGCAACCGTCAGACATCGGCAGCACGGCGGCACTGTCTGACACTCGCCGGCCGCTCATCCGGATGGTACGATGCGTCATGTTTTTCCGCGTCCGCTGGACGCATCGTGGAGCCGCATGTGACGTACGACTACGAATGTAAGACGTGTGGGTACGGCTTCGAGGCCGAGCAGAAGATCACCGATGCGCCGCTGAAGAAGTGCGTGCGTGAAAGCTGTGGCGGCGACGTGAAGCGTCTCATCCACGCCGGAGGCTTCGTGCTCAAGGGGACAGGCTGGTACCGAGACGGATACGGCAAATGAGCCGTCGCAATCCGACGGCGCTCCTGCCTGCGACGCTTAGGCAGGTGCAGAGCCATTTGGATTGGACAGATCCGGACGCCATTGGCGGCCGGTCGCTGCACATCCCGAAGGGCGACAGGTACGACTGGACGCTGGAACGTTGGAGCGTGTCCGACCTGCCGTCGGTCTCGCCCATGTCGAAGCGCAAGGCGGGCGAGTACACGACGATCATGCGCAGCGGTGGTCTCGACATCCCCGCGCTGGTGATGACGGAAGGCAAGCCGGAGTATGACTCGATCACGGGCGAGATCTTGCGCCGCGGACGCATGGAGATGTTTGACGGTGCGCACCGACTGTACGCTGCGCGCGATTCCGGCGTGAAGGAGCTGGACGTCTTCGTCGGGCGAAGGAGAGAGTCATGAAGCGAACATCACGTAGGCCCAAGCGCACCTCGCGGATGCCGAAGCGTTCGTCTCGCAATCCGAAGCTCGTCAACAACGGCGAGCCGGAGCTGGTCGAGAAGATCGCGTCGATCGACGAGTTCCTGACCACGCCAGGCAAGTACTACACGACGACCGGACAGCAGGCGTACGGCGTTGTGAAGGCGCTGGAGTGGCATCCGCTCATGCGCATGGGCGAAGAGACGTTCTTCGTCGAAGGCAGCGTGCTGCACTTCGAAGTCCGCGCAGCGATGGAGCGAAACCCGCCGACGATCGGCTGGGGCACGACGGGCGACTACTACGCTCGGCGCATCGAGAGCTACGACAAGTGGGAACTCGCTTGGTGGCGCGAAGTCGCGCAGAACAGCCGCGATGCGCGCGCTACGCGCTTCGACTGGGTCTGCCGCGAAGACACGTTCGTCGATCCGGACACGAAGGAGTCGACCCCGGCGATGCTCGTGTCCGCGCGCGACAACGGTACCGGCATGGATGAGACGACGCTACGCGCGGCCTTCTTCACGCGCGGCGGTTCGGTGAAGGAAGCCGGCTCGGTGGGCGGCTTCGGCGATGCGAAGGAGCTGATCCTCACGCCGTGGCTCGGGTACGAAGTGCGTACGCGGGATCTCGTCGCCCGTGGTCGACACGAAGATCTCTTCATGCCGGGCATCGAGGCGGGTCAGCCGCCGATGCAGGGCACCGAGGTCAAGGTGTGGATGCCGATGAACCGCACGACTAGCGGCGACTTCGCGATGTCGCTTCTTGAACGAAGCTACCTGCCTGGCATCGTCACGACGGTGAATGGAAAGCGCGTGGATGCCGATCTGCGCGGTGGCACGCTCGTGCACAAGGGTCCGATCAAGCTGGACTCCGGAAACGAGGTCGGCACGATCGAGATCTATCACCAGCCGCGGGCGCGCCGGCACGGCGTCTACATCCGCGGCAACGGCGTCTTCATGTTCGAGGAGTCGGGCAACGACTCGGGCGACGGCGGCTTCAAGGGCATCGTCTACGTCGACATCATGGCGCCGCCACGCTCTGTGTTCACGAAGAAGCGCGACGCGCTCTCGTGGGAGTCGTCGGCGCGCGACACGGTTAAGCAGTTCGTGAGGAAGCTGTCGGTCGATCCGATGAGCGCGCTGAAGGCGCAGCGAGCGAACGATCTTTGCTTCCGCAAGGTGATCCAGGGCACTGGACCTCTGACGACGCGTGAAGGCATCGCGTCGGAAGTCGCCGCGCGTACGTTGGAGAAGTTCGATCTGAAGGAGATGGAGCCCAAGAAGGTGGGCAAGACGTTCTCCATCAGCGACAACGTTCTCGAAGCGGCCGTGCAGGTCATCATCGATCAGCGCATCTCGTTCCAGTCGGAGGAGGGATCGGAAGCGGACGAAGTCGATCTCGCGCCGCACGCGGAGGCTGTGCGCGCGGTGCTCGGCGGCGTGGAGCTGCTGAAGATCGAGCAGGTCGCTGGCGCGATCCGCATGGCAGCATGGAAGCCCGACTTCCTGATCGAGCAGACGCTGCCAGGCTACAAGGTGCCGAAGAAGCTCGAACCAGCGTCGATGCAGCCGAAGTACCTGCGCCTGATCCGACTGTGGGCCGAACTCTGCAAGTACGCGCTCATCCAGCTGGGCCTGTTCAAGCCGTTCGGCGTGGGCTGGGTCTTCGACACGGAGACCGATCCGGAAGGCCGCGAGATGGTCATGGCCGCCGCCGCGCTCAATCACGGCGGCGTGCACTGGCTGCTGCTGAATCCAATCGCCCTCAAGTCGCTCGGCGACTTCAAGTACGAAGAAGAGGACGACCGCTACGATCTGGGAAGCGACAGCGACCTCGAAGAGCTTTGCGCTTCTGTCATCCACGAGGTGACGCACATGCAGGGCTACGGCGTGCACGATCAGGCGTACGCGTACGCGCTCACGAAGAACATCAAGATCGCGTTCGGCATGAAGACGGCGGCGAAGAAGATCTTGAAGGCCGTCAACGTGCAGGCGCGCGAGGAGGGAGCCGCGAAGAAGGCGGCAGCAGGTTCGAAGCCAGGCCGGCTTCCGTGGGACGTGATCGTGGGGCGAGTCGCGTATGCGATGGAAGCGTGGGACGGCTTCTCGTACAGCGGCCTCCGATCGGTCGAAGAGGGCAACTCGACCGCCGAACAAATCGCGAAAGACCTGACGTACCACTACGTCTCTCCGGAGTCGGCGCTCACGGACATGCGAGCCCATCCGCATCACCGCTCCGAGTTCATCATCTCGCCGAAGAACACGATCAAGCTTCACGACGCGCTCGCCGAGAAGGACGTGTTCAGAGACATCACCGATGAGCAGGCGCGCGAAGCGGCGGCGTTGGCCTGGAAGCAGTTGCCGCTCGATCCGCGCGCAAAGGTGGAAGCCCCGAGCGACATCGGCGTGTACACGTGGGTCAAGGGCGGCAAGACGGACGAAGGCGTCGAGTACGTTCTGCGCGTGGGCTACTCTGGCCAGCGCGGTGCTGAAGTGTTCCGCTTCGCTGTCGACGAAGAAGGCGACAACAGCGCGTACTACACGTCACGCAGACTCGACGACAAAACGCCGAGCGCGATCGGCGCGTACGAGCGCGCCAACAACATCCACCGCCGCTACTCCGACAACCTCGTGTGGTTCCCGTTCGGCAGCCAGTTGATCTTGGAGCCATCGTCCTGGCGCGTGAAGCAGTCGGACGAATCGGACTCGCAGTACAACGCCGGCAGCTCTGGAGCGCTCGACGTGCGCATCGAGAAGGACCCGCCTGGCGTCTACGCGTCTACCCGAGGCGGCGGCCCTCCGAGCAAGAAGTTCTCGACCGTCGCCGAGGCGCAGAAGTACGTCGTCGACTGGGCGATCAAGCAGCGCGTCAACGACGACTGACTTGACGATCCGGGGCGCTTGCGACACACTCCTGCCCGCTGGGTGAAGCGCGCCATCAAGCGCGCAGAGCGGAGGAGTCTACATGCTCTGGGTTTTCTACGGTGCCGTGGGCATCGCGATCTTGATGGTCGGGCTGATGGCCCTCGGCACGATCGGCCACGACGTCGACATGGATCACGACCATGATCACGATGTCGACGACGAGGTCGAAGGTTTTTCGATCTTGTCTCTGCTCGGCATCGGCAAGGCGCCGCTGAGTATCCTGGCGATCAGCTACACGCTGACGTTCGGCATCGCCGGCATCGTCTTCCAGATGGTCTCCCACAGCTGGCTCGCGGGCTGGGAGATGTGGGCGCTCGGCTTCGCCATCGTGTTTTCGCTGGTATCGACGTCCATCTTCGCGCGCATCGTGCACATGCTCATTCCGTCGACCGAGTCGTACGCGAAGAAGCCGACCGATCTGCTCGGCCGTGTCGGGGTAGTCGTCACGCGCGTGACCGCAACCGACGGCTCGGTCGATGCACGAGACGCTGGGGGCACACTCCATCGCCTTCGTGCGGTCGTCGAGTCTGGCGAGATCGTCGCTGGCGAAAAGATCGCCGTGCTCCGCTTCGATGACGAGCGCCGCGTGTACTTCGTCGAGCAGCTTCCGGACTGATCCGTGAGCCCGAAAGAGGCCGACGCGCTTGTGTGCGCATGTCGTGAGGTCGTCGATGCTAACGACATCATCGACCGCAGCCGTTCGCCTACGGGCGGCGTTCCGGATTACGCGGACATGAACTGGGACATGGCCGTCGAGCAGTTGCGTGAAGCGACGCGCACCGATGCCGATGAGAGGCTCGCGGCTCTGGCAGTGCGGCTGAAGGATGCACGTCAGGATGATCGAGAAGCCGTCTCCGATGGCTGGGAGAAGTGGCCGCACCAAACGCTTCGTGTCGTAGAAGAGTTCCTCGTGTCTGAAGAGAAAAGAAAGAAGGGTAGATAGAAGATGCCGGTCATCATTGCGTTCGTTCTCGGAGTCGCGTTGGTCGCAACGCCCATCGTGCTGGACATCCTGCACATTCAGCTCGGCACCGGATCGCAGGTGACGATGACGATTTCTGGCGCGGCGCTGATCTTGTTCAGCGGCTTGGCGTTCGTGTTCACGCGCCTCTATCACAAGACGAAGGCGTCGGAAGCGTTCGTTCGCACCGGCCAGGGCGGCGCGAAGGTCATCCAGGACGGCGGCGCCGTCATCATCCCGTTCATCCACGAGTTGGTGCGCGTGTCGCTCCAAACGATGCGCATCGACGTGAAGCGCGAGCACGAGGCATCCCTCATCACACACGACAAGCTACGCGCGGACGTATGCGCGGAGTTCTTCGTGCGCGTCAACGCTCAGTCTGAGGCGATCTTGCAAGCCTCGCGATCGGTTGGCGACGCTGACGACTTCACGAAGTCCGTGCGCACGCTGATCGAGGACAAGCTGGTCAGCGCGCTGCGAAGCGTGGCGGCGACCAAGACGCTCGAAGACTTGAACAGCGAGCGCAAGTCGTTCCAGGAAGAGGTCGTGAAGCTCGTAGCGCATGACCTGGAGAACAACGGGCTCGTGTTGGAGACGGTGACGATCTCGCACCTCGACCAGACCGATCCGAAGTTCCTGAAGGCGGACAACATCTTCGACGCGCAGGGCAGCAAGAAGATCGCGGAGATCACGCAGCACTCGATGACCGAGCGCAACAAGATGCTCCGTGAGGGCGAAGAAGCCCGCAAGAAGCAGGACGTCGACAACCGGCAGCGCATCCTCACTCTCGAACAGCAAGAGCTGACGGCAGTCGCGACCCAGCAGGCAGAGGTCTCGCAAATGCAGGCCACCGCGACGCGCGACACGCAGACCAAGACGATCGCGATGCGGCAGGAGACAGAGCTTGCGACGCTCGCCAAGGAACAGGCCATCGAGGTCGCGCAGAAGGAGCGCGAACAGGCGACGCTCGTCGCCGAGGAGCGGAAGGCTCAGGCCGTCTTGCTCGCGTCCGAGCAGAAGAAGCAGGAGGTCGCGCTGGCCACCGAGAAGCGCGAGCAGGCGACGCTCGTCGCCCAGCAGCAGAAGGCGTCTGCTACGGCAGAAGCGCAGGCGGAGCGCGCCGAGAAGCAGCGCATTCTCTCCGAGAAGGAGGCCGAGGTCACCAAGGTGCAGCAGGGCATCATGACGATTCAGGTCACGCAGGAAGCTGAACGTGCGGCATCCAAGAGCGTGATCGAAGCGCGCGCAGCGGCAGATCGTCAGCTTGCCGGCGCGAAGGCGGAAGCCGACGCATCGTCCTACGCCATCGAGACCAGCGCCGCATCGCGCAAGGCTGCTGCCGACGCCGAAGCCGAGGCAGTGCTGAAGAAGGCGACAGCAGAGACCAGCGCCGAGAAGCTCCGCGCGGAGGCGGAGGCCGCGCGCGCGATGGTGCCGGTCAACGTGCGCCGCGCGGAAGTCGAGATCGAGAAGAGCCGCGTCGAGACGGTCGTGAAGCCGGAACTCGAAGCCCGCGAGAAGCACGGCAAGGTCGCGCAGGACTTCGAGATCGCGAAGGCGCAGATCGTCGCCGACAAGGAAGTGCGCATCGCCTTCGCCAACGCACAGGCGACGATGTTCACGCGCATGGACGCGAAGTTCTACGGAACGGTCGCCGACGTGACGAAGATGATGAACTCGTTCACGACCGGTCAGTCGCTCGCGACGCTCGGCGAGGGCTTCTCGGAGTCGCTCACGCCCGAGGCCAAGCAGAACGTCGTCGATGCCGCGAAGGCTGTGGGTGAGGTCGCCAGCAAGGCGGTGGCTGCGATCACGCAGAGCGCCGGCAACGGCAAGGGCTGATCATGCAGCGGAAGCTACGCGGCGCGCAAAGAGTCGCCGGCCTCCAGCAAGAGGTCGAGCGGCTCTACGCGCACGCGGACGCTCTCGCCGCAGCGTGTCCATCGCCGGACTGGTGGAGGCGTGAGACGCCCGAGGAGCGCGCGACGTCCGAAGCGCGTCAGGAAGCCTCCAACAAGCTCTTGGAGCTACACGGCATCAGCCCGAAGCGCGCTCTCGCGGTTGCCCACAAGCTCGGCATGGTGAAGCCGGCGTGGTTCACGCAGCTTCCAGAGCAGAAGGGTCATCGCGTGCGTGGCCGGGGCGTGCGCTACAAGGGCTACGGTCCATCGGAGGCGAAGGCGCTGTCTGCGGGACCGCTCCCGGTGAAAGACGCAGCGACGCAGCGACAGTTGGCACAGGCGGTCGAGAGGGTGAAGCAGGCACGACGTCGTGCCCAGCTCACGGAGGTGGAGTGACATGGGTCTCTACATGAGCATGTACGTCGGGCCGTATGCCGAGGCGACCGCAGAGCCAAGCGAGCGCGAGGTAGATGTGTACGGGTGCACGAACTCGAAGTGTGCGCAGTGGAAGAAGCGCGAGACCTGGATGCAGGCTGCGCTCTCGTCGTTCTGCGCCACGTGTGGCACTGCGACAGGCAAGACGACGAAGCTGGTGAAGGGTCGACCGTCGCCGCACGAAGCGCTCGGCGAGAGCGAGCGCCTGTCGTCGATCCGTGATGACGAGGACGAGGACGTCGTCTACTTCGTACCGAACATCCGAGGCTCGGTCGGCTTGAGGCTGAACGGAGATAGAGGCGCGAGCCATCACGTAGATCTGGCCGGCGTGGACCGTGAGGCGGAGATGGCGTTGTTCGAGGGGCAGTTCCCCGAAGAACTCTCTGCTCTTCGCAAGGTCTACGATGTCAAGACCTGCTGGGGCCTACAAGTCGACTGGAGCTAGAGCCATGCACTTCGACATCGCCAAGCACACCGTCTTCCTCGCGCGGCACGGCAGCCACGCGTACGGCACCAGCTTGCCGACGTCGGACATCGACACGAAGGGTTTCGCGGTCTCGCCGAAGAACTTCGTGCTGGGCTTCGCGTACAGCTTCGAGCAGCACCAGCAGATGGAGCCGGAAGACAAGGTCGTTTACGACATCCGGAAGTTCTGCAACCTGGCTGCCGACTGCAACCCGAACATCATCGAGGTGCTCTTCGTCGATGACTCGGACGTGCTCTTCCAGCATCCGGCAGGACGACTGATCCGTGAGAACCGCGACCTCTTCTTGTCGAAGAAGGCGCGGCACACGTTCAGCGGGTATGCGGTCAGCCAACTGAAGCGGATCCGCACGCATCGTGGCTACCTGCTCAACCCGCCAGACCACAAGCCGACGCGCAAGGAGTACGGCCTCTCCACCGAGATGAAGATCACGCCCGACATGATGGGCGCCTTCGACAAGATGGCCGCCGAAGGTATGGCCGGCGACGCGAACGTCATGGACCTTGTGGCGCGCGAGAAGCGGTACAAGGCCGCGCTCGACGCGTGGAACTCGCACGAGCGGTGGAAGAGCGAGCGAAATCAGAAGCGCGCCGTGCTCGAAGCCGAGCACGGGTACGACACGAAGCATGGCATGCACCTCGTGCGGCTCTTGCGCATGTGTCGCGAGATCTTGGAGGGCCAGGGCGTCATCGTGCGCCGGCCTGATGCGAAGGAGCTTCTGGCGATCCGCGCGGGCGAGTGGCCGTACGAGAAGCTCGTCGAGTGGGCCGAGCAGCAGGACGCCGAGATGCAGACGCTGTACAACGAGTCGACGCTACGGCACGCGCCGGACATCGCGAAGCTCAACGATCTCTGCGTCCAGGCGCAGGAGATGTTCTGGAGCACGCCGTGACGACGTTCGAGGCAGCGTGCGCCGCGCTCGTCTCTGCGCATCCGGACCTTGCGCCGCCGACCGTGGCCGTGTCGGAAGGCGTCTGGCTGAAGATCGTCTGGCTCGTGAAGGTTGATGTACGCGGCCCTGAAGACGCGGAGCGCCGTACGCGCGCGATTGGCTTCTTGACCGAGTGGGCCGCGCGCAGGGCGCCTGGCGTGGAGATCATGGTCGACGGACGCGCCTCGTACGACTGGCTGATGAAGATGGTGGAACTCGAAGAGCGCCTCGGCGAGTTTCCGCCGAACGGCGCTGGAGGTGGCGCGGGTGCCGGTCATCGTAGATCCCAAGAGCGCGCCGAGATGATGCGCTGGGAAGACGACGGTGGCCGAGCATGAAGACCAAGCTCGATCTGTTGGCCATTCAACGTCGGCAGCTGGACGCAGTGGTGCACGGCAATGGTCGGGCCGGCCGTACCGTTCTCGACGAAGACGTGCCTGCGTTGTTGGATGAGGCGCTGGAGCAGCGAGCGCTACTTCAGTGGTGCTTGAGCAACCTGGTGGAGATAGAGAAGGACTGGGGATCAGCGCACAAGCTCGAAGAGGTGCGGTCGTTGATCGCCACGCTGGAGCGCTGTCCGTCGGCAAGGAGAGAGTCATGATCGAAGAACTCAAGGGCGCGGTCGTCCCCATCAAGATGTGGGCGCATCGACACGAGGTGGAGTCGGCTGCGATCGATCAGCTGAAGGGCATCGCTGCGCTTCCGTGGGCGTTCAAGCACGTCGCGGTCATGCCCGACGTGCACCTCGGAAAGGGCGCGACCGTCGGCTCGGTGATCGCGATGAAGGATGCGTTGTCGCCCGCAGCGGTCGGCGTCGACATCGGCTGTGGCATGGCAGCCGTCGAGACGAACCTGACGTCGCACGATCTGCCGGACTCGCTGAAGGCGTTGCGCTCGGCGGTCGAGGAGGCGATCCCGCTTGGTCCGAACGGTCACGACTCGATGCACAAGAGCGCGCGCAAGTCGGC
>Ga0265334_10000768_pt1 | contig 16096 bp, 17 predicted proteins | sample 42023metaG_FD_192442 | JGI IMG/M metagenome (GOLD analysis project Ga0265334, IMG submission 192442) | Rhizosphere microbial communities from Carex aquatilis grown in University of Washington, Seatle, WA, United States - 4-20-23 metaG | ecosystem: Host-associated > Plants > Roots > Rhizosphere... | reverse complement strand
TATGCTCAGAAGGCGGCAATGAAACAAAAACATCAAAGGCGCACCCCACCGAATCTCCGCAAGATCGCCGGAACGATCGGCGTAGTGCCAAACCTGCATCGGCCCACCCGCCCAACTCGCAGATGCACAAATGGCTGAGCAAGGCGCCGGGCGCCTCGGAAAGCAACCGTTCGAGTCGTTCAAAGAGAATGGTTATGGTGCTACTGAACGCAGAGTCGCTCGATCGGTCCCGGTAAGCTCACGTATAGCGCATGATTTGACAGCTGAAGATCGTCGCATGTCACGCTTGGCTTTTCTATTCGAGAATCTGAGCGAACTGCTATTTTTCGGAGCCGCATTATTCCTTTCGATTGCAGCGTTCTTGTTCATATTCAGTCTGAGGTACGTCGACGCTGGCGGCGGTATCTACGAGAACGTAGTGCTGACACTTGCGCTGTCTGGGATCAGCATGGCGGGCTTGTCGATGACGCTGGGATGGACTGGCAGCAAATGCCGGACGACGGTTTATCAGGTCAAAACGCCATTGTCTGCCAATGCAAAAAATTATTCTCCTGACCGCCCGACGCCATCCCCCATCGGCCGTCCCTTGATGGGGTCGTCCGTTGATAGAGCCGTCCTCGTTCATTCGCGTCGTCGATCCACCGGAATATATCAACCCCAGCGTTGACATCCATCTGCGAATGGCGGCCGGTCACTCCAAGCCGAACTCGACCGCGTTCACGAATATCATTCAGACATAGATATAGAGTGCACTGATAGTCGCTGGAATCGGTGCGATCAAAGCGATCTGTTCATTGGCGGCGCAGATCAATACCAGAATTGAAGTGAATAAATAGAGACCGGCAGCTCAATAGCCTTTTTAGCCACGCTATTGTTAGTGAAAAAAGCCTGACGGTGCGGCACCGTACCGACATCTATTTTTTTTACGTGCATTCTTCCTCAGATGGCCCTGCCAATATCGCCGGCAGCCACTTGAAATGATTTCATATAAGGAATGCAATAATGAATAATTCCCTCGCAATAAGTGTTGTAGCTATCACCGTCATTGGAGTGAGCGCCTGCAGCGGCAGCAACAACACCCCGCCTGGAACTGGAGCCTTTCGTGTCGTCAACGCAATTCCAGACTCACAACCGCTCGACGCGTCCATCAATAACGTCACTTCTGATATTCAAAATATTTCCTATGGTTCAAACAGCGGCATCGTCGACGTCATCGACGGAAGCTACAAAGTGCAAATCAGCACTTCGCCGGCCGGTGGTGGATCGTCGGTGACCTATACGGTTGATAACGTTTCCATCGACCACAACAATCAGACGACGCTTTACACGATCGGCACACTGGGTGCTCAGACCAACTCTGGCCTTGCGGTCGAGCGAAGCATAGCGGATGTGGCAGCTGACAAGGCCGACGTGCAGTTTGTCGACGCAGCGACGGCTTCGCCTTCGGGAACGGTCTACTTGGTCGCGCCAGGTACAGGAATCGGTGCCGCGGTGTATTCAGCAGATTTGCAGTCAGTCGCAGGAACCGGAAATCCACCCGCGAACCCGACAAGTGCCTACTCACAGCCCACTCAGGTTCCCCAAGGTACCTATGAAATCATAGTCACGGCGAGTAATGTTCCGGTCTACGACAGTGGCCCGAAGGGCGTTGCGTTCGCCGGCGGATCAAGCCAACAGATTGCCATTATGGATGCCACTCCCGCGCAGATCACTTCAAATATATCCCCGCTTCAGTTACTGGATCTCGACAACAAGAGTGGAGGCAGCACAACTCTGCTGGCCGGCGCTCACTGACCAGAGACTATCAACTCGCCGGTCAGGTTGCACTACGGCCTGACCGGTGACGAGTGAGATCGACTCTAGAGACGGCCGTATTTACGAAGTCGCCTTATCCACACGGTGCCGATTATTTAGCGCGCGGGCATTTAAGACGTTATAGCAGCCTATCTACATAGGCATTTATCAAGCGACAAGGTGCAGTGATGAACAAATTATGGCTGGGCGCGACGGCGATTATTCTCGCCGCCTGCGGCAACAATGACAATACCACAACGGGCCCTCAAAGTAGCCCAGACACGGGCGGTCCGAGCACTCCCCTAGATTTCTCTGCAGTCGGCACGACTTTAGATACGTTCTTGTCGGCAAACCCGATTGCACTCAGTGGTGCGGTGACGGGCTACAGCTTTGCTCTCACGTCAAAAACTGGCGTGCTATATCAGACGTCAGGAGGAAATCAGGACGTCACGACGGTTTCCGCGATCGCTTCGGCAACGAAGGTGCCTTCCGCGATCGCAATTCTGACGTTGGTCGATGCCGGGAAACTCGGTCTCGATGAGCCGGTGAAGACGTATTTCGACGCGCTTGATCCGAGTTTCAACTGGCCTCAGGACAAATGGGCAATCACCACACGTATGCTGCTGAGCCATACGGCCGGTCTTCCGCAGCCGCCAGATCCAACGAGTTCTGATTGTCTGAGCAATACTTTTACGACACTTCAGTCCTGTGTACAGGACATCGCCACTCACGATCTTATCTTTCCACCAGGCACGACGTTTTCCTACAGCGGCGCGGATTACCAGATAGCGGGATATGTTGCCGAACTGATCTCTGGTACTGCCTGGGAAAGTTTTTTTGACAGCGCAGTTGCCCAGCCTCTGAAGCTGACGACGTTCACCTACGGTTCTACGGATAATCCGCGCCTGGCTGGCGGTGGGTCTACTGATATTGAAGATTATGCAGCCATCCTGCGAATGCTCCTGAACGATGGCGTCGCCGACGATGGGACTCGAGTGCTTTCGCACGCGATGGTCCAGGCTCTGAAAACCAATCAGATTGGCAATGCCACGGTTGAGCCGTTGCCGTTTCTTGGCACTGATCAGCAAGCGTACTTCGCCCCGGAATATACGTTCGGATTTTTCGTGACCGCCCCATCGCTATATGCCTCGACGGGTTCTCCGGGACCTGAGTTCGATGATCCGGGCTTATTCGGTACAACGCCGTGGCTCGATGCCGGCCTGGGATATGCCGCGATCATTCTCATCACGCAGGATGTTCCCACCGGACTAAGCATGTGGAACGCGGTGCGGCCGATGGTGACATCGCAGTTAATACATTAGAACCAGCGAACTGGACGGCGCCAATGGCTGACGCTAAATACAGAATATGGAAGTGGATTTGTCTACGAGCATTGTTGTCGACTCAATTGAAGGTGCCTCAGGTGCCCAGATTATCGATCTGAATGCGGCCGGGATCCAGAGCGTCAGTATTCCGACTGATCGCGTAACAGAATGAGAAGCTCCTGCAGCGTGCAAATAGTCATATGTGCGCTGTCGCACTGAATAATCACGGCCATGGCACTTAATCTCAAGATACGCGAATTGCGGACGGAGCTGAGACCGGAGATAAAAGAGTGCTGGAGACCATCGCGGTTGTCTTACTAATTCTATGGGTACTGGGACTAGTATCGTCCTATTCCATGGGTGGATTTATTCACGTGCTCCTGATCGCGGCGATCATCGTTGTCCTGATCAGGATCATTCAAGGTCGAAGGATCTGACCGCTGGGCGGATTTCTAATTCGCCCAGGGGGATAGATGGTTTGTTTTTTCATGCATGATCGACTGCGCCAGCGTTCGGTACTTTCGCCGGGCGCCACAAGAAAGGATAAGCGATGAATATTCAAGACGAAACGAAGCCTGCGGAGATCGTACCCGCTAAGTCATCTCGCGTGACCGAATTGCCGCGCACGAAAAAGCAGATTACGGCGGCCGTTATTGCCGATGGTGTTGCAGCCAAGGCGAGGTGGAAGACCCTCATGGCGGAAGCCACGATCGTTTGGGAGAAAGTGCCCCCGGAGGAACTGGCAACAGTGGATGGCAACTTCCACAAGCTCGCCGGGCTGGTCCAGCTGCGCTATCACATCAGCCGGGAAGAATCGGATCGGAAGGTGAGGGAGTTTTTCGACAAGCACTATCCTTCAGCATGAGTCGGAGTCAGTCGATCGACCCATAACGCGAACCGCTTCAGTGCGACCTCCAAGCTTCCGATTGCGAGGAGATTGCGTCGTTGTCTTTCCTGCAAATAGTACCTTGGCGGATCGCTGCAGTCCCTTATCAAGGTAAGTCCTGTTAGCTTGTCTTTATCAATTTCGATAAAAGTCATTTTTCACCACAGAATTAATTGCGCTGCCAAATCCGATTGGGTCGATGCATAGCCCGCCATAACTATAGAGCTGCGTGGCGCACAAACCCGGTTGTTTTAACGATCACATCGGTGTCGCAGAATATTCGGATCAAAGTTGAAGCACTTGTCAGACCGAGAGAGATTCCTTCGCAGCCTTGTAACTGTCGCGCAGATCGCGAATGAGGTCGTGATTGCAGACGGTGGCAGCATGCTGACGCCGAACCACGTTCCGGATCTGTTGCGGCAGTTCGACGATCAGTGCTTTTTCGTATGCCGCCTTAGCCTCATCTTCGGCACGCTCGATCTCTTCGAGCAGGGCGATATCGGTGTCACCGACGGCTGCTTTCAGCGTGGGCCACCCGCGTCGCGCGGCGCCGGCAACCGTGCCGCCGTCTTTTGCCGTGCCGCCGATTGACTCCACCAGTCGCTGCAACTCAATCACGGCTGATCCGCAATCCGCCAAACGCCGCTGGAAAATGATCTTCAGCTCGGACTTTACCGCTTTATCGACTGCTTCCGAAAATCCCTTCTTACCGTCCTCCGATATCTGAACGAGGTTGTTGAGTAGTTCGAGAGCGTCCTTGTTAAGCATTATTTTCATTTTCCGTTGAGTAGCTTTCGGTGAAATCCAGTAATGCGTGCGGAACATGAACGTTTAGGCGCAGTCGCGTCTGTACGCTACCGCACAAAGCGGCGACAATATAATCACGCCTCGAATTCTGAATCAGCTTGGTCAGAACTGCTGCGATAAAGAGCCGTTGCGCTAAATGGTAAGACCGTTCGACTCCACGCTTATGACTCCGCGCACGTTTTTTGCCAGTTCGATGGCCAAGGCGCGCTCGGCTCCGCTACTGAGCTTTCCGCTCAGCGTGACGACGCCGCTGTGAGTACTGACCGCGATATCGGAGCCGTCAACATTGCTGGAATACATGAAGGTGGACTTCACCTTCGTTGTGATCCAGCTGTCGGCGATTTCGTGTCCGGCTTCACGCGTGGAACTTTTGGCGGAATCGACCATGTTCAGTTTGGTACCATTGACCACCAGCTGATTATTCACCGATTCGACACCGCGGGTGTTCATCGCCAGACTTCCGGCGAGGTTCTTGGCCGCGGCGCTATCAGCCGTGCCCGATAGCGTTACCTTTCCCGATTTCGTGTCAACGTTTGTATCGAGACCATCCGTATATTTGCTCCACGTGAGCTTCGATTTGATCGCCGCTGTGATCGTGGCGTCGTCGATGACCTGGCCGTAACTGCGGTCTAAAGACCGCACTGGCGGGGTATAGTCCGCTTGAACGGTGATCTGGTTGTCCACGTCCGTGACGCCGCTGACGCCCAGCGCGATCTGCTTCGCCAGGTCCTTGTCGACGCTTTCCTCGACTTTTCCGGTGAGTGTGGCCTTGCCGTCGTGCACCGACACTTTAAGGTCATTGGCGCGCAGATAAGGACTCAGAGCATAAGTCGTCCAGATCTGAGTCTCCTGACGCGCATCGGTGACATTCTGGGACGTTGTATCCGCCGCGGCAGCGCTGCTCATGGCGGTGATCGCCAGCGCGATGCCGGTTGCCTGCAATATCGGGCGCGACTGAAAGTATGATTTCCTATACATATTGCTTCTCCACTGCGACAAAGAACGATGCTGTCTGATCGCTATCAGGCGATTGCCCTCGGGCACCGGAGCGTGGTCCCGATTGCCTGCCGCTCCTCTCCCGAAGAGCGGCAGGTGATGCCGCTTACTTCAGATTTTGTGCTTCTCAAAAAAACTTTTAACCTGCTTGTCGGCTTGATCACGCGTGATTGCGTAGCGCTCCTGAACAAGGCCGGTCAGCTTTTGCTCGTGGCCTTCGGACTTCAGCAACTCATCATCGGTCAGCTTGCCCCATGCGATCTTGGCGGCACCGACATGCTGCTTCCACTTGCCCTTGACTTCGTCCACGCTGGGCATGCTCATGACGGTTTCTGCTGTTGGCTCATGAGATCATCATCACCTTTGGCTGCACGCAGCGGGGTGATCATGGAACTCTTTTGAGTGACCGGTGTAAAAGGCGCCTTAATGGAATCTTTTGGAGTGACTTGGTGAAAGCCTTCCTGGGCTGTTTCCCTGGGATCAGATTTTGCGCCGGGTTTGGTTTTCGTGGACGTGGGCTCACTGCCGCGAGGCTCCGCTTTTTTTATGTGAACGACAGTGGTAGCGGCGTCGTTGGCCGCATTCTTTTGATTGGGCGTGTTCATGGTGACCTCTTTAACGAATCCCGCGACCCACGACATTGCGAAGCGCTGGGAGGGGTGCAAGTGGAGAACCATAGGGGTGAATGAACACCGCGTCGGTGCGTTGGCGCGCTTACACCGCTTGGGAGCTGCGGAAAAGAGATGGCCGGCATGAGACGGGATAAACCGTGCATAGGCTGTGTGCGGTAGCAGACCGACGTTTGTGGAACGCCGTTGTAAAACACTGCCACTCAGTCCGGCATATCGCCGGTCGCTGGCAGATGAAACCTCCCATCATCGTCCCGCTTCAATAGCGCACAATCAGGAGCTGACTATGAAAATAACAGCCGTCACCAATCTTCTTGTTACCACACTCGGAGCGCTAGCGACTGCCGCCTGCGCCTCCGTCCCTCAACCTCCTACCGATTCATTCCAGGCCGCGGATATCGCGATCGCCAACGCCGATAAAGAGCAGGCTGCCGAGTTTGCACCCGCAGAACTGCAATCAGCACGCGACAAGATCGGGGCGGCACGCACGGCCGCTGCCACCAAGGACGTGGAAGAGAAGGATGTGATCCAGGCACGACGTCTGGCTGACGAAGCCCATGCCGACGCCGAACTGGCATCGGCGCGTGCTCGTGACGGTCGCGCCGAAAAGGTCAATGCCGATCTGCAGAAGAACGTCGACACTCTACATCAGGAATTGCAGCGCAGCTCAGGAGGCGCGTCATGAATGCGATCAGAATTACCGGGCACACCGTTTTACGGAATGTCACATTGGCTTCCGCTGCATTGCTGCTCGCGGCCTGCGCCGCTGATGCCGTCAAGAATCCCGACGCGGATCGGGTACGCGGGGATTTATCAGCGCTGCAATCGAATCCGGAGCTGGCGAGCCGCGCACCAATCGCGATGAAAGACGCCGAACAGGCTGTGCGCGACGCAGAGGTTCCAGATACCGACACGGCACTGACGGCGCATCGCGTCTATATCGCCGATCGCAAGGTGCAGACTGCCAAATCGCTGGCTCAGGCGCAGTACGCCATGGATCAGCGCCAGGCGCTCAGCGATAAGAGCGATCAGGTTCGGCTTGATGCGCGCACGCACGAAGCGGACGCCGCAAAGAGCAATAACATTGACCTGAAGAACAAGAACGATAATTTGCTGTCCGAACTGGCCGATCTCAAAGCCAAGAAGACGGACCGCGGCGTTGTCGTGACCTTGGGCGATGTACTGTTCTCCAGCGGCCGTGCGGATTTGAAGGCTGGTAGTGCCGGTAATCTGGACAAGCTGGTTACTGCGCTCCGCGAAGCGCCGGATCGACACGTCCTGATCGAAGGCCATACCGACAGCATAGGCAGTGACGACATGAATCTGGCGTTGTCGCAGAAGCGCGCCGATGCCGTATCGCTTTATCTCACCGGCCATGGCGTCGAGTCTGGCAGAATCGCTGCGACAGGAAAGGGCAAGGCTTACCCGGTCGCGGGTAATGAAACTGCCGCGGGCCGGCAACTGAACCGTCGCGTCGAAGTCACTATCCAGAATTCTTCGCCACAAGTCACTAGCCAGAATTCTCCGCAATAACAGCCTGGATTCTTCGCGTGACTGCGAAAGACGTCGCCATTATTCCGTCGCCCATCCGCCAAAGCGTGTGGGCGATGGTTCATGGCTGACATCATTCGGATTCACGCGGATGCTGCGTGCCAGCAACTTATACAGCAACAGCGGATTTGATCTGGCGATGTTGCACATCAGACAGCAGACGGTCTGATTCTTTCTTGACGACGGCATAGCATTCGCAAGCGTTGGCCTCTAATCCATGCCGATTGATTACTGAAATGTGGCCGCGGCGGTAGCTGATATGACCCGCGCGCTGCAATTTCCCGGCAGCCTCCGTAACGCCTTCCCGGCGCACACCGAGTGCATTGGCAACCAATTCATGCGTCACCACTAACTCAGTTTCAGACAATCGATCGAGAGTCGACAGCAGCCACCGGCACAGCTGTTGTTCTATCGAATGGAAGCGATTGCAGGCGGCGATCTGGAACACTTGTGTGGTCAGCGCCTGGGTATAGCGCAGCAGCAAATGCTGCACCGGGCCGGCGCGATTGAATTCCTCCATCAGTAGCCTCTCCTGCAGACGGTAACCGTGGCCGGCAGTCTGCACCACCGCCGAGCTGGGCGTGGTGTTGCCTCCCATGAACAGAGAAATACCGAGTACGCCTTCATTGCCGACCCCGGCGATCTCGGCCGACGAGCCGGATTCAAGGATATAGAACAGCGACACAATGGCCGTCGTGGGGAAATAGACGTGCTGCAGCCGGCCGCCGGGTTCGTACAAGGTTTGGCCGAGCAGCAGCGGCACCAGTTCCAAATGAGGAACCACGCGCTCGAATTCCGCCGCGGGAAAGGCAGCTAGAAGATGATTCTGATCGGGACTATGCGGCGACGACATGGCGAACTATTGAGATCCTCTGCCTTATTTCCTTGCGGTAAGCTCCAGGCCGATGCCGCGGTAGCCGATGAAGCGGCAGGAGCTTCCAAACATCGGTTCCCCACTGACCTGAAACTTTTGTTGTGAACCGTCGGTATTGACGCGGCTGAATACGAAGTCCAGGAATGGCTGCCGGGCTGCAATCTTCGCTCGCAGAACGGTGCGCTCCGACTCATTCCAGCCATTCATCTGTTTATCACTTTTCTCACCCACAAAGCTGTCGACCTGGATCCCGAGCATTTCCAGAACCGGACCGGACACTTTGGTGAAGCTCCCGGTCTCGTCCTGCTCCCAGTACCAGTCGGAGGCCAGCTCAGTGAGACTGCGATAACTCGCTTCGCTTTCGCGCAGTTCAGCGGTCCGCTCCTGGATCGCTTCTTCCAGCATTTTGTTACGGCGATCAAGTTCTTTGTGCAACAGGCGGACTTCCAGCATATTGAAGATGCGCGTCTTGACTTCAACCAGGTCAAACGGCTTGCTGATGAAATCCTTTGCGCCGGCCTGTAATGCGCGCAATTTGTGACCCGGTTGCGCAGTGAGCACGATAACCGGCAAGTAGTGATCCGCCTCGTTGGTCTTGAGACCTTCCATGACCTGGAATCCATCCATGCCGGGCATCTGCAGATCGAGCAGAATCAGGTCGTAGCGATTCTTTCGATGCAGTGCGCAGACTTCCTGTGGATTTCTCGTTGAAGCGACGCAGATGTAGCCGGCCTCACTCAACAGTTGTTCAAGTAGACCGACATTGGACTCCTGATCGTCGACAATCAGGATGCTGGCGCCAAAAATATCGCGCGCATTGATCATCATGCTTTTCTCACCTTGTTTGCGGACGCTGCTTCTGCTTTCGCAAATTTCAATGCCTCATCCAGCGTATCCATGAATTCGTTGACCTTGATCGGCTTGGTGAGATAACGGAAGAATCCTGACTCCAGACCTTTGGCGATATCGCGGGGCATGGCGTTGGCGCTGAGCGCGACCACCGGAATGTGCGCCGTTGCCGGATCCTCGGCTAGGACTTTCAGCGCCCTGACGCCACTGATGCCCGGCAGATTGATGTCCATCAGGATTACATCCGGTAGGAACTCCCGCGCAATCTCGATGCCCCGGTTGCCGTCTTCTGCACTCAGCAGGCGGATATCGGGCCGGCGAGCGATGAGGTCCTCGACCAGCATCAGGTTGGCCGGGTTGTCCTCGACATAGAGCAGGGTGCGCAAGTGCGCGTCGGTTCGAACCTGAATCGTGGCGACAGCTGCGGGGGCGGCTGCGTCGATGATCGCGTGCGGCTCGCGTGTCAGGTTCAATTCGATCCAGAACACACTGCCTTCCTTGACGGTGCTTTCCACGCCTATGGTGCCTCCCATCAACTCGATCAGGCGCTTGCATACCACCAAGCCGATGCCTGTGCCTTCCTCGGTGTTATCCTCCTGTCCGAGACGATTGAAAGGCTGGAAAAGCTGCGCCAGTTTTTCCGGAGCCAGGCCTTCGCCGGTGTCCTTGACGCAGATGCGAATGTGCCCCGGGGCGCTCGCAATACAGTCCACTACGACCGTCCCGTCTGCCCGGTTGTATTTGATCGCGTTGGAAAGCAGGTTTATGAGAACCTGCTTCACTCGTGTCCGGTCGGCTTTGACAAAGTACGGCATTTCAGACTGTGGAAAAGCCACGCTGATGCCGCGCTTCTGCGCCTGCGGTTCTATCATGGCTTGGCATTCGCGCATCACGTCGGCCAGCGATATCGGTTCCAGCGACAGCGACAGCTTCCCGGATTCGATGAGGGCGAGATCGAGGATTTCATTGATCAGCTCCAGCAGGTACCACCCCGCCTTGAGAATCTGATCGAGGCTTCGCCTCTGGGATGTGGTCGGCGGCGGCGAACCGGACTCTATAAGCTGGGCAAATCCCAGGATCGCGCTGAGCGGCGTGCGCAGCTCGTGGCTCATGCTGGACAGGAAGTCCGATTTCGCGAGGTTGGCCTTTTCCGCAACGGCCCTGGCCTCATGCAGTTCAAGTTCGAACCGCTTGCGCACCGAATTGTCGGCACCGATCAACAAGTATCCGATGATATCGTCATAGTCATCGCGCAGTGCGGTGATCGATACGATCGCCGGAAAGCGGCTGCCGTCCTTGCAGATATAGGTTAATTCGTAACTGTCTTCGATCCCGCGCGACGCTTTGTAAGCCAGTGCCTCGAAGCCTGGCGCAATGGTGGTTGCGAGCTCAACGCTCAGTGCCTGCGCGCGCGCCACCACTTCCTGCGGATCATGGATGTCGCTGGGGCTGATCTTGTTGATAACTTCGGCGGCCGGATAGCCCAGCATGCGCTCGGCGCCACCGTTGAATAATTGGATGATGCCTTTTTCGTCGGTGGCGATAATCGAGAAATTGGCACTGGTGAGGATTGCATTCTGCAAAGCTCCGGCTTTCAGCAAGGTGTCCCGGCGCTGCATTTCGATGATCCCGTTCAGTCTGCCGGCATCATCGAGAGTGACGGAGTCGAATACCTTTTTCCCTAACATGGCGGGCCTACGTATAAAAGCACACAATGATGCGGAGGAGATTTCGCAGCCTGGGCTGCCAGTGAAAGCGGGAAAGCCCGGAAAACCGGTCAAATTGACCGCTCCGGACAGATTGCCACCGGTTCACGGGCCAGGCAGATACAACTCCAAGCGCGCGCAATAAGAAACCACACACCCCTCGGTTCACCCAAAATCATCGCGCCGTCTCGGGGATACGTCTGTGCGCTAGCGCACATAAGAAAACTGATGGGTCTTTTTCTAAACTCCGCGCCTAGCTGTAAAGACTCTTGTTCATGGTCGAGATGAGTGCATAGCATTCGCAGGAGGCGCGCTCGAGGCCAGCACGATCGAGCACGGTGATGTTACCGCGGTTGTAATGGATCAGATTTTTTCTTTGCAGCGCCCCGGCAGCGATGGTGATGCCGCTGCGGCGCACGCCGAGCATCTTGGCGAGGAATTCATGCTTGAGTGAAAAATGGTCCGCGTGCGCGCAGTCCTGGGTCATCAGCAGCCAGCGTGACAGCCGTGCTTCCACGAGATGGAAACGCGTGCACACCGAAGCTCGTGCCAGTTCTACCAGCAACAAATACAGATAGCGTCTGAGATCGCGCTCCAGCCGCGCATTTACGCTCAGTTCGCGCTTGAAATCGCTTGCCTTCATGCGCAGCGCCATGCCCTCGCCCTGCACCAGCGCGTGCAGCGGCGATACATTTATGCCCAGTATCAGCGAAGTTCCCAACATGCCTTCATCGCCGATCAGGCCGACCTCAAGCGTTGAATGATCATCGGCCTTCGCCACTAGAGAGATGAAGCCGCTGGTCGGAAAATAGACGTAACGGATTCGCTGCCCTGGTTCGGCGAGGATGTCTCCGAAATCGCACTTGATCGGCTCCAAATGCTTCAGAACGCTATTACTACGACTTTTGCCCAGTGACATATCGAGCAGACGATTGCCAAAACATCCAGCGGATGTAGGGTTGTCCTTTACCATTGAATTCCTTGATGCTGCTGATCCGAGATGAGTGCCCGCACGAATTGATAAAACTGCTAACACCGGACCGTATCGTATTCATTTGCATATTCTCTGTGCGTTAAACCACTGAGTTCTCCTTTCTGCGAAAGACAGCAGTCAATGGGTATTGTCGATCGCAATGTACTGTATGTGTTCGGTAGCGAACGCTGGGATGTTGCTGCCGAGCACTCTCAACATGCACCCTCGCTGCAGCGGGAGATTTGTCCTGATAATTTTCATGTTCGCTGCCGCACAGACCGCTGCGCGGGCGTCTGTTTTAATAAGAAAAGGGATTTTTACCGGGTACGGATGCTATGACGCAAAACAAGGAAGGACCCTTGGCGTTTCGAAACATACTCTTGATCGAAGACAATCCCGCGGATGCCGAGACCGTTCGAGAGGCGCTCACGAATTCCGGCGATGGGGTATTTCGAGTTGAATGGGTGAGGCACTGCTCCGAGGGTGTGGAACGACTGGGCAGGGAAGACAGGCAGGAAAAAAATGGAATTGCAGCGGTGTTGGTCAATCTCTTTCTGCCCGATGGTCAGGGTCTCGAAACTCTTGACAAGCTCTTTAGTGCCGCGCCGCAGATTCCGATCCTGGTCCTTACATCTGTAGAGAAAGAGAATACTGCCAAGCTGGCGGTCCAGCATGGCGCGCAGGACTATCTGCTGAAGAACCGGATCGACGGATACATGCTGCCCAAGGCTTTGGGCAGCATGATCGAACGCGGGGTAAATGCAGAGGCGTTATTTGAAGAGAAGGAGCGTGCGCAGGTCACGCTCAATTCGATCGGTGATGCGGTCATGAGCACCGACGTGCGCGGCAACGTCACGTATCTCAACGCCGTCGCTGAGAAATTGACGGGCTGGCCCTTGGCAGAGGCGGCAGGTCGTCCGCTGGAGGAGGTGTTCCAGATCGTCGATTCCACCACTCGCGCAACCGTGCAGAATCCGATGGCGCTGGCGATTCAGGAAAACAAGACCGTCGGCCTGACTCCAAACTGCATTCTGATCCGGCGCGATGGCGTTGAATCCGCCATCGAAGATTCCGCCGCCCCCATCCACGACCGCCGGGGACACGTGACCGGCGCGGTCATGGTGTTTCACGATGTGAGCATGGCCCGGGCGGTATCGCTCAGAATGGCTTATCTGGCCCAGCACGACAGCCTCACCGATTTACCCAATAGAATTTTGTTGAACGACCGCCTGGCCCAGGCGATGGCCATGGCTCACCGTCACCGGCAAAAGCTGGCGATGCTGTTTCTGGACATCGATCGCTTCAAACACGTCAACGACTCCCTGGGCCACGCCATCGGAGATCGCCTGTTGCAATCCGTCGCACAGCGCTTGCTCGCTTGCGTGCGCAGTTCGGATACCGTCAGCCGGCAGGGAGGCGATGAGTTTGTGATTTTGCTCTCGGAAGTGATGCAGGTACAGGATGCGGCCGTCATTGCGGATAAAATACTCAAGATCCTGAGCGCCCCCCACCGCATCGAGAGCCATGAGTTGGACATCACGGTGAGCATCGGCATCGTCATCTACCCCGATCATGGATTGGATGCAGAGACTTTATTGAAGAACGCCGATTTCGCGATGTATCACGCGAAAGACAACGGGCGCAACAATTATCAGTTCTTCAGGCCGGATATAAAGGTATCCGCCATCGAGCGGCAATCCCTCGAAAGCGGTCTGCGGCATGCCATCGAGCGGAACGAATTGACGGTGCACTACCAGCCGAAAATAAATCTGAATACGGGGGCCCTTTCTGGCGCGGAAGCGCTCCTCCGCTGGTGCAGCCCAGAGCATGGAGTCGTGCATCCGGCGCAATTCATACCGATTGCGGAGGAGTGTGGCTTCATTGTGCCTATCGGCCGGTGGGTGTTGCGCGAAGCCTGCCGCCAGGCCCGGGCCTGGCAGGATGCGGGTCTGCCGCCGCTGCGCATCGCGATCAACGTCTCCGCGGTGGAATTGCGGGCCAAGAAGTTCGCTGAGGGAATACACGCGACTCTGAAAGAGGTCGGCTTGGAGCCGTGCTACCTGGATCTTGAGCTGACAGAGTCCTTTTTGATGGACGACTCCGCATCGACGACGGAAGTGCTGCGGACCCTCAAAGACATGGGCATACAACTCGCATTGGATGACTTCGGTACCGGTTATTCAAGCTTGAGTTATTTGCGGCGCTTTCCGATTGATATCTTGAAGATCGATCAGTCGTTCGTGCGCGATCTCGCCACGGTTGCGGACGATGCCAATATCGTCACCGCGGTGATCGGCATGGGGAAGAGTCTGCGCATGACGGTCGTAGCGGAAGGTGTGGAAACGCAGGAGCAGTTCGCATTCCTCAAGAATCAAGGCTGTCCCGAAGGGCAGGGCTACTACTTCAATCGGCCGATGGCGGCGGCGGAGTTTGGCCAATGGCTGGAGCGCGGCGCAACGAAAGGCGTCTTTGCTGACTCACGCACCACGCTCACCGCTCCGGTTCAATAGTCGCGGGCAGCAAGCGATCAAATTCTTTTTTGACGACTGCGTAGCATTCACAGGATCTCTTCTCTAGCCCCTTGCGATCAAGCACTTTGATGTGCCCACGGTGATACTCGATCAAACCAAGCGCCTGCAGCTTGCCCGCTGACGCAGTGACCCCTTCGCGCCGCACACCCAGCATATTGGCGATTAATTCCTGCGTCATCACCAGCGTATCGGACGAAAGCCGATCGATGCTCAGCAGCAGCCAGCGGCACAGTTGTTGTTCCAGAGAGTGATGACGGTTGCAGACGGCGGTCTGCGCCATCTGCGTCAGTAACGCTTGCGTATACCGCAGCAGCAGATGCTGCATCGCGCCGGCCCGGTTGAACGAATCCTTCAGCAGACTTCCCTTCAAACGATAGGCCTGCCCGGCGCTCTGCACCACTGCCCGGCTGGGTGTGGTTTCGCCACCCATGAACAGGGACACGCCGACGATGCCTTCCAGCCCCACTACGGCAATTTCAGCCGATGAGCCATTTTCCATTACATACAGCAACGAAACGATGCAGTCGATGGGAAAATAGACGTGCTGCAATCGCGCCCCGGATTCATAGAGAACGGAGCCGAGTTTCATCGATACCAATTCCAGGTGCGGTAGCAAGCGCTTGTATTCAGTTGCCGGCAACACGGCGAGCAAGCAGTTCTGCCTGGGAGAGGGGGGTGTTTCGGACATAGTCACGTTCCGTGTCGGGCGAGATATCGATTGACAATCATATAGTGACTATATCTCTTATGGACTCATAATCAGTGTTCCATATCGCACATAGCGACACCGTCGGATCGCAGGTCGTTGTTCTTGCAGCGGTACTGCTTCGACAAGCGCCCTGTTGTACATCATCTGGAGCCTGCACAGACGAGAATCTGGTTCCTGACATCCGGACAAAGCCGCCGGCCTCTTGCTCGATGGTTCGGTATCGTACAGACGATATATGGTGCGGCGCGGCAATATGCCGTTGGTCGACAGGGACGTTGACTTGACTGCAGGCACGGAATCAATCGCGCAGGGGCGTTAGTACGGGAGATGCACTATGGCACCGACGATGGAGCAGAGTCTCAGGGAGATTGATCGAGAGTCGAGCCGCAGGGATTTCTATGGTATGCCATTGCCGCAGCTACTCAGGCTGAAGGACGTGCATACCGAGAGTGTTCTTTCTACACGT
>Ga0265334_10000764_pt1 | contig 16135 bp, 15 predicted proteins | sample 42023metaG_FD_192442 | JGI IMG/M metagenome (GOLD analysis project Ga0265334, IMG submission 192442) | Rhizosphere microbial communities from Carex aquatilis grown in University of Washington, Seatle, WA, United States - 4-20-23 metaG | ecosystem: Host-associated > Plants > Roots > Rhizosphere... | reverse complement strand
GACAAGGACCTCTGCCTGTTCGGGAAGGGCGTCACGCCCAACCACCACCAACTCGCGTCGCAATTCGCCGACCTGGACAATTTCTACGTGGACGGCGAGATCAGCGTGCTCGGCCACAGCTACACCACCAGCGGCTACGCCAGCCCCTTCCTCGAGTGGCTGGGCATGGACGACTATTCGGGCCGCCTCGGCACGAAGGACGCCAAGAACCCCCGCAAGAACGAGGACTTCTGGCCTTTCGGCACCGTCCCCTTCACCTTCTCACCCGCCTACCTGTGGGACGCCCTGGACGCGAAGGGCGTCGATTACCGCATCTATGGCGAGGATTATTATTTCTTTTGCAAGCCCTACCGGATCCTCACCGACAAGTTCGGCGAGGACGGCGCCCTCACCCGGGCCTGCTACGACCGGTTCATGGAGCTGTCCAAGGACAAGGCGCGGGATTGGGCCTTCCAGGAACTGATGAAACCCTTCCGGGGCCGCAACGGCACCCCGGGGGACTGCGAAAAACTGCTGGAGGACCCGGGCTTCCTCGCGAAGTTCTCGGCCTTCTATTGCGGCGACCTGGGGCTCGCCCAGGCCATCGCGGGGGACCCGGCCTTCAAGGCCCAGTGGGCGGCCTTCCTGTACCACTGCTCCCTCGACTTCAAGGGCTGGGACCTGGCCTATTCGGACCTGAGGCGGGTGGGGACCTGGCAGGCGGACTTCAGGCGCCAGGTGGCGGCGGGAAAGGTGTTGCCCCTTCAATATATCTGGCTGCCCAACGACCACACCGCGGGGATGGATCCCAAGTCCCTGAACCCCAACCAGCTCGTGGCGCAGAACGACGCGGCTGTGGGGGTGGTCCTGGACACCCTGTCGAAGAGCCCGGTCTGGAAGGAAAGCCTGGTGGTCTGCATCGAGGACGACTCGCAGAATGGGCCGGACCACGTGGACGCCATGCGCAGTTTCTGCCTTGCCGCCGGCCCCACCGTGAAGCGGGGTGCGGTGGTGGGCGACCTCTACGACCAGCTGAGCCTGCTGAAGACATTGGAGCTTATCCTCGGCCTGGACCCCATGAACATGAACGACGCGCTGGCCGCCCCGATGTTCTCGCTCTTCGCCGACCAACCGGACGACCGGCCCTACCGGACGCCCCCGCCCTCGAAATACCTGACGGCGGAGGACCGGGCCCTGTACCGGGACCTTTTATCCGGCCGGGACATCCAGGAACCAAGCCGGGAGGGCGCGAACCCGAAGGATGTGAGGTAAGGATTCCGGTCAACCGGCCGCGAGGGATTTTCCGCCCGCCTCGCGGACCCGCCGCATGACGTGGTGGGCGTTGCAGGGCAGGGCCTGGAACAGGTCGGCCCCCGCCCCGAAGACCGCCTCGATCTGGTCCATCCTCGTGAAGGGCCCCAGCGCCGCGAGGGTGTGGTGGGCGTCGGCCCCCCGGACCTCCCCCAGGACCCGGGTCACCCCCGGGTCGAAGGCCGGGAAGGCCGCCACGACCGCGTCCGGCTTATGGAAGCGCGCCAGGGCCGCCAAACGGTTCGGGGAGGCGCAAACCAAGAGGGTATCACGGCGGGACATCTCCGACTGGAAGGCCCGGACGAGAAGGACGTCGGGTGAGGCGAGGATCATGAACATGGGAAACCTCCCGGTTGGACTGTCCAGGAGCTTAACCCACCCATCGTTATGTCAAGTTATAGTCATGTAATGGCTATGTAAATGACTCCGGCCGGCCCCGTCCGCCCTGGTGGGTGTTTCACCGTGGGGCCCCATGGATAGTTGTTCCTTTTTTGTCATAGGACAGGCTTCGACCCAACCGCTAGAGGTAGCCCATCTTGGTGAGTTGGGTCTTGATGGAGCCGACGGAGCGGCCCGACTCGAGCGCGAGCTTCTTGAAGGACACCCCATCGTGGAACGCGGCCCCGACGGCCTTGGCTTCCCCGTCGGTCCAGGCCCGGTGGGGCTTTTCATGCCCCTTGTCCCGGGGGTCCTGGGAGGGTTTCCTCTTGGTCTTTTCCAGGAGGCGGGTGACGTCCTGGAGGGTCTTCATCAGGCGGTCGAAGTCCTCCTCGGGAACCTCAAAATCCCGGTTGCGGGAGGGGTCCTTGAAGACGGACCGGAGCACCACCCGCCATCCCTCCTCGGGCCCCTTCTTGACGTCGATCACGTAGTCCTTCAGGCGGGTCTTCAGGGTTTGCGAGGCGAGGGTCCTTTCATCGGCCATGGGAATCCTCCGGGGAACAGGTTCGACCAGGGACCTGCAGTTTAAACCCCTCCGGTTCGGCGGATGCCCCGCCGCCCGTTAATTAACACCCGTGAAATATGACAAAACGCGAAAAAGCCCTTAAATCATCGTGCGGACGTTCATCGTGAAAGCCTTGGGATCGGCCCCCGGTAAACAGTTCCCCTCTCCCGGCTTTCACCTCACCAGGACCAACGGCAGGACCGAACGGCCGCCTGGTGAGGCCACCCGGACGTAATACACCCCGTCGGCCAGGGGCTTACCCCGAAGGTCCCTCAGGTCCAGGCCGAAATCCACCACCCCCTTGGGCACTGAGGTCCAGTTCCTCGTGAGGATCCTCCGGTAGGCGGTCGTGTAGATGGAGAGGGTCACGGGCCCCGGGGATGGGAGGACCAGGCGGACCGTCAGTTGGTCCCCCTGCCGGACCGGGTTGGGCCAAAGGACCGGGGCTGGCGGGGACCAGGGGGTCTCCGCCGGTGTCGCGGTCGTTCCCAAGGTTGAAGTCGCGCTCGGGGTCCGGGTGGGGGACGCGGTCCCGGTTGGGGAGGGTGTTGAAGTATTGGCCGGGGGTCCTGTCGCGCTGGGCGTCGCCGTCGGCGTGCCGCTGGGTGAACCGGTGGAAGTGTGGGTGGCGGAGGCTGTGGCCGTTCGGGTCACCGTCGGGGTCGGGGTTGGGGTGCCCGTGCGGGTGAAGGTCGCCGTCCAGGTGGGGGTCGCCGTTCGGGTAGCCGTCGGGGTCAACGTGGGAGTCCCCGTCCGGGTGGCCGTCGGGGTGTGGGTGTGGGTCGGCGTGCCGGTAAAGGTGCGGGTGAAGGTAGGCGTGTAAGTCGGGGTCCAGGTGCGGGTGAAACTCAAGGTGATCGTGGGGGTCCAAGACCCGGTGGGGGTGTAGGTCCCGGTTTCGGTCCGGGTGGAGGTGGGCGTATAGGTCGAGGTCCGGGTGGGGGTTTCCGTGGGGGTCAAGGTCTGGGTGCGCGTGAAGGAAGGCGTGAAGGACGGGGTAAAGGTTCGGGTCGAGGTGGGGGTATAGGTCTCGGTCCGGGTGAGGGTGACCGTGGGCGTCAGGGTGTCCGTACGGGTGAAGGAGGGCGTGAAGGTCGGGGTTGGGGTCCGGGTATCCGTCGGGGTATTTGTGTCGGTTCGGGTGTTCGTGAAAGTAGGGGTGAGGGTCGGCGTGCGGGTATCCGTGACGGTGAAGGTGTTGGTCGGGGTGCGGGTGTCGGTGGGGGTGCCTGTGTTCGTCCGCGTGAAGGAAGGGGTAAAGGTCGGGGTGAAGGTGCGCGTGAAGCTGGGGGTCGGCGAGGGGGTCCAGGTCGGGGGCAGGCAGGACATCGCGACGGCCACCTGGTCGAAGACGGCGGTGCAGAGGGCCGGTCCGTTGGCGCCGTCGGTCACGGCCATCCCCGCGTGGGTGTTGGCCGACAGGGCGGCCGTGACGGCGGCCGCGGAGATCCAGGTGAGGCCATCGGGCGACCAGGAGGCCTGGAAGACATTGCCGACCCGGGTGAGGCGCAGGAAACAGGGGAGGCCCAGGGTGTCCGGGTAGGCCGTGGTGGCGACCCCAGCGGGCGTGAGACGGCTGTGGATGACCACCTCCCCACCGGGGGTGACGCCGACGAAGACAAAGGCCGAGGGGGAGGTCCCGGTCTCGCGGATCATGATCCCGGCTTGGTCCGCGGCGGTTCCCCCCGACACCGAGACCACCCGGGCCGTGATCGAACCGTCGCCGCAAAAGGTCTGTTTTGTGAACTGGAGGGAATCCGTGGTGTAGTTCATGGGGCCGCCGGTGCCGTTGACCGTGAACACCCCTCCGCTTTCACTCGCGCTACCGGGGACCCGGGGGTTCCCGAGGTCCTGTTCCACCCAGGGGGACGGCAGGGAACCGGCGACGTACAGGCTCACCGGGCAGGATGTCGCGAAGGCCCCTTGGTTGTCCCAGGCCCGGGCCGAGAGGAAATGGCTTTGGTCCGGCACGAGGTTCCAGGTGAAGGCGTAGGGCGCCGAGGCGCTCGTGCCCAGGTAAACCCCGTCCGCGTAGAAATCGACCTGTTGGACGGTCCCGTCGCTGTCCGAGGCGTCCGCCGTGACGGTCACGGTGGTGGGGCTGGTGAACGACGACCCCTCCCCCGGGCCCGTGATGGACACCGAGGGCGGGGAGTCGGCCCCCGTCGGGGCCCGGAACGCCGCCACCATCGGCGCGGTCTGGTTGATCGTCCGGGCGTTGTCGGCGGTGGCGACCCCCGTCGGGACCCCCTCGTACCCGACCAAGGGGCTCGAGAAGTAAGGGATGCTGATGCCGGGGGCATAGGCCATGACCGTGCGGTATTGGACCCCCAGGGCGGTGAGCCGCCAACCATGGGAATAGGAATACATGGCCGTGCCCGAGGCGTTCGCCGCGTCGTGGTCGCAGCCCAGGACGTGGCCCAGCTCATGGGCCATGACCCCGGTGTAGCCTAGGTTGCCCCCGGCGTAGGCGTAGGCGGGTTGGTTGCCGGCGGCATAGACCGAGCCGTACCCGTAACCCGCGGTGGGGTCGGGCGGGCCCAAGCAGAGGAAGACCATATCGGCGCCGTAGGCGTCCCGGAGGGCCTGCACGTTGTCCATCCGGCCGTCGGCGGGGGCCTGGAGGTAACCGACGTCGGTCTGGACCGTCCCCGACTCGGTGTAGGCGACCTGTTCCGAGTGCACCAGCCGCAGTTCGGCGGACACCCCGCTGTTGAAGTACGCCATGTTGGCGTAGGCCACCTCGAAGGCGATATCGGTTTGGAGGGCCTCCAGGCCTCCCGCGGCGTTGAGGGCGGAGGGCGTGTAGACCACCAGCAGGTCGAGGACCGTGGGCGCGGCGCCGTAGGAACAACCCTGCGGGAAATTCGACGGCACGTAGAGGGGTTGGCCTTCCTGGGGTAGGCCCGCGCCCCCGACCGCCTCGCAATGGCCACCGTCCTCCGGGGAGGTCTCCTCGACCTGGGCCAGGCCGCCCCCCAGGGACCGGACCTCGAACAGGCCGCGCCCCGGGACCAAGACGGCGGCCCGGAAAGCCCCGGCGCGGTACGCCATCACGGTCCATCCGCCGTCGGTTCCGGCCACGTGGCCCCAACCCGACCAAGCGCCGTCCTTTCCCCGGCGGACGCGGTCCAGGGTCCCATCCGCGTCGACCCCCGGAAAAAGGTTGAACCGGACCGAGGGCCCCTGGGTCCCGCGGGTCATCCGGGACGGGAGGCTCGAGAGGTGGGATTCCTCAAGGTGAACAACCCGTGCGCGCTTGGAATGGGCGCCCCAGGTCCGAAGGGGCGTTTGGGTGGATGAATCCGCGAAGAGGTTCGGCGGCGCGGCTTGGACCGTGATTTGGGCCATGATCGCGCCGAAAAGGGCCGCCCAACAAAAGGCCGTGAACGTGAATTTCCAATTGGGGAACGACGGGTCGAGTGGCTCCAATTGATAGGAAGTGGTCATGTACCAGACGTTCCGGTTAAAAGTGCTTCAAATCGGGCAGACGCATAAACGTTACCACCTTCCATTCCCTCCAATGAGGGTCTTTTACCGTTTTTCCAAGGGGTCCATCCATCCCACGGCGGATGGCTTCCAACCCTATCCGGGACCATAACCCCTCCATTCCAATAAATAGAGGAATGGGAAGCATGTTTATTCCATCGTTCCCGTTGGGGTGGTCCAAACCCAGATAAACACGTGGGAAAATGGGGTTATGCGGCCAGGCCACCCATCCTTTTTTCGATGGATCATCGCCCGCCCCGATCAAACCACTGTCAACGCCTTCAGATCGTCCCCATCCAACTCGAAACCGAAAATATCCAAATTCTCCCTCAGGTGTTCTTCCCCAGTCGCTTTAGGTATTGCCGATACGCCGTCCTGCCGGACCAACCAGTTGAGCGCCACCTGGGCGGGGGTTATTCCGTGCCTCTCCGCGACCTTCTGGAGGGCCCGGTTCTTGACGACCGAGCCCCGGCCAAGGGGCGTATAGGCGGTGATCACCAGGCCCTTGGACCGCGCGTAGGGCAACAGGTCCCCCAGGTCGTCCCCCAGGCAGTACTTAACCTGGTTGCAGGCGAGGGGCATCTCCGCCAGGGCTTCGGCCTTCTTGAGGAGCGATAGGTCGTAATTGCTGACCCCCACGGCCAGGGCGCGGCCTGATTTCGCCTCGGCGCAGAGCGCCCCCACGGTTTCGGCCAGGGGCACGGCGTTGTTGGGCCAATGGAGGAGCAGGAGGTCCACATGGGACAGGCGGAGTTTGCGGAGGGATTCCCCCACCGCCCGCTTGAAGTCGGCGGCGTGGAAGTGGTCGGTCCAAACCTTGGTGGTGATGAACAGCTCATCGCGTGGCACCCCGGAGTCGGCCAAGGCCCCGCCGATCTCCGTCTCGTTGCCGTACATCTCGGCGGTATCGATGTGGCGGTAGCCCAGCTTCAGGGCCAGGGCCACCGCCCCGCGGCAGTCGCGGCCCCGGAGATCCCAGGTGCCGAGGCCGAGGGTCGGCATGGACCGGCCGTTGGGGAGGGTTACGTGCCTCATGCCCCCAGTTTAACCCGGATGGAAGCCCTAGTGCCCTGCCGGCCGTTTGAGGTTCCAATTTCGAACCTCAAAACATTAGGAAGCCAATAAGCGGATTCCTCCCATGCGATCAAAATGAGCCAAGGGACAGGACAGACGGCTTAACGGGATAAACCACCCGGTTAATGAATTTTAAGGACCTCAATCGCGCAGACCTTCGCGTTCTGGACGGAAGCCGTGAACCGGATCTTGATCTTGCCGTCGGCGTCGGGCCGGATGCCCTTAAACGTCTTCTCAAGGCCCTTGTCCATGGCCCCGGCGGACTTCAGGAGGTCGAAGTTCCCCAAAACCCTCTCGCCGTTGATCAGGATGTCGAAGACCCGTTCCCCCGGCTTCTTGACGTAGGTTTCCGCGAACAGGAGACGAACCTGGTATTCCCCCTGGGGCACCGGCAGGGCATAACTGAAGTCCTTGCCCCAACGCTCGGTTCGGTAGAGATCGGCGTCGCGCTTGGCGGTGATCGGGCGATCAGTGACCGCGATGTCCCCGTCCTGGAAGCCCTGGTCCTTCGCCCAGGGGTTCCCGGCGGAGTCCTTGGCATCCGCGCCCCCCGCCCGGATCCGCCATGTTTCTTGGGACGGCAGGGGTGTCGGCGCGGCTGCGGCGGGCGCCACCTTCTCGGGTATCCAGGCCGCGTTCTCCAGGGTCAGTTCCTGGGCGTCGACCGCGACCGGATAAACGTCCGGGGAGAGGGGCAAGACGGCCTTGCCGCCCTGGGTGACGACCAAGCCGCCGCCTTCGATATGGGCCTTGAGGACCACCCCGGACGGGAACACCGACGGTTTTTTCCAATGGAGGACGGTCTTCTTCCCCGCCTTTTTAGGTTCGACCTTTTCCAACCACTTCTCAGCCCGCCAATAGGCCCCTACTTCCCCGAAGGGGGCGATCCAAAGTTCCGACTTCTTTTCCACCAGGTAATCCAGGAACTTGAGGTAGATGTCCTTTGGGATGGGTTGGTACCAGGTGGAACCCTCGATCGCGTGGATCATCAAGAGGGTCCAGGCGCCTTGGGAAAGGTCTTGGTCCACCCAACTTTGGTAGGTCTCATAAGGGAAAGCGGTCATGGTGGCTTGGCTGGGGAGGTTCATCCAGTCCGGGTCCATGCCCGGCGTCAGGTAGTTTTGGGACTGGCCCCCGCCGCGCGCCTCGAAATCATTGGCCTCGACCCACTTCCTCAGGCCCGGCGAGATCTCCACGAAGGGATAGGCGAGGGTCAGGACGGGCTTCCCCGCCAGCTTCTCGAGCTTCGCCCGGGTCTGGACGACCTCCGATTTCTCGTCGGCGCCCGTCAGTTCACTCGTATGGCGGTGGGTCCAGGTATGGTTGCCGATCTCTTGGCCCGATTCCGCCGCCTTCTTCCATTCGTCGTCCCGGGTGAGGGGCTTGCCGATGAGGAAGAAGGTGCCGCGCAAATCCCTTTTTTGCATCTCAGGGATGGCTACGTCCAGGTGGATGGGGTCGCCGTCGTCGTAGGTGAGGGACAAGGCTGCCTTGTAGCCGTTCCAGGGAAGGACCCGGAAAGGGACGTCCTTGGGGAAGGCGGGCGCGGCGAGGAATCCCAGGAGCAGAAGGATGAACGGCAGGTTCCTGGACAGGCGTAGGGGGGATGGTTGGGACATGGCGACTCCAGATGAGGTTCTTTGACCCCTTGAACGATAGAACAAATGGGAAAAGAGCCCTAGTGGAAAAAGACGGGGAAAAGGCCGATCCATAAAGCTTTTGGAACGAGAAAACTTTTCAGGGATCTTCAATTCCAACATTTATAAAAATTTCCCGCTTCGCGGGAAAATGGAGCTGGGGACCCCTTGTGCGGACCCAACCCAGCGCCGTCCTCACAGGGCGTTGTAAAAACCGTTGAACGTCCACTGGGGGATTAAGAAAGCCTTCGGGGTATATAGGGGCGGAGCCCCTATAAGAGCACGCATTTCACTACCTCAACGGCCCCCCCACGAAAAGCAAAACCCGGTTGAGTGATCGGTTCAATTCCAACATTTATAGGTATTTCCCGCTTCGCGGGAAAATGGAGCTGGGGACCGGAATTGAACCGGCGACCTACGCTTTACGAAAGCGTCGCTCTACCAACTGAGCTACCCCAGCGTCCGAACCTACAAGGTGAAGCGCAATCTTTGGGAGTGCTGACTTCACAGGTGTTGGCCCCAGCGCCCAAAGCCAATTTTACTGGGTGGGAACCACCCCAAGAAACCCAACAAAGTTGGCCGAAACGGCCGAACCTCAATAAACCAGTGGCGAGGATATTACCCATAGGCCTTCGAACCGTCAACCAAAGAGCCTCAGTATTTAGTCCTCCAATACCAGCTTATCGATGGCAAACCAGGCCCGATTGGGGCTTTGGGGGCTGAAGGTGACCGACCGGACGGCCTCCAGGGCGGGCGAACCCCCTCCCTCCTCCGCCTTGAACCCCGGAATGGCGCGGCGACCCAGGCGGCGGATCAGTTATCGGATGACTGGCGAGTACTTATAGTCGTACATCGTGAAGGTGGAACCGACTGCGGCCCCAGAGAAAGGGACTGAAGTTCCTACTTGGGCATAAACAAAGTATTGTCCGGAACCAGGATAAATGGACGTGGGGATCGTGACCGGTGAAAGCGCATCACAACAGGGGGTCTGCCATAGGATGTGGCTGCTTGCGTCGGTGACCTGCACCCAATCGGCCGTTCCATCCACGGACCAAGACACTTGGGTGCCGTCAGCCGGGATGGTGATGAGACCTGGCGCCGTGAGGCTGGCCGTGACGGTCCCACCTGATGTCGTCGCTTGGCAGGTATAGACTTGGCCCGCTTGGTAGGCCCAAGCGGTGACGGCGGGACCATAAAGGCCCGTATTGCCTCCGCATGGGATCATCGTCGTGCCGCCACTCGCCAACGGCAAAGTCAGGCTCGGGCCTGTCATCGTGATTCCCGCGGTGGTTTCAGCGATGCCGTTGACCGACAATTCGGTTTGGCGGTATGCGAAGTAGGTACCGTCATAGTCATATCTGGCCGCGACGGATTGGATGAACACCCCCGCCGGAAGTGTCGCACAGGAGGTCGGGGTATAGGTTTGGGTCGCGGTTTGGGTCTGGGTCCAGGTCGACGACACGGTGGGGGTGGACGTGATCATCGGGGTCAAGGTCCTCGTCGAGGTATTGGACCCGGTTGGGGTGTTGGTCCAAGTCGAGGTCCGGGTCAAGGTGGCTGTGGGGGTCGGGGTGGGGGTGCCCGTCAAGGTCCAGGTCCGAGTGGCGCTCGGGGTGGCCGTGAAGGACGGCGTGGAAGTCGAAGTGAGGGTGCAGGTATATCCGGTCGTGGGGTTTTGGCAGGGCGGTACGTTGGTGAAAGTGGCGGTCGCGGCCGGGGCCGGGCTGGTGGGGGTGGAATCCCCGCTTTTTTTGCAGGCCGTTGGGACAATCGCAACAATGATCCCCAATAAGGCCCATGATAATTTCTTCAAGTTACCCTCCCGCTTATCTCATGAGGATTAGATCAAACTTACATCCGTTAACGAACCAACTAGGTCGTTACATTGAATTGAAACAGGCCAATTTCGCCTTGTAACTTTTCGTTCCTTCCGGCAACCGGCGAAACCTTTTTTATCCGCCGATTCCCCGACAGTTTAAACAGCGCCGGGATCCATTCTCTTCGGATCACCGCGTAATCATCGTGTAATTTATGTCATATAACATGAAATTGGAGCCGGCCCCAGCACCTGGCACCGAAGTTAACTTATTGGCGACTTGAACGGTAAAATAGTAACTTCCCGAAGCCGGATAAACCGAGGGCGGGATGACGACCGGCGATACGGCGTCACAACAAGCCGTCTGGTAAAGGACATTATTGTATTGATCCGTAACGATGACCGAATCGTTGTTCCCCTCAGTGGTCCAGGAAACCTGACTGCCGTCCGACGCGATGGTGATGTTGCCGGGCGCCATAAGACTTGCCGTCACGGGTCCAGCGGAAGTTGAAAACCTCAAATTATAAGTTTGCCCAGGTTGGTAGGACCAACTGGTGGTATTGGGCCCGTACATCTCCAGATTCGCGCCACAGGGAACGAACGTCACTGCGTTATTCGACAATGGCAAGCTCACCCCAGGACCGGTCAAGGTGATTCCGGCCGTGGTCTCGGCGATTCCATTTACAGCCAATTCGGAAAACGAGGAATAAGCCCCCGACCCGTAGATCGACATCCTTCCGCAAGCGGCCTGTAAGAAAACACCCGTCGGGAGTGTCGCGCAGGAGGTCGGGGTGTAGGTTTGCGTCGCGGTTGGGGTCGCGGTCCCAGTCGGGCTCAACGTTGGGGTAAAGGTGGCTGTCGCGGTATTGGATCCCGTCGGTGTGGAGGTAAATGTCTTGGTACGTGTAACCGTGGCCGTGGATGTCGAAGTCGGTGTTCCCGTGAAGGTCGAAGTACCCGTTGAAGTCGGGGTCCGGGTAAAGGTGAAGGAACTGGTAGCCGAGGGTGTGGAGGTAGGGGTACCCGTCAGGGTCCTGGTCCAGGTGGCGCTTGGGGTAGCCGTGGAGGACGGCGTGGAAGTCGAAGTGAGGGTGCAGGTGTATCCGGTCGTGGGGTTTTGGCAGGGCGGCACGTTGGTGAAGGTGGCGGTCGCGGCCGGGGGTGGAACCGGGCTGGTCGGGGTGGAATCCCCGCTTTTTTTGCAGGCCGTCGGGACGATCAAAACGGCCATGACCAGCAAAACCCAGGATAATTTCCGCATGTTTCCCCCAATAACCTCTTTAGGTACGGGTTGAATTTTACACCCGTTGAATTCCCTATTCACACGATTAACGGGCCCAAAACGGCTTCATTAACCGTTTACCAAAAGTTGTCCTATCGTCTCGCCCATTGAGGCCGACCAACTCTACCGGTTTGAATCTATCCAACCGTTCAAGTCCCCATCCGATTAATGGGGATGGTCATCATCGTCATCCCGGGTCGCCATAAAGGTCCCGGAGACCTGGCTCGTCGTCCCACAGGCCGTATCCGTCGCGGTCACCGTGATGAGGTAGGTGCCGGCGGCCAGGCGGCCGTCAAAACCCAAAAGGTGGAACGCGTTCGACCCTTTCAACGCCGTGCCCGAGAAGGACTTCACCGTTTTTCCGGTCCCGGTTTGGACCATCTGGATCTGGACCGCGGCGGCTCGGTTGAGGGTGACGGAAATGGTCAGGCTATCCACCTTCCCGGCCGGTTCGCTGGCAGGATCGATCTTCAAACCCGTCAATGCCCAGGATCGCCGATCGGAAGTCGGGGGTCCGGATATCTTCCTCGGCAAGTTCCGTGGTTGACTGGATATCCCCCCGCCTCACCTCGTCGAGGTAATGCCGAACAAACGCGTCCTCCCGCGTTAATTTCACGGTCAATAAGCGGCCAAATAATCCCCTACCCCTCAAGGTTCCAAATAAACCATTGAATACGGCAATTTCCATGAATGGGGCGCCCCAAACCAAAACCACCACAACCGCGAGGATCCACTTCTTGGTTTTGGACATGGCAAGAAACCGCCTGAACGAGATACCGGCTTTTGTCGGCGCCTGAGCCAGACGGATTATACAGGATGCCCTGAAACCTAATTCTTCACCCAGGCGAGTTCTAGCAGGGTGCTGAAAAAGTGTTTTGAAACACTGCCATCAGCCATGCGGGTCGAGCGAATCGCCGTGAATCCCCAGGTTTTTGGGGGGATGATTCGCGAGTAAAACATGAAATAGTCTCTTCAGTTCGACTTTTTCATCATTCTGCTAACACCAGCTTATCGATGGCAAACCAGGCCCGATTGGGGTTCTGGGGGCTGAAGGTGACCGACCGGACGGCCTCCAGGGCGGGCGCCCCCCCGCCTTCCTCCGCCTTGAAACCCGACAAGGGGACCGTCACCTTCTCCCACTTCCCCGAGCCTCCCGCGGTCGGCGCGGTGGCCTCGAAAACCCGCCCCAGGGAATCGGTGAAGGAGACCTTCAGGGCGACTTGGCTCTTGGAGAAGAGGTGGAACACCAGGGCCGAATGTTTGCCCCAATCCTGGCCATCGGACCCGTCCCCCGCACGGCACCAGAACCCGCAGCTGCCGTTGGCCTTCATCCGGTACTGGAACGCGAAAAACCAGTCGCCCTTGCGCTTGGAGTTTTCCTTGAAACGCCAGTTGACCGTGGAGCCTTTGTCGTCCTGGAAGGTGCCGGTCAAACCCGGGTCTTGGGGGCCCTTGTCGAAGTCCTGCACGACCATTTCTCCCGCCCGGGCCCCGAGGGGGGCCAGGAGGCAGAGGACCAAGGTAAGCCTTTTCACCACAGGAACAACCCATTTGAGCTTATTGAAAGCTTTCACCACCAAGGTCACCATCCTGGGTTAAAAGGGGATAACAACAAGGCAAAACCATTTTGAACCGCCAAGTTCACCAAGGTCACTAAGAAAAACTATTGGGTTAAACGACTAGATGCGAAGAATCAAGAATATTTCACCGCCCAGGTCACCAGCTCTGATCAAAAGAAGAAAAGACCGGGGCAAAACCATTTTGAACCGCCACCCGTAAGCCTTCGACTGAGGGTTTAATAAAAAACCACCAAGCCCACCAGGTCGGCGAGGTCCTTAAGAGTCGTCCTTAAAAACCTTCGTGACCTTGGTGAACTTGGTGGTGAAAAAACCTTAATCTATTCTTAAATCCTTACTTCGCCGCGACGATGTTGTCGATCAGGACGACGAACTTGCCCACGGTCTTCGGCGCCAGGTTGAAGGTCTTCACCTGGCTCAGGTCCATCGGGGCGCCCTTCACGGCGTCCGACGGGGTGTAATAGGGGTCCAGGATGAAGGACGACATCGGGACCGTCACCGTCTCCCAGCCCTTTCCCTGGGACGCCGGGGCGTCGGCCACGAACTGGTTGTTGTTCTTGTCCTTCAGGGCCACGCCGACCTGCACCGGGGCCTTGGAATAGATCATGAAGCTCAGGGTCTGGGCGCCCTGCAGGTTCACGCCGTCCCAGGTGTCGCCCGCGCGGCACCAGAGGCCGCAATAACCGCCGGCCTTCAGGTCATAGGAAACTTCGAGGGCTTGGTCGCCCTTCTTGGCCTTCGGGGCGGCCTTCTGGCCGTAGACCAGCGTCGAACCCTGGCTGTCTTGGTAGGCGCCGATCATGCCGCTTTCGAGCGCGGTGTTGAAGTCCTGCACGACCACCTTTTCGCCCGTGGCGGCGGGGGCCGGCTTGTCCGGCGAAACACCCGTGGAGCCGGAAGCGGCCGTTGGGGCGGCCGCGGATCCCGCCTCGATCGCGACAGGGCCCACCCAGAGGGTTCCCACGCCGGGATCCAGGGGGGCGAAGTTCATGCCGTTCAACTGGGACAGGTCCATCGGGTGGCCCACCTGGGCCCCGTCGGGGGTATAGCTGTCCTTCGTGAAGGAGGACAGGTCCACCTTCACCACGGACCAGTCCTTCGAGGGGACCTGGAACTTGGCGGTGTACTGGACGTTCCACTTGTCCTTGAGGGAGATCTGCGCCTGTCCGGGCTTGCCGGCCTTGACCGACACCAAGATCTTGCCGGCCTTGGACAGGTCGGCCGATTGGTTGGACCAGAGGCCGCAATACCCGCCGGCCTTCAGGTCATAGTCGAGTTTGAGCGACTTCCCGTTCTTCCCGGGGCCCTTGTCGCCCGTGAAATTGAGTTTGGAGCCCTGGGAGTCCGCGTAGGCCCCCATGCTGGAAGGATCCGGGTTCGCCCAGTCCTGGAAGGGGGCGACCTGGGTCGCCTCCGACTTCGCCATCGCTCGGCCGGCCAAAACCGCCAGGCCTAAAGTCACCGCCAACATGAACCGCTTCCCGTAACGCATGTAAAATCCTCCGACCTTTTGGTTTCTTGATCCGGTCGGGCGGCCCACCGGGTCGCCCCCTACCCAAAATATCCCGCGCCTATCGAGCGGGACTAATCGATTAGACGCCTTCCCATCCCACCAGGGCCAACCTAAATGACGCGGCCAAGACCCGAACCGCGTGAAACCGTATCTTGCCGAAAGCGCCCCGGCGCCCGAATCCGGTGGCAAAAAAAAGAAGCCTCCCCGGAGGGTGAGGCCTCTTGACAAGGGAAAACCCCGGACCGGGATTAGGACCCGCCCCGTCCCGGGCGGCCCGAATCGCCGGGCACCACCTTGATCTGGTTGGACACCTTGAACACGCCGGGCAACCCCTGGACATAATGCACGATCGAGCGTTTGGTGCCGAAGTCGTCGGCCATGCCGCTCATGAACACCTTGCCGGACTTGACCGAGACGTGGATATGGTCGCCGCCCATGCCCCGGACCTTGCGCACGATGCTGGCCTCGAGTTCCACGTCCTTGGGATCGACATCATTGCTGCCGCTGAGGCCCAACATGCGGGCTTCTTTGGGGGTGAGGCCAAACGGGGCATTGCTTGCGTCTTCCGCCATATCAGCCTCCTGGGACCCATCTTTCGTCACGGCCATTTTACCACCAGGATGGTCCCTGACAAATTCCGTTTCGGCTATTCCTCCCGGAGGAAACCCACGAACAGCATGGAAAGGCCCATGCCGACGGTGGCCTCCAGGATCATCCAAAAGATGTTGGGGCGGCCCGGCGTCAGGTCGTGGGTGAAACCCAATAGGGCGTAAAAGGCGAACCAAAGGATGACGGCCAGGCGGGGCATGCTCCACTCTTTCATGAGGCACCTCGGAAAAGGATCAAAGCTACAACTAAGCCGCCGGCCGTAAGCCGTTGGCTTCGGATTCCAATCTTACAACCAACGCCCCTACGAGAGCCTCAGGGCCCTGAGGCGCGCGAAGCGCCTCGAAGGATAAACGGCCGAAAGCAGGTCCCTCGTCGGACCGTACCGCGGTCCTCGCTCGGGATTCAGTATCGCATCTCTTCTATAAGGATTTTAGACTGTGGCGCAACAGCTCTTCAACAGGCGTCTCGGGCCCCAGGGCCTGTAGGGAGGCTAAGGCGGCCCGTCGGGCCTCGGCGGCCCCATAACCCAGGGCCAGCAAGGCTGCCAGGGCGTCCTGGAAAGCCAGGCTTTCGACCCCCCCTTGGGACACCACCCCTTCGGGCAGGGTTCCGACCCGTTTGAGGGCCTTGTCCTTGAGTTCCACCACCAGGTGCTGGGCGGTCTTTTGGCCGACCCCCGCCACCCCCTTGAGGGACGCCGCGTCTCCCCGGACCAGGGCCTGGTACAGGACCGCCGGGGGGAAGGCGTTGAGGAGTGAGAGGGCCACCTTGGGCCAGACGCCGGAGACCGTCAGGAGCAGCCGGAAGGCCTCCCGCTCGACCTCGTCGGGGAAACCGAAAAGCACCAGGGCGTCTTCCCGGACATGGAGGTAGGTCTTGAGGGTGACGGCCCGCCCGGGCTC
>Ga0265334_10000763_pt1 | contig 16135 bp, 15 predicted proteins | sample 42023metaG_FD_192442 | JGI IMG/M metagenome (GOLD analysis project Ga0265334, IMG submission 192442) | Rhizosphere microbial communities from Carex aquatilis grown in University of Washington, Seatle, WA, United States - 4-20-23 metaG | ecosystem: Host-associated > Plants > Roots > Rhizosphere... | reverse complement strand
CTCGAAGTCTCCGTTGTCCTCGGTGTAGGAGGACCGGTACGGTTCGTAGGTGGAATAGAGGTAGGGCGTGAAAGCCTCGAACTCGGCGCCGCAGGTGTCCACCATGCGATAGTAGGGGGTCACCGCGAGTCTCTTGCGGTGTTTCCGCAGGTCCGTTTCCTTCACCCCGGCCAGGAACGCCAGCTGGGGGTCCGAGAAGCCATAGGCCTTGGCCTGCCGCAACAATTCGGCGGGTAGCTTTTTGGAGAGCGGCGCCTTCTTGGCCAGGGCTTTCTCCAAGTCCTTTTCCATGTCCACGATGAGCTTAAACTCGTTCAGGAACCAGGGGTCGAAGGCCGTGAGCTCGTAGAGCTTCTCGATGGAATAGTTCTGCCAGAGCGCCTGACGCAAAAAGAGATGCCGGTCGCTGGTGGCCTTCTTGAGGCGGGCGTTCAGGAATTCCTCGGGCAGGGCCTTGGGTTTGCGGGCCCCGGTCCTCTGCCAGCGCCCGTCCAGGTACTCGCGGCCGTCGGCGCCGTAGCCGATGTAACCCAGTTCCATGGACCGGTAGGCCTTCTGGAGGCTTTCCTTGAAGGTGCGGCCGATGGCCATGGTCTCCCCCACGCTCTTCATGGCGGTGGTGAGGACGTCCTCGGTGTCGGGGAACTTCTCGAAGGTGAACCGGGGGATCTTGGTGACCACGTAGTCGATGGTGGGCTCGAAGGCCGCCTTGGTGTATTTGGTGATGTCGTTGAATAACTCGTCCAAAGTGAAGCCCACGGCCAATTTCGCGGCGATCTTGGCGATCGGGAAACCCGTGGCCTTGGACGCCAAGGCGCTGGAACGCGATACCCGGGGGTTCATCTCGATGACCACCATGCGCCCGGTCTTGGGGTGCATGCCGAACTGGATGTTCGACCCGCCGGTATCGACGCCGATCTCGCGGATGACCGCGATCGAGGCGTCCCGCATCTTCTGGTATTCCTTGTCCGTCAGGGTCTGGATCGGGGCCACCGTGATGGAATCGCCCGTGTGGACGCCCATGGGGTCCAGGTTCTCGATGGAGCAGATGATGACCACGTTGTCCGCCAGGTCGCGCATCACCTCCATCTCGAATTCCTTCCAACCCAGGGCCGATTCCTCGACCAGGCACTGGTGGGTCGGCGAGGCCTCGAGGCCCTTGGCCAACATTTCCTCGAGTTCGGGCTTGTTGTAGCAGACCCCGCCCCCCGTGCCGCCCAAGGTGAAGGCGGGGCGGATGATCAGGGGATAGCCCTGCTTCTCGGCGAAGGCCAGGCCGTCCACCAGGTTCGTGACCGTGGCGGAGTTCGGCAGGTCCAGGCCAATGCGCTGCATGGCCTCTTTGAAAAGTTGGCGGTCCTCGGCCTTCTTGATGGCCTCCAACTTGGCCCCGATGAGTTCGACCTTGAACTCGTTCAGGGTGCCGTTCTCGGCCAGGGCCACGGCGGTGTTGAGGGCCGTCTGGCCGCCCAAGGTGGGCAGGAGGGCGTCGGGGCGTTCCTTCTCGATGATCTTGCGGACGATCGCGGGGGTGATGGGCTCCACGTAGGTGCGGTGGGCGAACTCGGGGTCCGTCATGATGGTGGCGGGGTTCGAGTTGATGAGGATGACCTCGAAGCCCTCTTCCTTCAGGGCCTTACATCCCTGGGTGCCGGAATAGTCGAACTCGCAGGCCTGGCCGATGACGATGGGCCCTGCCCCGATTACGAGGATCTTGTGGATGTCTGTACGCTTTGGCACTTTCTATCACCTTTCGAAGTACATCAACGACCGTTAACCACCGGGAACACGATAAGCACGGGGAAAACAGATGTTTTTAAAGTGATTTAACCCGCCAATCCCCGTGAACTCCGTGGTTCAAATGCCGTCTTAGGACTTTGAAGCCAGCAATTCCTTGAATTGTTTAAACAAGTAGCTTGCGTCGTGGGGGCCGGGCGAGGCCTCGGGATGGTATTGCACCGAAAACACCGGCTTTTTCTTGAGGGACATACCCTAGCTGGTGTTGTCCGAAAGGTTGATGTGGCTGAGTTCCGCCACGGCGGAATCCACGCTCTTGGGGTCCACCGCGAAACCGTGGTTTTGGCTGGTAATCTCGACCTTTTGGGTCTTGGTGTTGAGGACCGGCTGATTTGCGCCCCGGTGGCCGAACTTGAGCTTGTAGGTCTTCCCCCCCAGGGCGAGGCCGAGCATCTGGTGGCCCAGGCAGATGCCGAACACCGGCGCGTTGGACTCCACCAACTTGGCCACGGTCTGGTATACGTAGGGTACTGCTTCCGGGTCGCCCGGTCCGTTGGATAGGAAAAAACCCTTGGCGCCAGAGGCGAGGAGCTTGTCCGCGGGGGTCGAGGCCGGGTACACCGTCACGTCGAACCCCTCAGCGGTGAGTTTTCGGAGGATGTTGTACTTGATGCCGCAATCGAGGGCGGCGATGGGGATACCAGCGGGTTGTGGATCCACCTTGTCGAACTTCAGCTGGCCGCCCGCCACCAAACCGGCTTTCTCCAGGTCGTAGGGCCGCTCGGTCCATTTATAGGGCTTGTCGACCGTGACTTCCTTCACGAGGTCCACGCCCACGATGCTCCGGGATTCCTTGGCCTTCTTGATGAGGCGCTTCACGTCAAGGTCGCGGGTGGAGATGACGGCCTTCTTGGCCCCGTGGGTACGGAGGTGGCTGGTGAGTGCGCGGGTATCCACGCCCTGGATGCCGACCACTTTGTTTTGCAGGAGGTAATCCGCCAGGGTGGCCTTCATGCGCCAGTTGGAGGGATGGGGGCAATATTCGCGGACGATGAATCCCTCGACCCAAACCCGCCGGGACTCGACGTCCACCTCGTTGATCCCCACATTACCGATGAGAGGGTAGGTCATAGTGACCATCTGTCCCTTATAGGAGGGGTCGGTCAGTATTTCCTGATAGCCGGTCATGGAGGTGTTGAACACGGCCTCGCCGTAACCCTCGCCCTCGGCGCCGAAGGAGATGCCCTCGAACCACGCGCCATCCTCAAGAGCCAGCAATGCCTTCTTTACTTTACTCGCCACGTTTGGGTTCCTTTGAGTTGCTACCCGCTTCAACCTTCGAGTTCAGTTAGCCTTCGTTCTTGTAGTCGTATTTAACTACGCCACCGACGATCGTCATGACCGTCCAGCCCTTGAGGTTCCAACCCTGAAATGGCGTGTTGCGTCCCTTGCTCTTGAACTTGGAGGCTTCGACGGGACGCTCGGTCTTGAGGTCGAACAGGGCCACGTCCGCCGGAGAACCCTCCGCGAGGGTGCCGCCGGGGATCCCCAGGATCTTGGCGGGGTTGGAGGACATCATCTCCACCGCCTTGGAGAGGGACACCATACCGGGTTCCACCAGGTGGCTGTAGGTCACCGGGAACATCGTCTCGAGCCCCACGATGCCGAAGGCCGCCTTGTCGAACTCGCATTGCTTCTCGGTGGAGGCGTGGGGCGCGTGGTCCGTGCAGATGGCGTCGATCACCCCGTCCTGCAGCCCCTTGCGGATGGCCGCCACGTCTTCCTCACTTCGGAGGGGCGGGTTCATTTTGAAGTTGGCGTCGTACTTGCGGATGGCCCGGTCCGAGAGGGCGAAATAGTGGGGGCAGGTCTCGGCGGTGACCGAAAGGCCCTTGCGTTTCGCCAAGCGAACCAGCTCCACCGACCCGGCGGTGGACACGTGGGCCGCGTGGAACCGGGCGCCCGTCATCTCGGCCAGGAGGATGTTGCGGGCCACCATGACGTTTTCCGAGGCGGCGGGGATCCCGGGGATCCCCAGGCGGGTGGCCGTCTCGCCCTCGTTCATGGACCCGTTATTGGACAGGTTTGAGTCCTCACAATGGTCGATGACCACCGTGTCGAGCATTTTGGCGTATTCCAGCACCCGCCGCATGAGCTCGGCGTTCATGATGGGCGACCCGTCGTCGGACAACCCCACCACCCCGGCACGCTTCAACTCGCCGATCTCGGCCATCTCCTGGCCCTCGCGGCGCTTGGAGATGCAGCCGATGGGGTACACCCGGCAGTGGCCTTCCTGTTCGGCCTTGGTCTTGATGAAGTGCACGATGGCCTGGTCGTCGATGGGCGGGTTGGTGTTGGGCATGCAGGCCACCGAGGTGACCCCGCCCGCCACGGCCGCGTGGGACCCCGTGGCGATGGTTTCCTTGTACTCGAACCCCGGTTCCCGGAAATGGACGTGCATGTCCACCAGGCCCGGGGTCACCAGCAGGCCCGTGGCGTCGATCACCCGGTCGGCCTTCGCCTTAAGGTTCTTCCCCACCTTGGCGATGAAGCCGTTCTCGATGAGGATGTCGGCGGGACCGTCCAATTGCTGGGACGGATCCACCACGTGACCGCCCTGGATGAGGATGCTGCCCATGGAACCTTTTCCTTCCGTTACTGGCTGACCGACTTGTCGCCCATCATGAGAAAGAGGATCGCCATCCGAACGGCCACGCCGTTGGTCACCTGCTCGTCGATGACCGAGGCGGGCCCGTCGGCCACCCCCGAGGAGATCTCCACCCCGCGGTTCATGGGGCCCGGGTGCATCACCATGACGTCCTTTTGGGCCACCTTAAGGCGCTCGGTGGTGACGCCGAAGAGCATGGAATATTCGCGGATTGTCGGGAACAGGTTCTTTTGTTGCCGTTCCAGCTGGAGCCGCAGGACGTTCACCACGTCGGCCCCGGTCAGCGCCTTCGTGAGGTCGTGGGTCACCTCGACGCCCCATTTCTCGATGCCGGAAGGGATCAGGGTGGTCGGGGCGCAAAGCCGTACCTTGGCGCCCATCTTGATCAGGCCGTAGATGTTGGACCGGGCCACCCGGCTGTGGGTGATGTCCCCCACGATGGTGACGGTCAGTCCCTCGATCTTGCCCTTGCGCTCGCGGATGGTGAAAAGGTCCAACAGGCCCTGGGACGGGTGCTCATGGAAACCGTCCCCCGCGTTGATGATGGAGGCCTTTGACACCGAGGCCAGGAGCGCCGGTACCCCCGAGGAGGAGTGGCGGACCACTAGGGCGTCCACCGTCATGGCTTCCAGGGTCTTGAGGGTGTCGATCAGGGTCTCCCCTTTCACGAGGGAAGAGGATGCCGTCTGGATGGTCAGGATGTCGGCCGAAAGGCGCTTGGCGGCCAGCTCGAAGCTCGAACGGGTTCGGGTGGAGGGCTCGTGGAAGAACAGCACCACCGTGCGGCCCCGTAGCGCCGGGACCTTCTTGACGGACCGTTCGGACACTTCCTTGAAGGAATTGGCCGTGTCGAGGATGAGCGTGATTTCGTCCGCGCTCAGTTCCTCGAGGGTCAGGAGATGTTTTCGGTTCCAAGCCACATTCAACCTCGCCGTTAGCCGCCGGCCGTTCGCCGATAGCTTTAGTCTTTAAGCCTGGATGAAGCCAGCGGCCAACGGCTGACGGCCAACGGCTTCTTCAGGCCTGTTCCACAATCACCACTTCATCCACCTGGTCGTATTCCTTCACGCGCACCAGGACTTTTTCCTTCTGGGAAGAGGGGATATTCTTGCCCACGTAATCGGCGTGGATGGGGAATTCGCGGTGGCCCCGATCCACCAACACCGCCAATTGGATGGCCTTGGGGCGGCCGAAATCGATGATCTCGGCGATGGCGGCCCGGGCGGAACGGCCCGTGAAGAGCACGTCGTCCACCAGGACGATGAGCTTGCCGTTCACGTCAAAGGGAATATGGGTGTCCTGGGGGGGTTTGTCACTTTTGCGGGTAGCCGCGTCGTCGCGGTAAAAGGTGATGTCTAGGGCGCCCACCGGGAAATCCGCGCCCTCGATGGACCTGATCTTGGCGCCCAGCCGGTCCGCCAGGGTTTCACCACGGCTCTTGATCCCCAGGAGGGCTAGGTTATCCGTGCCCTTGTTGCGTTCGAGGATCTCATGGGCGATACGGGTGAGGGCCCGATCGATGTCCCGGGCGTCGAGGACCTTGGCTTTGATGGATTCAGGCATGATGCCCCCAAAAAGAAAAACCCCGCTCAACCCCGAGGGGTCGGCAAGGTTTACGGTTTTCAGGCGCTTGGGCGCAAAGCATCTAATTCGGTCCTTCGGAGCCTCTCGGACCCCGTTAAAGGTGACTGGGGCGGATTATACCCATCCGCCCCCCAAAGTCAAGTTCACCCAAAAGTCCTTCGGTTCGCCCAGGTACTACCGGTTGGCGCTCTTCTTCGCGCCATCAGGCGCCTGGGCTACGGACTTTCCCGCGACCTCCATCGCCGTCTTCTCCACCCGACTCATGACGTCATCCAGGGGGCCCTCGCAATTGATCCGCTTCATCATCCCGCGGGACTCGTAATAATTGATCAGGGGCGCCGTGTCACGGGTATAAACGTTCAGGCGGTTCTCGATGGTGGCCGGTTGGTCGTCGGCGCGCTGGATGATCTCGCCGCCGCACTTGTCACAGACGCCCTCGGTCTTGGGGGGCATGCCGGTGTTGACGTTGTACCCGGCGCCGCAGGACTTGCAGGACCGGCGGCCGGTCAGGCGCTTCAGTAATTCCGGCCGTGACACCTCGATCTTCAGGACCCCGTCGATCTTCAGGTGCATGTCATTCAGGAGCTTCCCGAGCGCCTCGGCCTGGGCCACCGTGCGGGGGAACCCATCGAGGATGAACCCTTTGGAGGCGTCGGCTTCCTTGACGCGCTCGCGCACCAAGCCGATGACCACCGAGTCGGGCACCAATTCGCCCTTCTTCATGTAGCTTTGGGCTTCGAGCCCCAAGGGCGTCCCAGCCTTCACGGAGGCGCGGAGGATGTCGCCGGTTGAAATCTGGGGGATGTTGAACTTTCGGATGAGGACGTTGGAATAGGTCCCTTTGCCCGCTCCGGGCTCGCCCAATAGGATGAATCGCATGTTTTTCCTCCGGATGGTTCGGTGAAAGATCCGACGGAAGAACTTTAATCCCATTGGGAAATGAAACGCCCTGACGCGGCTCATACAACGGCCATCATACTGAAACAGCCCGTTTGATCCGAAGTCCATGGGGTTCCGCTGAATGGGCCTGGCGGTCGGTTCAAGTTAACGGCGGAACCTCGCGATCTAAACGGACAAGGAGGGCCTTCAGGTTTCGGCGGTTTTGCCCGAAATCCCCCCGGCTGGACCGGGATTGTGAGACGGCCTCGAGTCGGGTGACCCCGTCCTGGCCGCGGACGACATAGACGTGGATATCCTGCGCCCCAATGGGAAGCCATGAGCGATGGGTCAAGCGAATCCGTCCCTGGACTTCGCGGGTTTCCGCCCATGCCCAACCCGAAAGTGCGGAGACGGTCTTCCGGACTTCTTGAAGGAGGGCTTCAGGGGGTTCCCGGTATTGGCGGGGCCGCAGGACCGGATCCGGGTCCCCGGGCAAAGTCACCGCGACGGTCGTTTTGAACCATTCCTGGAAAGACAACCCCACACCTCCCGGTTGATTATTCTAGGTTCGGCTCACCGGGGGTAAAAATCAAGGGGACGCGGGAAGATGGTTTACGGCTTCGCGCGGAGATTGGCCAATCGCAGATCAAGCTCCTTGGCCGCGCGAAGGATGTCCTCGGGGTTCTTGGACTTTTTGGCCTCGTCCACCAGGAATTCGCGGACCAAAACCAGGATGCTCTCCAGTTTCTCACCCATGTCGGCGTCGTGACGGGAAAGGTCCAACCACTCGTCGGCGAGGTTGAAAAACCTCTGGAAAGCCCCCCATTCCACCGTCTGGCGCATCCGCAAGGGGCCCAGCAGGTCCATCATCATGGCGTCCACATCGCGCTCGATTTCCAGGATGCGGAGGCGTTGGCCGTTCAGGGCCTGGAGCGGCGTCCGCCGGAACAGCGCCTCGGCCGCGTTTTGGAATTCCGTGAAGGGCCCCTTCACCTGGAGCGCCTGGAGGAACTGCTCCGAACCTTGGCTTTCTTGGTGCGAGAGGCTGAGTTTATGGTCAATCACGGGCGTGCCCTGCAGTCGGGACAAACCCAAAGCCACCCCGGCGCCCAACGCCAATCGGGTGGCCCCTCCCCAGGCCAATTCCTCGTCGCTGGCCGTCAAGCCGGCCCGCATGCCCCGTTCCTCCGGGGGGATCCAGTCGGCGGCCCCGTCGATCTTGTAGTAGACCATCTGGATGTTCTCGGGAACACCCTCCAACCCCACCCCCAGGAGCGGGAGCTTCTCGGTCAAGTCCTCCTCAAGGCTCAGCGGAACATCCCACTCCCCCTGTTTGGTCCAGATCTTGAGGCGGGGACGCGTGGGAAGGTCCAACAGGTCTTGGAGCGCCCGTTCGCAATAAACCGCCATTTCAAGTGCGCGGAAGGGCTTGGGGCAGGGGATGGTAAGGTCGAGAGACACGCAAAGCTCCATAAAACGCGGATGGCGGCTAGCGGTTGGCGGAGGGCCAAGAATCACCGCACGGCAAAGCAAAAAAACTCACTCCGGTTCCCGGAGTTGGGCTCCATTCGAGGCGGCGACTTGGGCGTAAAACCTGCCCGAGTCTTTCACGGTCCTCTTTTGGGTCTTGAAGTCGACATGGACCAGTCCGAACCGCGGCTGATAGCCCGAACTCCACTCAAAGTTGTCCATGAAGGACCAACAGCAATAGCCCCTCAAGTTCACTCCCCGGTCCAACGCCTCCCGGAGGGCCTTCACATGGAGCGCCAAGTACTTCACCCGGTTCCCGTCCCGAACCCTTCCCGCGGCGCTTGGCTTTTCACGGAAATAGGCGGCACCGTTTTCGGTGATGACCAATGGGCGCCGGCCATAGGTCTGGGTCACCCACAACAGCATATCCCGAAGCCCGTCCGGCCAAAAGGGCCAGCCGAGGTCCGTCGATTGGGGGGCCAACTTGGGTTCCATCGTGCGTCCGTTCGGAAAGCGTTTCAGGAAAAGGCTGAAGTAGTAGTTGATCCCCAGGAAATCCAGTGGAGCCGCCGCCTCCTTCAGGTCGCCCGGCTTTCCCAGGGGCGCCCAGCCTTCCCGCTCCGCGATCCGGAGTTGTCGGGTTGGATATTTCCCGAGGAGGAAGGGATCGAGGTACCACCGTTCGGAGTCCCGCCGCTCCCGGACCGCCTGGAGGTCGCCGGGGTGCCCGGCCCGGGACGGGTACAGCATCATGATGTTCGGGCAGATACCGATCTTGAGGTTTTTATTGGTGGCGCGAAGGGCCCGGACGGCGCGGCCGTGTGCCAGCATCAGGTGATGGAACACTTGGGCGGCGGTGGCCTTGTCCTTCACCCCCGGGGCGTGGAAACCGCCTTGGTAACCGCAATAGGCCACCACGTTTGGCTCGTTGATCGTCGCCCAAAACCGGACCCGATCCCCCAGGCGTTTAGAGCAAACGGCGGCGTATTCGGCGAACCAATCCGCCGTCCGGCGGTTGAGCCATCCCCCGGCGTCCTGTAGGGCCTGGGGCAGGTCCCAATGGTAAAGGGTCACCAGGGGTTCTATTCCCCGGGCGAGTAGCCCATCCACCAACCGATCGTAAAAATCCAGTCCCTTTCGGTTCACCAAACCTCGTCCCTCGGGAAGGATCCTGGGCCATGAAAGGGAAAACCGGTAGGCGTCCAGGTTCATGGACTTCATCAGGTCGAGGTCGGTCCGCCAGCGCTTGTAATGGTCGCAGGCCACATCGCCCGTCTCGCCCCGGTCCACGCGTCCGGCCGTGTGGCTGAATCGGTCCCAGATCGACTCGCCTTTTCCGTCGGCCTTCCAGGACCCTTCAATCTGGTAGGACGCCGTGGCGGTGCCCCAGAGGAATCCCTTGGGAAAGGCCGCGCCGATTTGGACGGGAAATCCAACCTTGGTTTTCACGAAATCAATCCCTCGTCACCAGAGTGTCAAATCCTAATCCGTTTTTATTAAATCGTCACTTCACCCTGTGGCTCAGTGTCCCTGTGGTGAAAGCGATTTGTCTTCAGTGCTTTTTCTCGAATTGGATACGGGTCTTGAGCGAATCCGCGTTGAGGGCCCCAAGTTGGGCCTCCAGGTTTTGGGTTTGGGCCGCCAAGGGCGCCACCGACCGGATCGCTTCCTCCAGCGCCGTCCAAACCCTTTGGGCTTTTCGGTTCAGGCGTAGCGCCGTCAGGAGCGCCGACAAACCGTGCCAGTCCACGGGAAGAATCCTCCGGTCCCGCAGCAATTCAGCCGTCTCTCCCCCGCCGGTCCCAGCGTAAAGGACGTAAGCGGACGGCTCCGGAATATAGAGCAGTCCGCCCGCCAGGGGGTTCGCCACGTGGCCGGAAGCCATCCGTGCCAGGTCATGGACCCTCGTGCGGCAGGCCGCGTCGTTGGAATCCATGGGAAGCAACGCCATCATGGGGATCTCCCCCATGGCGGTGAGGAGCCAGAGTGACCCGGCCGTTTCCCCCGGCCGGTAATCCCCCTCCTCCAAGAAATCCTTTGCGATCTGGGCCAAGTCCGCCGTAGCGGGAGGGGCGGGGCTCCCTTCCCGGAGGGCTTGTCGGGCCAACCGGAGGCTCTTGGCTCCCTCTCCGATTCGGCCCGCCTCCAGGCGCAGCTCCAACAATTCGTGGGCGGCTTCATTCAGGGGGGAGGGCCCGGCTTGGGGCACGGTTTCCAGTCTGCGGAGGGATTCGGCCAGCCATTGGTCGGCCAGGCGTTTCGCAGGGGAATCGACGGGAGGGGCCTCCGTGAGGAAGCCACGGCGTTTTTTGCCGATCAATAGGAAGGCCAAGCCGCCCATGACCGCGGCGAAGGCGAAGATGAGCAGGATGAACCCGATGAACGGCAGTCCCACGTCGGCTCCTTTTTAAATGGCGGGGCATTATAAGCCAAATATCGGATAAACCCATATTCACCACAGGACGCTGAGGCGCAGGGGACATTTTACTTTTTGACGAATTCAACCATCAGCCTAAGCTGACTTTGTGTCCCCGCGTCTCCGGGCCGAGGCTAACGTTTTTTATGCGGTTGGGAGCCGAATCCGAATCGCCTCAGCGCCTGGGGGTCCTTGCGCCAGTTGGGGAACACCTTCACCCGCATCTCCAGGAACACCTTGCCCTGCGTCAGCTTCTCAATCTCCAGGCGGGCCGCCATCCCGATGGCCTTGAGGCGGTTCCCCTTGGCCCCGATGACGATCCCCTTCTGGTTGTCCTTCTCGACGAACAGGTCCACCTGGATCACCGTGGGGTCCGGCGGTTCCTTTTCCTCGAAGGACACGATTTCGATGGCCAACTCGTAGGGCAGTTCCTGTTGGAGTTGGAGGAAGCATTGCTCCCGGATGAGTTCCACGGTCAGTTCCCGGACCGTCTTGTCCGTGAGGGTGTCTTCCTCGTATATGGGCGGCCCTTCCATCAAGTGGTCCCGGAGCCCCAGCAGGACTTCCTTCGTCCCCAGGCCGTTGATGGCCTGGATTCGGAATACCGATTCCGTCCCGAAGGTTTCCTTGATCTTGGCTTCCAGGGGTTCCACTGCTTCGGCGGGCAGTTGATCGGTCTTGTTGAGGGCCAGGACCTTGGGTCCCTTGAACTCCCGGATGCGGAGGGCGGCTTTCTCATCCTCTTCCGTGACTCCCCGGGTGGCGTCCACGAGGTACAGGACGGCCTCGGCGTTCTTCAGGGCCTCCTCGACCTCCTCGAGCATGTGGACCGACACCGCGTGTTGGGGCACGTGAAGGCCCGGGGTGTCGAGGAAGGCGATCTGGCAGGTCTCGTCCTGGTAGACGCCCAGGAGCTTGCCACGGGTGGTCTGGGGCTTGGGGGACACGATGGCCAGCTTCTGGCCGAGTACCTGGTTGAGGAAGGTGGACTTACCGGCGTTGGGGCGGCCCAGGATGGCCACGGTTCCGGAGCGGAAGGTCGGTTCCATCAAGCCGCCACGAGAGGGCGGGTCACATCGAAGATTCGGTCGGTCGGAATGTTGAACTCCTGGATCAATTCTTTCGGGTAGTCGAGGCAACAGGTCTTGGCGGGCTCGTGACCGTCGGAACCCGTTGAGAACCGCGAACCCGCCTTCAAGGCCTTGGCCATGAGGCGTCGCGTGGGGGTACGCCAACGGTTGGAGATCTCCAGGGCCACCCCATGTTTCAAGAGTAGGGCCAATAGGCCGTCCTCCCACCACTCCGGGAAAGCCTTCTCGGGCTCCCCCAGGGCGAGGGGCGGCAGCATGGTGCAATGGCCCAGGATGTCGTACTTTTGCGATGAAAACTCGCGATCCAGCAATTCCAGGTGGCGTTTAAGGAAGGCGTCCATCCCGCCGAATTGGACGCGGGGGTCCCATCCCGGCTTCTTGCCCCGGGTCCAATCCAGGAGCGCGCTGAAGGACTGCCGGACCCCATCCACCTCCATCCCGTGGACACTGCCGATGACGTAATCGAACTTGGACCGGAGCCCCGGCGGGATCGGGAAGGACCGACCCAGGTCCATCTCCACCCCCCGGGCCACCGGGTATTGGCTGAGGTAATCGGCGTAGGCCAGGAGGCGCGCCTCGGAGTTGAGGTAATCCCCCATACCGGCGTGGTCCGACAACCCGACCCGGACCCCTTCGGCCCGGGCCCTTTCCATTACCTGTTCGATGGATTGCCGACCGTCCGACCATTCCGCCGTATGATTATGGCAGTCGAGCCAGCTCATTCGGCGGTCTCAGGGGGAGGGGGCGCCTTTTCGGGCGGCACTTCCGGGGCCGACCCAACCAACGCCGCCTCTTCACTATTTGTTTTTTTCTTGCGGGGGCGCTTGGGGGGTTCCTTCTTTTCGGCCGGGAACTCCAACTTCACCACCCGGGCCTTGTCGATCTTCCGGGCATCGGCCTCCAGGATGGTGAATTCCGCCTGGTTGTCCGAGAGGATGCGGCCTTTCCGGGGAACCTTGCCCGCGAGTTCCACCAGGTAACCACCCAGGCTGGCCACTTCCCCCTTGGGCTCCAGTTTGATCCCTAAGGCCTGGTTCACCTCGTCTAGGGGCGTGGAAGCCTCAACGTTGAAGGACCCGTCCTCGTTGCGGACGATGGTCTTTTCCTCCTCCAACGGCTCATGTTCGTCCCGGATGTCGCCGATGATCTCCTCGATCAGGTCCTCCAGGGTCACCAACCCAGCGGTGCCCCCGTACTCGTCCACCACGATGGCGATGTGCATCTTGCCCCGCTGGAACTGCTCCATCAGGCGGTCCACCTTCATGGATTCGGGGATGAAATACGGCTGGCGCAGGATGTCGTGGAGCACGATGAGGTCGCGGTGCTTCCAGACCGACAGCAGGTCCCGGGTGTGGATGATGCCCACGATGTTGTCCCGGTTGGCCTTGTAGACCGGCAGGCGGGAATAGCCGGTCTGTACCGCGAGGTCCACGATGGATTCGATGGGCGTCTGGAGGTCGACCGCCACCATATCCGTCCGGGGGATCATGACGTCCCGAACCCGCTTGTCCGAGAACTTGAAGATGGACCGGATCATCTGGTCCTCCTCCTCCTCGATGGTGCCTTGCTTGACGCCCATCTCGATCCAAAGCTTGATGTCCTCCTCGGTGACCTGCGAGACGGCCGCGTCCTGCTTGGGGACGAACCGCCGCACGAGTGCGTTCAGGATCCAGGTGAAGGGCGAGATCAACCGGTCGAATAGGTAGACCGGGAGGATCAACGACAAGGCGGTTTGGTGCGGGAAGGTCCGGGCGGTGACCTTCGGAATCACCTCCCCGAACACCACGATGATCAGGGTGACCCCCAATGACATCAGGAGGCCCGCCATCGCGGGGCTGTAGTCGAAGTTGCGCGCCAAACGATCGGCCAGGTGCGCGGCCAGGAAGGACGCCATGATATTGACGGTGTTGTTGCCCACCAGGATGGTGGTGAGGATGCGGTTCGGGTGCGCCAACCAGGCCTGGAAGGCGGGCGCCACCAGGCTGTGGCCCTCCGCGAGTCGTCGGGCTTCCACCCGGTTCAAGGACAACAAAGCCGTCTCGGCGGCGGCGAAAGCCACGCTTCCGAGCAGTAAAACACCCATCAAGGCCAGGTTCAGGAAAACCGCGCTGTCCACTTTCTAAACCCGCTTTCTTCCCAGGATCCCGTCCTGGAGCGTGAACATTTCTTTTTCACCCCGCCGGGTGGCGTGGTCGAAACCCAACAGGTGAAGCAACCCATGCACCCACAAGAGGGACACCTCGTCCCCCAGGGTCTTCCCGGCGGCCCTTGCTTGGCGTCGGGCGGCTGGAAGGCTGATCACCACATCGCCGAGGTCCACCGCCATTCCCCTCGGGGCGGCCAAGGGCTCACCTTCCATCTGGGCGAAGGACAAAACGTCCGTGGGTTTGTCCTTTCCCCTCCATTCACGGTTGAGCTTCCGGACCGCGGCGTCCCCCGTCAGGAGGAGCGACACCTCCGCCCGGCGCGCGAAGGACGTTCCCCGGACCTTCCCCAGGGTCTTTTCCCCCAGGCGCCTCAAAGCCGCCTCGCCCGGCCCGCCCTGGACCGTGCGGCTCAAATGGAGTTTCAACGGGACCTTCTCATCGCCCCGGAGGGGGTGTTTGGGATTTCTTCCGGTTCTCGTCGTTCTCGTAAGCCTCGATGATCCTCCCCACCAAGGGGTGGCGAACCACGTCGACCTTCTCGAAGTCCACGAAGGCCACGCCCTGCACGCCCTGGAGGATTCCCCGGATCTTGACGAGGCCCGACTCTTGGTCGCGGGGCAGGTCCACCTGGGTGACGTCGCCCGTCACCACCATCCGGGACCCCATTCCCATCCGGGTCAGGAACATCTTCATCTGCTCGGGTTTGGTGTTCTGCGCCTCATCCAGGATGATGAAGGCGTTCGTAAGGGTCCGGCCGCGCATGTAGGCCAGGGGCGCCACCTCGACCATCTTCTGCTGGAACAGTCGTTGGAGCTTCTCGAACTCGATCATGTCGTAAAGCGCGTCGTAGAGCGGCCGAAGGTAGGGATCCACCTTGTCCTGGAGGTCGCCCGGCAGGAAGCCCAGCTTCTCCCCCGCCTCCACCGCGGGCCTCGTCAGGATCAACCGGTGGACGTCCCCGTTGCGGAGGGCGGCCACCGCCATGGCCATAGCCAGGTAGGTCTTACCGGTCCCCGCGGGTCCGACCCCGAAGACCACGTCATTACGGCGGATGGCATCGACGTAGCGGCGCTGGTTGGCCGTCTTGGGCGCGATGGGCTTCTTGCGCGAGGACAGGAGCAGGGTGTCCCCGGAATTTCCGGAGGGTTCCATCTTCTCCGAACCCGGGTTCTTCTCATGGGCAATGGCCTGTTCCACCTGGAACGGGGAGATGTAACCCTCATGGCCCTTCTGGAGTTCACCCCGGAGACGCTCCAAGACCTGCGCCGCCCGCGCCACTTCCTCGGGTTCCCCCGAGAGGAGGATCTCGTCACCTCGCGCCACCAATTGGACCTCGAAGGCGTCCTTGAGGGACCGGAGGGTCCCCTCGCGCTCGCCGCAGAGCTGGACCCATTCCCGGGGATCGGTCAGGTGGATTTTACGGACGACGGCTTGGGACATGGACTCTTTCCGTGAAAATCGTTCCAGCGCTTTCCAAAATACCCGCGAGACCCGAAACCCACCCGAGGGGCCCGCCGTTAGCGGTTGGCGGTTGGCGGTTAGCCAAGACTTTCAAGCCCATGCTACAGCGGGGGTAAAAAAAAGACTCCCCTGCCCCAAAGGGACAAGGGAGTCGCCAGCGACCTTCGACGTCGGATCCTGTAACGGTTCGATCAGAAATAATCGACCGGCAGGGTCTCGCGGGGCTTGGTGTGGGGCACGAATTTCGGGGTGTCGGAGGCCGACTTGCGGGCCTTGTCCACCTCGGCCTGGGGCACGCCCTTGCGCACCGAGAACTCCTGCTTCGGGTAGATCAGGTCCGGGTCCTGGATCTGGTCCCGGTTGGCCTTGAAGATCAGCGGCCACTGGAACGGATCGCCGTAGGCGCTGCTCTTGCCGGAGATGGCCCAGAGGGTATCGCCCTTCACCACGGTGTACTTGGAGGAAGCCTCGGCCTTGGCCGGGGCGGCCGTTTGGGCCTGGACTTGTTCGTTGGTCTGCGGCTGGGCCGGGACTTCAGAACCCTCAATCCGCTTTTTCCCGCCGCAACCCACCACCAGAAGACTGGCGGCCGTCAAGGCCATCAGCACTTTGAAAGAACGCATCCCAAACCTCCCCTTATTGAATGTTTATTCGTCCCGGGAAAGGGCTTCAACCCTCCCCC
>Ga0265334_10000762_pt1 | contig 16147 bp, 16 predicted proteins | sample 42023metaG_FD_192442 | JGI IMG/M metagenome (GOLD analysis project Ga0265334, IMG submission 192442) | Rhizosphere microbial communities from Carex aquatilis grown in University of Washington, Seatle, WA, United States - 4-20-23 metaG | ecosystem: Host-associated > Plants > Roots > Rhizosphere... | reverse complement strand
CCAGGACGCCACGGGCACCATGAGCTACCTCCAGTTCGAGGCCATCGGCCTGCCCAAGGTCGCCACCGACCTGTCGGTGTCCTACGTGGACCACAACATGCTCCAGACCGGCTTCGAGAACGCCGACGACCACCGTTACCTCCAATCCGTGGCCTCCAAGCACGGCATCTACTTCTCCCGGCCGGGCAACGGCATCTGCCACCAGGTGCACCTGGAACGTTTCGGCAAGCCCGGCACCACGCTGGTGGGCTCGGACTCCCACACGCCGACCGGCGGCGGGATGGGCCAGCTGGCCATGGGAGCCGGGGGCCTGGACGTGGCGGTGGCCATGGGCGGCGGGCCGTTCTTCCTGACCTGTCCCAAGGTGGTCCGGGTGGAACTGAAGGGCAAACTACAGCCCTGGGTCTCGGCCAAGGACGTCATTCTCGAGGTCCTGCGGCGCCTGACGGTCAAGGGCGGGGTGGGGAAGATCATCGAGTACTCGGGCCCGGGCGTGAAGAGCCTGTCGCTCACGGAGCGCGCCACCATCACCAACATGGGCGCCGAGCTGGGGGCCACCACCTCGGTGTTCCCTTCCGATGAGAAGACCCGGGAGTTCCTCAAGGCCCAAGGGCGCCCGAAGGATTGGCGCCCGTTGGCGGCCGACGCCGGGGCCTCTTATGAAGAGGAGGTGATCATCGACCTCAACCAACTGACGCCCCTGGTGGCCCAGCCCCACAGCCCGGACAACGTCATTGAGGTCAAGAAGCTCAAGGACGTGGCGGTCCAGCAGGTGTGCGTGGGAAGCTGCACGAACTCGTCCTACCGCGACCTGATGATCGTGGCCAAGATGCTGAATGGCAAGCACGTGCATCCCTCGGTGTCCATGACGGTCACCCCGGGGTCCAAGCAGGTGTTCCAGATGATCGCCAACAACGGGGCCCTGGCGGACATCATCGCCTCGGGCGCCCGCATCATCGAGTCCGCCTGCGGCCCCTGCATCGGCATGGGCCAGGCGCCCTCCTCGGGGGCGGTGTCGGTGCGCAGTTTCAACCGCAACTTCGAGGGGCGGTCCGGCACCAAGGACGCCAAGGTGTACCTGGCCTCCCCCGAGACCTGCGTGGCCTGCGCCCTGACGGGAAAGTTGACCGACCCCCGGGAAATGGGCAAGATGCCCAAGATCGAGCTCCCGGCCAAGTTCGTCCTCGACGACATCGGCGTCATCGCCCCGGCCAAGGACCCGAGCAAGGTCGAGGTCCTGCGGGGGCCGAACATCAAGCCCCTCCCCGCGGCGACGGTGCCGGGCGACAAGCTCACGGGCGTGACCCTGCTGAAGGTCGTGGACAACATCACCACCGACCACATCATGCCCGCGGGGTCGAAGGTGCTGCCCCTAAGGTCGAACATTCCCGCCATCAGCGAGTTCGTGTTCTTCCAGATCGACCCCACCTTCCCCAAGCGGGCCAAGGAGGCGGGTGGCGGGTTCGTGGTGGGCGGGGAGAACTACGGCCAAGGTTCCAGCCGGGAACACGCGGCCCTCGCGCCCATGTACCTGGGGCTGAAGGGCGTGATCGTGAAGAGCTTCGCCCGCATCCATCGGTCGAACCTCATCAACTTCGGCATCCTGCCCATGACCTTCGTGTCCGGCGGGGACTACGAGGCCGTGACCCAGGGCGACGCCCTGGAGATCCCGGACCTCCAAACCGTGGTCAAGGCCGACCACCCTTTCCCCGTGAAGAACCTCACCTCGGGAAAATCCTTCCAGGTGACCCACGGGCTTTCCGGCCGGGAAAAGGACGTCATCCTGGCGGGGGGCCTGCTCAACTACACCCGTCAGCGCATGGAAAAGGAATCGACGGCCCCGAAAAAGTCCGTGAAGGCCAAGGCCTGAGGGAAGGGCGAAAAAGGCGGCCCTCCAGGCCGCCTTTTTCATTTCAAGGGGCAGGGGGAACCCACAGGCCGTGGTATTTTTTGTATGCTAGCCGGGCGCTGGAACATCTTTTGACGTTTAGGAGACCGCCCTCGGACCCCTGATCCGGTCCCGAGGCTTTTTGAGAGGACCCTTCGATGGAAACCTTGCCTTCCGGAACGCCCTTCGAGTCGACCGCGTCGAACCGAAACCAAATGAATATTGATATTTCCCCCCGGAAACCCGGGGACCCGGTCCTTTATACCGGCCCCCACCTCTGCGTGACCTGCGCCGACTCGGGCCGAATCACCAGCCGTCCCCTGCGCGCCGGGGACCCGGCCCCTTCTTGCGAGCATTGCGGGCCCAATGCCCGATGGGAACCCTGACCCATGGCATCCTTACCCTTCCAGGTCCGGCCCTTTCGCAAGGAGGACACGGACGCCTGTTTGGCGCTTTTCGACGCCAACGCGGCGGGGGTGACCCTTCCCCTAGAGAAGAGGGAATTCCTCCGGTTCATCACCACCCTTCCCCATTCGGGTTATGGCGCGGTCTTTACCTCCAAGAGCGGGGAAGTCGTGGCCTTCGGCGGCGCCATGCTCCGCGTCGCGGGGGAAGCGGCCCTCTGTTGGGGGGTGGTGTCCCCCCAGATGCACGGCCAGGGGATCGCGGAGGCCCTGCGCGTCCATCGGCTGGCGTTCCTTTGCGGGTTGGAGGGGTTGACCCGGGTGACCTTGGACACGAACCCCACGGGCGAGGAGAGCCTCAAGACCCAGGGGTTCAGGACCTTCGCGACCCAAGTGGACTCCTACGGCCCTGGGTTGCCCCGGGTCCGCATGGAGATGAAACTGGATGACGACAGGCGCAAGGAGATATTGGCGCAGGCTGAAAAGCTCGGAATCAACTGACATTAATTTTTAATGATGAACTCGTAATTCTAATGGTGGTTAGCCGAACCGGCCCATCCGGAAGTCCAAGAACGCCTGCTGGATCTCGGCGGGGGTGTTCATGACGAAGGGTCCTCCCCGGGCCACCGGTTCGCCGATGGCTTGGCCGGCCACGTAGAGGAACCGCCCGCCCTTCTCGCCCCCCAGGGCCCGGGCGCTGGTGCCGGTTCCCAGGACCGCGAGGTTCCCCCGCGCCATGGTCTTCTCTTTCCCCGCGGGCCCCACTTGGACCGAACCCTCGAAGGGGTAGATGAAGGCGTTGTGGTCCAGCGGCGACTCCTGGGTCCAGGCCACGCCCGGGGCCAATTTCACGTCCAGGTAGGTCATGGGCAAATGGCTTTGCCCGGGTCCTTTGGTACCCTCAAACGTTCCGCTGATCACCTTGACCTCCAACCCCTCGCGCTTCACCACGGGGATCTTCTCCGGGCCGATGTCCTGGTACCGGGGTTCAGTCATCTTGAGCTTGGCCGGCAGGTTCAGCCAAAGCTGGAAACCCCAGGACAAGCCCTCTTTCTGGAGCGGCATCTCGCTGTGGATCACCCCTTTTCCCGCGGTCATCCATTGCACCGACCCTGCGGTCAGGTGGCCGTGGTTCCCCCGGGAATCCCGGTGCTCGAAATCGCCCGCGAGCATGTAGGTGAGCGTCTCGAAACCCCGGTGGGGATGGTCGGGAAAACCCGCGGCGTAATGGGCCGGGTCGTCGTTCTTGAACTCGTCCAGGAGCAGGAAGGGGTCGAGCATGTTGAGCTCGGGCCCGGCGATAATGCGGGTGAGCTTCACGCCCGCGCCGTCGCTGGTCGGGAGGCCTTTCACGGACTTTTCAACGGGTCGTATCATTTCGGTAGCCATGTCAGCCCTCGATCAATGGAATTCAGCTTAAGATGGGTCCTTGCCACGGGGATTTCAAGGCGGGATCCGACCCGGAGTCGAGGGGAATACGTTTTTCCCATGGGGAACCCCGGGTTTTTGATAACCTATCCCCATCATCGCGGGGGAAATCAATATGGAAAAGACCGGTTGGGTCGAGAAGCGACAACACGAGCGGCTGGTAGCCACCCTGAAGGCCAGTTATAAACGGTTGACGCCGGTCAGGGCATTGGAGTTGCAGGAACATCCCGATTACCTCGCGACGCCTGGTTCCGGCTTCTTGGGGGATGACGGCCTGATCGCGGGCCAAACCCAGGACGTTTCCGCGGGAGGCATGGCCCTTCTCAGCCAGGACCCCTTCAAGCCCGGGGAACGCCTGCTGATTAAACTGGAGATCCCCCAACTGCCCCAACCTTTGCAATGCCTCGCCGAGGTGCGCTGGATCTCCACGAGTGAGGAAATGAAGCGCACGCTCTATCACGCCGGCCTCAAGTTCCTTGCCATCCATAAGGACGACGTGGCCCGGCTCAACGGGTTCCTCAAGGACCGTCCGGCCCAACCCGCCTGACCACCGAGGGTCCCTGAAATAAAAAAGGGGAGCGCCTGGAGGCGCTCCCCCGAACGATCCACCTTGAGCCGAACCTAGAACTTGAGGTTTTTCAGGGCGTCCAATCCCTTTTTCAGGTTGGAATCGTCTGGAAGGTTGCCGCCGTGGGTGAGCTTGTCCACGACCATCGGTAGGACGAAGGCGAGTCCCGCCGAGACCTTGTCCGTGGGGATCCCGGTCCTGTCCGCGACCAACTGGATGAACTTGGGCCCCAGGGTTGATTCGACCTGGTCGGCTGTGACGGGAAGGTTGGCGCCGCTGGACACCCAAGACGAGGCGATCTCCCCCAGGCCTTGGCCCTTGAACTTCTCCAACAAACCCGCGAGTCCGCCGTTCGCGTCGTTGCCCAAATGCTCCATCAAGGCGTCCCTGAGCGCCGGGTAATGTTGTGCCAGTTCCGCCGTTCCTGCCGCCCCTTCCAACTTGCCCTTTAAATCGTCCAAAAACCCCATGGCCTTCCTCCTGGATAAAAAAAGGGCGGGAGCCGTCGGCCCCCGCCCGGATTGAAAAGTTGTTTACTTCTGCTTGGCGATCATCTTGTCGGTGAGGGACTGGTATTCCTGGTCGGTGACGATGCCCTTGGATTTCAGCTGGTCCTTGCGGGTCCAAGGCCGTCCCTCGATGACCTTCGAGGCCTGATCGGCGCTCAAGCCCATTCCCATCAAGTCGCCCTTGGAGGCGGAGTTCAGGTCCAACTTTCCTTCGGTCTTGGAATCGGCCTTGTCGCTCTTGACCGACTTCTCGGCTTTCTCTTCCTGGACGGCCGCATCCTTCTTGGACTTCTTGGATCCCTTCTCGGTCTTTTCCGACTTCTCGGCCTTCTCTTCCTGGACGGCCGCATCCTTCTTGGACTTCTTGGATCCCTTCTCGGCCTTTTCCGACTTCTCGGCCTTCTCTTCCTTGACGGCCTCGTCCTTCTTGGACTTCTTGGAACCCTTCTCGGCCTTCTCTTCCTTGACGGCCTCGTCCTTCTTGGACTTCTTGGAACCCTTCTCGGCCTTTTCTTCCTTGGGGGCCTTTTCCTTTTTGGACTTCTTGGACTTGGCCGTGGGGGTGGCATCCGCAGTCTCATCGGACTTTTTCTGATCAGCCGCCTTCAAACGGACTGGCGCCGTCAGGGCCAAGGACAATAAAAGGGTCATCAACCATAATCCCAGCTTCCGCGTCTTCATGATCGACTCCTTGAGTTTTGTCTTTTGTTTTGAGGATCCGGGCACCTCAGGGGGCCGGGAGGCGCATATTGTGGGGTCGGCTCCCAAGACTTTCAAGCACTTCCCGGGACGGTTATGACTTGGAACAGGAATCAACCAGGGGAGCCTGAAGGCTCCCCTGGTTGAAACACCGACTTAACTTGGATCCGTTGGCTACTTGAGGACTTTCATGGTGTCCTTTATCAGAGAGGCGGATTTCTCCACCATGGCCTTCTCCTCGTCGTTCAGGGGCACTTCGATCACCTGCTCCAGCCCCGAGCGGCCCAACTTGCAGAACACCCCGAAGTACATGTCCTTCAGGCCATACTGGCCTTCCATGAGCGCCGAGCAGGGCACCACGAGTTTCTGGTCCTTGAGGATGGCCTCCACCATTCGGCCCGCGGCCGCGCCGGGCGCGTACCAGGCCGAAGTGCCGATCAACTGTACAAGCTCACCGCCGCCCTTGCGGGTGCGGTCCATGATGGCCTGGATCGCGTCGGCCTTCAGGAGATTGGAAATGGGAACCCCCGCGACATTGCAGTACCGAACGAGGGGCACCATCTCATCGCCGTGCCCGCCGATGACGGCGGCAATCACGTTCTCCACGGCCACATCGAGGGCCTGGGCCAGGAATGTCCGCATGCGGGCCGAATCCAGGACGCCGGCCTGGCCGATCACCCGGTTCTTCGGGATCCCGGCGGCCTTGTAGGCCACGTAGCACATGGTGTCGAGCGGGTTCGTCACCACGATCAGGATGGTGTTGGGGGACTTCTCCACGAGCTTCTTGGAGACGTCCGCCACGATCCCCTGGTTGATGGCCACCAGGTCCTCCCGGCTCATGCCGGGTTTGCGGGGAACTCCGGCGGTGATGACGCAGACGTCCGAGTTGGCGGTGTCCGCGTAGTCCGTGGTGCCGGTCATGCGGGTGTTGTAGTTCGAGATGGGGCCGACCTGGGCCAAATCGAGGGCCTTGCCCTTGGGCATGTCCTTGGCGGCGGGGATGTCGAGCAAAACGACGTCGCCGAGGTCGCGCTCGGCCAGCCAGGCGGCGCAGGAAGCGCCCACGTTGCCGGCGCCGACGACGGTGATTTTGGATCGGGTGATGGCCATGTAAATCCCTCCGGATTGTTGCGCGGTTGAAAAGCCCGGGTGCCCTCACCTCGTGTTTGAAACGCGGGCAACACCCGCGCAAGGTGATGAGTTTAACCCGTCCATCTCCACCCCTGATACGGGTGGGTCGGGATGGATGGGTAGTGTAACCAATGGGGTTGGTCTTTCCAACGGTTTCGGTTTCCCTTGGCCGGAATGGAAAAAGTGATAGTCGTCATGGCGGATGATTGCTCCGGGCTTGGCTCGCGGGGCTCTTTCAGGTAGTCTTGGGCATCAAGATCTCCAAGGAAAACCGTCTTGCAAAAGGGATTCACGCTTTGGTTCACGGGCCTCTCGGGCTCCGGCAAGTCCACCCTGGCCGAACGGGTGGCTGAAAACCTCCGCTCCCGCGGGATGGCCCTGGAGATGCTCGACGGCGACATCGTCCGGACCAACCTGTCCAAGGGCCTGGGTTTCACCCACGAGGACCGCGACGAGAACATCCGCCGGGTGGGGTTCGTCTGCCACCTGCTTTCCCGAAACGGCGTCATCGCCGTGGCCTCGGTCATCTCCCCCTACCGGGAGGCCCGCGACCATAACCGCCGCAAGATCAAGGATTTCGTCGAAGTCTATGTCAGCTGTCCGATTGAGGTCTGCAAACAACGGGACGTGAAGGGCCTTTATGAAAAGGCCGCGAAGGGTGAGCTGAAGGGCTTCACCGGCGTGGACGATCCCTATGAGGCGCCCCTCAGCCCCGAGATCACCTGTGAGACCGACAAACGGAGCATCGACGATTGCGTGGCCCTGGTCCTGTCCCGCCTGAAGGACTTGGGTTACCTGACCTGATCCCTTGATGCGAATCCGCCCCTGCCGTCCCGGCGACCTGAAGACCCTCAAGGCGGCTTTTCCCGCGCTGAAGTCCAAGCCGACGGTCCGGGGCGCGGCGGCGCTCTGGGAGGACGACGGGAATCCCCTCGCCTTCGCCTGGGCGGAACCTCGTAAGGGGCTGAAACGGGATTGGGAAGTCCGTTTCCTGGGCGCGGTGGAGGACCGGAAAGGGTTGGGCCTGGAATCCCAGGTCTTGATCACCTTGGAACTGGAAATCGAGAAGAAGGCGGGGAGCTCCCTTTCCATTTGGACGCCGGCGGAACACCCGGATTCGGGCGGGGATTTCATCCGGGACTTGGTCAAACCGAGGGGTTACCGGTTCCGGGAATACGATTCGGGACATTTCGCGAAACAAATCCCCGGGGACCGTTACGAGAAGGAATTGTTTCCGGATGAACTTCCCCGGGGGCCGGCAAGCCTTCCCGGAGATGAGGGCGACGACGAGCGGGGCGATCCAGGACTTCCGTTTCCCCTGTTGAGCCTCAACTAACGGGGCGCTGAAAAAGTGTTTTTCACCCTGCCGTCAGGCGGCAAAGCCACCTGACGACCCAAGCGAAAACGGGGTTTTCGCAAGGCGGGTCAGCAACCATGTGGTTCGAGCGAATCGCCGTAAATCCCCCGGTTTTGAGGGGATGATTCGCGGGTACGACACGAAAAAGTCTCTTCAGTTCGACTTTTTCATCATCCTGCTTAAAACCCGGCCGCGCCATGGGGCGGGATCCCTTCGAGGAATGAGCGATGAGCGAACCGACGGTGGAACAATTCCTCAAGGACATCCAGGACTGGAAACCCGGTGAGGCGACCGCCGAAGGCCTGCGCCGGGCCCTCGCCCTCGGGCGGACCCCGCAGGACCAGGTGGAGCCCCTGGCCCAGGGGCTCCTGGTCTCGGCCAAGGCCACCTACCGTTACCTGGAGACGGTCCACGACCTGACCCGTTACGCCCAGATCGACCGCACGAACTTCGTGATCCGGCTGGCGCAGGTGGTGGAGTCCATGGACGGCCTCAAGCACGGCGGGGCCCTGCTCCGGAACGCCTTCGCCGACTACAACGCCCTGGTACAGTCCTCCCTCAAGCAGGATCGGTTCGACACCCTTTATTTCGACGACATCCAGAACTTCGACGTGAAGGGGTCGCTCCAGCACGTCCTCAAGGATGTGGAGCTCCTACTCCGATCCTTCTCGCTGGTGTCCGCCGAGCTCTCTGGGGTGAAATGCCTGGAACTCTACGAGGATTGCGTTCGGTTCCACCTGTACCTTCAATACCTGACCCGGGCGGGGAAACTGCCCCTGGAGGAATGCTGGTCCATCCTCTTCGACCTCAACAACCTGTTTTCGGGCGGGGACGGGGGCTCGGCGGAGGACTTTGAGGAAGACCTGGAGGCGTTTCGGATGGAATTGGAGGAGATCCGGAAGAATAATCGGAATTAAACCGGAAAGCCAATATTGAACCACGGAGAAAACGGAGGTCACGGGGGAAATCGATTAAGTATTTGCAACTAGGCCGTTTTCTGGATGAACTCCGTGCTTCCCGTGTCCCCCGTGGTAAAAGACCGTTTGTAACGTGATCGTCAACCCTTCCTCCCTCCTTGGTTTTTGGAAATCGGCCTGGCGGCCGTAGGGAGGGTGGGGCAGAAGTGCTTATAAAGTAATGGTGAGCCCTTCGTACGCCGCGTAGGCGTTCGGGAAGATCGTCCGGGCCTTCTCCTCTTTCCGCGCCACGGCCGCGTCGTCGTGGTTCGGGTCATGGTGGAACAGGAAAAGCTGTTTGACCCCGGCCTCCTTGGCGACCTGGCAGGCCATCTCGGCGGTGGAATGGCCGAAGCCCTGGGTGGTCGCCGGGCCCCCGTATTGCTCCTCGGTGTATTGCGAGTCGTGGATCAGGATGTCCGCCCCCTTGGCGAACTGCACCAACTTCCGGTCCCCCTGGGAATAACCCTCGATGTCCGTGGCGTACACCAGCGACTTCCCGGCGTATTGGAGCTTATAGACCAACGTGCCGTTCTTCGGGTGGGAGTAGCTGCGGTATTGGCTGATGATGACCTTGTCCCGGTAGACGGTCTTGTAGTCGGTCTGCAGGTTCACCGACTCCGGGTCGCCCCCCTCGGTCAGAAGCACTTGGTCGAGGGGCTTGAGGGTCGAGATCTTCTTCAGGGACAGGGTTTCCTTCAGGTCGATAGGGAAGAACATCTGGTCCATCATCATCTCCAGCACATATTCCAGGTCGGTGCGGCCGTTGGTGATGGGCCCGTAGACCGAGGGGCCGAAGAGGTGCAAGGAGGCGTCGGCCAAGTAGAGGGGGATGAAGAAGGGGAGGCCCATGATGTGGTCGTGGTGCGTGTGGGAAATCAGGATCGTGGCGGTCAGCCGCTTGACCTTGCGGGCCTCGCCCAGGGCGAACCAGTCCTTCACCATCTGTTGGCCCACGGGGATGATGCCGGTGCCGGCGTCGAGGATCACGGTGTGGCCCAGGACGTTCACCTGCACGCAGGACGAGTTGCCGCCGAATTTGAGCGTGGTGGGGCCTGGGACGGGAATGGATCCCCGTACTCCCCGAAAGGTGAGGGTAAAATCGGTGGTCATAGGGGCCGCTCCGGATGGATCTGATGACCTTAGGATTATCGCCCACCCCAGTGGGCTTTGGCAACGGACCAAGGGGAGCCCTGCGGGCCTCCTTCTATATGAAAGAAATGACCGAGGCCAATCGCTTGAGCTGAAGGGGATGGACCGTGGGACGCCAGGTGGCGTGGAAGTCCACTTGGCCCCGAATTTTGGGGAGGCCCCGGGGAGTATCCCTTAACATGATCCACACCGATTTCCCGTAAGGCATCTCCCCTTGCCCCGTAAACCCAACACCCGTCCAGGCCCCCGCCGGTCCAAGACGTCGGCTCCGGTTCCGCTCGCGCCGGTCCATGGCGTCCGACCTTTTGACGGCAAACCTTGGATCTTTTGGTCCCTGGGTCTGGCGGCTCTCGGCTTGACCTTTCGGATGGTACCGGGGGCCGTATTCTGTTTTCCCCAACCCATCCCCGCCTGGCCCGGTCCCTTCCTATCCGTTTTCTTGGCGGGATTTATCCTGCTCCTCATTGGATTCAAGGTCTCCTCCGAACGGTCCGGATCGGAGGGGGATATCCCCTCCTCGAAAAGCCGTTGGATCCTAGCGGCCCTTTTGGCGGCGGGAGCCTTCCTTCGTTTGGCCCACATGGGCGAGCCCCCCCCGATGTATTGGTTCGATTACGCGGTTTCCATGACGGACGCCCGTGCCATCCTGGACTTGGGATGGCACCCAATCGCTTTCCCCTTCGGGGATCGCCCGCCCCTCTACGAGTACCTCCTGGCCGGGGTTTGGCGTTTCCTGCCGGATTGGCCCGCGTTCCAGGTCCAAAACTTGGCTTGGGCCTTAATGGATCTTTCGGGCGTTTGGCTGATGTACCTCCTGGGCAAGGAGGCGGGGGGACGGAGGACCGGGATCCTCTTGGCCGCATGGGCGGTTTTCTGTAAACCCCTCCTCGTGATCTGCCTCGACCAACAACAGGGCGTGTTGACGGCGCCGATGTCCGCCGCCCTTCTCTTGTTCACCCTCCGATTCATCAGGCGGACGGATCGTCGCCACGCCCTGCAATGGGGGGCGGCCCTCGCGTTCTCGACGACTATTTACCAAGCGATCCGTCCGACTTGGGGACTCCTGCCGGTGGCCGTGGGGACTTGGGCCCTTTTCTCCGGCGGGGCGGGGACTAGGTCCGGACGGATCCGTATCTTGGGGGCGGTCGGCCTCATCGCATGGACCTATTGGTTTTTGAGGGTCAACCTTTTTCTCCCGGGTTTTCTGGCGGGTCCAGGGGCCTGGACCCCGGCGGGCCTCCTCGTCCTCCTCGCCGGGCTCTACGCATGGGCCAAGGGCTCGGCGGGCGACAACGACGCGCGGGTCCTTCGATGGTTCGAGGGGATGTTGGCCGCGGGTTTATTGATGGCGCCTTTGGTCTTGCGGATGGACTTCGCGGGACACGCGGCGGGGGTCTCGATCTTCCACCGGGATGGGGTGTTCCATTTGGACTCTGGATCGTTGGGGCAGGTTTGGCCCCATTTGCGGAATACGCTTTGGACCTTGTGGGCGGGCGGGCAGGACCAGCCCTATGCCTGCCTTCCGGGAGAGTCCTTCCTGGACTTTTACTCCCTTCTCCCGGCGGTCTTGGGTTTGGCGTTCCTCGCGGCCAAACCCAACCGGACCACGGCCCTGGCCTTGCTCTGCCTGATCGCGGGTTTGGCGCCCCATGTCCTGTCCGGGGATCCCCATTCGGCGAAACTGATGGGCGCGGTGGCGCCGACCTGCCTGTTGGGGGCGTTGGCCCTGGACCGCCTCTTCCGGAACCTGGAGGGGAACGGGTACGGGCGATCCGTTCTTTGGGCGGGGTTGATCCTCTATGGCCTCCTCGCCGGCTCGACCATGGTCCAAAGGTTCTACGTCCGCCTTCCCGCCATGGCGTCGACTGACACGACGATCTACCGGCGCGCCAAGGTGGATGTGGCGCGGGGCCGAAAGGTCCTGGTCCACCTGTCGAGGGGGTTTTTCCCCAAGGGGGACGACTACCTGGACTCCCTGGGGGTTTTGAGTGATCGGCTGGGGGTGGGTTTGATCCGGAACCATCCCCTCACGGTCTGGGCGCCGCCGGGAAGCGCCCCCCCGGACCTGGCCCTCTACCTCCAGGCTTCCGAAAGGGAGGCGATCTCCAGGGCTCGGGTGGAATTCCCCGCGGCCCAGTGGGAACAGGACTCGGTGTACCATTTGTTGGCGCCGATGGACGACCCGATGTTTTACCGTGTTTACGTTTCGGGTGGGCGTATCCCGGAGGCTTCCAGCCCGGGTGGATCGGGCCGTTGGATCGTTTGGGCGCCCGCCCCGCCGGGAGCCTGGCGCCGAAGGGTTTTCACGGGCCGGATGGGACTGGACCGGGGAATGGTGGACTACGAGGATGAATCGATGGAACCCTTGACGCCGATCCCTGCGACAGTGGACCTCCGTTCGGCGGCCTTCGAGGGGAACCTCCCGGTCCGGGTCACGGGGACCTATCGGTTCTCGGTGGAGACGGGGAACTACGTCCTCCTCAAAGTCGGGGGGGACCGCGTTCTGGACCTCCGGCCCGATCTGGGACCCCAAAAGGCGTCGGTCAAAAAGGTCCTGGAGAAAGGGGAGGTTCCCGTCCAACTGGTCACCTATTACAGGATGGGTTTGGAGACGCCCCAGGTCTGGGTGAGGGCGCCCGACGGCACCGAGAAGCTCTTGGGGCCCGTAGGGCCCTGAATCCCAATGAAGCCCAGGCCTGTAGGCGTTTCCCACCCGAATTCGATCCCGAAGTCCCGCCGGCCGGGACGATTCAGGCCGTCCCCTGGACCACCTTGGGGGACAGACCCACGGGTCCTCGATATAATAGGGAACCAGTCCAAAACCGGAAGGCGCCCATGAAAACGACGCAAAGTCTTCGCCGCATCCTCGGTGGGGTCTTTTTGGGCCTTTTGCTGGGGGCTCCAGTCCATGCCGCGCCTTCCCCGGACGCCGACTTTATCGCGTCCGTCACGGGGGACTACAACAACATCTCCTCCTATTTGAACAACGAATTGGCCCGGACCTTCGGCTTCTACTCCACCCTCGGTTGGCCCACCAGCCCGGAAGTCCTGAACCTGATGAGCGGACCCCGGGGCGAAATCGGGGTCGGCCTCGGGGTCGATCTCGTCAAGGTGAACTTGGATTCCCTGCCCCTGAACGCCCTTTCCCCCGATTCCAACATCAATATTCCCGGGGTCCTGCCCCTGCCCTTCCCGATCTGGCAGGCCAAGATCGGACTCTTCAAGGACCTCGATTTCGGCCTCCGGGGCACCGGCTATCCCCGCATCGAACGCGACCAGATCTCGACCGCCAACCGGGGCTGGGGCTTTGAGGTGCGTTACCAGGCCCTTTCCGATGTGAAGTATCCCAGCGTCACGGTGAACGTCAGTTGGGACCGCATGCAGGGCGACATTTACTTCCACACGAACATCGACCAGCAATCCACCTACGTCGATTCCGGGACGACTTACGCCTCGACCCTGTCCGGCCAATCCGTTTACATGAACGCCTGGGACGTCCACAGTTTCGGCGTCAAGGTCGTGGTGGGCAAGAACCTCGGCATCTTTCATCCCTTCGGGGCCATGGGCATCCAACGGCAGGGCGGCCAGGTGACCTCCCGGTTCCAGGTGGATGTCCAGGAAGCCCTCTCGAGCGGCGGGGTGCCGGTGGTGGGCACCGGGCAGAACGTGCATCTCGACCTCACCAACGTCGCACTGCCGCCGGTCCTCCAGCCCAAGTACATCCTGGGTTTCGAGCTGGGCACGGGTTTCCGCTGGTCGAATGTCTTCGAGACCAACGGGCGGGACCGGTCCTTCTCCACGAGCTTCCGGGTCCAGATCTAGCGGGACGCGATTGCCCAAGACTTCCACCCCCCAAGATCCCTTCGTGGACCAGGACGCCTGCACGGGTTGTGAGGCTTGCGTGGCGTCGACCCCCAAGGTGTTCCGGTTGACGGCCCTGGGGCTGGCCGAGGTGCACCATCCCCGCGGGGACACCGCGGAGCATATCCAAGAGGCCATGGACGGATGTCCGGCCTCCTGCATCCATTGGAAGAGCTGAGGAAAAGGCCGCCATGAACGTCAAAGTCGGTTGGATGGAACGCCGGATGTTCGAGCGCGTCGCGGCGTCCCTGCGCGTGACGTACCGCCGCGTGCCCAAGGCCGAGCTGGTGGAACTGCTCTCGAACCCGGCCTACCGGGAAAGCACCACGGACCACCTGCCCGAGCTGGCGAAAACCTCCTCGGTGCTGAGCGCCGTCACCCAGGACCTCTCGATGGGGGGCATGTCCCTCTCGGGTCCCGAGGAGTTCCCCCTGGGGGACGCCGTGGCGGTCTACCTTTACCTGCCCGACGCCCCGACGCCGGTGACCGTGGTGGCCGAGGTGGTGAGGTCGGACAGGATGGGCGGGACGGGCGATGGGGGCTTCCGGGCGGGCTTGAAAATCCTGGCGGTGAACCGCGAGGATGTGGTGCGCATCGAGAAATACCTCCTGGCGCAAAAACTGAAGGACAAGAAAGGCTGATAAGTCTTGCAAACCGGTTATATGGAACGGCGCCAATTCGAGCGCCTCATGGCCTCGGTCAAGGTGAGCTACCAGATCGTGGGCAAGGACGAGCTGGTCAAGGTGCTGACCCAGGCCGCCTACAAGGATTCGACCGTGGCGGACCTGCCGGACCTGGCGCGCCGGTCCACGGTGTTCCACGCCGTCACCCGGGACCTCACGCCGACCGGAATGAGCATCGTCACCCAGGAACCCGTGTCGCCCGGCACCGCGGTGACCGTCCAGCTGGTGTTGGCCTCCACCCCGACCCCGGTGACGCTCTTGGCCGAGGTGACCGAGGTGGGCAAATCCGAGGGGCTCAAGGGGACCAGCTACCGCGCCGCGGTGAAGATCCTCGCCATCAACCGGGAGGACGTCGTCCGCATCGAGAAGCACCTGCTGGTGGATAAGCTTAAGAAGGTGCAGGATTAGCGCCGCCCCGCCCCCGCCCCGAGGAAAAAGAGGTAACGACGAAAGCTGTTTCGCCACAAAGCTCACTTCCCGTCAGCCTTCGGCTGAGGGCGTAAACGAGGGCACGAAGAGAGGCTTACGGATTGAACCGATTTTAAAATCTTTGTGGTCTTTGTGAACTTAGTGGTTCAACCGTGTTTAATTTTTTTAGAGAAACAACGTTTGAGGTTTTGATGCCCCCAAAACCCCTGATCATTACCCAGGAAGAATGCGGCGACTATGTGGTTCCAGGGCATCCCGAGAATCCACAGCGGGTTTTGGCCTCCCTCAAGCACCTTCGGGGATTCCTGCCCGAGGAGATGTTCCTCAAGCCCTCCAAGGCGGTGAAGGAGGACATCCTTTCGGTGCACCGCCAAGTCCTCTGGGAGACGGTCCAACGGGAGGAATTTTTGGATCCGGATACCCCGGGGCCCGAGGGCATTTTCGAGGCGGCGCTCTATTCCGCCGGGGCCGCCATCGACGCGGGCAAGGCCGCCCTGGGGGGGCGGGCCGGCTTTTCCCTCATGCGCCCACCCGGCCACCACGCCACCCCCGCCTCCGGCATGGGCTTTTGCTACTTCAACTCGATCGCCGTGGCGGCCCAGCACCTCGTGACGTCCTCACGGGCCAACCGAATCGCGATCCTCGACCTGGATTGCCACCACGGCAACGGCACCGAGGCCTTTTGCCTGGGCCGCCCCGCCTTCCTTTACGCCTCGCTGCACCAATTCCCCTGCTACCCGGGCACCGGATCCAAGTCGTCGGATAACTGCCTCAACTGGCCCCTCAAGCCCGGCACGAAGGAGGATCTTTACTTTCCCGCGCTGGACCACGCGATGGACCGGATCCGGAAATTCCAGCCCGATTTAGTGGGGATTTCCATGGGTTTTGATACCTATGAACTGGATCCGCTCACCCAATTCGGCTTGAAACGCCGTGATTTTTTCAAGATCGGAAAGGCCCTGCAGGGATTGAACCTGCCGATCTTCGGCGTTCTCGAGGGCGGTTACCACGACGACCTTCCGCTTCTCCTTGAGGAATACTTGGCGGGATGGACGACTTAAAAAGATTCGATTTTTAATTTT
>Ga0265334_10000759_pt1 | contig 16173 bp, 10 predicted proteins | sample 42023metaG_FD_192442 | JGI IMG/M metagenome (GOLD analysis project Ga0265334, IMG submission 192442) | Rhizosphere microbial communities from Carex aquatilis grown in University of Washington, Seatle, WA, United States - 4-20-23 metaG | ecosystem: Host-associated > Plants > Roots > Rhizosphere... | reverse complement strand
AAGGCGCCGGCGGGGTTCATGAGGAAGTACAACGCGAAATCAGTGTCTCCCCTGCCATCGCCGAACTCGCCGAACTCGCCGTCGGAGCCCCAGGCCCAGACCGTCCCGTCCGAGGTAAGGGCGTAACTGGTGAAATGGCCACCCGCAGTGGCGATCGCTGTGACCCCACTCAGCCCGCTCACCTGCACGGGGGTGCTCTGGACGGCAGCCGTCGTGCCGTTGCCGAGCAGGCCGTTCTGGCCCGCCCCCCAGGCCCAGACGGTTCCGTCCGCACGCAGGGCGTAGGTGGTGTACTGGCCGCTCGTGATCGCCGTGACCCTGGTCAATCCGCTCACCTGCACCGGGACCGTGCTGTCGGCCGTGGAGCCATTGCCCAGTTCTCCGCGAAGTCCCGGTCCCCAGGCCCAGACCGTGCCGTCCGCACGCAGGGCGTAGCCGTCGTAGCTGGTCGCCGCGATCGCAGTGATCCCGCTCAATGCGGTGATCTTCACGGGAACTGCGCTGTCGGCAGTGGAGCCCGTACCCAGGCCTCCGTGCGAGCCCACGCCCCAGGACCAGACCGTCCCGTCCGAACACAGGGCATAGGACACGGCATCACCAGAGGCCACGGCCGTGACCTGGGTGAGACCCGGTATCTGGGCACTTGTCCAGGTTCCCGTGATGGATCCCGTCGAGTCAGTGGTGAAAGTACCGGTGTACTTCCACAGCGTTCGGTCGGACGCCACCACGTGGACGCCCACCGGGGCCGCCGCAATAGCGTGTGCTCCGGCGAACGTGGAGATTCGCTGGACCACTACCGGGGACGATGCGGCGTACGGGAGGAGCCAGTACCAGAGGGTTCCGTCGGAGCGCAGCGCATAGCCGGTGGCGCCGTTACTCGTGACGGAGGTCACGGAGTTCAGATTGGACAGTTCACCGGGGACCGCACCCGCATGCTGCCCATCAGTAAATGACACCGACCCGGTCATTATCTCGGCGCCGTCGCCCCAGGCCCACACCCCGTGCGAGAGGTGGGCGAAGCTGTAGAAGGTCAAGACGCGGATCGATCTCCACCCTGCACCGTCAGCGGCCTGGAGGGTTGCCGTCGTGCTGCCGGCTGCTGTGGGAGTGCCACGGACCGTCCCGTCGCTACCGAGAGTGAGTCCCGCGGGCAGGTTGCCCGAGACGAGCTTCCAGGTCTGGGTCCCGACTCCGCCCTGGAACGTGATCGGAGCCTGGTAGGGCACGGACACCTCCCCGACCTCCGGCACGTCGCCCATGATCGTCAACACAGGCGAGCCGGCGAACCAACCGAGAACGTCCACTGTCGCGCCGGCCCCCCAACCGGCATTGGAGCCGTAGATATTGACCAGACACTCGGCATTGACCGGGACGATGACCACGTTGGACTCGGAGATCCCCACCGGCAGGCTGACGTCCAGCGGCACCGGACGCGGGCTGGTCTTCGGGTACAACGACAGCCACGTCGGCCCACCCGCGCCCAGAAGGGTCGACCCGGTCACGACCAGGACCACCGCGCTCACGCCAGTCACCGGAACCTGCTGGGCGTTCGCCATCTGTCCCTCCGAGATCCCGCAGACCCTGAGGTAGTGGCTCTGGGTGGGCCCAATCGGATCGACCGAGGCCGCACTGTCCAGAATGCGGAAAGGATGCAGCGGCGTGTAGTCGCCGCCGGTGGTGAACCAGCCCTCCACATCCGCGGTCAGGTTCGTGGACCCGGCGGAGTTGTAGAGGGCCACCGCGCCCCCGGTGCCCAGCCCCACGATCACCAGGACGCTGGTCCACTCCCCCTTGAGGATGTGCGTGGTGCTCGCGCTCGAGCGGGTGGTGCCCCCGGGATACACGCTCAGCACACTCTCAACGCTGGGCGCCACACCCGACACGTTGAGGGCAACCGCGCTGACCCCAGAGGCCGGGACCCCACCCCGACCGGCGACCTGCAGGTTCAGCGCCGCAGCGGCACCCAGGGGCCCGCTCGCCCCGAGCTTGCTGCGCGTGTCCAGGATCCGCTGCCGCGTCTGCGCGGTGTAGTGGCCACCGGAAACGAACCACCCCGAGACATACACCCGCAAGTGCGTACTCCCGGCCGCGTTGTACAACACGACCTTGCCGTCGCTACCCAACTTCGTGATCACCCGGTTCGCCCGGTTACGCCCGGCCACCGTGTTGAGCACATTCGGCCCCGGCCGAGCAGTCCCGCTGGGGTACACGCTCACCGCGGTCGCCGCACTCGGGGAAACGATGAGCACGTTCAACACCACCGCACCCACCCCGCTGCTCGGGATCCCACCCCGACCCGCGACCTGCACACTCACCGTGGCCCCAGCACCGATCTTCGCGGTACCCGTCGTCCCCAGACCCGCACTGGTGTCCAACAACGTGGCCGAGGGCACCGGCGTGAAGTCACGAACAGCCGCGGACGAGGACGCGCCGGACGACGTCGTTGCCGCGGCCGAAACTCCGGTCGTCGACGAGGTCGTCGTCGCGGCCTTGGTCGCCGCGGTCGCCGCTACGGCACCGGTGGAAGGAGCGACCAACGCCGCGACCATCACCGCCCCGAGACCCAAGCAGAACAGGAACCGCGGCGGCGGGAACGCCACCCCACGCCTCTCGGTCCCCCGCCGTCCACCCGTGCCCGCGTGCGCCGCCGCGCCCCGTCCAGCCATGACCGTCCGTCCCCGCGCAGCATCATGCCTCGCGTTGATCCCCGTGCCCGAAGCCGATCACCCCGGGAGCCAAGGCAGTGTAGCCACGGGCAGATCCCCCGACAGGAAGATCAGTCAGGAGAGGTCATCGGTCACTCCCCACGCCGCGGACGAGCCGGAGCACTTCCGAACGAACCACCTCACCTGTGCCGACCGCTGAGGGTGCAGCGCCCGGACGTGACGTGACGACAGGGCCATCCAGCAGATGCGGCTTGCACTGGACGACGTGCGGCGCGGAGATCGACGCACCGACCCGCACCGAGGCCCGTAGGCTGCGCCGGGTGAGTGCTGGTCCCTTTCCCCGCCGGCGTGCGGTGTCTCCGAGGGCACCAGCACCGGCGCCGGCACGGACACGGGCATCGGCACTGGCCCAGGTACGGGAACGGGCTCGATGGCGGATGAGACCGGATCTGCCGGCCATTCGGCTGTCAGCTGCCGGGCTGTCGGCCTCCCTGGCCGCGGCGACGATCGCCGTCCAGTTCTGCGCACCGCTCCTGCACGGGACCGTGCTGGATGCCGACATCACGCTGAGCGTGTTGCTCTTCACCGCGGCCTCGGTCGCCCACTGCTGGTACCGGTTCGGGCTCCGAGGCGTCCTGGGCCTGCTGACCGCGGCCGGAGGCCTGGGATTCGCGGCGGAGGTCCTCGGCGTGCACACCGGGCTCCCGTTCGGCGAGTACCGCTACACCGGGCTGCGAGGGCCTCGCGTCCTGAACGTCCCGCTGCTCGCCCCGCTGGCCTGGACGATGATGGCCTACCCCTGCCAGATCCTGGCCCGGCACCTCGTCCGGCGTCGGGGCCCGGCCCGGCCGCTGGTCGCCGCCCTTGCCCTGGCCTCCTGGGACCTCTACCTCGACCCGCAGATGGTCGCAGCCGGGCAGTGGGTCTACCTCCGACCCACGCCGACCCTGCCCGGGATCCCGCACGTTCCGGCCGAGAACTTCGCGGGTTGGCTGCTCGTCGCCCTGGTCATCGAGACCGCCCTGACCGTGCTGCTGTCCCGCGCCCCAGCACGGACGTCGCTGTCCCGCGTACCTGGGCGGAAGTTGCCGTCTCGCGTCCCCGCGCGGGACAGCGACGCCGGTTCCCTCCGTGCCGATCAGATACCTGCCAGGTGGGCCGACCGGACGCCCGCCGTCCTCCTGGCCTGGACCTGGCTCGGGTCCGCGGTGGCGAATCTCCTCTTCTACTGGCGTCCGCTGCTCGCGCTCTGGGGCGGCATCGGCATGGGCATCACGGTGCTGCCGTTCCTGCTGCGGTGCAGACGGCCGTCGCCGGCCGAAGGGGCTTGCGAGGAGTCCCAGGAAGAGCGGGACCAGCCGAGGGAAGGACGAATGGGATCGCAGGAGGAGCAGGTCCACGAGCGAGAGGACCGGCCAGCCGGCGCACGGAGGAGACCATGACCCGCAGGGAAGCCGCCCGCTCCTCGACGCCCGGCCCACGAACCTCAGCAGGACCACGAATGCCTGCCATGCGGGTCTCTCCGGCCCGAATCCTGACCTGGGCCGGCACCGTGACCGCGGTAGCGCTCACCGCGCACACCGCGATCAACCTGCGGGCCCTGCGGACCCCACGAACCGACCCGCCACCGGTCACCGAACGGGTCAGCGTCCTGATCCCGGCCCGCAACGAGGCGCCCCGGATCGCCGACTGCCTGCGCTCGGTGCTCGCCCAGGTCGGGGTCCCGGACCTGGAGGTACTGGTCCTGGACGACTGCTCCCACGACGCCACCGCGGCCGTCGTGCAGCGGGTGGCCGGCGAAGATCCGCGGGTACGCCTGCGGGACGGGCACGCGCCCTGCCCCGGCTGGCTCGGCAAGCCGCACGCCTGCCACCAGCTCGCCGAGCGGGCCACCGGCGAGATCCTGGTCTTCGTCGACGCCGACGTGCGGCTCTCCCCCGATGCCCTGGCCGGCGCGGTCGACCTGCTGCGCGGCCACGGGCTGGCCCTGGTCTCACCCCAGCCGCGGCAGATCGCCGTCTCGCCCGCCGAGCGGCTGGTGCAACCGCTGTTGTACTGGTCGGTGCTGACCACCCTGCCGCTGCGCGTGGCCGAACGGTCCCCGCGGAGTTCGTTCGCCGCGGCGAACGGACAGCTGCTGGTGGTGGACGCCGCCGCCTACCGGGCCGCGGGCGGGCACGCGAGCGTCGCGGGGGCGGTGCTGGACGACATCGCCCTGGCCCGGGCGGTCCGCGCGGCCGGGGGCCGCACCACGATCGTCGACGGGAGCAGGGTGGCCACCTGCCGGATGTACCCGGACTGGCCCCGGCTGCGCGAGGGGTACACGAAGTCCCTCTGGTCGGCCTTCGGGTCCCCGGCCCGGGCCGCGGGCGTCGTCGCCGGCCTCGGACTGGCCTACCTGGTGCCGCCTGTCGCCGCGGTGCGGGGCTCGGCCGTGGGCGGTGTCGGCTACCTGGCGGGGGTGACCGGTCGGTGGCTGGTGGCCCGGCGTGCCGGGGACCGCCGGTGGCCGGACGCCCTCGGCCATCCCGCGTCGGTCGCACTCTTCGGCTGGCTCACCGCGCGCTCGGTGCGCGGGCGCCGGGCCGGCACGCTCAGGTGGAAGGGCCGCGACGTGGTGGTCGACGGCGGCCCGGCACCGGATCGCGGTCCCCGGCCGGATCGCGCCCCCGGACCGGATCCCGGGACGGCGTGCGCCCGTTCTCGCGAATGTCCACCGTGCCGTCCGGGTCCTCGGCGTCCGCGCTGAGCACGGGCAGGTGCCGCTCACCCGGCTCGGTGAGTTCCCGGTGCAGGATCACCAGCGTCTGCAGCAGTCCGATCGCCCCCACGGCGAGCCAGGCGAAGGCGCCCAGCCAGACCCAGATGGAGCCGCGCTGCGGGAACAGACCCGCCCCCACCAGGAACATCGCGGTGATCAGTACCCGGGTGGGGCGCTCGGCGACGGTGACCCCGCCGATCCGGGTCATGCCGGTGGCACCGGCCCGGGCCCGCGCGTACTCCTGCAGCCAGGACAGCCCGACCGCCGCGAGACACACCCCACCCGGCGCACCCGCCGCCCACAGCGCCGCGCCGTAGCAGGCGTCGGCGAGCCGGTCGCAGAGCGAGTCGAGCACGTACCCCCAGCGGGTGACCCGCCGGGTGAGCACGGCCAGAGCGCCGTCCAGGTTGTCGATGACTCCCGACGCGACCACCGCGAGCGCCGCGAACAGCCGGCCGGCCGGGCCGGTGGCGGCCAGGGGCCAGGCCAGGGCGGCCACGTCCAGCCCGAGGATCGTGACCAGGTGCGGGGAGATCCGCAGCACCGCGAGCGGGCGGGCCAGGGCGTAGGTGAACGTCAGCCACCAGCCGACCAGACCGGTGGTCGGGACCTCGCCGTGGAGGGAGGACCAGGTACGCAGGTAGTCGGCCCGGGACGGCGTCCCCCGGGGACGGTCCGGGCTCATGCGCGCCCCGAGACGCCGAGCCTGGCAAAGACCTCCAGGGTCGCCGTCGACCGGTTGAGCGTGTAGAAGTGCAGGCCCGGTGCCCCGCCACGCAGCAGTTCCTCGGACAGTTCAGTGGCGATCTCCACGCCCACGGCGCGCACCGCGGCGGGATCGTCACCCACCGCGTGCAGGCGAGACACCACGCGCTCGGGCATCGCCGCGCCGGAGAGCAGGGCCATCCGCTCGATCTGGCGCACATTGGTCACCGGCATGATCCCCGGGAGGATCGGGATCTCGCAGCCGTGCGCCCGGGCCCGCTCCACGAGCCGGAAGTACCCCGCGGTGTCGAAGACGAACTGGCTGAGCGCGAACCGGGCACCGGCGTCGGCCTTGCGCGCCAGCACGCGCGCGTCGTGCTCCAGGTCGGGGCTCTCGGGGTGCTTGTCGGGGAAGGCGGCGACACCGACGCAGAAGCTGCCCAGTCCCTGCACCAGCCGCACGAGGTCCTCGGCGTGGTCCAGGCCCTCCGGATGAGCGACCCAGGGCTGTCCCGGACCGCCCGACGGGTCACCCCGCAGGGCCAGGACATTGCGCACCCCGGCTGCGGCGTAGGCCCCGACGACGCCCCGGAGTTGTGCCACCGAGGCACCCACGCAGGTCAGATGCGCGACCGGCGTGAGCGTGGTCTCCCGCGCGATGCGCCCGATGGTCCGCACGGTGCGGTCGCGGGTGGAACCCCCGGCTCCGTAGGTCACCGAGACGAAGGTGGGCGCGAGCGGCTCCAGCCGGCGGACGGCGTCCCACAGCAGCAGTTCCGCGGCGTCGTCCCGCGGTGGGGAGAACTCGATCGAGAACGACGGCCGGCCCTCGCGGTGTGCCTCCGCGACCAGTTCCTGGACGGTCCTGCCCGCGCCCTGCGCCACCTGCGGCTCGCTCGACATGGTCCGAATCCTATGTTTCTCCCGGCGCTGGCGGGGCCCTGCCGCCCAGGTCGCCGTCACCGCGTCGTCCCCCGTTGCCGGAAGCCCTGACGGCCACAGGCCGAGAAGCCCTGACGGCCACAGGCCGAGAAGCCCTGGCGGCCACAGGCCGGGAGACCGACGATCACCTGCGGGGAAGCTTGCCGACCGGGGCCTCGCCGCCCCTGGCCATCCGGGACAATGGCTCTGCGGCCCACGGATCCGGGCGCGTGCTCTGGGACCGAGGAGGTTTCGTGCCTGTCGGTGACGACCCCGTCCACCCGCTGGACGCGGAGGGCCTGCGCACGCGGGTCCACAAGGAGATCGACGGCTTCCTGGCCCGCCAGGTCATGACCCTGGAGGACGTGAGCCTCGACTGCGCTCCCCTGCAGGACGCGATCGGTGAACTCATGCGCGGGGGCAAGCGGCTGCGGGCAGCGTTCTGCTACTGGGGCTGGCGCGGGGCCGGTGGCCCGGACTCGCCGTCCATCGTCTCCGCCGCCACCGCGATGGAGTTCTTCCAGTCCGCCGCACTGATCCACGACGACCTCATGGACAACTCCGACACCCGCCGCGGGATCCCCTCCACCCACCGCAGGTTCGCCGCGCTGCACCGGAGCCGGTCGTGGCAGGGGGACGCCGACCGCTTCGGCCTGGCCGGGGCCGTACTCGCGGGCGATCTGTGCCTGGTCTGGAGCGAGGAGATCTTCGCCGGCTGCGGGGTGGCTCCCGCACAGCTGTCCCACGGTCAGCGCCTGTTCGACCGGATGCGGGCCCAGCTGATGGGCGGCCAGTACCTGGACATGCTGGAGCAGGCCGTCCCGCCCCGGGGATCGGGCCATGCGGTGGAACGGGCCCGCCAAGTGATCCGCTACAAGAGCGCCAAGTACTCGGTGGAGTACCCGTTGCTGATCGGGGCCGCGCTCGCGGGAGCCGACGACCGCCTGCTCGAGACCTACTCGGCCTTCGGCCTGCCACTGGGCGAGGCGTTCCAGCTGCGGGACGACGTACTCGGGGTCTTCGGTGATCCACGAAGGACCGGCAAGCCCGCGGGGGACGACCTGCGCGAGGGCAAGCGCACGGTGCTCGTGGCCAAGGCGTTGGAGGCGGCCTCCCCCGCCCAGGCAGAGATCGTGCACCGGCTGCTCGGCGACCCCGATCTCGAGGCGCAGGGGGTCGCCGACCTGCGTCAGGTGCTCGTGGAGACCGGTGCCCTGGACGCCGTCGAGCGCCTGATCGACGAACTGGTCGGCCGGACGAGGTCCGCCCTGGCCGAGGCCTGGCTGCACGACCCCGCACGGCGGGTGCTCGACGAGCTGGTCGAGGCCGCGACCGCCCGCTCCGCCTGACCCTGTGCCTTCCCTGACCCGGTGCCTTCGCCCGGCCCGGTGCCTTCGCCCGGCCCTGGGCCGCTGCCTCGTCCCGCACCGCTGCCTGACCGATCCCCCGCAGGAGGAGGGCCGATGAGCCCACGCACGCTGTTGCGCCAGCCGGGTCGTCTCCGTACGGTCTCCGGCCCCACGGACCACGTGGTCGTGGTCGGCGCGGGGCTCGCCGGGCTCTCCGCGACCCTGCGACTGGTCGCCGCCGGGCGGCGGGTGACGGTGGTGGAGCGCGCGCCGGGCCCCGGGGGCCGCGCGGGGCTGCTGACGAGGACGACGTCCGAGGGCACGTATCGCTTCGACACCGGCCCGACCGTGTTGACCATGCCGGATCTGATCGAGGACTGCCTCGCCGCGGTCGGGGAGTCCCTGACGGACTGGCTCGACCTGCGCCCGGTCAGCCCCCTGTACCGCGCACGGTACGCGGACGGGTCCAGCCTGGACGTGCACGCGGACACCGACCGGATGGCCGCCGAGATCGAGCGGGTGATCGGGGGCGCCGAGGCCGCCGGGTTCCGGCGGTACGTCCAGTTCGTCTCGGCCCTGTACCGCCACGAGATGCGGACCTTCATCGACCGCAACACCGACTCACCGCTCGACCTGCTCACCGGCGACCTGGCCCGGCTCGTCGCGCTGGGAGCGTTCCGGCGGCTCTCCACCAAGGTCGGCCAGTACCTGCACGATCCGCGCACCCAGCGCCTCTACTCGTTCCAGTCCATGTACGCGGGCATGTCCCCCTACCGGGCACTGGCCGTGTACGCGGTGATCTCGTACATGGATTCGGTGGCCGGGGTGTACTTCCCCCGGGGCGGTCTGCACGCGGTACCGGTGGCGCTCGCCGGGGCCGCCGAGCGCCACGGCGCCCGGTTCCGCTACGGCACGACGGTGAGCCGGATCGAGCTGCGCGGACGCCGGGCGGTGGCGGTGCACACCGAGAACGGCGAGCGGATCGCTGCCGATGCCGTGGTGCTCACCCCCGATCTGCCGGTGGCCTGGCGCGACCTGCTGGGCAGGACGCCCCCGCAGGTGCGCCGGCTGCGCTACTCGCCCTCCTGCTTCCTGCTGCTGGCCGGATCCCGGCAGCACTTCCCCCAGCTCGCGCACCACACGATCGACTTCGGCCAGGCCTGGGGCGAGGTCTTCGACGAACTGGCGGCCGGAAGACCGATGTCCGATCCGTCGTTCCTGGTGACCACCCCCACCCGCTCCGACCCGGACCTGGCCCCACCCGGACGGGCGATCTACTCGGTGCTCTTCCCGACCCCCCATCTGGCGCCACGTCGGGGAGGTCATCCGCTGGACTGGTCACGGATCGCCCCGGCGTACCGGGAGCATGTGCTGCGCACCCTGGAGGACCGCGGGTACCCCGGTTTCGCCGAGGGGATCGAGACCGAGCACGTCACGACCCCGCACGACTGGGCCGCGTCCGGCCTGGCCGCCGGGACGCCCTTCGCGGCCGCGCACACCCTCACCCAGACCGGGCCGTTCCGGCCGGGCAACCTCTGGGGCGAGAACGTGGTGTTCGCCGGATCCGGCACCCGGCCCGGGGTCGGTGTGCCCATGGTCCTCGTCTCGGGACGCCTGGCCGCCGAGCGGATCCTGGGGCCGACCCGCTCCGGCTGAGGAGCTCTCCTACCCGGCCGAGGAACTCTCCCGCAGGACGAACCGTCCCGTCGAACAGCCTCCCTGCCGGTTCCCGTGCCGGGCGCAGGCGTGGCACCCTGGTCCGACTCCGGCGTTCCGGTCCCGGCCCGGACCCTGACACCGGTGTCCTGACCCTGTTCCGGCGGCTCTGGCCCAGGCGCCGGTGCCCCGCCCTCGTTCCGGCGACCCTCGGCCCAGGCGCCGCCGTCGCGACCCCGTCCAGGGGGCCCGATCCCGTCCGGTGCCGGGCCCCACGCAACGGAAAGTCACCCCTGCACGTGTCATTACTCCGAACGGGTGAACCCACTCAGGTGACGCCCCTCACCGGACGAGACATCTCGTGCCGGACGAATGTCACGCACCCGGCCGACGGGTGCCTCTCCGCAAGGAGTCCGCATGTACCTGACTCGCAGCACGACGAACATCCCCACCACCCAGTCTGCGGCACGTGGCCGGCACCGCACCGAGAGCGGGACCGTCGGGGGCCGCCGGGTGGCCGCCGGTGTCCTCGCCGCCGGTGTGGCGGTTGGTCTCACCCTCACCGCGGCCGGCCCGGCCTCGGCCATCCCTCTGCCGAAGGTCCTGCACGGCGCCACCGCACGCTGAGCATCCCGGGTTGTCGGAGGCCGCCCGCGGGTGGCCTCCGACAGCCACGCGGACGCTGGGTCCGCAGCCGCGAGTTCGCGCGTGACCAGGATTCCGCGGGCACCGGCCGGCGGGACGGAGCCCGGGTGCCCGGCGCGCGGCAGGGGGTCCGAACCGGCCGGAACCGGACCGACCGGCTACCGCCGATCGGGCGAGATCGGGCGGAATGCTGTGCCCGGGCACGGACCTGCGGCATGATTCCGCGAGTGAGGGCCAGAATTCTGGACGCAGCGGGCATCGACGAACCGGAGCTGCGCGAGGCGTACGAGGCCTGTCGCCGCCTGCACGCGGCCTACGGGCGGACCTACTACCTCGCGAGTCTGTTGCTGCCGCCGGCCAAGCGCCCGTACATCTGGGCGCTGTACGGATTCGCCCGGCGCGCGGACGAACTGGTCGACGCGACGGCCGAGCCGGATCCGCAGGAACTGGCCGGGCTGGCGGACCTGTTCTGGCGGGCGATGGCCGGCGAGCCCACGACCGACCCGGTGATCCGGGCGATGGTGCACACCATGCAGCGCTGGCGCATCCCCCGCTCGCACGTCGAGGCGTTCTTCGAGTCCATGCAGCAGGACCTCACGGTGGCGCGCTACCCGCGCTATGTCGACCTCGAGAAGTACATGTACGGGTCGGCCGCGGTGATCGGCCTGCAGATGCTGCCGGTCCTGGAACCGGTCGGGCCCCAGGCCGCGCCCCGGGCCCGAGCCCTGGGGCAGGCCTTCCAGATGACCAACTTCATCCGGGACGTCGGCGAGGACCTGCGCGATCGCGGCCGGATCTACCTGCCGCAGGAGGATCTCGACGTGTTCGGCGTGCAGGAGGCGGACCTCGCGGCCGGGGTGGTCACCCGGCCGATCCGTCACCTGCTGGAGTTCGAGATCGAGCGGACCCGGGCGCTGTACACCTTCGCCGAACCCGGCATCGAGATGCTGCACCCCACCAGCCGGGACTGCATCCGCACGGCGTTCACGCTGTACGGCGGGATCCTCGACGAGATCGAGCGCAACGGCTACCAGGTACTCACCCGCCGCATCGCCGTCCCGCTGGGACACCGTCTGGCCGTGGCACTCCCGGCCCTGCGGCACGCCCGCGCCGTGCGACGCGACCAGAGCCGCTGGGTCGACACCGGTACCGCCGGCTGACGGATCCCGCCGGCCGGCGGCGGCTCCTGAGGACACCGGCGAGCCCGGTGTCGGGCTCGCCGTGGCTCGCGAACCGGTCCCGGCGCGCGGCAGCAGGGGTATCGACAGCTGACAGCTCACCTCAGGGGCGTCGGCGATACCGGGCCCCGACCGAGGTCGAGGCCCGAACAGAGACCGAGCGCTCAGACCGCCGAGGCCTGCGCCCGACGCCGCACCTCGGTCTTGCGACCGGCGCGCAACGCATCCAGGGGCGTTCCGGGCAGGGTGTCGTCGGGGGTGAATAGCCAGCGCACGGCCTCCGGGTCGCTGAACCCCGCGTCCGCCAGCACGATCAGGGTGCCCCGCAGTTCGGGCACCGGCGCGCCTTCCGCCAGCAGTGCGGCCGGGATCTGCAGCACGTTCCGCTCACCCCGGCGGACGCCGACGAGAAAGCGGTCCTGGAGCAGGCGACGCACCCGCCCCACATCGATTCCCAAGTGCTCCGCGGCGTCGGGCAGGGTCAGCCAGCCGTCCACCAGTGCGTCGAGCTCATCCACGCGGTCGTTCACACCCACAGACTGCCATGGTCGTTCCCGGCAGCGCGCGTCCGCCCCGATGATTGCTCATTGTTCATGTAACGTCACTCTTCGTTACCGCCCCGTGGGTCGGCCGTCCCGGGGCTCCTCGTGGCGCGGCGGGGCGTCTCTGTCGTGACCTGGGCGAAGAGGGCACCCATGACCGAGCACCCCACACCCCGTACGCCGTCCTCGACCCGCACGCCGTCCTCGACGGTCGTCCCCGGGAACGACGCGGCGACCGCGCTGCCCTTCTTCGAGGACTTCCTGCCGCTGGAGTTCCCGGCGCCGGAGGACCCAGGCAACCGGCCCGGCGCCGAGAACCGTCCGGGGGCCCCTTCGATCCGGGGTGCGTTGCGCCCGCAGGAGGTGCTGCGGCACGCCGGGGTCCCCCTGGCCATGGCGGCCCTGGTGGCGGGAGGCCCGGCCCCGGGTCACGTGCAGAGCGCTGAGACCCGCCCCACGGCGCGGCTGACGGCACCCCTGCGCCCCGGTCCCCGGCTCGACCCCGCCCCGGACACCGACCTCGCCCTGGACCTCGCGCTGGACACCGAGCCCGGCCCGGACGCCGAGCCCGATGCCCCGCTCGCGGCCACCGGGAGGTCCGCGCCGGTTCCCGCACTCAGCCGGGACCGGCAACTCGCCGCTCCTCGCCCCGCCCGAACCCAGCGAGCCACCCGTACCGGCCGGACAGCCGGACCCTGCCCGGTGGTCTACGTCGTGCGTGCCGGCGACACGGTCAGCGGGATCGCGCATCGGTTCGGGGTGCGCACCCACGCCGTCCTGTCCGCCAACCACCTGGGCCGCCGCTCGCTGATCCGCCCCGGCCAGAAACTGGTGATCCCGAGCGCCCGAGCGACATCCGGACCGACGACGAGCAAGCCGCCGACGACCAAGCCGAAGACGTCCAGGCCGGTGTCCTCGTTCCCCGCCGGCACCACCCACCCCTACCTGATCCGGGCCGGCGACACCCTGACGCATATCGCCCACGCCCACGGCACGACGATCGCCACCCTGCGGAAACTCAACGCCCTGCCCCGCGGCGCGATCCTGCACATCGGGCAGACGCTCCTGCTGCCCGGCACCGCCGGTTCGGACACCGCGGCCCCTGCTCGCACGCCGTCCCCCCGTGCCGGACGTCCGTCGACCCGCTCCGGACCGGGCTCCGGCTCCAAGCCGGGCTCGCACTCGGGATCGGGACGCTCGACGACGCCCGGTGCGCCGGCTCCGGTGGCCCACTCGGCGGCCGCGAACCGTGCCGCGCTCGCCCGGATGGCCGTGCCCACGCGGGCGCAGGCCCGGACGATGGTGGTGGCGACGGCCCGGCGGATGGGTGTCGACCCCGCCCTGGCCCAGGCGATCGCCTACAAGGAGTCCACGTTCAACCAGCGTCAGGTCTCGGCCGCCAACGCCATCGGCATCATGCAGGTGATCCCGTCCACCGGCGTCTGGTGCTCGAGCGTGGCCGGTCGGCACCTCGACCTGCTCGACGCCCGGGACAACGTGACCGCGGGCCTGACACTGCTGTCGGCGCTGCTGGATCGGGCCGACGACGTGCCCGAGGCCATTGCGGGCTACTACCAGGGACTGGAATCGGTGCACCGGCACGGGCTGTACGCGGACACCCGCCGGTACGTGGCGACGGTGCAGACACTCACCGCACGCTTCCGGTAGTCGCCTCCCGGTCCCCGGCACCCGGCGAACGTAGACTGCTGGCGTGGGGACCGCGGTGCAGGATCCGATCGTCGGGCGGGTGCTGGACGACCGGTACGCCGTGCGGTCGCGGGTCGCCGGCGGCGGCATGGCCACCGTGTACACGGCGCTCGACCAGAGGCTGGACCGGCTCGTCGCGGTCAAGATCATGCACCCGCACCTGGTCACGGACGAACAGTTCGTGCGCCGGTTCGTGCACGAGGCCAGGGCTGCGGCACGCCTGTCCCACCCCAATGTCGTGCAGGTCTTCGACCAGGGCCGAGACGGCGACCTGCTCTACCTGGCGATGGAGTACCTGCCCGGGTTGACCCTGCGCGAGCTGCTCACCGACCGGGGCGCCCTCGGCGCGCAGGAATCCCTGGACATCATCAGACCCGTGCTGGACGCGCTCGCGGCCGCGCACCGGGCCCACCTCGTGCACCGCGACGTCAAGCCGGAGAACGTGATCCTCACCGAGGAGGGCCGGGTCAAGGTCGCCGACTTCGGCCTCGCGCGCGCGGTGACCGCGGCCACGACCACCGGGACGCTGATCGGCACCGTGGCGTACCTCGCCCCGGAACTGGTCACCGGCGAGGCCAGCGACGCCCGGGGGGACGTCTACGCCGCGGGCGTCATGTTCTTCGAGATGCTCACCGGCCGGCAGCCGTTCACCGGGGACACCCCGATCCAGGTCGCCTACCAGCACGTGCACCGCAGCGTGCCGCCTGCCTCGGCCCTCGCCCCCGACCTGGACCCCGGACTCGATCGGGGCGTGGCCGCCCTCACCGCGCGGGACCCGCGGGAGCGGCCCGCCGACGCGGGCGCAGCGCTCGCCCTTCTGGACGGCCTCCACCCGTCCGGCAAGCCCCTTCCCGCTGCCTGGGGTGCCGTGCGCCCCGGAGCCACCGACCACGCGGATCCCCTGCCCGCGAGCGGGAGTCCGGAGGCCGGGAGCGCGAGACCGCACGACCTCACCGAGCCCGAGGGGCATCCCCGGATCCCGATCGGCAACGGCGGGCAGGCCCGTCCCGCGGGCGGCGCCGGCGTGACCGAGGTCGTCGACCTGTCCGGCGGCCTCCACCCCACGGCGGCGCTGCCCGAACTGCGCCGTGGAGCCGCTCGCGTGCCGACAGCGGATCTCTCCGTGCGGCGACCGCCCCCCGGTACTCCCGGACCGCCCCGCCCACGTCAGGACGACGCCACCGACCGGAAACGCGGACGCGCCCGCCGAGGTCGGCGGGGAATCGTGCTCGTGCTGTTCCTGGCCCTGCTCGGGGTGGCCGCCGGGACAGCGTGGTACCTGCTGCTCGGCCCCGGCGCCGACCGCTCCACCCCCCCTGTCGTCGGACGGATGCAGCCCCAGGCGGTCGCCACGCTCCAGGCGGCGGGCCTGCGGGCCCGGATCCACCAGCAGTACAGCGACACCGTCCCGGCCGGTCAGGTGATGGACTCCGACCCGGGACCGGGCCGGTCGGTACGCCGCGGCAGCTGGGTGACCCTCGACGTGTCGATGGGACCCCGACTCACCGCCGTGCCACCACTGGCCGGCATCGACCTGGCCACCGCCCGGTCCCGGCTCTCCGACGCGTCGCTGCGGGTCGGGGACGTACGCCGGACCTACGACGAGAACGTCCCGGCCGGGCGGGTCGTCTCCTCCATGCCGGCGTCCGGACAGCAGCTGCGGCTCGACCACGAGGTCGACCTGGTACTCAGCCGGGGCCCGGCTCCCGTGCCCGTACCGGACGTGCGCCGCACCCCGCAGACCGACGCCGTGGACACCCTGGTGGCCGGGCATCTCGTGGGCGAGGTGATCACCGTCCGGTACGACGCCGACGTGCCCAAGGGTGAGGTGATCACCCAACGGCCTCTCGGCGGTACGGCGGCCCGGGGATCGGTGGTGTACCTGACCATCTCCCTGGGACCGGTGATGGTGCCCGTCCCGCACGTCGTGGACCAGAAGTACTCTGACGCCAAGAAGCTCCTGGAGTCCAAGGGCTTCCACGTGAAGCGTCAGGGCATGAGCGTGCTGGATCGCGTGCTCACCCAGTCCCCCGGAGGTGGGTC
>Ga0265334_10000757_pt1 | contig 16179 bp, 9 predicted proteins | sample 42023metaG_FD_192442 | JGI IMG/M metagenome (GOLD analysis project Ga0265334, IMG submission 192442) | Rhizosphere microbial communities from Carex aquatilis grown in University of Washington, Seatle, WA, United States - 4-20-23 metaG | ecosystem: Host-associated > Plants > Roots > Rhizosphere >... | reverse complement strand
AATTTTCGGACATTTTTTCAGTTGGAAGTATCTGAAATCAAACGGGTTGCGGGTGAATTGCCAATATATGGGCAAGTTTTTCTTTTGCAAGGGGATAGGACATGGGAAACAGGCCGACTCCATCAGCGATCCGGAAACTTACAGGATCAAATTTGCACAGGGTAAACCAGAAAGAGGCGAAATTTCGTTCTGTGGAGGTAATCCGCGTTCCTAAGTACATTGAGCGCGATCCAGTGGCACGTGAGGAGTGGGATCGAGTTGTCGAGGAGCTGGTGGATAATCGTCTTTTGACGCGGGCCAATCTCGGGATCTTCGGCGCGTACTGCGCGGCGTTCGCGGAGTGGATGCATGCTGCGGACGAGGTGGAAAAGGATGGGCGCTGGCTGGAAGTGCCTATCGTGAATAAGAAGGGCGACATTGTAGGATCTCGCAAGAGCGCGCACCCCGGTATCTCGCAGGCGCAGAAAGCAAGAATTGAAATGCGGTTGCACGCGCAGGAATTCGGGATGACGCCTGCCTCCGCGACGAAGGTACAGGCTGAGCCTCCCGCCGAGGAAAAGAATACGGACTTCGCCGATCTGATTGCCGGAAACGATGACGCGGAAAACGAAGGCGAGGCGCTGCGAAATTGAAATTGCATGACATGGGCACGCAGGAAGGTGAGCACTGGGTTGCGTTTCACTGCCCGGGATGCGATGGCGGCCATGCGATTCCAGTTACTGGGCCGAGGGCATGGCAGTGGAATGGGTCATACGAAAAGCCAACGATCACTCCTTCTCTCCTGGTAAACGTGGGAGGTTCGAATCCCACAGAGCCGATCTGTCACTCAGTCATCACAGAGGGCATGATTCAGTTTCAGGCAGACAGCACCCATGCTCTGGCGGGGAAATTAATCGAGATGCCGGATTTCGAGAATGAATGAACTCCAGATAGAGCAGGTTCGCAGGAACTTCGAGGCATATCGCGGGCGTCTCGCAGTTCTAGGGTTATCGCTAAACACGATGACCACTGGTGAAGATGGCCAGTCACTTTGCGATGTAAGTTTTGTTCCTCCTCCGGTTGAGATGAGGAAGCGGGTTCTCGATTCAATTCAGTTCAATCTCCGGACTGAAGACTCGAAACAAATACTAAGAATCCCTATCGCCGAAGGCGACTTCTCCGAGGAGAAGGGCCGCGACATGGAGCCGCACATAACTGTTTTATTCGGGCTGATGGACGCGGATCCTAAGAAGCTGAGTTTGCTGACGAAGGGTATGGGATCGATCGAGGTTGAGCTGGGAGACCTTGAAGCGTTCCCCGCGAATCCGGCAGGGTATCAGCCGCTGGTGATTAGGGTCGAGGGCAAGAAACTGGAGGATCTCCACTATTTTCTTGCGGCGTCATTCCCGACTTTCCAGACGCACGCATCCTACAAGCCGCACATTTGCGTGGCGTATCTGAAGGCGAACGGGAGCGCGGATAAATACGTTGATGCCGGCAATCCCTTACGCGGAAGAAAAATTGTTTTAGACGATCTTGTCCTTAGTAAAGCGGACAAATCGATCTGGCCTCTGGAGAGGTCGCTTCGATATTCTCCGGACCAGCCCCGCGACGAGAACGGGCAGTGGAGCGGAGGCGGGGGTAGTGGGCTATCGAGTTCGGAAAAAAAGACGTGGGTGACCGGAGGATGTTTCGCTTTTGCAAAGGCTTTGAAAGATAGAATTCCGGGTAGCGAATATGTTGGACTTTATTCTAAGCCTGAGGAATCTTTTCTTCATGTCGGGGTTAAGCAGGGCGATAAGTATTTTGATGTAAACGGAAAACAGACGAAGGAAGATTTTGCTAAGCCTTTTTGGAATCAGCAATATGAGTTTAAGACTCCGAGTGAAGAGGATATTCAGTCTGGTCTTTCTTACGCCTGGAAAGACAATCCTGATTGGCCTAATTCCTCTAATCCTCGGGAACCAATAACGATTCAGGCGACTCTAGCGGACGCGCATCAGGCTGTTGATAAAGTTTTTCCAAGTCTGAAAAGTGATGTTTCCCTGTATCACGGAACTCCGGAAAAGTCTGCGGCTTCTATTCTGAAAGAAGGTTTAAAAACAGGGCATCAGGGTACTGTCTGGGCGGCATCGAGTAAAGCGGAAGCAGCGGGGTACGCTCTTGGAAATGTTTGGGCCACGCAGCAGAAGGAAGGCTTAACAGACGCGCAGGCTCGGGACTCGATTATTGGTCTCGTAACAATTTCCAGTGCGAGTAAAGCAGGGCTTGTTATTGATTCGGCTACGAAAGATCTCGGATGGTTTAAGTCTTCTACTCCGGTTCCAGCGGAGAACATTGATCGAGTAGAGCTGTATCGTGTTCGAGATTTGATTGGAGATTCCGGTTTTAAAGTTACGCAGGCCGCGATTGAAAAAGCGACTCCGATTAAAGTTCTTACTAGGAGTTCTCCTGAATCTGAAGTTGTTTATTCCGCAGTTGTTTTTTCAGGTAAGGATAATCGCGGACTCCGCAACATGGAGGAAGACGAGCACTGGATCACTCTCAATGGCGCACACGTTCTCATTGGAAAAGGAGGAACGATTGAGAAGGGGCCAAAAGGTTTTATCGGGAAGAAACCGAGTCAGTTAAAAAGCGATCTTCCCCTGAAGAAGGAGGGCATGGTTTTTGTCAGTCCGAATGAAACGGAACGTGTTCTCTCTTTCGAGCAGGCAAAAGAAAATTTAAATTCGGAGCAGCAAAAGCAGCAACGTCTCGCGGCTATGGATGTGGTCATGAAAGTCGATCACGGAGGAAATGCCAGAGACGCGGTAGGCGATTGGAAAGACGGCAGCGAGAATTCTCTCGTCGTGACCGCCCATACCAGTGATCCGGAGCAGGTCCGCTACATGGCGGCATTGCTCGGGAATCACGCCAATCAGAAGGCGGTGATCCCATTCGTACCAGGCAAGGGACGTGATTCGGTTTGGACATTTCAATCGAAGAAAGATATGAGTGAAGTTCGAAACGATTTGCAGAAAGCAGGAATCGAGTTTCGAACCCTGCAGCCATCGAAGGGTGGAGGCACCAGAGTCTGGGTTTTCGATGTAAGCAGCTCCCTGAAAAACAAGATGGAAGAAATCGGCAAGTCGTATAACACAGATGTTTTCCAGATTCGGGGCAGGGGGGAATTCCTTGAAGGACAAACAAGAGACGAAGCGCACAAAGTCTACGGAGAAGTCATCGCAAACTACGAGCGATACCACGAGCCGTATAGTGGACATTACCGATCAATTCCAGGGGAAGTCAATGATCTTCACTGGCGCGGGCAGGCCGAAGAAAAAGTAAGAAGCATCATGGCGGAGATTTAGTGGCGGCGAAAGAAATAGAAACGCTTTACGACAGGTATATCGAAGGGGTTCTGACCGGAGTTATCCCTTCCTGCAAAAAGGTTAAGCTCGCCTGTCATAGACACAGAGAAGATCTGAAGCGGAGTGCGAGTCCGGATTTTTCGTATCGCTTCAGTCCAGCTCTGGCCGCGAAAGTTATCAACTTTGTTTCAGCTCTGGTTTTGACGGAAGGCATCAAGTATCCGTACAAGAAATTCAAGCCTGAGCTGTGGCAGGCATTTGTTTTAGCCATGATGTTTGGCTGGGTCCGCAAGGACGATGGCCTTCGCAGATTCAGGAGAGCGCACGTAACCGTTGGTAGGAAGAACGGAAAGAGTCCTCTCTTCGCTGCGGTTTGCCTGTATGGTTTGCTGGCCGATAAGGAATCCGGGGCGCAGGTTTACTCAGTAGCGACGAAGAAGGATCAGGCCGGAATTATTTTCAAGCATGGTTCTTTCTTCAGAAGGCATTCCGGGAATCTTGCGCAGCTCTGCGAGGAACAGCGCAACTCGATTTTCGTAAGAGAGACGGGATCGAAGTTTCAGGCGCTGTCCTCTGACGAAGAAGGTCTCGATGGTTTGAATATTCATATCGGGGTTGTGGACGAGTACCAGAATCATAAAACGGATGTGGTCTTTGAGAGAGTCAACACCTCGACTACATCGCGCTCGCAGCCGCTGATTATTACGACGGGCACAGCGGGAACCTCTGGAGAAGCTGGGCAGTCTCCTATGAGGATCGAGTACGACTATTCGACGCACGTACTCGAAGGCGATTTTCCGGACGAAACATATTTCGCGTATATCGCGGAAGCGGACAGGAAAGAGGTGGAAGAGAACGCGGACTCTGACAAAAAATCGGTTCCGAGTTACGACTGGGAGGACGAAGAGACCTGGAAGAAAGCGAATCCGAATTACGGGATTTCCGTCAATCCCGAGGCAATGCGGATCGAAGCGAACGCGGCAAAAAACGAACCTGCCAAGCTAAACGCTTTCCTCCGCTTGCACCTGAATATCTGGACGAGTCAGGACATATGCTGGATGCCAATGGAACGTTGGCGGCAGTGCAGCTCGAAGATACAAGTTGTTATTCCTGATTCGGATAAAGTAAAGATTTTGAATTGCAGGGATCGCCTGGAAATAGAAGATGAGATGCTCAGCCAGTGGCGGATTCCCTTTGCAGGTTTGGATCTTTCGGAGCGCGGAGATTTAACCTGTCTCATGGTTTTGTTTCCTCCGAAGGAAGACAAGCAGTGGATCGCTTTACCTTATTTCTTTATCCCCGGGGACTGCATAGAAAAAAGATCTAAAAATGACAGAGTGCCGTATGATGTCTGGGTCAGAGAAGGTTTAATTACGGCGACTCCGGGAGAGGTAGTGGACTACGATTTCGTGGAGGCGGAGATCCTGAGACTGCATAGAAAATTACATGTTCAGGGTCTGGCTGTCGATCCGCACAATGCTCTGCAGTTGAATAACAAACTCAGGGGAGAAGGCGTCCCCGTAGTGGAAGTCCAGCAAGGTTACAAATCGTTGTCGAATCCCACCAAGGAATTAATGGCGTGGGTCCTGTCCAGAAAATTGAATCATTTGAATAATCCGGTCCTTAACTGGAATGCGGGGAATATCGTTGTGAGCACAGATGCGGCAGGAAATATCAAGCCGGATAAATCGAAGGCGCGGGAACGTATTGACGGTATCGCGGCTTTAGTGGATGCCATGTTTCTGGCGCTGTCCCAGCAATACTCGGTTTACTCGGATCGAGGAGTTATAACGATATGAGAATCAAGCCTGTCCTTATTTTCCTAGTTCTATTTTTTATTATGCTGGGAATGGCCGCGGTTTCGCAGGCGCAGATCATGACAACTGTCGCGGACACTTTAGTGGGTCCGAATGGCACGCCTATCATTGGGTCACTTGTAGTCACGAATGCTGTGACCATGACCACGAATGATGGATTTGTTATTCCGGCAGGGCAGTCGGTTAAAGTCACGCTTTCCAGTCGAGGTGCTTTTACTGTAAATCTTGCGCCTAACACTGGGTCATCGCCGTACAACGCTTTTTATTATGCGGACTACACTACGGCAGCGGCTCGAATCAGGGAAGAGTGGGTGGTTCCCTACAATGCGGCAGGTCCTGTTAAGTTGACTGACGTTCGCGCTCTCTGGCCGACAGCTCCCAACATAAAAATTCCAGCTGCGCAGTTTATTCCCCCGCCTACGTGCACGCCTGTCGCTGCAGCTCTTACCAATCTTGTGCTTCGCTACACTACGAATCCGATTGGATGGATATGTGCCCCGGACAATATGGGGGCGGTAGATCTGAATCTGGAAAACCCGACACCGGCCGATGCCGGAAAATTTCAGTGGGAGCCAAAGAACGCGCTCACGATTACTAGAATTTTTTGCGCTACGGATCCCGGAAACTCGGTGACGATAAATCTTGATGTGAGGACGGAATCCTCCTCGAATAATCCAGCGGCTTCTCAGATCCTTACTGTGCCTTTGCAGTGCACAGAAAATGGAGTGTCCACAACAAGTTTTGCCAGTGCCAGTGTCCCCGCGCAGTCCCCGGTGGCGCTATTGCCTCTGGCAATATCCGGTACGCCGGGAATAGTACGGGTCCATGTTGAGTATATTTTGAACTAAAAAAGGAGATACAAAATGAAGTCTTATTTTCGCAATTCAATGCTGTTCCTTGCGATGATCGGCATGGTCGTTCTCGTCAACGCAGGGCAAGCAGAGCATCTCGTAAGCAAGAACAGAGTGAACATTCAGGCTCGGCACTGCCAGAATTTTCCAAACACGATAGCAGGAAAAATCGCATGCGCCGGAGATCCGTCCACCCTGTTTTACGATCACACCGATCACAACCTCCGCACTACGGCTGGCGGTGATTGGCAAGCCTCGGTGATGGGAAATACCAGCGCGCCTCCCGCGACATGCAATTACGTTGCAGTCTCGAATGACGCTGGTGCTCCTGCAGTCGGCGATACCACTCTTGCCGGCGAAATCGTTTCGAATGGTTTGCAGAGGCAGATCGGTACGTATGCGCATGTCCCTTCGACTGCGAGCTATACGATTACCAAGCTGTTCTCCGCGACGGGAAACCAGTCCAGCCAGAAGACTGCTTTGTTCAACGCTTCTTCGAGCGGGACCATGTGTTTCGAAAATACCTATTCCGGTGTGAGCGTCACGAACGGCGACACCCTCACCGTAACCTGGACAGTCAACTACTAACCTCTCCGTATCGATAAAGAAGTTCGATTCCTAATCGAAAGGGCGAGGCTGGCGTTGCGTGAAATGGTCACTCCAATTCATTTGGTTATTTTGTGTCTCGCTCCTGCTGGCTTCGACTGCGAAAGCAGTTTGCGTACCAGCAGGAGTGATCGAGACGCATTTAACCAACGATTTTGTGACTGCTCAGATCACGCACGCTGGTAATGCTTCGGTTACGGTTGGGCCAGCGGATGGCACGGCTTCGGCCATTCGATCGATCCAGGGGAACGCAACGGTTACAGTCGGGCCAGCAACTGCCACAATCGGAATTCAGCAAGTTCTTCATGAATCGCCGACTGAGACGGTTTCTGAAAACGATTCCGCTACGGGATCGAATTCGACAGGGCATTCTCCCGGGGTCATCGAAAATTACAGCGTGACAACCACGTGTAGTAGATCCGTATGCCACGCCAAGACGCTTATCGAGACGCATTTAACCAACGATTTCGTAACAGCATCGGTAGCTTCGGGGACGCATTCCGTGGCGATTCCGGAGACAAATACCACAACTGATTTTGCCTCTGGAATTGCAGTTCACGGCAGGTCCGTTTCAGAAAATTTGATTACGCAGGATTCGGTTACTCCGGTTCGTTGCGGAACGATTTCTGAAACATTAATTACGATTGACGGGGCTGTTGCGAATAAGAATGCTTTTACAGGGGCCAACGAGAGTCTTACGGAATCGGATTCTGCGGGAACATTTTCTGCGCATTTCGCCAATGCAATTGTGAATTTGAGTACTACGGCGAGCGTGGGGGCAGTGCACGCTGGATCCGGGAGCGTCAATGAATCGGTAACGGAATCGGATTCGGCTTCTGCTCAGAGAAGCGTTTTTGCGAATGCTTCTGTGACAGTAAGTGAGTCGGATTCGGCTTCGACAATCACGGCGCACACTACCGGAGTAATTGAGTCGAATTCAGTTTCGGATTCGGCAACCGGAGTTCCGCCAAATTCGAAAGCCGCTGCTGTTTCTGAGTCGTACCTTGGATCGCAGACAGTTACTACAGCAACTGCGCATCACACCTCGGTTTCAGAAACGAATGCCACGACAGATTCGTCTTCTGGAGTCGGAAGTCATATCGCGGGCGTCACGGAAACGCATTCGACTTCAGATAGCAGCACTGGGTTACGAACCTCCGGGGCTGCTGTTGTCGAGACATATGGGACAACGGATTCTGCGGGAAGGCTGGCAACACTCAATACCGGAGTCACTGAAATTGAGTCCGCTATTGATTCGGTTATCGCGGCGGCCACGCACTCTGGTTCTGTTTCAGAGAGCCTGGTAACCAGCGATAGCGTAAATGCTAATCCGAGTTCGCATCATATTTTTGTAACTATTTCCGAATTTCTTCTGACTACGGATGTGGTTGCGGGGATTGGCAAGATTCGGAAGCATTACAGCGTGAGCCTAACAGAAAGTTCGTCTGTGATTGACGCGCTTTCTATTACGGCACCGCACAGCATTTCGATCACGGAGCAACTGGTGGAATCGGATTCCGCGATAGGGTCATCGCCGAACCATGTCGGGCCGACAGAGCGGTTGTCGATTTCGGATTCAATTTTGGTTTATAAGATTTCTGCTGGAAATCGTAGAAGATTTTGGGTGATTGTTTCGCCTTAGGAGAAGCGTGATGAAAAAGATTTTGTCATGGACACTCTCGGTCTTGCTGGTGCTTCTTGCGCCTATGCAAGCAGTTCCGCAGTGCGTTGTTCCCGCCAGCGGCGTAGCCGTGCAATCCGCGAGCTATCCAGCCCTGGCGAATGACGCAGGAAAACTGGAGATCATGAGCTGTGCATCTGCCTGCACATTCACGCTCCCTAATCCTCCGCCGACTTCGGTGTGGTGGGTGGAAGTTCGGAACTCGGGCGCGGGTCTGGTAACGATTAGTCGAAATTCGCTTTTCATCGATGGCGTTGCCAGCGACCTTACCCTGAATAATGGGCAAGGAATAATCATCACGACAGACGGATCGAATTACTTTACGGGTCCGAGCACAAGTTCTCCGTTCTACGTGGGAGGTGGGACTGCGCAGGTTCAAACCGCGACAGGCTACCCCGGTATCACCGCGCTCTCGCCAGTACCGATATGCTGGGTTCCCGTGGCTTCGAATACCGGGGCTGCTCCTACTCTGGCTGTGAATGGTACCGCTGCAACCACGATTGTGAAGACTGGTGGTTTTCCTCTTGTAGCAAATGACTTGACCACGTTTTCCATTGCTTGCGTTATCTACAACGCTTCGAGTGCGCATTACGAGCTTCAAAATCCGCAGACGCCTTTTACGGGTCAGGCGTCTATTCCAGCGGTTATCTCTAGCCATGCTGTGCTCACTGGCTTTGAATCGACAACGAACGTAGTCACTTTGAATTCTGCGGTAACAGCGGGGCAGTCGCTTATTGGAGTTGCTTCCGGAACTTTTACGCACCAACCCACAAGCTGCACGGATAGCGCGAGCGATCCCTGCACAATCATCTCCGGTGGAAATTATGCAGGCATCGGCTACATCATAAATGCCACAGTCGGCGTAACCACGATGACGTTTACTTTTAACGGGGTTGCGTCATCTAACGTGGTTGTCGTTGGACAGTTTCCGAATATTACGGCATTCGATAAGAGCGCGGTGCAGGCTCCTGCAAACGTGGCTTTCTCCGCAGGCCCTACCGCGACAACTACGCAAGCGAATGAATTGTTGATTGGCGGCATGGGAACTGTAAATGGAATTCTGGTTCCGAATACTGCCTCGGGATGGATTACAGCCGCGCACCTCGAAGCGGATTCAGGGAATAAGGATGTTTCCCTTCAATATCAGAACGTAACGACAACGGGTGCATACACCTTTGCAGGTACTGCGCCGAATGCGGTTCAGAATGCGATCATTGCCACTTTTAAGGTAATCACTGCGCCTATCGTTGTCGGGACTGGGACTGCGGCGATGGCGACGAGCGCGATTGGTTCGGGAGTGTGTGCCTCTGCAGTAACTGTTTCGGCTCCGGGAGTTTTGACCACGGATGTTATCGGAGTTTCTTTTAATGGAGATCCGACAGCCGTGACCGGATATGCTCCCTTGTCCACGGGTATGCTCACCATCATCCCTTATCCGACAGCGAACAACGTAAATTTCAAAGTCTGCAATAACACTGGGAGTTCGATTACTCCTGGTGCGATCACATTGAATTGGAGAGTTGATCGATGAAATTCCTGAGTATAATTTTTTCTCTTTTTCTTACATTCGCGCATCTTCAAACTCCGTCGATTCCGGGGCCGGGGATATCGCATGCCTCGGCGGGATCCTCGATAGTTGCCACTGGAAAAACTTGTTACGCGACTAGCGGAGCTTCTTCCGTATTAACAGAGCCTTGCACTTGGTCTGGTGGGAGTCCTGCAGTCGGCGAGTTTGTAACCTGTCTCGTTACGGCGGGTGTAGGTGCAGTGACTACTCCATCCGTTACCGATAACGGAAGCGGCGGGGCGAACACATATGCTGCGGATACGCTTGGGTCAGTGAGTTGGCTCGGAGGCGGGGCAGTAAATGAAGTATTTACGACAACGATTGTTCACGTACCGACAACGACTACCTATTCAAATGTTTCTCCATCGTCTACGTTTATGGGTATTTATTGTTCTACGTGGACAGGCGTAGCAACTTCTACTCCGCGAGACGGGGGATCCGTTGTTTCTGCTACATCGGGGACAACTCCTTTCCCTTGTAATGGAACGGCTTTTTCTACTTCCGCGAATGGGGACTTGATTTTCGTAGGCGGGGGTACGAATAACGGAACTGGGAGTGCTCACGCTGGGTTTACAACACTTGGAGGATCTGATCCGTATGCTTCTTACCAGATCCAGACAACAGCTGGATCGATTACTCCTATTTTTAATGATTCGCAGGGAAGTGATGCTTGCCAAGTTTATGCTGTCGCGTATAAACACCAATGAGAAAACTAATTTATTTTCTAATCGCTTTACTCGTACTTCCCATCGGAGCTGTTGCGCAAACGGCGACGTGGGGATCCGGAGTTGTGACTGGATCCTTAGGTAGTCCAACAGGATACGTTGATACGCAGACTCGCCAGATTGTGCGGATTCAATCTCCCGGAGCTGTTAGTGATAATTTCGCGTACATGTGCAGCACCGAGACTCCGGGAAGTGGAGGGTCCTCGGCTACTTTTATCGCCATGTTTAAGGGCAACCAGGCGGGGACGCCAACGTCTTTTACGGAGCAGAATTCTGCAGGGCACCCCGCCGATAGCGGAAGCGGATTCATAGACGGAGCCGACTGCCGCTCGGCGGGAACGATTATCTACGTTGTCTATCAACTGGCGAATACGAAGACGGCGTACTTGAAAACTTTTGATACCGTGGCAAACACGTGGGGTGCGCAGGAAACGATTGGAACGTATTCTCAGGCGGATCCATTCTGGCGCTACGAGCATAAAATTTCGATGGCGATAGACGCAAGCAATGGAGTCTGGGTCACGTGGGGAGGTATTGGCAGTAGCGACTCGATTCATCTTTCCTACCGAACGTCTCCGGGGAGTTTCAGCTCGGAAGTTGTCCCCGGTACAAGCGGCGGAGCGATCCGTCCAACAATGCTTTGGGATAAAAATGGAAATTTGGATTTGGCTTTCTTGACGGGCACGGGAACAGGTGGTCCTCTCTCCGGTCCATTCAATCCAAAATTCCAACAAAGAAATAACGCGGCGATAGGCGCGGGAACTTGGCTTGCCTCGCCTGAAACAATCAGTTCTAGCTCTGACACCTATCAAGCTGCGGATAACGGTCCTTCGATCACTCTCGATCCGGTTGATGGAAAGCCAATGGTCACTTGGGTCACTGGTTTTCCCGGGGCCGATCCTAACTGGAACGTTGCTATCTCGAAGCGCACCGCGACAAACACTTGGACAACACCGGCCGCAAATACGTACACGCTTCCGGGGAGTCCTGCTTCGCAAAGTTATCCGAATACGATTTCTGGGCAGTCGCCTGCTCTTTACGTGGATTACTTGGGGAATCTGTATCTCGGCATGGGGCGCATCGACTCGGAAGTGGATGGCTCAACTTCTTATTCTTACATCTATAACGGAGCTTACAACGGGAGCACGTGGGCGTGGCCAGCGGCAAACGCTTGTTTAGTCACGGATACGTCTACTTGCGTTCGTCCTTATAAGGCCAGTTCAACGAACTGTTCGACTTCGTTTCGCTACGATCCGATTCACCCTGGATCCGTTTTAGACGTTGACTATGTGAGCTGCTACGAAGGCTGGTCGAATCCTTCTCAGGCTTACATGGTCTATGCGCATGGCGCTCTTCCCTACAATGCGGGAACTGCGACTCCGATTCTTTGCCCGAATCCTTATCAGGTTGGAAATCAGGCGAACTGTGTGCAGCCTCCGATTCTTGATTTCAGCACGCAGAAAACTGGGCTGGCTTCAGCTCCTCTTTCCATTTCTTTAAACAATTGCCAGAACACGAACATAACTTTGGCGCTGCTTTGCGGTGGTTCTGGAAATTTGATTTTAAGCAGCGGAACATATTGGACGATTACAGGGGCGCAGGCGTCTGAGTTTACTCTCTCTGGCGGAACATGCGGAGCAGGAGTTCTTGTGGCTCCGGGGGGATATTGCACGTTTCTTCCCGTGTTTACGCCGACTGCGACTGGACTCCGTACCGCGACTTTAACTGTTTTTGACAACGGCACAACTTCGAGTCAGACAATCACGTTGCAAGGAACCGGGGTTGCTTCGGCGACGGCGATTAGTGCCTGCGGAGCGCTGGCTGCAAGCACAAATTATTATTTGACTGCGGATGTGACGGCTGCGGGAACCTGCTTTACTACGTCTTCTGCGGCGGATCTGAATTTGAACGGGCACACGATTACCTATTGCAATACTTCATCTGCGAATTTCGTGGGAGGAGTTATTGCAAGTACGAACATCAATGTGCATGGTGGAAAGATTCTTGAAGGTGCCGGAACTTGCACTGGAACAACCACAAGCGGAGGTTTAGCTGGTGGATTACGAGTGTTTGGATCCGGAGCTATTGTTTCTCCGCAAAACTCGGATTCGGGTGGGACGCACGCATCTAACCTATATATTAACGTTGGGAAAAATATAGTTATGGCGAAGGTGCTTCAAGAATCCCTCGGTGGGTTCGTTATTCACGACCTATTTTACATAAATAATGATTCGTATGATTCTACTTCAACTGCTATGAGGGATGCCTATCAGGGCTATTCCATAATCCAGTCTTCAGGAGCGCAAGGCGGAAGTCCGGTGACAATTTATAACGTCACAGGAGCGGGAGGTACACAAGGTGCTATTCTGGCTATGGCTAATGGCGCTGAGAATATTTCCAATAATCTTCTTAATCCAGGTAATGCTCTGCATGTCACTTCAAATGGATTTGCAATTTATGTAGAAGGATCCGTTAATACAATTAAGAATAACATGATCTTAGGAACTCCTTACGGTCCAGGTCCTGGACCGGGAGGCTCTACGTTTAGCAGTAGAGGTATAGCAATAGCTCAACCTTGGAATAGTGCGAGGAATATCTGCTGCAATATAATCGATCACAATACTGTGATTACTCACAATTTGAATAAAAATTCAGAGTATGGATCGAGTAAGAATTACTGCGAGTTTGGCGGGTATGCGTTTCAGTTTAATTTTGGTAATAATGGGAATAATAACGCTACTAATAATACCTTTCAGTCCGTTGCTCACGAGTGCACTGGCCAAGGTTATTCCGACTCCGGTGGTGATCTCTATGGTGGTGGACCTAACAAGATTAGTAATTCTTCTATAGTATGTTCGAATGGTCAGGCAGGTGACGCAGTTTCATGCGCTGGGGTTAGGCTTGATGCTAAGCAGTACGCAACATGGGTTAATGATTCTACTTTATTCACAGATGACTATATTGCAGGGGATACGTCTGATATTTACATTTTTTATGATGGTACTCCTTCAAGAACCTTTATTAGACCTACTTTTGATAAAGGTCCTAATGCAATTACTTCTGGTTGGTTATTTTTTAATAATTGTTCCGGAGAACCTACAGGAGAAAGCGGCGGAGGGACTAATTGCATCAACCCTGGAAGTGGGCTAATAACATTTATCGATCCTACATTTTTGAATGGTATTTCTGAATCATCCAACAATTTGTCGATTCAAGCAAATGCGGCAGCGAGTTACATTACTGAATTTTCTCAGTCTCTGACAGTTCAAAAGGTAGTCGGTGGTGCGCCAATCAGTGGCGCGGTTGTTACATTTACGGATGCGCAGTCTAATCAGTACACGTGCACAACGAATTCCTCGGGACAGTGCCCTGCGAATAGTATCGGCCAGAATGCGCTGATTCTTCCTAAGACAAAATACGCGATGGCCGGATCTTATTCGGTCACCAATTACAATCCATATTCGGTAACGATCACGGCGTCCGGGTACAACAACTATTCCGCTTCTGGACTTTCCTACACGGCGAAAGGTTCTCCTGTTTTTCAAATGGCTTCGAGCGGTACGTATTATATCGATCCCGTGAACGGATCGGATTTGACTACGGCTGCAAACAATAGCAAAGCGACTCCGTGGAAAACAGCACCTGGATTTGCAAACGCTACGAATGTGCCTTTGAATTATTCCACGCAGCCCGGAGATACTTTCATCTTCAAGGCTGGTCTGTCGATTCCTTATGCTGCGTTTCCTTTTTATCCGAGATCTGGAAGCTCTTCGACTACGCCGACAGGTTGCGCTGGTATCGGGTGCGTGACCTACACCTTCGATCCCACCTGGTTGGACGCATCGGGATGTGCTGCGAACGGATACGATTCCACCGCGCAGAGTCTTGGTCTTTGCCGTCCAGTGATCGATGGCGGGGGATGGAATGTTGTAAACGTTTCCTGCAATTACGATCAGGGCGCTCCCGCTGGTACGCCTAAAAACATCGTAATCATGAATGGTCAGTACATTATTTTCCGTGGTTTTCATTTCAAGAATATGTGCTCCTCGAATGGAAGCACCCCGCAGTATGGAAATGGATTTTATATTAATGCTATCAATGGGGATCATAACGACATTTCCAACAATTTGGTTGACGGAGCTTTGTTTCCTTCACAGGAATCTCCGGTGAATACTTGCTTTGCGGGAACTTCGCAGATGTCAACCTCGCAGACGGGCACTCTTGTCACTGTGAATTGTCCGAATTCTTTTTCTCCTACGGCATGGGTAAACACTAAAAATATTCAAAATCAGACGCCTCTTTACAACGGCTTGTTCCACTTGGTAAACGCAACGTCTACGTTTATTCAATTCAACGTGGGCACGAGTCAGACCGTGGCTCTTACAAATGAGCCGGCACCCGGAGTCTGCGATCCGCTCACGACTTGCGGAGCTGTAGGGGCATCTGCGGACTACTGGGGATTTGTCGTCGGCAGCACCGTAATCAATCCGAATCCGAATCTTCATACTGAGATCCACGATAATTTCGTGGATGGAACGAATGCTACGAATGCATCGAATGGTCAGGATCGCGTTGCGCAGAGTGGATGGTACTCCGGAAAAGGAATCTACGGTGGTGGGTTCATCGTCTATCGAAATATCTGGATGAACCTTACTCAGACAATCGATACGCAACAGGGGCAGGTAATTCGTGACAATCTGTTTAGGAATGCTTCCGCTTACTCAATAGGTGCCTGCTGTAGCGCTTACGGCCCGAGCGTGCACATTCATACGATCAACGACAACGGACAAAACTGTTCGAGCACAGGATCCTACGCGAATCAGACTTACCTCTACAACAACTGGTTCCAACTCGCAAACTCGCAGATTCAGATGCCGGGAGGGACAGGCTGCAGTCTTTTTGTGTTCAACAATTTGGCCACGGATCTTCTCGGAAATGCTACTACTGCTTTTTATAATTTGATAAGTAGTTCAGCCAATTTTTATTTTTTCAATCTGACTTGTCAATCGAATGGAAACACAAACACCTGCTACAGCGTTGGCTCAGGTGCGCATTTCCATAATAATTTTACGATTACGACACAGAATCCGGAATATTTGGGGAGTCCCGGAGACGTAGGGACAACCGACCGCGTGCGGCAGACCCTCGCGCAGGCAAACACTGTCGGTAATAACCCTTATGCGCAGACCTATCCTTTCGCTCCTACCACGGCGACAAGTCCTACGGTTGGGGTTGGAACGAATGAATCAGCTTTTTGCAATCTAATGACGCCTGCCGAGAAGATCGCGTGCATGAGCGATTCGACATTGGGTGTTCTCTACGATCCGGCCAACAACAATTACTCCAAGTACCGCTGGGTTCCTCCGGGGACGGCCCGGACTCCTATCGCGCACTCCGTTGGCGGGGCGTGGCCCTCTGGCGCTATGGACTTCGCTGCCAGTGGTGTGAACATTGCTCCTGTTTCAATTTCTTTTGGAACGGTAACTAAGAACGGTTCTTTGCAGAGCAGCTCGGTAACTCTGACGAATAATTCCGGTTCAACCCTGACGTTTACGGGGACTACCTTCACGGGAACAAACGGATCGGATTTCACTGCGTTTGGT